>OEIU01000619.1_pt1 | contig 31141 bp, 26 predicted proteins | sample 1539221 | NCBI WGS metagenome assembly OEIU01 (sample SAMN03792071, study PRJEB22550) | activated sludge metagenome | feature: wastewater treatment plant; material: activated sludge; isolation source: Wastewater treatment plant of a petroleum refinery complex | place: Argentina: Zarate | collected...
GCGGGGCGACGAAGGCGCCGGTGCCCATGGGGGCCCCGCGGGGGAGCCCGGCGGGGCGGACCCCGCCGCGAGGGGCCCCGACGCCCCCGCCAACCATGCGGGAGGCGGCGAGGACGCCCGCGCCCGCCTCTGCCTGGACGAGCGCCTGCCGGACCAGAACCGCCACCGTCTCGTCGTTGAGGATGCGCCCGTCCTCGTGCACGAGGCCGTCATGGCCGTGATCGGTATAGGGGTCGAGCGCGACGTCGGTGATGATGCCGATCTGCGGGACGGCGGCCTTCACGGCCCGCACGGCGCGGCAGACGAGGTTCTGCGCGTTCAGCGCCTCGGAGCCGCGCGCGTCGCGGAGCGCCGGGTCGGTATAGGGAAAGAGCCCGAGCGCGGGGATGCGCAGCGCGGCGGCCCGCTCGGCCGCGCGCACGATTTCGTCGATGCCGAGACGCTCGACGCCCGGCATCGCCCGGATGGGGTCGTGGCGTCCCTCGCCCTCGATGACGAAGAGCGGCCAGATCAGGTCGTCGGCCGTCAGGACGTGCTCGCGCACGAGGCGGCGCGCCCACTCGCTCTTGCGGTTGCGGCGCGGCCGGTGGCGAAGGGCGAGCGCGGACGAGGCGGTTCCCGCCGCCTCCCTGGCGATTTCACGGGCGGCGGGCCGCGAAAACGGCGCGATCCTGGCGGACATGTGGCCTCCTTGTCTGAAAGGGGACCTACCACATTCGAACGCGTCCAAAAAAGAAGCCAAAAAAGAAGCATTGTCGCAGGCTTGGCGGCAAGCCTTCCGAGACTTGGCCTTCGGTCCATTTGACCGGCCTGTGCCCGCCGTCTAACTCCGCCCCGTCATGAGCGAGCCGGAAATCCTGTGCGAGCGGCGGGGCCCGGCCGGCACCGTGCTGCTGAACCGCCCGAAGGCTCTCAACGCCTTGACCCTGGGCATGGTGCGGATCCTGGCCCCGGCCCTCGACGAATGGGAGCGCGATCCCGCGGTCACGCGCGTCCTCGTCGAGGGCACGGGGGAGCGCGCCTTCTGCGCCGGCGGCGATATCCGCGCGCTCTACGAAGCCGGGCGCTCGGGGAACCTCGCTCCCGCCCTGGCCTTCTGGCGCGAGGAGTTCCGCCTCAACATCCGCATCAAGCGTTATGCGAAGCCCTATATCTCTCTCATCGACGGGATGGTGATGGGGGGAGGGGTGGGGATCTCGCTCCACGGCAGCCACCGGGTCGCGGGGGACCGCTATCTCTTCGCGATGCCCGAGGTCGGGATCGGCTTCGTGCCGGATGTCGGGGCGACCTATGCGCTGCCCCGCCTGCCCGGGCGCATCGGCGCCTATCTCGCCTTCACCGGGGCGAGCGTCGGGCCCGACGAAGCGGTGGCGCTGGGCCTTGCGACCCATCGCGTCGCCTCGCGCGATTTCCCGGCCCTGCGGGAGGCGCTGGTGGCGGGGGAGGGGGTCGAGGAGGCCCTGGCCCGCGCCGCCCGGTCCGGCAGCCGGGCCCCCCGGCCCGTCGCCCCAGGCTCGATCCTGGCCGAACGCGGCCTGATCGACTCATGCTTCTCCGCCGCCTCCGTCCCGGACATCCTCGCGCGCCTCGACGCGGCGGCGACGTCCGGATCGGATTTCGCCGCGAGGACGGCCGCGACGATGCGCACGAAGTCGCCTTCCAGCCTCGCCATCGTGCACGAGCAGATGCGCCGCGGCGGCGCCATGAGCTTCGAGGAAGCGATGGCGACCGAGTTCCGCATCGTCACGCGCCTCGCCGAGGAGCACGATTTCTACGAGGGAGTGCGCGCCGCGATCGTCGAGAAGGACGGCGCGCCGCGCTGGCGCCCGCAGAGCTTCGCGGAGCTTCCGCCCGGCTTAGCCGCGGCTCATTTCGCGCCGCGGCCCGGCCGCGAACTGGACGATGCGCCGTGAACCGCCTCTTTCGCCGAAACGCCTCGCCCCCTCCCGAGCGGCGGGACGATATCCTGGTCGAGCACGCGCCGGACGGGGAGGAGTTGCGTTGGAACACTGTCCTCGTCTGGTTCATGCGCGGCCTCTCGATCGCGTGGCTGCTGAAGGGCCTCGCGGCATGGATGGTGATCCTGGGCCTCTGGAGCGGTCTCGCCCCTTTCGAGGGGGGGGCCACGGGCTATCAGGCGGGGCTCGTCTATTTCGCCGTCATCGACCTCGTGGCGGCGGTCGGCCTGTGGCTCACCTCGACCTGGGGCGGGGTGCTCTGGCTCCTCGCCGTGATGAGCCATCTGATCCTGGCGGTCTTCTTTCCGCGCTTCGTGCAGAACAGCGCGTTGCTCATTGCGTTGTTTATTTTCGCCATCATGTTGTATCTGACGATATCCTGGCTCGCTTCTGTCGAAGAATGACTCTCCTGCCGCGGTGATGCATTGCGGCTAGGGGCTCTTCTCTCCTGGGCGAGCCGGGTTTGATGCGAATTCAGCATCTATTTACGCCAAGAGGTAAAGCCGGGATTCATCCTGTTACTTAAAGTGGTCTTCATTCGCGGGCCATAAATTAGCCCCATAAGCGAACCGGCCGGCCCGGGATCGCACCAGAAGAATGAGGCATCCCATGACCAACGCCGCCAGGAAGCAGGATTTCGCCCCGGAAGCCGCCCAGCCCGCCGCCCGCGCGACCTATCTCGAGGCGCTGCATCTGGTGGAGCGGCTCCACCGTCGGCTGCTCGACGTCGTCAAGGACGAGTTCGACCGCCACGGCCGGAACGACGTCAACGGCGTGCAGGCGCTGCTGCTCTACAATATCGGCGACAAGGAGCTGACCGCGAGCGAATTGCGCACCCGCGGCTATTACCTGGGCTCGAACGTCTCCTACAACGTCAAGAAGCTCGTCGAGGAAGGCTATCTCCACCATGCCCGCTCGCGGATCGACCGGCGCTCCGTCCGCATCAGCCTGACCGCGAAGGGCAAGGAGGTGCACGACATCGTCTCCGCGCTCTACGACAAGCATGCCCGCACGATCGAGCCGGTCGGCGGCCTGTCGCAGGACGACTTCACGCGCCTCAACCAGTCGCTCATGCGCCTGGAGCGCTTCTGGACGGACCAGATCAAGTACAAGCTCTGAGGGGAGAAGCGCTCGATTTCGGTGGGGAGGGGACCGCGCAGGTGTGGCGCGAAGGCATCGGTGGCGGCCAAATCCGCTCGTGCGGCGCAGCACGGCCTCGTCTGTGGGCGCATGTCAAACTTCGGCCGGGCTGGTGAGGTTGCGTTAACGAAGTCGCGCCACCGTCCCCCTCCGGGCCGCGAGGCCGACACGACGACCGAACGAGACCAGCGATCCCGATGATCATTTCCCGTCGCGCCCTCCTCTGCACCGCCGCGACCGCCTTCGCCGCCTCGGGCCCCGCCTTCGCGCAGCAGGCCGAATGGGCGCAGAACTACGATGGCGCCGCGCGGGTGCGAATCCCGCGCTCCCTCACGCCGGTCCTGTCGCCGCAGGCGCTCCAGGGGACCGAGGAGGCCGTCGCGCGCTATCGCGACATCGTCGCCCGCGGCGGCTGGGCCGATCTCCAGGCCCCGCAGATGCGGGTCGGCACGCGCCATCCGGCCGTCCAGGCCCTGCGGCAGCGCCTGATCGTCGAGGGTGATCTCGACCCGAGTGTCGGCTCCTCGCCCATCTACGATTCCTATGTCGAAGCGGGCGTGCGGCGCTTCCAGTCGCGCCACGGGCTCGGCGCGACGGGCGTGCTCAACGGTGCCACCCTCGCGGCCATGAACGTCCCGGCCGAGACGCGCCTCAGGCAGCTCGAGCTGAACGTGGTGCGGCTGCGTTCCTATTCCGGCAATCTCGGCCACCGCTACGTGATCGTGAACATCCCCGCGGCCCTGGTCGAGACCGTCGAGGGCGGGCAGGTGGTCACGCGCCATGCGGCGGGCGTCGGCAAGATCGACCGGCAATCGCCGATCATGAACGCCAAGGTCGTCGCCATCAATTTCAACCCGTACTGGACCGTGCCGGCCTCGATCATCAAGAAGGACCTCATTCCGAAGATGAGAAAGGAGCCGAGCTACCTCACGGACAACAAGATCCGCATCTTCACGAAATCCGGCCAGGAGATCCGGCCGGAGGCCGTCAACTGGAATTCCGACGAGGCCACCCAGTACATGTTCCGCCAGGATCCGGGCGGGGACACGAACTCGATGGGCTTCGTGCGGATCAACATCCCGAACCCGCACGGCGTCTATATGCACGACACGCCCTCCAAGGGCATTTTCGGGGACGATTTCCGCTTCGTCTCCTCGGGCTGCGTGCGCGTTCAGAACGTGCGCGACTACATCACCTGGCTGCTCCGGGAGACGCCGGGCTGGGACCGCAACCGGATCGAGGAGGTCTTCGCGGCCGGCTCGCGCACCGATGCGCCGCTCGCCCAGCCCGTTCCCGTCTACTGGACCTACATCACCGCCTGGGCCCAGCCGGACGGCCTCGTCCAGTTCCGCGACGACATCTACAACAAGGACGGCCTCGGCCGCGTGCCCGTGGCCGCGCGCCAGCAGGTCGAGCCGGAGAACGAAGCGCTCATGAACTGAGCCCAGGGCCACTCCCGCTTCTCCCCGCTTGCGGGGAGAGGTTCCAGGGCCGTCCCTCAATGCGCGCGCGAGACGCAGAATTCCACGGCGTCGAGAAGCGCGTGCTTGTGGGCCCCGTTCGGGAAGAGCGCGAGCGCGTCGCAGGCGATCTTGCCGTAGTGGCGGGCCCGCTCGATCGTGTCGTCGATGGCCCTGTGGCGGCGCAGAATCGAGATGGCACGCTCGACGTCGCCCTCGCCGATCTCGCCCTTCTCCAGCGAGCGGCGCCAGAAGGCGCGCTCCTCCTCGTCGCCGCGCCGGAAGGCCAGCACGATCGGCAGCGTGATCTTGCCTTCCCGGAAATCGTCGCCGACATTCTTGCCGAGCGCGGCGGCCGTGCCGCCGTAATCGAGCGCGTCGTCCACGAGCTGAAAGGCGATGCCGAGATTCATGCCGTAGGAGCGGCAGGCGGCCTGCTCGGCCTTGGGCCGCTCCGCGATCACCGGCCCGACCTCGCAGGCGGCGGCAAAGAGTTCCGCCGTCTTGCCGCGGATCACGGCCATGTATTCGTCTTCGTTGGTCTCGACGTTCTTGGCGGCCGAGAGCTGGAGCACCTCGCCCTCGGCGATCACGGTCGCGGCCGTGGAGAGGATGGCGAGGGCGGGCATGGAGCCGGTCTCGACCATCATCTTGAAAGCCTGGCCCAGCAGGAAGTCGCCGACGAGGACGCTGGCCTCGTTGCCCCACATCATCCGGGCGGCGATCTTGCCGCGCCGCATGGTCGAGGCGTCCACGACGTCGTCGTGGAGGAGCGTCGCGGTGTGCATGAACTCGACCGCCGCCGCGAGGCCCACATGGCCCTCGCCGGCATATCCGGACATCGAGGCCGTCGCGAGCGTCAGCATCGGGCGCAGCCTCTTGCCGCCCGACGAGATCAGGTGGTTGGCCACTTCGGGGATCATCGTGACCCGCGAGCCCGTGCGGGACAGGATGAGCCGGTTCACCCGCTCCATGTCGTCCCGGACCAGCCGGATCAGGTCGTCGATCCGCGCGGCCTGGGATTCCTTCTCTTCGAACGGCAGGACGACGCCCATACGCACTCCGTTGCCGGGACGACCGCCCGGTCCGATGATGCATCGCATGCAAACGCGCCCCCCTGCAACGGGCCGCTTGCCGGAAGACGAGACAGAGCCCCCATGCGCGAGCTGATCCGCACCAGCGACATCGTCCTGCTCGACGTGGTGCGCACGCTCCTCGAAAGCGAGCACATTCCCGTCCTGCTCGCGGACGGCCAGATGAGCGCGCTCGAGGGAGGAATCGGCGCCTTTCCCCGCCGTCTCCTCGTTCCCGAGGACTGGGCGGCGCGGGCGCGGCGGCTCCTGGTCGAGGCGGGCTTCGCGGCCGAGCTGCGCGATGGCTGAGCGGGAAGGGATCAGCGAGGACACGCTGCTGGGGGGGAAGGTCCGCCTTCTCCAGCCCATGGCGGGCCACCGGGCGGGGACCGACGCGGTCCTTGCCGCCGCCCTCGCCGGGCCGGAGGGCGGGGAGGGCATCGTCGATCTCGGCAGCGCGAGCGGCGCGATCGGGCTGATTCTGGCCGCGAGCCTGCCCGATGCGCGGGTGGTGCTGGCCGAGCGCGATTCGTCGCTCGCCGCGCTCGCCCGCGAGAACGTCGCCCTCAACGGATTCACGGACCGGGCGGGGGTGGCCGAGATCGACGCCTTCGACCCGGCCGCCCGCTGGCGCGAGACGTGGCCGGAAGCCCTGCTGCCGCTAGGGCAGGCCGGTCTCGTCGTGACCAATCCGCCCTTCTTCGATGATCCGCGCGCGCGGCCCTCGCCCGATCCGGGGCGCCGCGCCGCGCATATGATGGCGGGGGGCGGGTTGCGCGAATGGATCGCGGCGGCGGCGCGCCTCCTGAGGCCGGGAGGCCGGCTCGTCATGATCCACCGCGCCGACGCCCTGGCCGCCTGTCTCGGTGCGCTTCCGCCGGCCTTCGGCACGATCATCCTGCGGCCGGTTCTCCCGCGCGCCGATGCCGATGCTTCCCGCATCGTGCTGTCGGCGCGCAAGGGCGGGCGCGGCCCTCTCGCGATTCGCCCGCCCCTGGTGCTGCACGGGCCGGATGGGCGCTTCACGCCGGAAGCGGCGGCCCTGCACGCGAATCCGGTCGAGGCCGGCCCGTCCGGCGATGCCACCGCCCGGCGCCGCCGGCCTCGTCCTTGACAGCCTTCGGGGCGCTCTTCAGGAAGCGGCCATGACGCACGATCCCGGATCGCCGCTCTCGCCCCAGCGCTCCTTCCAGGGCCTCATCCTGACCCTTCAGCAATTTTGGGCTGAGCAGGGCTGCGTGATCCTCCAACCCTACGACATGGAGGTGGGGGCCGGGACCTTCCATCCCGCGACGACTTTGCGCGCCCTCGGCCCGCGGCCCTGGCGCGCAGCCTATGTCCAGCCCTCGCGGCGGCCGAAGGACGGGCGCTACGGCGAGAACCCGAACCGCCTGCAGCACTATTACCAGTACCAGGTGATCCTGAAGCCGAACCCGCCGGACTTGCAGGAGCTCTATCTCGCCTCGCTCGCCGCCATCGGCATCGATTCGAGCCTGCACGACATCCGCTTCGTCGAGGACGACTGGGAGAGCCCGACGCTCGGCGCCTGGGGGCTCGGCTGGGAATGCTGGTGCGACGGGATGGAGGTCAGCCAGTTCACCTATTTCCAGCAGGTGGCGGGTTTCGAATGCGCGCCGGTCTCGGGCGAACTGACCTACGGCCTCGAGCGCCTCGCCATGTATCTGCAAGGCGTGGACAGCATCTACGACCTGAACTTCAACGGCCTCGACGGGGCCGAGCGCGTCACCTACGGCGACGTCTTCCTCCAGGCCGAGCAGGAATATTCGCGGCATAATTTCGAGCATGCCGATACCGAGATGCTGTTCCGGCATTTCCGCGACGCGGAGGCGGCCTGCCGGTCCTATCTCGCAGCGGGGGAGGCGGGCGAGCGCCACCTCATGGCGCTGCCGGCCTATGACCAGTGCATCAAGGCGAGCCACGTCTTCAACCTGCTCGATGCGCGCGGCGTCATCTCGGTGACGGAGCGGCAGAGCTATATCGGCCGCGTGCGCGACCTCGCCAAAGCCTGCGGCGCGGCCTGGCTGCGGACGGCGGGCGGAAGCCCGCCCGCGCAGGAAGCCGCATGACCCCGCGGGCGCGCCGCAACATCCGCATCGCCCTGATGCGCGTCTCCTACGACATCGTGGGCAGCGCGACGACCGATACCGGCGTCGCCAGGATCGTGGGAACGGCCGAGATCCTGGAGACGGGCGAGGACCTGGGGAATGTCGACCTCACCTTCTGGGGGTCGACCCCGGCCCAGCTCAAGATGCGGGCCAAGAACTGGCCCGCCCGCTTCGAGGCGGTCCACGGCGATTATTTCGGCGTCTCCGATGCCGGCGCGCACCGCTTCGACATCTTCCTCTCGGCGGAGCGCTTCTTCCGCCTGCTCGACCTCGCGCACGGCTCGCGCCGCGCCTCGATCCGCCTCTCCTGCGACGTCTCGGCCGACGGCAAGCTCGATCTCGTGCGCGAGATCGAGATCTCGGCGAGCCGGGGCTGAAGGCCTTCGTCCGTCCGGCCCCGCTCGACACGGCGGAGGCCGGGGGCTAAGCGGGCCCTGTTCCCCTTTTCGGTGAGGCTGATCGCGGTTCCATGCCGGACCTTCTGCTCGAACTCCTCTCGGAAGAAATTCCCGCCCGCATGCAGGGCCGGGCGGCCGAGGATCTGAGGAAGCTCGTCACCGATTCGCTGGTGGCGCAGGGCCTTCTCTACGAGGGCGCGGTCGCCCATGCGACGCCGCGGCGCCTCATGCTGCATGTCGCGGGGCTCCCCGCCAAGGCCAAGGACGTGCGCGAGGAAAAGCGGGGCCCGCGCGTCGGCGCGCCGGAGGCGGCGGTCGCCGGCTTCCGCAAGAGCGCGGGCGTCACCTCCGACGACCAGATTCGCATCGTCGAGGACGCGAAGAAGGGCGATTATTACCTCGCCACGATCGAGCGGCCGGGCCGGCCGACGCCCCAGGTCCTCTCGGAACTGCTGCCGGGCATCATCCGCAACTTTCCCTGGCCGAAATCCATGCGCTGGGGCGCGGCTTCGGCCGAGCCCGGCTCGCTGCGCTGGGTGCGGCCGCTGCAATCGGTGCTCTGCGCCTTCGGCTCCGATCTCGAGACGGCGGAGATCGTGCCGCTCCTGATCGACGGCCTCGTCTCGGGCGACGCGACGCGCGGGCATCGCTTCATGGCGCCGGCCACGATCCGGGCGCGGCGCTACGACGACTACGTGGCGAAGCTTCACGCGGCGAAGGTGGTGCTGGATGCCGGCCGCCGCCGCGAGATCATCCGGCACGATGCGCGCGACCTCGCCTTCGCGCAGGGCTTCGAGGTGGTCGAGGACGAGGGGCTGCTGGAGGAGGTGGCGGGCCTTGTCGAATGGCCGGTCTGCCTGATGGGCGGCTTCGAGGAGGGTTTTCTCGACATCCCGCCCGAGGTCATCCGCGCGACCATCCGCGCCAACCAGAAATGCTTCGTCCTGCGCCGGGCTCTGCCCTCCAGCGGCGAGGGGAGGGCGGAACTGGCCAACCGCTTCATCCTGGTCGCGAATATCGAGGCGAGCGATGGCGGCAAGGCGATCGTGGCGGGCAACGAGCGTGTCGGGCCCGCGCGGCTGTGGGATGGGAAGGTCTTCTGGGGGACCCGCCGGGAGGGGGGGCTCGGGGAGCGGCCGCCCCAGGTGGAATCCCTTGTCTTCCACGAGAAGCTCGGCACGCAATACGAGCGCGTCGAGCGCATCGCGGCCCTGGCCCGTGCACTCGCGCCGGTCGTGGGTGCGGAAATCGCCGAGGCCGAGCGCGCGGCGCGCCTCGCCAAGGCCGATCTCGTCACCGAGATGGTCGGCGAGTTCCCGGAGCTTCAGGGCCTGATGGGCCGCTATTATGCGGCGGCCCAGGGCGAGGCGCCGGCCGTTGCGGCGGCGATCGAGGATCATTATCGCCCGGCCGGCCCCTCCGACCGCATCCCGAGCGCGCCTGTCACCCTCGCGGTGGCCTTGGCCGACAAGCTCGACACGCTCGTCGGCTTCTGGGCCATCGACGAGAAGCCGACCGGCAGCAAGGACCCCTACGCCCTGCGCCGCGCGGCTCTCGGGGTGATTCGGTTGGTGCTGGAGAACGACGTCCGCCTGGGTCTCGGAGGAATGATTTCCGGGCAATTGCGCGAGAATTTCGAGCAGTCGGGCCAGGATGGGGCTGCCGGGATTCGCGACGATCTCCTCACCTTCTTCCACGACCGCCTGAAGGTGCATCTGCGCGAGCGCGGCGCCCGCTACGACCTGATCGACGCCGTGCTCGCGGCGGGCTCCGCCCCCCCCTCCCCCCTTGTGGGGGAGGCCGAGCAGGCGCGAAGCGCCGCCCGGGAGGGGGGGAACGCCTCCGCCTCCGGGACGCCGGGAGAAGGCGTCGAGCCTTCCCACCCGGTCCCCGGGCCTGGACCCCGGGATCCGTCCCTCCCCGCCGCAAGCGGGGGGAGGGTTGGCGCGGGCAATGACGATCTGCTCATGATCGTCCGCCGGGTCGAGGCCCTGTCGCGGTTCCTGGAAACCGAGGACGGCCGGAACCTCCTCGCCGCGACGAAGCGAGCCGCCAATATCCTGCGGATCGAGGAGAAGAAGGACGGGCGCTCCTACGACGAAATCCCCGATCTCGCCGCGCTCGCCGAGCCCGAGGAGAAGGCGCTCGCCATCGCGCTCGCGCGGGCGGCGGGGGCGGCGACCGAGGCCGTTGCGCGCGAGGCGCTCGAAGAGGCGATGAGCGCGCTCGCCGAGCTGCGCCCGGCGGTTGACGCCTTCTTCGACAAGGTGACCGTCAACGCGCCCGATCCGAAGTTGCGCGAGAACCGCTTGCGGCTCCTCGCCATGCTGCGCCGCGCGACCCGCGAGGTCGCCGATTTCTCGCGGATCGAGGGATAGGCGGCCGCCGCCGTCGGCATATGCCTGCAAAAAGAAAAGGCCGCCGCGCATCCGGCAGGATGCACGACGGCCTTTGCGGAAAGGAACGCGGCCGGAGCCGCGAAGCCTTAGCTGCGCTTCGGCCCGGGGGCGGCGGCCTTGGTGGCCTTCGAGAACGCGGCGGAAGCCTGGTCGGCGGCCGAGCGGGTGGCGGCAGCGGCCTCGCTGGCAACCGTGGCGGCCTGGTTGGTGGCCGTGCGGGCGGCGTTCTGGGCGAGCTCGCTGAGCTCCTTCAGCTGGGCCTGGATCGCCGCGAACTGCGTGCGGGCGAACTCGGACTGGAGCTGGAGGGCCTCCTGGAAGTCGGCGGCGCGGACCAGCTTCTGGGCATGGTCGAAGGCGGCGGCGACGTTCTGCTCGGCATAGGACAGGGTCTTCTTCGTCGCGTCGGACGCCGAGGACTGCATGGTCGTGGTCGAGCCCTGCACGGTATCCACAGCCTTGTGAGCGGCGGTCAGGAAGCCGTCGAAGGCCTTGCGAGCCTGGTCCACGCTCTTCTCGGCGAAGTCGCGCATCTCGGCGGGGATCTCATACTTCATCGTCTTGTCCACAATTGCCTCCTTTTCCGGCGTTTTGTGCACTGCAACATAGCTCGGTGCAGCAGCCTGTGCAACCCCTAAGGATAAAAATAAAGTCTTTTCTGCGGTTCCGGTTCGGGAAACGATGGGGCTCGCTTTCGGCCTGAAGATTTGGTTACAGGTTTTATGCAACCACGAGAGCAATCGGGATGACGCTGGCGGCCGACCAAGGCGGCAAGCTGATCGCGGCGCTGGCCGCCGAGCCCGGATTCGCGCGTCTGGCCGAGCCGGGCACGGCGGCTTTGCTCTGGCGGCCCGGGGACGGCGCGCCCGTCTGGGCTTCCGAGGCAGGGCGCGCGCTCCTGAGCCGATTGCCGAAGGCGCCCGACGGCTCGCCCTGCCTGCCGCCTTCCACGAGGGCGAGGCTCCTGGCGCTCGGCGAGGGGCGGGCGCCGCGTTCAGGCTTCCGTCTCGAGCGGCTGCGCTGGGGCGCGATGGAGGCGCCGCTTACGCTCGCTTGCCGCCTCGCGTCTTTCGAGGGCACGCCACTGCTCCTCACGGCGGCGCTGCCGCCAGGCGGCGCGGCGCGCCCGCCGGGCGTTCCGGTTCCGCCCGAAGGGACGGGGAGGGACGAAAGGCCGCATCCCTCCCGCGTGACGGTCGTTCTTCCTTCCGCGCGGGGCCGCCGCTTCATGTGGCGGGCCGATGGTGCGGGACGCTTCACCTTCGTGTCGCCGGATCTCGCCGAAATCGTCGGCGCGCGCGGGGCGGATGTCGTCGGGCGCCGGTGGGACGAATTGGCGGGGTATCTCGTCGAGGATCGGGCGGGTGCGATCGCCGCTGCCTGGGCGCGCGGCGAGGGCTGGTCGCGGCTCCCGATCGGCTGGCGGGATCCCGAGCGGGAACGCGTGATCCCGGTGGAGCTGAGCGGCGCCCCCGAATCCGGCGCGCCGCCATCCTGGCGCGGCTTCGGCCTTGCCCATCCCGAACAGTCCCGCGCCGTCGAGCCCGGGATCTTTCGCGAGACGCAGCGCCCGCGGAAGGAGCCGGTGGCGGGCGCGCCGGCGGAGGCATCCGCGCCGACCGGCGCTGCCCCCGGGTCGGGCGGCCAGGCGGGCGAGGCCGTGTTCGGCCTGTTGCGAGCCTGGCTCGTGCCTCCCGGCGGCCCGGCAGCCCGGCCGGAGGAGGGCGAGCCGCCCGCCGCGGCAAAGCCCGGCGTGGCGGAGGGGCTCACGAGCGGCGAGCGGGGAGCCTTGCACGAGATCGCGCGCCTTCTGGGAGGGGGACCGGGCGAGCGCCCCCCGGCACCGGAGGACCGGCCGTCGGCGGATATCGTGCCCCTGCCGCGCCTTCGTCCGCGGGCCGATGCAGCTGCCCTGCTGGACCAGTTGCCGGTCGGCTGCGTGGTTCTGCGCGACGGCGCGCCGCTCTTCGCCAATCGCGCCATTCTCGACCGGCTCGGCTTTCCCGGCCTGCCCGAGGCGGTGGCCAGGGGAGCCTTGCAGAATCTCGCCGGGATCGCAGCGGCCGGCGGGGCGCCGGCGAGCCTGTCCCTCATGGACGCGGCGGAAACCTCGCATGCGTTCGAGGCCCGCTCCGCGCGCGTCGATTGGGGGGAGGCCGGTGCCGATCTTCTCCTCCTGACCCCGCCTCCCGCCGCGCCGAAGGCGGAGATTGACGCGCTCCGCCTCGATCTCGAGACGCGCGACCGGCGGCTGGAGCAGGCGTGCGCCGCCCTGGACATCGCGGCCGACGCGGTCGTCTCGCTCGATCCGGCTGCGCGGCTCATGTCCCTGACCCGCTCGGCGGAGCGGCTGTTCGGCCTTGCGGCGAATGAGGTCGTGGGGGACAGCGTCACGGCGCTGATCGAGCCGGTGGATCATCGCGCGGTCCTTGCCTGCCTCGATGCGGCGCGGACGGGGCCCCCCGGCCTCATCCAGCAGCGCGAGGTGCGGGGGCGGGCGCGCAACGGCACCGTGATTCCCCTCGCGATGCGGGCCGGGCATCTGCCCGCGGAGGGAGGGGGCTTTTCCGTCTCCTTCAGCGACATCAGCCGCTTCAAGGTGCTGGAGAGCGAGCTGCGCAAGGCGCGCGAGGCGGCCGAGGAAACGAGCGCCAACCGGGCGGATTTCCTCGCGCGGATCAGCCACGAGGTCAGGACGCCCCTGACCGCCATCACGGGCTTTGCCGAGCTGATGCTGGAGGAGAGGTTCGGGACGCTCGGGAACGAGCGCTACAAGGGCTATATCCGCGACATTCGCGATTCTGGCGTCCACGTCATCAGCCTCGTGAACGATCTCCTGGATCTCGCCAAGGCCACTTCGGGGTCGAACGATCTGCGCCCGGAATCGTTCGATCTCAACATGGTGGTCCAGCAATGCGTGGCCTTGGCGGGTCCGCTCGCGGGCCAGGAGAAGACGATCGTGCGAACCAGCTTTCCGGCGGGCCTGCCGCATGTCTTCGCCGACGAGCGCTCGATCCGGCAGGTCGTCATCAACCTGCTCTCCAACGCGATCAGGTTCACCGGGGCGGGCGGGCAGGTGATCGTCTCGACGGCGGCGGGGGTTCCGGGCGAAATCGTGCTGAGCGTGCGCGACACGGGGCCGGGCATGTCGGAGGAGGAGGTCGCGACCGCCCTGACTCCCTTCCGGCAGGTGCCGGCGACGCGGCGCAGGGACGGAACCGGCCTTGGCCTGCCTCTTTCGAAGGCATTGACGGAGGCGAATGGCGGGGTTTTCCTGATCACCAGCGCCCGTGACCACGGCACGCTCGTCGAGCTTCGCCTGCCCGTGGAGAAGGAGCAGGCGGTCGCCGCCGAATAGGCGGGCGGCCCTGCCTTTCAAACGGGCTCGCATTATGTTGCAGTGCACACTATATAGGGAGCATGGCAACGATCTCCTCCTTCGAAGCGCCGGATGAGATGATGCTGCGCTGCGGCACGCAGGTCGTGATTCGCGACCTCGTGCCGGAAGACGACGCGCTCTACCCGGAATTCCACGCCCATGTTTCCGCGCGGGACCGCCAGCTGCGGTTCTTCTCGGCGGCGCCCATCAGCGAGCGGCAGATCCACCGGCTTACGCATTTCGACCCGGAGAACGCGATCGTCCGAGCGGCGCTCGGCAAGCAGGACGGCAAGCTCTACGGCGTCGCCCGCCTCCACCGCGTGAAAGGCGAGGAAGGCGAGTTCGCCGTCATGGTGAGGTCGGATTTCAAGGAGCAGGGCCTTGGGCGCAGGCTGCTCGAGGAGGTGATCGAGCGCGCCCCCTCCATCGAGATATGGCGGATCGTCGGGCTCATCCTGCCCGAGAATACCGGGATGCTCGCGCTCGCAACCGAACTCGGCTTCGAGACGCGTCTCGATCCGAGCGAGGAGGACGTGATGCTCGCCTCGCTCGAACTGCCTCGGACCGGACCGCGCCTCGCCGCCTGAGGCGTCGCGCATCCGGCGGCCAAGCCGGGTGGGGGGCGGCTCCGCCTGTCGCCCGGCCGGGTGCTCGCGTCGACGCCCCCCCGTTCGCGCCTTCGGCGCGATTCGGCCCTCCCCGTCGCAAGCGGGGGGAGGGTTTACGCGCGAGCCGTCGAGGCCATAGGAGACAGCCCTGCGAAGGGCGATGTCAGTGCCCGGTACGATCCGCCGCGCGCGTGGCCTCGAACAGGAACCAGGTCCGGCGCTCGGTCTCGTCGATGAAGTTTTCCAGGAGGCTCGCGGTCGCGACGTCGTCGTGCTCGTCACAGACGCTATGCGCTTCGCGCATGGCCTTGGTCATCGCCTTGTTGTCTGCGACAAGCTCCGCGAGCATGTCCAAGGCGGAGACGAAGGGGGCGTCGTTCTCCTCGATCGAGGTCTGGCGCTTGATCTGGCCGATGGAGCGCACGGTCGAGGCGCCCAGCTTGCGCACGCGCTCGGCCAGGGGATCGATCGTCGCGAAAATCTGGTCGGCATGCTCGTCGAGCATGAGATGGTAGTCGCGGAAATGCGGCCCGCTCAGATGCCAATGGAAGTTCTTCGTCTTCACGTAGAGGGTGAAGGCATCGCAGACGAGCTTGTTGACGGCCTCCGCGATCTCTTCCACCGCCTTGGGCGGCAGATCGGTCGGGGTGTCGAGATTGGGCAGGTTCTTGGGCGGATCGAGCTTGGTGACTTTGGCCATTGGCAGTCTCCCGGGCGCCGCGGCGCCGACGGGAGTGGAACGAGGCAGAGGCCGCCCCGTTCCATCGCTGCAATCCCGGGGGTCAGTGCTCGTGGAACTCGCTTTCCAGCCCGCCGATATGCTTCTGGGCATAGAGCTGGACGCCGAGCTGCTCGATCACGCCGAGCTGGGTCTCGAGGAAGTCGATATGGCCTTCCTCGTCCGCGGCCAGTTCCTCGAAGAGGTTCTTCGAGACGCGGTCGTTGACGCTGTCGCAATATTTGGCGGCCTCGAGATAGAGGCTGCGCGCCTCGACCTCGGCGGCGAGGTCGCACTCGATGACCTCCTTGATGTTCTGGCCGATGCGCAGCGGGTCGAGCACCTGGAGGTTCGGGAAGCCCTCCAGGAAGATGATCCGCGCGACGAACTTGTCGGCATGGTTCATCTCCTCGATCGATTCCTTGCGCCAATGCTTGGCCAGGTCGAGATAGCCCCAATCTTCGAGGAGCCGGAAATGCAGCCAGTACTGGCTGACCGCGGTCAGCTCGCTGCGCAGGCCGCGATTGAGATAGTCGATAACCTTGGCGTCGCCCTTCATCTGGGGTCCTCACTCTGAAGTGAGAGCCATGTAGAATGAATGGGCGCCGCTGTCCAGCAGTTTAGAATCTTTTCAAACTAACTTTTAGCCCGCGACCGGCCTCCGGCGTGCCCGCCTCCGGCGCGGTGGCCCTTACGCGATCTCGCGCTCGGCGGGCTCGTGATGGCCGAGGCAGTTCGAGACCGGGCAGACCTGACAGGCTTCCTTGGCCGCGGCAAGCAGGGCGTCGTCCATGATCGTGCGGATGGATCGGGCGCAGCGTCCGCAATTCGGCGAGCAGCCCAGGCAGCGATAGACCTGCGCGGGCGTGCGCGGACAATCGGGCCCCGGCGCAAGGCAGCCCTTCACGTCTCCGTCCGAAAGGACGTTGCACGAGCAAACAATCATCCGCCAGCCAGTTTAGAAGAGATATAAACTACGAGCGATTTCAAGACCTTAGCCGATAAGGGTCCTCCAATTCAACTCCCGCCGGCGGGGGGCGGCCGGCGGGCGGCTGCGTCACATGCGCCCGTGCTGCTCCCGCTGCGCCTGCTTGCGCGGCCCGAGCGAGGAGGTCGTGGCGGGGTCCGGGAGTGGGGCGGGCGGCTCGGTTCCGGCGGGCTTGGGCTCGTCGATGCCGTAGACGTCGTCGCGGAAATGGGCGGTGCCGTCGGCGGAAGCATAGCCGGTGAGATAGATCCAGGCGACGGGGACGGGCTTCGACAGGCGCGCATCGACGCGCTTGCCGCCCGCGATGGCCGTCTCGATCTCCATCGGCGTCCAGCTCGATCCCGGCCCGCGCGGGCCCGGCGAGGTTTCGAGCAACCACGCGGCGAGGCCCTTCACCCCGGAGACCCGCACGCAGCCGGAGGATTGCGCCCGCAGCGAGCGCGCGAAGAGGCGCTTGGAGGGCGTGTCGTGCATATAGACGGCGTGGCGGTTCGGCATGTCGATGCGGATCTCGCCGAGCGAGTTGTCGGAGCCGGAATCCTGCCGGATCGTGTAGTTGGCCGCCCGTTCCGTCGACCAGTCGATCGTGGCCGGATCGACCTCCTGGCCCTGGCCGTCGAAGATGCGGATATGCATCTTCGCCAGATAGCCCGGCTCCTTGCGGACATGCGGAATGATGTCCTTCTTGATGATGGAGACGGGGACCGTCCAGGTCGGGTTGAAATTGACCGAGGTGACGCGCGTCTCGATCTCGGGGGAGGGGCGCTCGGGCCGCCCCACCACGGCGACGAAGCGATGCGCCACTACCCCCCGCTCGACCGCCTCGACGGCGGCGCCCGGGATGTTCACGACGACGTAGCGGTCGCCGAAGGGAAAGCGCAGCTTCGTCAGCCGGCCGGCCGAGGCTTCGAGCTGCCGCACGCGCATCGCGGCCGGGATGTTGAGATGCACGAGCGTGCGCGGTCCGACGGTCCCGGTCGGCTCGAGCCCGTGGCGCGCCTGGAAGCGGCGGATGCCTGCCGCGACGCCGTCGTCGAAAAAGTTGCCGGCCAGCTCGTGATCCTGGAGGTCGCCGGTGACGGCGAGCCTCTTCTTCAGGGCCGCGACCGCGCTTCCCGCCGAGCCCGGCTTCAAGCGGATGGCCTCGCCCGGAACCGTCGGCCAGCCCCCCGCCTCCGCGAGGGCGCGGTAGCGCTCGGCCGCCTTCAGCGTCGCCGCGAAGGTCTGGGGCGTCAGGGTGGGGCGCGGGTCCTCGGAAAGCCTGATCGGCTCGGGCGGCGCCAGGGGCGCGGCGGGCTTGGCCGCGCTCTGGCTCGCGGGCTTCGCCTGGACCGTGGGATTCCCCTGGGCCAGGGGCTTCGCCCGAGGGGCGGGTCTGGCCTGCGCGGCGCGCGGCTTCGCCGCAGGCACCGCGGCCGGTGCGGCCGGCGCGGTCCGGGGCAGGCTGGACAAGGCGGGGGCCGGCGCCACTTCGATGGGAGGATCGAGGGGCGGCAGCGCCTCCGCGGGGGCTTGCAGCGGCGCGGCCTGGACCGCCGGGCCTTCCTCGGCGAAGGCCGGCGCCGCCACGAGCAGCGCAGCCAGGGAAATGGCCAGACGGGCCGGCCGGAGGGCGATGATACGCACGACGATGTTCCGCCTACTCGGAGGCGGAGAATGCGCGATCAGGGTTTACGAATGCTGACCGCCGCAAGGCGCGACCCGGCGCCCATGCGTTGACAGGGCCGCCGTCTTCGTTGTTCTCGACCCGCCGGAGCATTCGTGATCCGGAACCGACAGCGCCCGGCATCCCGTGCCGCGTTCCGCGGGCGCGGTTTCCCTCCTCTCCCGGCAGAGCGGCGCTGGAGCATGATGAGCAGGCAGGACGGAATGGGAGCTTCCTTGGGCGCGTGGCTTCGGCGCGAGATCCGCGGGCTCTCGGGCATCGGGCTTGCGCTGGGCAGCCTCTTCTTCGCCGCGACGCTGACGCCGTCCCTCATCCCCCGAACCTTCATGGCCCAGGGTGTCCTCGGCGGCCTCTGCCTTGCGATCGGCTACGGGCTGGGCGCCCTGTGGCGCGGCCTCTGGGCCTATATGGAACTGCCCGAGCCGGCAGAACGTCTGCGACGCATCGCCAATTCCATCGTCGCGCTCGTCTGCCTCGTGATCGTCGTGCTGTTCCTGTCGCGGGCGGCGGAGTGGCAGAACTCGATCCGCACCCTGATGAGGATGCCGCCTCTCGACAGCGCCCATCCGACGAAGCTCTGCGCGGTGGCGCTCGCGACCTTCGCCGCCCTGCTCGCGCTCGGGCGCCTGTTCCGGTGGGGCGGCGGCTATCTGGCGGCCCGCGTGGGCCGGATCGCCCCGCGCCGGGTCGCCAACGTCGTGGGCTTCGCGGGCGCGCTGCTTCTGGTGTGGCTCCTCGCGAACGGCGTGATCTATCGCTTCGCGATCCACGTGCTCGACGGGTCCTACCAGGCGCGCGACGCGCTGATGGAGCCGGAGCGCCGCCAGCCTGATGCGCCGGAAAAGACGGGAAGCGCCGCCTCGCTGGTCAGGTGGCGCGACCTTGGCCGGGCGGGGCGCGAATTCGTGGCCTCGGGGCCGACCGCCGCCGAGATCGAGGCCGTGGCGGGAGGCCCCGTGCGCCAGCCCATCCGGGGCTATGTCCGCCTGGGCCCGGCCGAGACCCCCCCCGCCCCCCCGCGGCCCCCCCCCCGGGAGGTGCAGCGCGTCGGCCCCCTCCACCCCAAAGTGGCCCTCGTGATCACGCCCACCGGCACCGGATGGGTCGACCCCGCGGCCATGGATACGGTCGAGTACCTGCACAGGGGCGACATCGCGAGCGTCGCGGTGCAATATTCCTATCTGTCGAGCCCCCTTTCGCTGCTGGTGCAGCCGGAATTCGGCGGGGAAACGGCGCGGGCGCTGTTCTCGGAAGTCTACCGCTACTGGACGAGCCTGCCGAAGGAGCACCGCCCCAAGCTCTACCTGCACGGGCTCAGCCTCGGGGCGATGAATTCCGAGAAATCGGCCGAGCTGTTCGAGATCCTCGGCGATCCGGTGGACGGCGCGCTCTGGAGCGGCCCGCCCTTCGGCAGCCGGATCTGGCGCTCGATCACGCAGAGCCGCAACGAGGGCAGCCCGGCCTGGCTTCCCGAGTTCCGCGACGGACGGCTCGTGCGGTTCATGAACCAGGACGGGACGCGCGTTCCGGCGGATACCCCCTGGGGGGTGATGCGGGTCGTCTACCTGCAATATGCGAGCGATGCGGTGACCTTCTTCAGCTACGGCGATTTCTTCCGCCGCCCGGCCTGGCTGAATCCGCCCCGCGGCCCCGACGTCTCGCCCCAACTGCGCTGGTATCCGGTGGTGACCGCCCTGCAAATCGCCGTCGACATGGCGGTGGCGGCGACCACTCCCATCGGCTACGGTCACGTCTATGCGCCTCGGCATTATCTGGAGGGCTGGGTGGCGGTGACCTCGCCTCCCGGCTGGTCCGAGGAGGCGCTCGGGCGTCTCAAGGAGCATCTGGCGAGGACGGTCAGGGCGCCGCGAGGCTCCTTCCAGGGTGGCGAGAGTGCCTATTCGAACCGGGGAGGATAGTACGCAGCGAGGTTGGCGGATGATGCGGCCGGTCGAGCGCCGGGCGCCGGCGGCCCCCGATCCGTGCCGGGGAGCGGAGGCCTCATGAGGAACGCGTCCCGACGGCAGCCGGAGGCGAATGCCGGTCCCGGTGCGAGATCGCCATGCTGACGGCCTTGCGGCTCCCGTTCCGGCGCTTTGTCGTGCGGCACAGGCTGCATGAGATGGCGTATCTGTCGAGCGATCGCGAGATTCGGGCGGTGCTCGGCGGCGCGCTCGACGAGGTCTGCCGCCGATCCATTCTCTCGGGCTGGTCGAGCAGGACGGCGGCCGGCATCCTGGGGGCGATCTGGATCGGGCGGCTCGCCCGAAGCCTCGACCATGATCGCCGCATGTGGCTCGGGGAGCAGATCCTGGCGCAGGAACGGGCGAGATACACCTCGCTCGACTGGCTGGCCGAATTCGACAGCGACCGGATGAACGTTGTCGGGATGGACGTCTTCCTGCTCCGCTTCAACTTCGCGAGCGGCACGCTCGCCTCCTGGATCGCGGAGGGCAAGGCCGTCGATCCGGACGTCCGGCGCATTTTCCTGGCCATGGCGGCATGGGGGCTCGCAGGCATGCCCGAGCAGGAGGCGGAGCAGCGCTTCTACGACCTGCTCGCGGAACTGGAGGACTAAGCCCAGCCGTCGGCTCGAGAGGTCTTCTCGATCTCGCTTGCGGGCGGGGAAAGGAACATTGTCGGCGCGGCGCAGTTAAGCTTCGCGTTCGGCCAGAGCGTCGCCTCCCAGGAGGATGCGCTGTGCGCTTTCCGCCGGCTTCGGTAGAGTTCGCATTGTCGCCTTCGATTCGAAGCCGCCTCCAGGAGGAATCAGATGAGCATTTTCGGTTCGATCATGTCGAAGGTTTTCGGTGGCGGCGCCAAGGCGGACACGACCGCCGCGGGCACGGCTGCAGAGGCCGGCGCGCCGGGGGGCGGCGTCGATGTCGAGAAGGTCCTCCAGGATCTCGCCGACAAGTCCGGCAAGCCGTCGAACTGGAGGCAGTCCATCGTCGACACGATGAACCTTCTCGGGCTCGACAGCTCGCTTTCCGCCCGCAAGGAACTGGCCAAGGAACTCGGCTATACCGGCGATACGAACGACAGCGCCTCGATGAACATCTGGCTGCACAAGCAGGTCATGACCAAGCTCGCCCAGAACGGCGGGAAGGTGCCGGACGACCTGAAGGCGCATGCCTGATCCCGCATCTCGCAGGAGGTGAGGGCTGCGAGACCCCGGCGCGTGGCGCCTGGGTCTTTTTCATGGAAGCGGCGGTGTTTCGCCCGGCGCGCCCTTGTTCGGGGCGCGCCTTCCCCTTATAGCAACGCCGCAGACGGCCGCCCCATCCGGGCGCGCCTCGCTCCGCGGCCTTCGTCTATCGGTTAGGACACCAGCCTTTCACGCTGGGAAGACGGGTTCGACTCCCGTAGGCCGCGCCATCCGGCCGCCGCTTCGCAGCATGTCCGTCCGGCGCCTTCAGGCCGCCCGCCTGCCTCCGTCCTCGATGGCGGGGCCGAGGCGCTCGAGTTCGAGGGAATAGCAGAACGAGGCGAAGAGAAGGGCCAGGACCCACATCGCCTTCGCGACGCCTTGTCCCGCCGGCGGCAGGGCCTCGAGTTGCGGGACGTGGCGGAAGAAGATCGCCGAGAACACCGCGCCGGAAAAGAAGAAGCTGACGCGGCTGGCGAACAGCAAGAGATGGCCGATCGCCGCGCCGTGGACGGGCGCCCGCACCGGCACGCGGCGATAGCGCGTCCAGTAGCAGGCTTGCATGGCGAGCGCCGCCGCCATCGAGGTGATCACCGTCGAGGCATGCAGCGGCTGCGGCTTTCCCGATTGCGCGACGATCTGCTGGAAGAGCGGGAACATGGCCAGGAACAGCACGCAGGCGGCAAGGGTCTGAACCCCCAGCAGCAGGAAATAGGGTGCATGGTTCCTTGCGGGGCGGCCGGCGGCATCATCGTCCATCGGCGTCCTCGCTTCGCACGATGTCACGCAGGCCCCGCGCGAGATCCTTCGGCGCGACGTCCCCCAGGATCGCCGACTGCACCACGAAGCCAAGGATTGTCGCCAGCATCACCTTCGCCACGTCGTTCTCGGAGGCGGTCTCCCGCATCTCGCCCGTCTGCTTCCAGCGCCGGACCGCGTCGGCGAGCCGGGCGCGGAATTCCAGGTAATAGCCCCGCATCACTTCCCGCAGGTGCTCGTTGCGCTGGGCTTCGCTCCAGCCCAGCAGGGCGAGGCGCCGCAGGTCGTATCCCTCGCGTGCGGTGAAGCGGGCCACGGCCTCCGCGACAGCCTCGATGAAGCGCTCCGGCGGCAAGGGGGCCGCGAAGATCGGCGCGACCCGCTCCCCAAGGCCGCTGAGCGATGTCGTTACCGCGGCGAGGATCAGCTCCTCCTTGCTGGGGAAATAGGAATAGACCGCGCCCGCCGAGAGCTTCGAGGCCACGATGATGTCGCTCATGGTGGTGGCGTGCAGGCCCTGCTTCTGAAAGCAGGTCCAGGCCGCCTCGAGGATCTGGAGCCTGCGGGCGGCGCGCTTCTCGTCGGAAATCTTCGGCATGGCAAAATAATAAAACGAACGACCGTTCTTTACAAGCGCCGGCATGCGGCGCATAAGAGAACGGACGTTCGTTTTATGGAGTCGGCCATGATCAAGGTGACCGCCATCGAGACCGGCAAGGCCCGCATGAAGACCGCCCAGCGGGCGGGGCGCGAGGGGCGCGGCCCGCTCGGGCGCAAGATCGACATCTTCCGGGATCCCGAATGGGTGGAGCCCCTGCCCATCCTGGCCTTCCTGATCGAGCACCCGGAGGGACGGTTCCTGGTGGATACGGGTGACACCTGGCGCAATTCCGTGCCGGGCTATCTTCCCGGCTGGAATCCGTTCTACCGGCAGGTCTCGATCCGTGTCGCGCCGGAGGAGGAGATCGGGCCGCGCCTGCGCGACATGGGGATCGATCCGGCCCGCGACATCGCCGCGGTGGTCCTCACCCATTTCCACCACGACCATACCGGCGGGCTCGATCACTTTCCGCATACGAGGATCATCGGCCCGCGCGAGAACCATGCCGTCTCGACTGGCCTCAGGGGCATGATGATGGGCTGCCTGCCGCAGCGCTGGCCCGTCTGGCTCGACCCCGAGCTGGTGGTGCCGGACGGGGCGCCGATCGGCCCGTTCCCGGGCTCCTATCCCCTGACCCGGGACGGCAGGATCGCAATGGTACCGACGCCCGGCCATGTCCGGGGGCATTGCGCGGTCGTCGTCCGGGACGACGACGTCACCTATTTTCTCGCGGGCGACGCGACCTATTCCCAGGACAACCTGCGGGCCGACCGCACCGACGGCGTCACCAATGATCCGGCGACGGCGCTTGCGACCCTGCGCGCCATCAAGGCTTTCGCGGCCAACCAGCCCACGATCATCCTGCCCGCCCACGACCCGGACGGCCCCGCCCGGCTGGCCGGAAAGGTTGTCTTCTCCTGAGCCAAAGCGCGCAGGCTCCCGCCACCGCTCTTCGGGCGGTCTCTTTCCCCGTTTCACGGGAGGGCCACCGCATATGGCCTCGACGGTTCGCGCTTGAACCCTCCCCCGCGAAGCGGGGGAGGGTTCACCTGCAAGCTGCCAACGCTATCTGCGATCGCCTTGCCCGTGAAACGGGGAAGGGGCTCGCCCCAGGCGCTCTTGCTTAGGCGCTCTTGGCCTTCGACCACCAGCCGCCGCGCTTCGGCCGGGTCGGGTCGGGAGGCGTGAGGACGATCGCCACGGGCTCGGGCTCGGGCGCCGCTTCCGGTTCCGCCTCGGAGGAAGCCGGCTCCGGGTTCTCCTCGACCGGGGCGGGTTCCGCCGCTTCGGCAGGTTCTGCCGTCCCGGCCTCGGGAAGAACGGCCTCGGCGGGCGGCGGGGGCTCGCTCACGGCAGGTGCCGGGCTTTCCTCTTCGGCCTGCCCGGCCGCCTCGACGGCAGGATTCTCCGGGAGACCCGCCGCTTCCTCGTCACCCTCTTCGGCGTCGTCCTCGGCCGCATCCGCGCCCTCGGCCCGCGCCGTGTCGCCGTCCCGATCGCGGCGGCGGCGGCGGCGGCGACGGCGACGGCGGCCGTTCTCCTCCCCGCCCTCGTCGCTCTCCTCAGCCTGCTCGGGAGAGGAGGCGCGCTCCGCGGAGGGGCGTTCCTGGCGCTCCTCTTCCTCCCGCTCGAATTCCGCCGTGGGATCGACCTCGATCGGTTCGTCCACAGGCGTGATGGAATCGACCCTGATGCCGGTCGCGGTCGGGCGGGGAAGGGCCTGGGCCGGGGTGCCGCGCTCGATGGAGAAGGTGGTCGTGCCGGCGAGGCTCTCGTCGGCCGCGACCATCACGGCGACGCCGAACCGCGATTCGATCTGCGAGAGATGCGCGCGCTTCTGGTTGAGGATGTAGAAGGCAACCTCGGTGCGCGTGCGCACGACGAGGTTATGCCCACAGGAGCGCAGCAGCGCCTCCTCGACCGAGCGCAGGACCTGCAGGGCGACCGACGGCACGGCCCGCACGAAGCCCGTCCCCCCGCAATGCCGGCAGGGGACGGAAGAGGATTCCAGAACCCCCGTGCGAATGCGCTGGCGCGACATCTCCAGGAGGCCGAAGAGCGAGATGCGGCCGATCTGGATGCGGGCGCGGTCGTTCTTCAGGCACTCCTTCAGCTTCTTCTCGACGGCGCGGTTGTTGCGCTTCTCCTCCATGTCGATGAAGTCGATCACGATGAGGCCGGCGAGGTCGCGCAGGCGGAGCTGACGGGCGATCTCCTCGGCCGCCTCGAGATTGGTCTTGAGGGCGGTGTCCTCGATATTGTGCTCGCGCGTGGCGCGGCCCGAATTCACGTCGATGGAGACGAGCGCCTCGGTCGGGTTGATGATCAGATAGCCGCCCGATTTCAGCGTCACCTGGTTCGAGAACATGGCATCGAGCTGGGCCTCGACGCCGAATTGCGCGAACAGCGCCTGCGGCTCGCGATAGGGCCGCACGGCCCGGGCCTGCGAGGGCATGATCATGGACATGAAGTCCTTGGCCTCGCGATAGCCCTCCTCGCCCGCGACGATCACATCGTCGATGTCCTTGTTGTAGAGGTCGCGGATGGCGCGCTTGATGAGCGAGCCCTCCTCGTAGACGAGGGCTGGGGCCGTGCTTTCGAGCGTCAGCTCGCGCACGCTCTCCCAGAGCCGCATCAGGTATTCGTAGTCGCGCTTGATCTCCTGCTTGGTGCGCGAGGCGCCGGCCGTGCGCAGGATGATCCCCATGCCCTCCGGCACGTCGAGCTCGCCTACGATCTCCTTGAGACGCTTGCGATCCTCGGCCGAGGTGATCTTGCGCGAGATGCCGCCGCCCTTGCCCGTATTGGGCATCAGCACGGAATAGCGGCCCGCCATGGACAGGTAGGTGGTGAGGGCCGCGCCCTTGTTGCCGCGCTCCTCCTTGACGACCTGGACGAGCAGGATCTGGCGGCGCTTGATGACCTCCTGGATCTTGTACTGGCGGCGATGAGTGCGGCGGCGCTCGGGGACCTCCTCGAGAGCGTCGGCGCCCCCGACGGCCTCGACCTGCTCGTCCTCGTCCTCCTCGTCGTGCTCGTCTTCGTCCTCGTCGTCTTCGTCCTCGCCTTCATCTTCTTCGTCTTCGTCTTCGTCTTCCTCCTCGGCCGGACGGTCGTCGCGGCGCGATTCGGCTTCTTCCGGCGCCTCGTCCTCGACGATGACGGCCTCGGCGAACTCGGCGACGAACTCGACCGGCTCCGACCTCTCGACGTTCCCTTCGCCGAAAGCCTCTTCCTGCGCCGGGGAAAGCTCCAGGGGAGCCTCCTCCTGCGAGGCGGCCGGCTCGGCCGGGGGAAGTTCCGGCTCCTCATGGGAAGCGACGTTCGCCACGAGGTCCGGTGCGGAATGCTCGGGCGCCTGCTCCCCGGAAGAGGCAGCCGCTTCCGCCTCGGCGGCGTCGTCTCCGGCGGGGCCTTCCTCCTGCGGGGCGTCGAGAGCGGGCGATTCGACGGACTCACCCTGGAACGCCGTCTCGGGCGCCTCGCCGACGGACAGCTCCGCCTCCTCGACCGAGAAGGCTTCGCCCGGCTCGGCTTCCCCGGCCTCGACGGGGGCCGAGACGGTCTCCTCCCGGCTGCGATGGCGGCGCTGCGAGCGGCGCCGGCGGCGGCCGCCGCGGCGTTCCTCGCGCTCCTCGGCCTCGCGCTCCTCCTGCTCGTCGGCCTCCAGGAGCGCCTGCCGGTCGGCGACCGGAATCTGGTAGTAATCCGGGTGGATTTCGCTGAAGGCGAGGAAGCCGTGGCGGTTGCCGCCATATTCGACGAAGGCGGCCTGGAGCGACGGCTCCACGCGCGTCACCTTGGCCAGGTAGATGTTTCCTCGCAACTGGCGGCGGTTGGCCGATTCGAAATCGAATTCCTCGACCTTGCCGGCCCGGGTTACGACGACGCGGGTCTCCTCCGGATGGGAGGAGTCGATGAGCATCTTGTTGGCCATGGGGAACTCTCGAAGGTCGATTCGCGCCGCGGGCGAGATTCCGCCGGGCCGTCGCCGCATCCCGGATCGACCGGGCGGGCGGCTCCTGGCCGCAGGATTCGGAGGGCGCGAGGGTTGGTGAGGTGCCCGAAGGGCACATGGGGGACGGAAAACCGGGGGATGGAAAACGTGGCGGCCGTCATCCCGCCGCCGGAAAAGCGTGCGAGGGGCGAACGGACCGGCGGGTGAAAAGCGCGCGCGGCGAGCGTGCCGACGGGCAGCGGCGAGGCTGGTTCCGTCGGAGCTCCCATCGGCTGTCCTTCGTCTGGCGCGCCGGGGCGGCGCGGGTTGGAACCGCAGACGGGCTGCGGAATCGATCGGGACCAGGCTTGGATCGGCAAGGGATGGGTTTCGGCCCAGCGCCGTTGGGCGGCGCCTCGTCCGGGCATCGATCCGCACCGGGTGACCGTTCCATTACAGAGCCATGGGCCCGTTTGACAAGATGGCGCTTTCGCGCGGCCCGGATCGGCGTCGCTCCGAGGGGGGGAGGGCCGCGGAAAGCTCCCATTAACCAAGTCTCCCCATGCTCGGGCGGCGACCTCACCAAAGCCCGCAGCCGATGCCGCGTCTCGTCGCCCGGATCGCGGGCCTTCTCCTCCTTCTCGCCGCCTCCGCGGCCCGGCCCGCGGAGGCGGTCGCGCCGCCGGCCGTGGCCGTCGAGGCGACGCTCGAGGCGGTGGGGGACCGCACGCGGCTTGTCCTCGTCACCTCGCGCGAGACCGAGGCGTCGAGCTTCCTGCTGGAAGCCCCGGACAGGGTGGTGGTCGAATTGCCGGGGCTTCATTGCCGGCTGCCTGCCGCCGCGCGCAAGCGGGTCGGACTCGTCGCCGCCTTTCGCTGCGGTCTCTTCGCGCTCGGCCGCACGCGGCTGATCCTCGACCTTTCCGGGCCCGCGACCGTCTCGAAGCTGGACTGGGAGCCGGGCCCGGTGGCGGACGTGAAGCATCTCGTCATCGAGCTGGCGGCCGCCGACCGGGACAGCTTCCGGCGCGAGGCGCGGGCGCCTCTGCGCGAACCGGAGGCGACCGGCTCGATCGCCCCGGCATCGCGCCCGGGCGCGATGCCCCTTGTCGCCATCGATGCGGGCCACGGCGGGGTGGATTCGGGCGCCATCGCCACCACGGGAGATTACGAGAAGGACGTCGTGCTGGCCTTTGCGCGCGCGCTCCGCGACGCGCTCGTCGCCTCCGGCCGCGTGCGGGTGATGATGACGCGGGACGGCGACGTCTTCGTTCCGCTGGACGAGCGGGTGCGGATGGCCCGCCGGGCGGGCGCGGACCTCTTCGTCTCGATCCACGGCGACTCGATGTCGAATCCCGCGGGCCGGGGCGCGACCGTCTATACCGGCGCCGAGCGGGCGACCGACGTCGAATCGGCGCGGCTCGCCGAGCGCGAGAACGCCGCCGACGCGAAGGGCGGCCACGTCCCCTCCGAGATCCGGGCCGGGGTCTCGACGATCCTCCAGGACCTGACCCTGCGCGAGACGCGCGGATTGTCACATCGCTTCGCAGGCCAGATCCGCAGCGGCCTCGCCGAGGTGATGCGCTTCTCGCCCCAGCCGCACCGCGAGGCCGGATTCCGGGTGCTGCGGGCGCCCGACATGACCTCCGTCCTCGTCGAGCTGGGCTATCTGTCGAACGTGAAGGATGCGAGCCTGTTGCTTTCCGACGACTGGCGCGGGCGTGCGGCCGCGGCTATGGCGGCGACGGTCGAGCGATTTTTCGGGCCGCGGCTCGCGGAGCGTGCCGCAGTTTCACCATAGAAACCGTGTCGAAGAGCTGCATCGATTGCCGCCATCGCGCATGTTCGGCGTGAGCGAGATGTGGGCGAGGAATGCCCGGCGGGGCCGATCGGCCGGCCGGCATTCAGTCTGGAAAGCGAGCGGATGCGTTTCGTTCTACGGTTCTTCGGCTTCTTGTTCTCGATCGGAGCCATCGCGTTCCTGATCGCGGGCGGAGGCGCGGGCTATTTCCTCTGGAAGTTCAGCCAGGGGCTCCCCGACCATGCGGCGCTCGCCAATTACGAGCCGCCCGTGACGACGCGCGTGCACGCCGCCGACGGCAGCCTGCTCGCCGAATATGCGCGCGAGCGCCGGCTCTACCTGCCCATCCAGGCCGTGCCCAAGCTCGTCATCGGCGCCTTCCTGTCGGCCGAGGACAAGAACTTCTACAAGCATAGCGGCATCGACCCGCAGGGCGTCGTGCGCGCGGCGCTGACCAATTTCCGCTCGGGCAAGAAGCAGGGCGCCTCGACCATCACCCAGCAGGTGGCGAAGAACTTCCTGCTCTCGAACGAGCAGACGCTCGAGCGCAAGATCAAGGAAGCGCTGCTGGCGCTCCGCATCGAATCGGCCTTCTCCAAGGACCGGATCCTCGAGCTTTACTTGAACGAGATCTTCCTCGGCACGCTCATTCCGGGCCGCAACGTGCACGGCGTCGCCGCGGCCGCGCTCGAATATTTCAACAAGTCGGTCCACGAGCTGACCCCGGCCGAGGCCGCCTATCTCGCGGCCCTGCCCAAGGGCCCGAACAACTACCATCCCTTCCGCAAGACCGCCGAGGCGATCAGCCGCCGTAACGAGATCCTCGATCTCATGGCGCAGAACGGCTACATCACCAAGGAAGAGGCCGAGAAGGGCAAGAGCCAGCCGCTCGGCATCAATTTCCGCGTCCAGTCCCCGAACCAGATCGCCTCCGGCTTCTTCGCCGAGGAGGTCCGCCGCGAGATCGGCGACCGCTACGGCGAGAAGGCCCTCTACGAGGGCGGCCTCTCGGTGCGCGCGACGCTCGATCCCAAGATGCAGGCCATGGCGCGCAAGGCGCTCGTCGACGGCCTGATCAAGTTCGACGAGGCGCATGGCTGGCGCGGCGCCCAGGGCAACATCAACCTCGCCGGGCGCGAATGGGGAACCGCGCTCGCGGAGGTCGCCGCCCTCAACGACATCCAGCCCTGGAAGCTCGCGGTCGTGCTCGACACCTCCGGCGGCCAGGCCCGCATCGGCATCCAGCCGAAGCGCGAGGCGGGCCAGGGCGTCTCCCGGGAGCGCGAGATCGGCACGATCCCGCCCGAGGGCGTGCGCTGGACCGGACGCTCGGTCTCGGGCGCCCTCCAGGTCGGCGACGTGATCTACGTCGAGCCCATGGCGGCCAAGCCCGGCAGCTACCGGCTGCGCCAGCTCCCGGAGATCTCCGGCGCCCTCGTCGCCATGGATCCCTTCACGGGCCGTGTCCACGCCATGGTCGGCGGCTTCTCCTATGACCAGAGCGAGTTCAACCGCGCCACCCAGGCGATGCGCCAGCCCGGCTCGTCCTTCAAGCCGATCGTCTACGCGACGGCGCTCGACAACGGCTACACGCCCTCCTCCATCATCGATGATGCTCCGATCACGATCGAATCCGGCGGGGAGAGCTGGACCCCCAAGAACTACGGCGGCGAATCGACCGGCCCTCATACGCTCCGCTACGGGATCGAGAAGTCGAAGAACCTGATGACGGTGCGCCTCGCACGCGAGGTCGGCATGCCGCTCATCGCGGAATATGCCCGCCGCTTCGGCGTCTATGACGACCTGCTCCCGGTCCTGCCGATGTCGCTCGGCGCCGGCGAGACCACCGTCATGCGCATGGTCACGGCCTATTCGATCCTCGCCAATGGCGGCAAGCGCATCAAGCCGACCCTGATCGACCGCATCCAGGACCGCACGGGCGCGACCATCTACCGGCATGACGACCGCCAGTGCATCGGCTGCGCGGCCGATAGCTGGACGAACCAGGACGAGCCGAAGATCGTCGACAAGCGCGAGCAGGTGCTCGACCCGCTGACCGCCTACCAGATGGTCTCGATCCTCGAGGGGGTCGTCACGCGCGGCACGGCGGCCCGCGTCAAGGCGATGGTCGACGGCAGGCCGATGGCCGGCAAGACGGGCACGACCAACGACGCCAAGGACCTCTGGTTCGTGGGCTTCTCTCCCGATCTCGCGGTCGGCCTCTATATCGGCTACGACAAGCCGCGCTCGCTTGGCGCCAACGCGCAGGCGGGCCATTACGCGGCGCCGATTTTCGGCGACTTCATGCGGGTGGCGCTGAAGGACAAGCCGCCGACCCCCTTCCGCGTGCCGCCGGGAATCAAGCTGATCCGCGTCTCCCTGGCGAGCGGCACCCGCGCCGGCGGCGAGGGCGGGGGCACGATCCTGGAAGCCTTCAAGCCGGGCACGGCGCCGCCCGACGGCTATGTCGCCCCGCCCAATCCCGGTCCTTCGGCCCAGGCATCGCCCGCAGCCGGCGGCGGCGGGGGAGGCGGCGGAGACGGCGGCGGCTCCGGCTTCGGCCTCTGGTAGGCTGTTCGAAGGCCCCGCGGCGGATGCGCCGCGGGGCCTTCCGGTTTTCCGCGGCATGCTCTAACTGCACCGCGACAGCCGATTCCCATCCGACATGCGCGCCGAAATCCAATCGCTCCTCGAAGCCGCCAAGCAATCCGTGGGATTGCTGAGGAGGCATCTTTGACTGGGATACAGTCGACCGCCGCCTCGGCGAGCTGAACGCGCGATCCGAGGATCCCGATCTCTGGAACGATCCCGCCGCGGCCCAGGCCGTGATGCGCGAGCGCAATGCGCTCGACGAATCGGTCGCGGCCATCCGCAAGATCGAGGGCGACCTCGATGACGGCGCGACCCTGATCGAGCTGGGCGAGGCTGAAAGCGACGAAGCGTCGATCGCCGAGGGCGAGGAGACGATCCGGCGCGCCAATG
>OEIU01000620.1_pt1 | contig 31089 bp, 29 predicted proteins | sample 1539221 | NCBI WGS metagenome assembly OEIU01 (sample SAMN03792071, study PRJEB22550) | activated sludge metagenome | feature: wastewater treatment plant; material: activated sludge; isolation source: Wastewater treatment plant of a petroleum refinery complex | place: Argentina: Zarate | collected...
AGGAGACGAGCCACCGGCTCGTCTTTACAATATTTTAAAAACAAGAAACCCGCTTTCTTCAAGAAACCGGGTTTGTAATAAATGATTGGATCCGGGAATTTTAATGTAATAATTTTAATACTCTATCAGGTCTTACAGATCCTAACAACTTAAAGAATTCTGAAAATGGAATATCTCTATCCCACGAAAATAAAGTTATAAACGCTTCACCAACTACTGCATCACGCGAAACAAATCCCCAGAAACGACTATCGAGAGAATCATCCCTGTTATCACCCATCATAAAATAATAATCTTTCTTAAATGTGTATGATGAAACCGGAACACCATCAATTACTATAGTGTTACCTCTTAATTCAACAACACGTTTACCATATTCTCTATCAATGATCGTTCTCCACTGCTCAACATTATAAATGTTTAATGGAATTGTCATACCTTTTTTAGGCACAACTAAAGGTCCGTAATTATCTTCATTCCATGGCATACCTTTGGGGAATATTCTTGGTTCCGCAACGCCTTTAGGAATTGGTCTTAAATAGCTCGCATATTGCCCGCGATAATATTTTATAAAAGGTGGTATCCAAAATTGTTTGCCATTTACGTAAACAACTTTATCAACAATCAACACAGTATCACCCGGTGTTCCAATACATCGTTTTACATAGTTAACACCTTTTTCGGTTGGTTCAAGTTGATCACGATCTCCCGGATATTCAAACACAACTATATCAGTCGGTTTAGGATCCTTAAAAGCCGGAAGTGTAAAATAGGGAAGTGCAACTTCTGTAAAAGGGATATATCTTGGTGAACTTGCCCCATATATAAATTTATTTACTAGTACAAAATCTCCAACAAGAATAGTGTCTTCCATTGAGCCGGTTGGTATTCTTGTGTTTTGAATTATGAATGTAATTATTACTAATGCTGCCAATGCTGCAAAGAACAATTGTTTAAAAAATTCTTTTACCTTGCCGGCAAATGTGGTTGGCTTTACCTTTTCCTTTTTCTTGAAAAGATTTTTCAGCTTATCCTGAAATGACAATAGATTCTCCTGTGTTAATTATTTTTGTAGCACAGACTTTAGTCTGTGAAATCTTTAAACTTATTTATTATTCGCAGAATAAATTCTGCGTTACGATGATAATTTTTTCTTTAAAATCTCATTAACGAGTTTTGGATTGGCTTTGCCTTTTGATTGTTTCATAACCTGCCCAACAAAAAATCCAAAAACCTTTTCTTTACCGGAACGATATTCCTGAACCTGATCAGGATTTGTATCAATAATTTTTTTAATGATTAGCTCAATCTCACCAGTATCAGAAATTTGTATTAGATTTTTTTCTTTTACAATCAGTTCCGGATTTGAATTATCGATCAGCATAAAATTAAAAACTTCTTTAGCAATTTTACCGCTAATCGTTCCATCATTAATAAGATTTATAAGCTTACCCAAATTTACAGGTGTAATCGGGAAATCTAAAATGTCAATTTTTTTCTCATTCACAACTGCAAGCACCTCGCTTATAATCCAATTACTTGCGGATTTATAATCTTTTGTTACTGATGTTACCGTTTCATAATAATCAGCAAGGTATTTTGATTGTGTTAAAATTTCAGAATCGTAAACAGGAAGTGAAAACTCAGTAATAAATCTTTTTCGTTTTGCCTCCGGTAACTCAGGTAAGATTGACTCAATTTCTTTTATCCATTCGTCATTTACAATTACTGGTAGTAAATCGGGATCAGGGAAATAACGATAATCGTGCGCCTCTTCTTTACTGCGCATTGGAAAAGCTTCGTTAGAATCAGCATCCCATAGTAAAGTTTCTTGAACAATCTTTTCACCGTCTTCAATCAAATCGATCTGTCTATTAATTTCAAAATCGATTGCTCTTTCCACATTTCTAAACGAGTTCATATTTTTTATTTCAGTTTTAACTCCAAACTCTTTATCACCTTTTAATCTTACGGAAATATTCGCATCACATCTAAGTGAGCCCTCTTCCATGTTGCCATCACATATACCAAGATACTGAACAATCTGTTTAATCTTGTTTAAATACAAATAAGCTTCTTCTGGGGTTCTGATATCCGGCTCACTAACTATTTCCATTAAAGGTACACCGCATCTATTAATATCAACAAGAGTTGAAGAGCTTTGATCGTGTATAGATTTCCCGGCATCCTCTTCCATATGAATTCTTGTTATTCCAATTTTTTTTGATAAACTATTTTTGGGAGTTATTTCTATAAATCCGTTTTCACAAATTGGTTCTTCATACTGTGAGATTTGATATCCTTTGGGAAGATCGGGATAAAAATAATTTTTTCTTGCAAAGATTGAATGCTTATTAATTTTACAGTTAGTTGCTAATCCCATCAAAACAGTAAACTCTACAACTTTTTTATTTAGTACAGGCAATACACCGGGATGACCAAGGCAAACGGGACAAACATTACTGTTCGGTTCATTGCCAAACTTTGTTGAACATCCGCAAAATGCTTTTGATTCTGTTAAAAGCTGTGCGTGAACTTCTAAACCTATAACTGCTTCGTATTTTGGATTCATAATTTTAATTCACATTGCGCGGTCAAATATATAAATGAAGCGTAACAAATTGAAGAATAAAAATACTTTTAAATATCCAAAGCGGTTAATATTTGAGACCTCTGAAAAATAGATTTCTAATTGTTTGTCATTCTCGCTCCAGTGGTGGTTGTTGCATAAGTTAAGTTTTGTGTGTCATTCCCGTGAAAACGGGAATCCAAAACTTTTAATAAGGAATAGATTCCCACTTTCGTGGGAATGACAATCCTGTTCTTTTATCTTATGCGACATCCACCTGTGGGATGGGAATCTGCTTATAATGAATAGATTCTTGCTCGTCTCGGAGACGAAGTCTACGGATTTGCAAGGGAATGACATTTTGAATTTTTCAGAAGTCTCTTTAAATAACAAAAGCAGTTAATATTTAATTATTGTTTTATCTTTTGCTGGATATAACTATTTTTTCAATAAGATAACTATGCAATAAATCTTTTATGGAAAAAATTCAGAAGATTGGATTTATCTTAGGATTAATTTCTTTTCTTCTACTTTTATTTTTCTTCAATCCTGAACCTACAAAACCTGAAGTAGGGAAGGTTGCTGCAGTAGCGGTGCTAATGGCAATCTGGTGGATTACAGAAGCTCTACCAATGGCTGCAACATCGTTAGTGCCGTTGGTATTCTTTCCGCTTCTTGGAGTTTTATCCGGCGCAGATATTTCAGATTCTTATATTAACTCAGTAATCTTTTTATTCGTTGGTGGATTTATGTTGGCGATTGCTATGGAAAACTGGGGACTGCATAGAAGGATTGCATTGAAAATTATTTCAATATTTGGCGGCACTGCTAATTCTGTACTTTATGGATTTATGCTGTCATCTGCATTTCTTTCTATGTGGATCTCAAATACTGCCACTGCTGTTATGATGCTTCCAATTGCACTTGCAGTTATTAGCAAGATTGAAAATGAATTTGGCAGGGAAGAGACAAAAAATTTTTCAAAATCTATTTTACTTGGGATTGCATACTCGTGTTCGATTGGCGGTATTGCAACACTCATAGGAACTCCGCCAAACTTAGCTTTGGTCCGTATTCATAAAATAGCATTCCCGAATGCACCTCAAATTTCATTTGGTGATTGGATGATGTTAGCATTTCCAATTACTGTTATTCTTTTATTTCTAACAGCTATTCTTTTATCCAAAATAATTTTCAGATCAAATAAAAAAATTAAACTAAACAAAGATTTTATAAAGAATGAATATGCTTCACTCGGAAAAGCTTCTTTTCCAGAAAGAATAATAGCGATTGTATTTGGGCTAACATCTTTCCTATGGATTTTTAGAACTGATATTAATTTGGGATTCATAAAAATTCCTGGCTGGTCTACTTTTTTTCATACTCCGGAGTTTATTGATGATGGCACTGTGGCTGTAACAATGGCGTTTTTACTTTTTCTCTTTCCATCAAAAGATCAAAAACAAAAAACTATTCTTGCTGCAAATGTTTTTGAGCAAATTCCATGGGGAATAATCCTTTTATTTGGCGGAGGATTTGCATTAGCAACTGCATTCAGCTCGAGTGGATTATCCGAATACATTGGGAATAATTTACGCGGATTATCAGCCATTCCAACATTTATTCTGGTTTTGATTATCTGCGCAATAATTAATTTTTTAACAGAATTAACTTCTAACACAGCAACAACTCAAATGGTTTTACCGATTCTGGCATCAGTTTCAGTTGCCATAGGAGTTAATCCTTTAATGTTAATGATTGCTGCAACACTTTCCGCATCAATGGCTTTTATGATGCCGGTTGGAACGCCACCAAACACCATAGTTTTTGCAAGTAAGAGATTAAGAATTATTGATATGGCAAAAACAGGTTTTGTGCTAAATATTATTAGCATAGTTATAATTTCATTGTTTGTCTATTTCATCGGATCAATAATTTTTAATTTAAATACTTTTCCATTTTGGGCGAAATGATTATTTAGATTATTAGGAGTAGTTGTGCTCAAGAAAGTTTTATCCAAAAAATAAGTGAAATAAAAAATTTCTTTCTTTATATTAACAACCGCTTAAAAAACTTTAAGAAAAAAATAAAAAAATCACTTTCAAAATGTTTATAACACATAATCAGTACTTCTAATCACACAAAAACTATGTTAAACTATTTATTCATTGGGGTTATTTATGCACAATTATGATTTTCTAGAAAAATATTTTTATCCTGAGGTTCACACGTTTCAGGTTCCGAAGAGAGAAGAAATTGATGAAAAATATAAATGGAATTTAACTGATATTTATAAATCAGATGATGACTGGGAAAAAGATTTTAATTGGGTGGATGAAAACATAAAAAATTATTCAAAGTTCGAAGGCAAACTTGGTGATTCTGCTGATAATCTTTTAGCTTGTTTTAAATTTGATGAAGAGATTGGAAGTAAACTTGAACGGATGTATTTATATTCTATGCTTGCCAAGGATAGTGATATGTCTGTCTCAAAATATCAGGGGATGGATGACAGAATAAAAAGTCTTTCCACCAAAGTAATGACAGCGAGTTCTTTCCTTAAACCTGAATTGTTGAAGATTGAACAAGACAAGCTTTTAGGAATGATAAATTCTCTTCCGGAATTAAAAATTTATCTCCATTCAATAAATGATCTTTTAAGATTTAAATCTCATACACTTGATAAGGAAAAAGAAGAATTGCTTGCTATGGCTGGGGAGATTGCACAAGTACCTTACAATACTTACTCAATCTTTACCAATGCGGATTTACAATTTCCAAAAGTTAAGGATGATAAAGAAAATGATGTTGAAATTTCACACGCAAGATTTTATTCGGCGCTTTATTCTAAAGATAGAACTTATCGCGAAAGAGCATTCAAAGCATATCTAACGGCTTTTAAGAATAATGCTAATTCAATATCAACTTTATTTAATGGAAATCTTAAAGCAAATATCTTTTTTGCACGCGCAAGAAAATATAATTCTGCAAGGGAAGCTGCATTGCATAAAAATAATATTCCCGTTTCCGTTTATGATAATCTTATTGAAGCGATAAATAATAATTTTGAACCGATGTATCGTTGGGCATCATTAAAGAAAAAACTTCTTGGTATAAATGAACTTCATCCTTATGATTCTTATGTAACATTATTCGATCAGAAGTTAGAAAAAAAATATTCCTATGATGAAGCGAAAAAAATTGTGATTAAATCATTAAAAGTAATGGGTGAGGAATATTTGACATCAATTCAAAAAGCTTTTGATAATAGATGGATTGATGTTTATGAAACTAAAGCTAAACGAAGCGGTGCTTATTCATCAGGTACGACTTATGGTGTGCATCCTTATGTTTTGCTTAACTGGACAGATATGCTGAATGATGTCTTTACGCTTGCTCATGAAATGGGGCACAACATGCATTCATACTACACCGGATTAAATCAACCTTACGTTTACGCAAACTATTCTATTTTTCTTGCTGAAGTGGCTTCGACATTTAATGAAAATCTTTTGCTTGATTATTTAATTGAACATGCTGAATCAAAAGCTGAAAAACTTTTTTTGCTTGAAAAATATTTAAACAATATTACAACTACTGTTTACAGACAAGTTATGTTCGCTGAATTTGAATCTCTAACCCATAGCAAAGTTGAAAAAGGTGAGGCGTTAACGCCGGATACTTTGTGTTTGCTTTATAAGGATATCTATAAAAAATATTGGGGACCAGAAATGGTGATTGATGAAGAAGAAACTTACACCTGGGCAAGAGTTCCACATTTTTATTATAACTTTTATGTGTTTCAGTATGCAACGGGTTTTGCTGCTTCCGAAGCATTAGCTGCTAAAGTTAAATCTGAAGGTAAACCGGCTGTTGAAAAATATCTGAACTTTTTAAAGTCTGGCAGCTCTGATTATGCAATTAACGTTTTAAAAAAAGCGGGAGTGGATATGAGTTCTCTGGAACCGGTTCTGGCTGTAACATCTAAAATGAAAAAATTATTGGACGAAGTAGAAAAATTAATTTAATAAAACATACAGGATTAAAATGAGAGTTTACACAAAAAACGATTTAAATCAATATAACCAATCTCTTACTTATGATGATATTAGTTTAATCCCTACACGGGTATCACGAATAAAATCAAGGACTGAAGCATCAACCAGCTGCGGATTTTTGGGGATGAGATTAAATGTACCTGTTATATCAAGTCCTATGGATTCAGTAACCGGAATCGAAATGGCGAAAGAACTTTCACGATTAGGATGCTTAGGAATTTTGAATCGTTTTGATTCTTCGCTTGAATCATTACTAAATTCTAAAAATGGTAAAGGAATTAAAGCCGTATCAATCGCACTTAGCACAGACATGAAAACGATTGAAAAGATTGTAGAGAAAAAATATATGATTTGCATTGATACTGCCAATGCAAACAATAAAGAAGTATTGAGAAAGACCGAACAGATAAAAAAGAAATTTGATGTGAAAATAATAGTTGGAAACATTGCTCACGGCGATAGTCTAACTCAACTTGAAAATGCAGGAGCAGATGCTGTGCGGGTTGGAATTGGAAGCGGAAGCGTTTGCACAACCTCTATTCAAACTGGAATTGGTATTGGACAAGTCTCTTCACTATTAAATGTGCTTACTTCAAGAAAAGATAAAAAACTTAAAATTAAAATTATTGCTGATGGCGGAATCAAAAGTCCCGGCGACGTGGCAAAAGCAATTGCACTCGGTGCAGATGTGGTTATGCTTGGCAGAATGCTTTCCGGAACAAGAGAAACACCCGGTGAAGTAATTAAATACAACGGACAGCTCTGGAAAAAATATCGCGGTTCTGCTTCTTTTGGTGTTAAGATGCGTAATGAGTTTATTGAAGGTGAAGAAACTATGGTTGCATATAAAGGTGCAGTTAAAAATGTAATCGATGGAATATCAGATGGATTAAAAAGTTCAATGAGTTATATGAATTGTTTTAATCTTGATGAGCTTAGAAAAACAGAAACATTCGCAGTATTAAGCAACAGCTCTTATTTGGAACGACTGCCTAAAATGTAATGCAATTAATTTATATTAAGAAAAAACCGGACGCGCTCCGGTTTTTTTATAACCTAATCCTCTTTAGTCTTAATGAATTACTTATAACGGATACCGAACTGAACGACATTGCTAAAGCTGCAAACATTGGATTGAGCAATCCAAAAGCAGCAAGCGGGATTCCAATCACATTATAAATAAATGCCCAGAAAAGATTCTGCTTAATAATTTTGATTGTTTGTTTAGAAAGCTTTAATGATTTGACAATTCCGGTAAGATCTCCATTCATTAAAACAACTTTTGCACTTTCAATTGCAACATCGGTACCGGTTCCAATTGCGATTCCAACATTACTTTGAACTAATGCTGGTGCATCATTTATCCCATCGCCAACCATCACAACTTTTTTTCCTTCATCCTGATATTTTTTTACTACTCTGGATTTATTTTCTGGTAAAACTTCAGATTCAAATCTTGATATTCCAACTGCATCAGAAACACTTTTGGCAACTTTATAATTATCTCCGGTTAAAAGTACTGTCTCCACATTTATTTTCTTTAAATCACTAACTACATCAATGGCATTGCTTTTAATGGAATCATTAACAGTTACATATCCTTTAGCTATTCCGTTTACTGCCAAAAATATTATTGATGCGTTAGAATTATTTTTAATTCTTTCAAGTAAAAAATTGATATCAATATTATTTTCTTTAAAATAAGATTCATTGCCTGCTAAAATAATATCATCATTTATTTTCGCTTTTACTCCTTTGCCTGGTTCAGATTCAAATTCACTTATGGTTTTAAGTCCAATTTTTTTTGAAGTTGAATAATCAATAATTGCCTTTGCAATTGGATGCTCAGATTTACTTTCAACTGAAGCAAGTAACGAAATAAATTCTTCTTCAGAAATATTGCGGGCATAAATATCATTAACCAATAAAATTCCATCAGTTATCGTTCCTGTTTTATCAAAGATAATTATGTCTGAATCATTTAAAGCTTCTAAACTTTCCCCATCTTTAAATAGAATTCCATTCTGTGCACCTTTGCCCATTCCTACAATTAAGGCAGTTGGAGTCGCTAATCCTAATGCGCAAGGACAGGCGATGATCAACACGGCGACAAAATTCATCAGTGCTAAACTGAAATTACCCGGAACTAAAAATAGCCAAACAAAAAAAGTAATCAGAGCTACAACAACCACAGCAGGAACAAACACCGCTGCAACTTTATCAGCTAAGTTTTGGATTGGTGCTTTAGAGCCCTGTGCTTCTTCAACTAATTTTATTATTTGTCCCAGCACAGAATTTTTTCCAATTTCAGTTATCCGAAACTCAAAAGAGCCATTATTGTTTACCGTTCCACCGATTACTTTTGATCCAATAAATTTTTCTACTGGTAAACTCTCACCAGTTATCATCGCTTCATTAACAGTGGATGAACCGGAAATAATTATTCCGTCCGCAGGAATTTTACCACCAGGTTTTATCACAACAATGTCATCAGATTTCAAATCATCTAATTTTTTTTCAATCTCACGATTATTCTCTTTTACAATTGCAGTTTTAGGTTGAAGTTCAATAAGCTTTTTTATCGCTGTTCCCGTTTTTGATTTTGCTCTGCTTTCAAGCCATCTGCCCAGCAAAATTAAAGTAATTATAACAGCAGTGGTGTCATAGTAAACATGATATTGATTATGTTGATGAGAAAACCATTCCGGAAAAAGAGTAAGTAGTAAACTAAAAATAAAAGCAGCACCGGTGCCAATTGCAACCAGCGAATTCATATCAGCAGTAAAGTGTTTTAAGTTAGTCCAGAATATCTTATAAAATCTTTTTCCCGATACAAATACAACCGGTGTGGTAAGAATTAATAATATTTTATTTATCTCTTCAGTACTTAGAAAATTTCTTAGGATGAAACCATCCCACATTACACCCATATTGATTATTAGTATTGGAACTGTAAGCACTATTGCAAATAGCAAATCATTCTTTAACTCTTGTAAATGTGTATCTGCTTTTAATTCAAGTTCATTTGATGATGAAGATTTTTTATTAAGTGCTGAAAGATCAAGTTTGTAACCGGCATCCTCAATTGACTCAGCTAATTTTTTCAAATCAACCAATTTTGGATCATACTCGAATGAAGCTTTTTCTGTAGCAAGATTTACATTAACATTTTTTACTCCATCAAACTTTGCTATAGTTTTTTCAACGCGAGCAACACAGCTTGCGCAAGTCATTCCCTCAACGGGTAAAGATAATTTTTCAATCTTAAATTCTTTCATAAACTTCTTTCTATTCTAATACGATGTAACCGGCTGAAACAATTGCTTTCTTTATCTCTTCAGTTTTAACGTTTGATTCATTGAATTGCACTTTTGCCTCACCGATTTTTACATCAAATCCATCTACCGGCAATTTTGATATTTCTTTTTTAACAGCCATTACGCAATGCTGGCAAGACATTCCATCAATCTTAAATACTTTTTCCATTTTAATGCTCCTTGTTTTGTTTGAACAAAAATATAATAATAGTAAAAAGAGTGCGTTATATAATATTTATAAAATGTTATAAAATTTTCAGCATCAATGAATGCTATCCAATGTTTGGCGGCTTTTGTGCTTTAGAGATTTGAAATACGAGGGAGTTAATCCGGTAATTTTTTTAAATTGGTTTGATAGATGTTGAACTGAACTATAACCAAGACGATACGATATTTCACTAAGTGTTAATTCGTTGTAAACAATTAGCTCTTTTACTTTTTCTATTTTCAAATGGATAATGTATTTCTCAATTGTTGTTCCTTCTAATGAAGAAAATAAAGTGCTTAAATAATGATAATTCAATCCTGTTTGCTGAGCAAGATAATCGGGAAAATTAACATTAATATCTTTTCCCGAATCAACAGTTTTAATCATATCAATAATTAAGATTTTTACTTTTTCGATAGTCTTTGCATTTTTATTATCTAAAAGTTCAAATCCATTGGTAACTAAAACATCATTGATCTTTTTCATATCCAACTTAACTTCATCATTAATTACCTCAACTTCACCGAGTTGAATATTTTTAATCACAAGTCCAAGTTTTTCAAATTCATCACGCACAACTTTAATACAGCGATTGCAGACCATATTTTTTATGTAGATATTTTTTGTTTCTTGATTTTGCATATAAAATTGAAATTTATTTTAGAGCTTTTATATTTTTACAAAAATTTTGTTTGCTTACTAAAATATAATCAATGATTTGCTTACTAATAAAGTGGAATAAAATAGAAATTATCTGGTTTTATCAGGCGGGATGATCAATTATTTTTTTATAAATAGAGTTCGTGGAAAGTGTTTTTTAACATCCTTAGTTTTTTTGTTTACTGGAGCAGGATTAAAAACCTGGAATCTCTGATGCGCGTTTTCATTTAATTTTACTTCTTCCTTTTTAATTGATTTAGTGGATTGAATTGTATTAAATGATTCCGAATCATCATTAATTTTAGTAACGATTTCATCGCGGGAATTATTTTTATTTTTTTTGGTCGTTTTATACCCTAAGTAGGAAACAAAGAAAATAATAATAATAAGTAAAACAAAACCAATTAAAACCAGTTGAACAATTTCTATAAGCTGCAAATTTTCTCTCCTAAATCACTTTCTCTAGAACAATCTTTATACCAACAAAATTAATAATAATTTGGTTAAATGTTGTGTTTAAGAAGGAATTTTATAATAAATGTATTTCAAAGTGAGAATAAAAACCAGCCATGAAGCATTATGAAAGAAGAACAATTTCTAATTTATTATAAAATAAGAAGTTAGGATTGATTTTACCATAAATGTTTAATATTTTTCGCCTCCCAAAATAATAGTTAACTTAAATAAATTAAGGTGAATATATGACTAAAGCAGATATTGTGGATAAAGTTGCAGCAGGCACTGGACTTACTAAGCTTGAGACTGAAGCAATTATTGAAGGATTCTTTTCCACAGTAATTGATGCTTTAAAGAACGGTCATGGAATAGAAATCAGAGGTTTTGGTAGTTATAAGGTAAAAAAGAAAAATGCCAGGAATGCTCGTAATCCTAAAACAGGTGTTAAAGTTTTTGTTGATGAACATTATGTTCCTACATTTAAATTCTCAAAAGAGTTTAAAGATATTGTAAATGTTGGTATGAAAGAAAAAAGGAAAGAATCCTAATGCCAAATCAAAAGTTTTGTTCAGAGTGTGGCTATAAGTTTGAGAAAGACTATAATTATTGTCCTGAGTGCGGCGCAAAAGTATCAGGCAAGAATTCCACAAAAACAAAAAAGGTAAACAAAACATCCAGTCAAAATGAAAATCAGGATTCAAAAAATTTAAATCCTAAAGTAATTTATGGGATATTAATTGCTGGAATAGTTATAGCTGCGATAATAATATTATCTTCTGGTGTGATGAACTCTACATCAGTTACAACAATGCCAGTCAATCAAATGCAAAAGCAAACAAATAATTCATCCGGTGTTAATCTTGATAATATGCAAGCAATAAATGATCTTGAAGAAAAGATAAAACAAAACCCGAATGATTATAAAAGTATTCTTGAGCTTGCACATCTAAAAAATGACTCCGGGCTTTTTGAAGCAGCAATACAAAACTATAAAACATATTTGGCAAAAAATCCTGGCGATGCAGATGCACGAGTTGATATGGGTGTCTGTTATTTTAATCTTAAAGACTATCCAAATGCTATAAAGGAAATGGAAACTGCTCTAAAGTATAATCCAAATCATCAAATAGCACAACTGAATTTGGGAGTGGTAAACCTGGCAGCAGGAAACATTGAAAAATCAAAGGAATGGTTACAGAAAGCTTATAACAATAATCCAACAAATGAAGTTGGACAAAAAGCAGAACAATTATTGAAAAATCATTAGTAATAATTCTTAAAGGAGAAGAAGCAAATGCCATGTGGTAAAAAAAGAAAACGTCATAAAATGTCAACCCATAAACGGAAAAAAAGATTAAGAAAGAATAGACATAAAAAGAAATTGAGATAGTCTTCCTTTTTAATTTGTAAATAATTGGCGAGGAGACCTTTCTTCGCCTTTCTATTTTATGATAGAGAGTTAAAATCTTTAAGCCAACTTAGCTCAGCTGGTAGAGCAACTCATTCGTAATGAGTAGGTCGCCGGTTCGATTCCGGCAGTTGGCTCAGAGTTATCAATTTAGTGCAGCGAATCCAGATTAAATCGGGTAGTCACCATTTCTGACAAAGCATTTCAATGGAAGATTCCGGTTGTTGCCTAAAAATCTTAAAATATTTTTTTCTGGGCTGTCATATCAAATTTGACATCTTTCATTTAAATCTTACCGCCCATTTATTTTCCCATACTATTAAATTCGATCCATAAGCTAATTCTCGATAAAAAAATATTTAATTTTTTTATAAAAATTTCTTGACTTTTCGAAAAATTTTCCATTATTTTGGGGTGTAGTGGGGAAAAGTGGTGAAAAATTATTAAAAGAAGGAAAATGTTTCGAGGACAATTTACATATTCAATTGATTCTAAAGGCAGGATTGCGATTCCTGCTAAGCTTAGAAAGCACGTGGCCGCAGAAGCCAATGATACTTTTGTAATGACACGTGGACTATCTAATTGCATAGATTTATATCCGCTTAATGAATGGCAACTACTGGAAGAAAAATTGCTTCAACTTAATTCCTTCCAACCAGATGACGCAAGATTTATTAGAATGTTTGTTCAGTTTGCATCTGAAGATGTTATGGATGGGCAATCACGAATTCTTATTCCCTCCGCATTAATTAACTACGCAAAAATAGAAAAAGAAGTTTTGATTCTTGGTGCACTTAAAAAGATTGAAGTTTGGAATCCTAAGGTTTACGATGATTATTTAGGTCAGTCTGCGCAGACTTACGAAGAGATCGCCGCCAAAGTAATGGCTTCAAAATGAGTGAGCATCATACTCCGGTGATGCTTAAGGAGAGCTTGGATCTTTTAATTGTTGATCGGTCAGGTAAATACTTTGATGCAACTTTAGGATTTGGAGGTCACACCAGTGAAATCCTAAAAAGAATAAATGACGATGGATTGGTTGTTGCTTCTGAAGTTGATAAAGAAGCATTTGAATATTGCCAAAATAAATTTAATAACGAACTAAGATTAAACTTATACAACTTTAATTACTCTTTGATTGATGTGATAGCAAAAATAGAATCAATAGAATTTTTTGATGGAATACTTGCTGATTTAGGTGTTTCATCTTTTCAACTTGACGAACCTTCGGCAGGTTTTACTTTCCGCAGTAACGCTCCACTTGATCTTCGGATGGATAAAAATAAAAAGATAACCGCTGCAGATATTATTAATACTTTTACCGAAGAGGATCTTGCTGATATCATTTATAAATACGGCGAAGAAAAAAACTCACGGAAAATAGCCAGAAGTATAATTAATCATCGTTTGCAAAAAAAAATTGAAACTACCGGTGAAATGGTTTCTTTGATAGCTGAACTTGTTCCTGAACATTATTTAAGGAAAACACTTTCAAGAGTTTTTCAGGCATTAAGAATTTATGTGAATGACGAATTAGAAAATCTGAAGTTATTTCTTGAAAATTCTGTAAAGGTTTTAAAAAAAGGTGGAAGACTTGTTATTATAACTTATCACTCATTAGAAGATAGAATTGTTAAAGATTTCTTTAAAGCCGAGTCTATTATAACCCTTAGTCCTAAGGAAGATCCATTAGGTTTAATAAAAAAGGATGCCCGGCTTAAAATAATTTCAAGAAAACCAATTACTCCGACTGAGAATGAAGTTAAAAATAATTATCGATCAAGAAGTGCTAAACTTAGAGTGGCGGAAAGAATATGAGTAAAAGTTCAAAGCCAACAATCTTTTTATTATTCCTTTTACTTCTTATAGTTACCGCTTTTGCATTAGTTAGTGTCAGTATCAAATTAAAATATGAACAGTCTTTACTTCAAAAAGATACAGCAGAAAAACAATTAAAAACTGAGACTCAAAGAAAAATAAAACTTACTGCTGAATATCAGACGGTAACATCTGAAGATAGGATATTTAAAATCGCAAGCTCAGAACTTGGGTTAATAAGAAATCTTGAAGCTCCTGTAATAATTAATTACGACAATAATAAAGTTGAAGAAATTAACGAGGAATTAAAAAGAAAATATGAGTAATTCACGCACATTACTTGTAATAATAGTGATGTTATTATTTTTTATAGCACTAGTCGTTAAACTGGCTGATATCCAGATTATTAGAAGTGAAGAGCTTAAATATTATGCTCAGCGCCAGCAAACAGGCGTTGAAACAATTAGCGCCGAGCGTGGATTAATTTATGATAGAAATAATGTTTTACTGGTTTATAATCGGCCTGATATTTCTTTCTTTGTTGATTTAAGAATGGTTACTCCAAAAGGTAAAAGAGATATTGCTGTGGCTTTTTCAAGAGTGTTAGGTAAAAGCACTAATTATTATTTAAATCTAATGAATGGGTCCAAAAAAACAATTTGTTTAGAGAAGAAAGTTCGTACTGAGTTAGCCGAATCACTAAAAGAGATAAAGCGCGTTGGATATTTTTATAAAGAAGACCCTACAAGAGTTTATCAGTACAATAATCTCGCTTCTCACGCACTTGGATATGTAAATAATGAACTTAAGGGTGTGATGGGTATCTCTGAATATTTTGAAGAATCTTTAAGAGGGCAGGATGGTAAAAAGTTTGTAGATAAAAATGCCATAGGTGATGTGGTAACGGTGGAAGATGCAGAAACTAATCCTGCAATTCCCGGAAATAATATATATCTCACAATCAATAAAAATTATCAGTCAATTCTTGAAGAAGAATTGCGTAATGGAATTAATATTTACGGTGGAGCATCAGCGACAGGTATTATGATGGATCCTAACACCGGGGAGATACTTGCAATTGCAAACATTGATGACTTTGATCCTAATGAATACTGGAAGTATGATGATTTTCAAAGAAGAAATCGTGCGATTACAGATACTTATGAACCCGGTTCAACATTTAAATCATTTACGTTGGCATCTTTAATAGATCAAAAGCTGTGTAAGCTTAATGAAAAAATTTTTGTAGAGAATGGTAATTACAGATTTAAGAATGTAAATATTAAAGATACACATCCATTTAGTAATCTTAGTGTTAAAGAAATTATTGAGCAATCCAGCAATATTGGAGTTGCTAAACTTGTTCAAAGAATTGATGATGAAAAATATTTTAAATATTTAAGAGGATTTGGATTTGGTAATTACACATCAATTACTCTACCGGGTGAAACTTCAGGCCGATTAAGAAAACCAACTGAATGGTCTAGCGTTTCTAAGGCATACATCTCTTTTGGTTATGAAATTTCTGTTACTCCAATTCAAATGATAACCGGATACAGTGCATTAATTAATGGTGGGGTTCTCTATCAACCTCAGTTATTGCAGCGGGAGGTTTCTTTTGATGGACACTTAGTAAAAGAATTTACACCTAAAGTTGTTAGAAGAGTAATCTCTCCAGAAACATCTGAAATTATGAGAGATCTTTTAGCAGGTGTTGTAAAAAATGGAACAGGTAAAAAAGCTTATTCCGAACTTATTTCAATCGGTGGCAAAACAGGTACATCACAAAAACTAGTTAATGGTAGTTATTCAAAAAAAGATTACAACTCATCGTTTATAGGTTTTTTTCCTGTTGAGGATCCAAAGGTTGTTTGTTTGATTTTAATTAATTCACCGGATCAGGGAAAGTATGGTGGATTAGTTGCTGCTCCGATATTTAAAAATATTGCTGAGCGTGTTGTTCAAACTGATATGGATAAATTTCAGCAGAATATTAATCCGGATCTTTCCAAGGATATAAAGTTTGCAGATGATAATGTGGATGAAAATTTAAATAAAAATAATCTAACTACTCCTGTAAATGTTAAGAAGATAAGCTTTTCATCGAAAGATAAAATGCCGGACTTGTTAAACACATCCATTAAAGATGCCATTTATGCTTTAACAAAGCTTGGGATTAAATATAAAATTGATGGAACAGGTATAATAGTTTCGCAAAGTATTCCAGCCGGGCAGATAATTCATAGAAATGAAACCTGCATACTTAAGTGTTCTGAAATTTATGTAAGAGGAGCCGCGCTTTACTAATGGAATTAACTCAATTATTAAATAGCGTTCATGTAATTCAGGTCATTGGCGAAGTGCAAAGACGCGATATATCTAGTATTGAGTATGATTCAAGAAAAATAAAAAATAATTCTGTGTTTGTTGCAATCAAAGGATTTAAAACAGACGGGCATAAATTTATAATGGACGCAATTAACAATGGTGCTGTTGCTGTTGTTGTTGAGGATGATAAACACGTTCCTGATGAATTGATCCTTCGTTCGCAAATAGCAAAAATATTAGTGCAAAATAGCCGGAAAGCTTTAGCGGAATTATCAAAAGGTTTATTTAATGATCCATCAAGTAAATTGAAATTAATTGGTGTAACAGGAACTAATGGGAAGACAACTACAACTTATATACTAAAGCATATTTTGCAACAAGCAAAATATAAAACCGGACTAATTGGCACGATTGCAAATTATATAGGAGAAAGAAAAATAGATTCAAAACTGACAACACCTGAGGCAAACGATTTGAATTTATTTTTTAATGATATGATTGAACAAAAATGTTCTCATGCTGTTATGGAAGTTTCATCTCACTCCTTAGTGCTTAACAGAGTTTATGGGTTAGATTTTTCGGTTGCAATTTTTACTAATATTACATCAGATCATCTTGATTTTCATAATACATTTGAGGAATACTTTAGAGCCAAAAAAATAATGTTTGATTATCTCTCAGCAAATTCTTTCGCAATCATTAATGCTGATGACTCAAATTCAAATAATATTGTTAAAGATAGCAAAGCAAAAATAGTTAGTTACGGAATTTCTCAAAATTCAGAATATCAAATAAAAAATATTTCTTATGATTTAAATGGAACTCAATTTACGATCACACACAATAGATTTGATTATAATATTCAAACATCATTGATTGGCACATTTAACGCGTATAATGCAGCTGCTGCGTTTGCGGCAGCAAAATGCCTTGGTGTTGATGAAAATGAAATTGTAAAATCCATCAAAACAGCTCCGCAGGTTCCCGGAAGATTTGAAGTAATTGGTAAGGGAAGAAAAAAAGTAATTGTGGATTATTCCCACACAGCAGACAGTCTTGAAAAAGCATTGCAAGCAATAAGAGAAATTGTAAAAAATAATAATCAGGTTGTTACGGTATTTGGCTGTGGCGGGGATCGGGATAAAACCAAACGACCCGTGATGGGCAAAATAGCAAGTGAATTAAGCGATAGAGTTTTTATCACTTCTGATAATCCCAGAACTGAAAATCCTTTTGCAATCATTGATGATATTAAAAAAGGGATTTCAGGAAATAATTTTGTCGTGATTGAGAATCGTGAAGAAGCAATTAAACAAGCTATAAAAACTTCTTCTGATGATGCAGTTGTTCTTATTGCAGGTAAAGGACATGAAAACTATCAGGAAATAAATGGTGCACGTAATCATTTTTCAGATCAGGAAATTGCTGGAAAGTATTTAGCTGAATGAAAAAAATTAATCTTACTATTGAAGATATTTTCCAAATTCCATCAGCGGTTATCTATAATCCTGATGCATTTAAAAATATTTCCCATGTTTCAATTGATTCGAGAAACATAAAAAAGAACACGCTGTTCATTGCTATAAAAGGGGAGCGCCTGGATGGACATGATTTTATTGATCAAGCTGTTAGCAATGGAGCTTCATCCATATTAATTAATGAAAATTATCTTAAACTAATCAAAGATTATGATCTATCTGTCATCACTGTAAAAAATACTACAACCGCTCTGGGTGATATTGCTAAAATCTGGCGAAAAAAATTGAAAGCTAAAGTTATTGGAATTACTGGTAGTGCAGGAAAAACAACCACCAAAGAAGTTCTTGCTAAACTTCTTTCAGAAAAATTTAAAGTAAATAAAACGACGGGTAATCATAATAATCATATTGGAGTACCTTTAACGATTTTAAGTACAAATGAAAAACACGATGTGCTTGTTGCTGAGCTTGGTACAAATCATTTTGGAGAAATTAAATATACTGCTTCTATTGCATCGCCTGATTATGGTTTAATTACAAATATTGGTGATTCGCATTTGGAATTTTTAATTAACAGAAAAGGTGTCTTAAAAGAGAAATCTGAGCTGTTAAAAGAGACGATTAGAAACGACGGGAAAGTTTTTATAAATAATGATGATCCATTATTAAAGCAGTTTGGTAAATCGATTAAAAACAAAATTACGTATGCATTGCATGAAAAAGCCGATTTTAAAGCAAGAATCATTCAGTACGATAAAAATGCAAAAGCGGAAGTTGAAATAAAATCAAATAGACAAAATTTTAGAGTAAAATTACCACTAAGTGGTGATGCGAATGTTACCAATTATCTTGCTGCTTTTACTGTAGCTTCAGAGCTTGGTGTTGCGAAAGATAAGATTCTTAAAGCCACATCAAAATTAAAATCAGTTGATAAAAGACTTGAAATAAAAAATTATAAAAAATTCACCTTGATTAACGATACTTATAATGCTAATCCTGATTCGATGAAATCATCATTAGATATTTTAAATAAAATCGGAATTAGAAAAAGAAAAATTGCGATACTTGGTGATATGTTCGAATTGGGTAAAGAAGCAAAAGTTAAACATCAAGAGCTGGCAGATTATGTTATTAGTTTGTCTATTGATGAGGTTTATACAATTGGCTCGATGATGAATTTGTTTGATAAAAAACTAAACAAGAAAATTAATATCCATAAACATTTTTCTGACAGAGAATTGTTAAAAAAACATCTGCAAAAAATTGATCTAAATGATTCTGCAGTTCTAATCAAAGGGTCAAGAGGAATGAAAATGGAAGAGTTTGTTTCAGTAATTCAGTCAAGAAAAAATTAAATGCTGTACTATCTTTTTGAATATATAAATAAAACCTTCAATCCTCCGGGATTTGATATATTCCGATTCTTGACTTTTCGTTCAGCGCTTGCAGCAATAACTGGATTGATTCTGGCATTTTATTTAGGTCCCAAAATCATTAAGAAATTACAGCAGCATCAAATTGGTGAAGCAAAAAAAGCTGATGGTCCAAAGTTTCACTGGTCTAAAGCAGGCACACCTACTATGGGTGGATTGATTGTTATTCTTTCAGTAACTATTCCTGTTCTGCTTTGGGCTGATATAAAAAGCATGTACATAATAATAATTTTAGTTGGAACACTATGGTTGAGTGCAGTAGGATTTCTGGATGATTATTTAAAAGTAATCAAGAAATATCCAAACGGATTAATAGCACGATACAAATTATTGGGTCAGGTAATTATAGGAATAGTTGTTGGATCTTACGTTTACTTCTCATCTGATTTTAATGGATTCAATACTTTAACAACATTTCCATTTCTTAAAAATGTTAATCTTGATTTTGAAATTCTATATATACCGGCTGTTGTATTTATTATCACAGCAACTTCTAATGCAGTAAACTTAACAGATGGTTTAGATGGACTTGCAATCGGCGTTATTGCAATAGTAATGATTGCTTTGGCTCTGCTTTCATACTTTAGTGGTAATGCAATCTTCGCGAACTATTTGAATATTATGTATTTGCCCGGAGCCGGTGAGCTTACTGTTTTTATTGCCGCATTAGTTGGTGCCAGTTTAGGATTTCTTTGGTTCAATTCTTATCCTGCCCAGGTTTTTATGGGTGATACCGGTTCGCTTGCACTTGGAGGTGCGTTTGGGATAATTGCGGTGCTGATAAAAAAAGAATTATTTATTCCAATACTTGGTGGCGTTTTCTTTATGGAAACTATTTCAGTAATCATTCAAAGACTGTACTTCAAATACACCAAGAAAAAATTTGGAGAAGGAAAGCGAGTGTTTAAAATGGCTCCCATCCATCATCACTTTGAGATGATTGGTTGGGCAGAACCAAAAATTGTTGTTCGTGCTTATATCATTGCGATAATATTAGCTATTGTAACTTTAGTTTCATTTAAGATAAGATAGCACAAGAGATGGAAATCAGAAATAAAAAAATATCAATAATCGGTGCTGTTAGAAGCGGTGTTGGCGCTGCAAAGCTTGCAAAAAATCTTGGTGCAATTCCATTTGTTAGTGATTCCGGCTCACAGGAAAAATTGAAATCATCAATTGAAATTTTGAAGAACGAAAAAATAGATTTTGAAATCGGTACTCACAGCGATAAAGTTTTTGATTGTGATCTGATGGTTGTTAGTCCTGGCGTTCCATCAAATGCAAATGTTATTAAAGATGCCGGCGAAAAGAAAATAAAAATAATTAGTGAAATTGAATTTGCTTCTTTATTCTGCAAAGCAAATGTTATTGCCATAACCGGCACGAACGGCAAAACAACCACAACAAGTTTGTGCGGTTATTTGTTTAATGAATGCGGTGCTAAAACTTATACAGCCGGAAATATTGGATTGGCATTTTCTGAGATAGTTCTTGATGCAAAGGCAGATGAATATGTATCACTTGAAGTTTCAAGTTTTCAGTTGGATTTGATTGATACATTTAAACCCAAAGTTGCAATGATTCTAAATATAACGCCAGATCATCTTAATAGATACGATAACAGCGTTGATAAATATGCAGAATCGAAGCTAAGAATATTTGAGAACCAAAATGCTGGTGATTATCTGATCCTTAATAAAGACAGCGAATTACTTATTCATTATTTCAAAAAAGCAAATAGTAAAACATTGTTTTTCTCAACAACAAAAAAAGTTTCTAATGGATGTTATCTGGATAATCAAACAGTAAAGTTTGTAAGAAATGATAAAGAAGAATTTTCCTGTGCTGTTTCGGATATCTTTATCCAGGGTGAACATAATATTCAGAATGCAATGGCGGTAATTATCGCGGCAAAGATTTTTAATCTTGATAATAAAAAAATTCTGGAAGCTCTAAAATCATTTAAAGGTGTAGAACATCGTTTAGAATTAGTTAGAGAAATTGAGGGAATAAAATTTATTAACGATTCTAAAGCAACAAACGTTGACTCAGTAATTGTTGCATTAAAAAGTTTTGATGAACCAATCATGCTCATTCTTGGAGGGCAGGATAAGGGAAATGATTATTCAATGATAGAAAATCTTGTGGTTGAAAAAGTAAAAAAAATCTATGCCATCGGATCATCAGCAGAAAAAGTGTTTAATTATTTTCATAAAAAAGTAAAAACAGAAATCAAAAAAGATTTAGATGAAGTTATCAACGCAGCATTAAGCGAGGCAAGAAGTGGTGATGTAGTTTTACTTTCACCAGCGTGCGCAAGTTTTGATATGTTTGATAACTATGAACATCGCGGAAAAGTATTTAAAGAAATCGTAAACAGTAAATGAAAAAATTAGCTATCATAGTATTTTTTACTTCCTTCAGTCTGATACTCATCGGATTGATAGTTGTAATGAGTGCAAGCAGCACTTATAGCTCATTAAAATTTGATAGTGCTTTTCATCTATTTCAATCGCATCTGTTCCGTGCCGGCTTTGGGTTATTGATGATGGGTGTTTTTTGCATAATACCTTATGAGACTTATAAAAGTTTAAGCAAAATCGCTTTAATAGCAATCACTGTTGTATTGATATATACATTGTTATTTGCACCTCAGGTTAAAGGTGCAGGCAGATGGTTGAACCTTGGATTTATAACTATTCAACCGGCAGATATTGCAAGGTTACTTTTGATTATTCATCTCGCAAACTTAATTTCATTAAAGCAGGATGATATAAAAGATTTTAAAAACGGATTTATGTATTTGCTCATCTGGGTTCTGATTATTGCCGGATTAATATTTCTACAGCCAAATGTTAGTAATGCTGTTTTAGTAGTCGTTGTTTCATTGACAATGCTTTATGTAGGTGGTGCACAATTCAAACATATTTTTGCATCGTCTTTTAGTTTATTGTTAATGGGCGGATCAGTAGCGATGATATTTTCTCATTCACGCGCAAGAATTTTAGGATTTATTAATTCCTTCAGCAACGGCGGTGATATTAATATGCAGGTTAAGCAAGCTATTTATGGACTTGGCAGCGGCGGTATTCTTGGTGTTGGAATTGGAAACAGCAAACAAAATAATTTATTTCTTCCTGAAGCTTACGGAGATTTTATTTTCGCAATACTCGGTGAAGAGACCGGATTTGTTGGAGTAATAACAGTTCTTGTATTTTATTTGATTTTATTTGTTGCCGGAATTTTAATTGCTAAGAAAGCAAAAGATAAGTTTGGTCAAATGTTAGCATTTGGAATTTCTTTCTCGATAATAATTAATGCATTTGTTAATGCAGCAGTTGCAACAGGTTTATTCCCAACAACAGGATTGCCATTGCCATTTATTAGCTATGGCGGCACATCAATTATTTTTGTTTCGGCTTCGATTGGGATTTTGTTAAACATAGCAATTTTGAACAACAAGAATATAAAAGAAAAAGAAACTAAAATTGAGAATGTTCCCGCATTAGAGGAAATCAGATAATGAAAAACTCAATTACTCCATATCGTTTTCTTTTTGCTGGCGGCGGTACAGGCGGGCACCTTTTTCCTTCAATTATAGTTTCCGGAGTGATTTAAAAATTTAAAACTTAATCAAAAAAATTATTTTTTTGTAAAAAAACTAAAATTTAAAGGAGAGTGATTTCCCCATTATGATATGGATTTAAATCAATTTGGATTAAAGGATTTTCAAGAAAATTTAATTTGTCAAATATTTTATTCCCGATAAAACTTGTTGTTTCTATTTTACAATCAATTTTTATCTCGTTCAAATTTAAACCTCGAGTAGCAATTGGTTCAGGCGGTTATGTTGCGGGACCCGCAATTTGGGGAGCATCTGTAATGGGTGCAAAAATAATTTTAATGGAATCAAATAGTTACCCCGGTGTAACTACCCGGTTGTTAGAAAAATATGCTGATGAAGTTCATATAACATTTGAAGACTCAAAAAAATATTTAAGACATCCTGAAAAAATAAAATTAACCGGCAACCCGGTTAGATCAGAATTAGGTAAAACAAATAAAAGTGATGCATTAAAATATTTTGGATTAGACGAAAATAAATTTACAATACTTATTCTCGGCGGCAGTTTAGGTGCTCAGTCAATAAATGATGCAGTTGCAAACTGTCTGGAAGATTTAGAAAAAAATAATTTTCAAATCATCTGGCAGACAGGAAAAAATTATTATGATAACTATAAAAAGTTTAATTTTACATCCGTTAAAATTTTGGATTTTATTGATGATATGAACAAAGCTTACTCAGCTTGTGATCTGCTTGTTGCGAGGGCTGGTGCAACAACTATTGCTGAGTTATCTGTTCTTGGAATTCCATCAATACTTATCCCATCACCGCATGTTGCAGAAAACCATCAGTACTACAACGCCAAATCTCTTGCAGATAATGGCGCTGCTGTGTTGATTAAGGATTCTGAACTAAAAGATAGTTTGAAAAATGAAATATTAAATCTTGCGAAGGATAAAAATCTTTTAAAATCTTTAAGTGAAAATGCAAAAAAAATCGCAAGACCAAATGCGGCAAATGAGATAGCTAAAAGTGCAATCAATTATGCGTTAAGTATATAATGAATGATCAGGTAAAAAATAATAGTAAGTTCAAATACAACGTTTCGTTTTATTATCAATCAACGATAATTTATTTTATTGTGTTTGCTGTTTACTTAATCATTCGCGGACAGTTTATAGAAGATTCATATATGCTGATAACTAAAGACCCGATAATTTATTTACTCGCGTTCATTGTTATAGTTTCATTGTTCTCTTTGTTATATAACTTGATACGTAATCGATACATAGAATTTAATAATGATGGAATTGCCTTCTGTGATAAATTTAAATCCAGATTGATTAGTAAATCAGATATTGCTGAAATTAAATTGAGCAAAGATAGAAGATACCAGAAATCAAATATCTTAAAGTTTGTAAGATTGAAATTAAAATCCAGAAGACGACCCATAATAATTAGACCTTCTGATTATGAAAATGAAAATGAACTAATTAAAAAGTTTCATCAATTGAAAATCGAGATTGAAAGTTTATAGATGTTTAAGAATATCAAAAAAGTTCATTTTGTTGGAATTGGCGGAATCGGAATGAGTGGCATCGCAGAAATACTTGTCAATCAGGGATTCGAAGTTTCCGGTTCAGACAAAGCATTAAGTGAAGTTACTGATAGATTGGAAAGCATCGGTATAAAAGTTTATGAAGGTCATTCGCCGGAAAATTTAAAAGATGCAGATGTGCTTGTATATTCATCTGCGGTGCAAATTGATAATCCCGAAGTTCAGGCAGCTATTGAAAGAAAAATTCCTATAATTAAAAGATCGGAAATGCTTGCAGAAACCATGCGAATGAAATATGGAATTGGTATTGCTGGCACACATGGAAAAACTACAACTACTTCAATGGTTGGATTAACTTTAACTGAGGGAGGAATTGATCCAACAATTATTGTTGGTGGAAAATTAAGCGGACTTGGCGGTACGAATGCAAGGTTAGGCAATGGAGAATTTATTGTTGTTGAAGCTGATGAATTTGATCGGACATTCTTAAAGCTTACTCCAACAATTGCCGCTATTACAACTTTAGAAAGTGAACATCTTGATACTTACAAAGATCTTGATGATATAAAATCCGCATTTGTTGAATTTGCAAATAAAGTCCCATTCTATGGTTTTGTAGCTCTCTGTTTAGATGAGCCGGCATTGCAGGATATTCTGCCGCAGATCAATAAAAAAATAATTACTTATGGATTAACTGCGCAAGCTGATGTTCGCGCAACCGATATTATTTCAAGTGGATTTAAAACTACTTATAAAGTTAGATATTTTAATCAGGAACTTGGTGAGTTAACTCTTAAAATTCCAGGTAAGCATAACGTATTAAATTCACTTGTTGCTGTGATTATTGGTAAAGAGCTTGGTGTAGACTTTGAAATAATCAAACGAGCATTGGAATCATTCTCCGGGGTTTACAGAAGATTTGAAGTTAAATATGATAAAGAAATTTTGGTTGTTGATGATTATGCACATCATCCAACAGAAACAAGCGCAACATTAAAAGGAATTAGAGATGGCTGGGATAGAAGGTTAGTAGTTGTTTTTCAGCCGCATCTGTATTCAAGGACAAGAGATTTTTATCAGGAGTTTGGCAGATCGTTTTTAAACACAGATGTTTTTATTTGTACAGATGTGTATCCTGCCCGCGAACTACCGATAGAAGGCGTTAGCGGTGAAATGATTGCAAACGTTACTAAGAAATTCGGACATAAAAATGTTCATTATGTTGCGGATAAAAAAAATATTCCCGCACTGCTTAATGACATAAAAAAAGATGGTGATATAATTGTTACTATGGGCGCCGGTGATATCTGGAAATATGGTGAAGAATTTGTCGGGATGTTAAAAAATAAAAAATGATGTCTAAAGATTATGGAAAAATATTTGGGACTGTTCTTTTTACAGTAATTATAATTTCAATTTTGTATCTGTCTCTTTTTAAATATTACGAAAAGGGAAAAGAGGAAATCAAAATGATAAACATTTACGGAAATAATTTACTTAGCAAAGATATTTATATCCGCTTTGCTGATCTTGATGAAAAATCTATTTATGATGATTTATCATTAAACATCATAAAGAAAAGAATTGAAGAACATCCTTATGTTGCAAAAGCCGAAGTTAAATCAGATGGACGCGGAAATGTTGATGTTCAAATAAGAGAAAAAGAAATTTATGCCGTACTTCTGAACAACGGTGAACCTTTTTTCTTAACTAATAATTTTGAACTATTAAAAATTTACGAGTACACAAGTTATTCTGATATTCCCGTTATTAGTAATATTAGAGTTTCAGAGAAGCTTACAGCTTCAAAAGTTTTAAGGAACGAAGATATTATAGAAGCATTTAAGATTATTGATGCAGCTAAAATCACCGATGTAGAATTGGCAAAAAAATTATCTGAAATAAATTTAAAATACGGTGGAGATGCCGTGTTAACTTTTTCCGGAATTAACTATCCTATTGTTTTTGGAAGAGGAAGCGAATCAAAAAAAATGATTTACTTAAGTTTAATATGGGATAGATTAAATAAGTTTAACAGTGATTTAAAAAATACAGAATACATTGATTTGAGATTTGCGAATGAAGCTTACATTAGTAAAAAAGAAAATACGGGTTTGATTTAATGAAAAAAGAAATAATTGTAGGATTAGATCTCGGCACCACCAAAGTATGCGCAGTTATTGCGGAAAAACTTCCAGACCAGAATAAAATTGATATTCTGGGTTTTGGAGTTGCACCTTCAGAAGGTTTGCATAAAGGGTTAGTTGCCAATATCGGAAAAACCGCAGAGGCAATTAAATCAGCAATGTCTATTGCATCCAATAGAGCCGGGCTTGAAGTAAATGTTGTTAATGTTGGCGTTGCGGGTGAACACATTACAAGTATTCGTCATCGTAATTATGTTACAATTAACCGGGATGAAAAAGAAATAACTAAAGAAGATCTTGATAGATTGGAAGCTGACGTTAGAACAATTAGAATTCCAAGTGACAGACAAATACTTCACATTATTCCTGAAGAATTTTCTGTTGATTATCAAAACGGAATCGATAATCCAATCGGTATGTCTGGTTCGCGTTTAGAAGCAAGTAACCACGTTGTGCTTGCGTCAATCCCGGCAATGGAAAATATTAGAAAATCTGTCGAACGCGCCGGCTATCAGGTGCAGGATTATATTTTGCAGCCCATCGCATCAAGTGCATCTGTTTTGGAAGAAAGCGAAAAAGATCTTGGCGTAGCTTTAATAGATATTGGCGGTGGTACAACCGATATCGCTATCTATCATAAAAAAGCAATTAAGCACACACGAGTAATTGGAGTTGCAGGTAATCAGGTTACAAATGATATCCGGGAATCACTTGGTGTTATGACTGATGAAGCTGAGCGATTAAAAAAAGAATATGGTTATGCAAGCGAGAACGCAATAATTAAAGATGAAGATATTTTGATCAGAGGTGTTGGTGCAAGAGGTAACACTAAAATTCCAATTAGTCTTTTAACTCAGATAATCAGTTTAAGAATGAAAGAACTTTTCACTCTTGTTGATAATGAATTAAGGACAGCAGGATTTAAATCTAAAATAAAAGCAGGCATCGTCCTTACTGGTGGTGGTTCACTATTGCGCGGCGTAACAGAATTAGCGGAAGAAGTTTTTGGATTGCCTGCAAGAATTGGTGTGCCTCAGGAATTGGGGACTGGTTTGTCAAATGAAATTGAGAGTCCGGAATTTGCAACCGTAGCTGGTTTGATAAGAGGAATTCCCGGAGGAAAATCGAGCGAGTATCAGATTTTAGTAAAAAAGAATAAAGCAAAATCAGATAATCAGTTCAAAAAATTAGTTAAAAAAGTACAAGATTTTTTCAACGAACTTTAAACTTACTTATAGAAGGAGGGCCTTATGGCGCGATTTGCAACCATCGATACAGAAAAACCAATGACAGCTGTTCTTAAAGTTGTTGGTATTGGCGGCGGAGGATGTAACGCAATCGAAAGTATGATTGCACGTGGATTGACCGGTGTTGAGTATGTTGCTGTAAACACCGATGCTCAGGTTTTAAGAAGTAGCAGCGCTACTCATAAAATTCAATGCGGCGGATCAATCACAAGAGGATTAGGCGCCGGTGCTGACCCTAATATTGGTAGAAAATCTGCTGAAGAAGATCGAGAACAGATTGCTGAAGTTCTTGCAGGAAGCGATATGGTTTTTATTACTGCTGGAATGGGCGGTGGTACAGGAACAGGCGGTGCACCTGTAATTGCTTCTATCGCAAAAAGCATTGGAGCTTTGGTGGTTGGAATAGTTACTAAGCCCTTTAGATGGGAAGGTAAAACAAGAATGATGAATGCTGAAAAAGGCATTCAGGATTTAAGACAGCATGTTGATAGTTTAATTGTTATTCCAAATGAAAGACTGCTTAATATTCTTGATAAATCTACAAACGCATTTGCAGCATTTGATAAACCAAATGAAGTGCTTTACGAAGCTACGCGTGGCATCGCTGATATAATCACAATTGAAGGATTAATCAATGTTGATTTTGCAGATGTGCGTGCAGTTATGAATCAGAGTGGCGAAGCTTTAATGGGATGCGGAATAGCGAGCGGTGAAAATCGTGCTATTGAAGCAGCACAAAAAGCAATCTCCAGTCCTTTGCTTGAAGGTGTAAATATTAAGGGCGCCAAAAGCGTATTGTTAAATGTTACTGGCTCATCCTCAATGACAATGCAGGAAATTAACGAAGGTAATAACGTTATCTTTGAAGCTGCAGGCGAAGAAGCTAATGTAATTTTTGGTGTAGTTAAGAAAGATGAAATGAATGACTACATTTCCTACACAGTAATCGCCACTGGTTTTGATAGCGCAAGAAGTAATTATGCTCCGAAGACCATTGCAACAAGAAAATCAGCAACCACCAGATTACCAGAAAACAATGGTGGGTTTACATTCTTCGGTCAGGAAAATATTGATTCGAAAGATTTAGATGTACCGACAATATTAAGAGTTAACAGTCCCAAAGCTTCAATTGATGACGAAGAAGAAAAAAATACGCCAAGCGGATTTAGTGTTGAGTCATCAAGATATTCCTGGGCAAAAGAAAGAGCAGAGAAAAAAGATAATTCAAAAGATGATGATGACAGCTCATCTTTTTTAAGAATGATTATGGATTAACAGAAAACTTCTAAAAAAGTTTTCTGTTTCAATTTCTCTTTCATTAAAAATATAGGAACCGTTATGAGTGATTTGCAATTTGACTCAGACAGCTCTGGATTGTTATCTAAAAATTTTTCTGCGGAAAACAATCTAAACAATGGAGGAGAATTTGATAAGCAGCTAGATACAATTATTACCAAAAAAGGTAAACTTATTAAATATTTATCTGTTGTTTATTTTTTAGGTATAGTTATTAGTACTATATATTTCTTTTTTTCCTAAAACTAAGGATTTTATTTTTTAGCAGAATAAAATTGATTATTCGTCTATAGGTCTTGCTTCGATTGTGATATTTGCATCAAAATCACGCACGACAATTATTCTATTTGGTCTACAACAAATTCTGCAATCTTCAACAAAATCCTGTTTTCCTTCAACAGTAAGGTCAATCCAGACTGAGTTTTCAACTCCACAATATTGGCAAGTCCAATTTAGAGTATCATCCGTTTGCATATAATCCTCTAAAAAATTTACACCATAAATAACGTGATTAAATTCTTTAAAATCAATTCTTATTCCTGGATGAAATTTAAAAATAAGAAGGGGAAATAATTTGAGTGACATTTAACGAAACGAATAGAAAAGAAAAAAAATATTTTTAAATATTATTTATTTCATATTTACAAATTGTGTGGGAAAATCAAGATCAGCATCTTTGACTAACTTAATTACGGCTTGGAGGTCATCAATTTTGGGGGCTGTGACTCTTATCTGCTCATCCTGAATTTGTGCATTAACTTTAAGTTTTGAATCCTTGATTAGCTTAGTAACAATCTTTGCATTTTCTTTTGAAATACCGCTTTGAAGATTAATAACTTGTTTAAGTCTTCCACCGGCAGCCGCTTCCGGTTCACTAAATTTTAATGCTTTGATAGAGATATTTCTTCGGATAAATTTGGTTTCAAGAATGTCAATTGCAGCTTTTAAGGAATAATCATCTTTAGTGTTGATATTTATGAGCTTATCTTTTTTGTTAAGCTCAACCTGGGTGTTGGAGTCTTTAAGATCATAACGCTGATGAATTTCTTTTAATGCCTGATTAACAGCATTATCTGCTTCTTGAAAATCAATTTCAGAAACTATATCGAATGAGTGATTTTGTGCCATAATCTCTTAGTATTAAATGTTATCAAATATTAGACAGGAATAATGGAGTTTAAAATCCAAAAAACTTTGTTGAAAAATACACAAAAGTCATTTCGAAGTCCGCCGCGGCGGATTCGACTGAGAAATCTTCTTCAATATTACTGACAGATTTCTCCCTTCGGTCGAAATAACAAAAACAAGAGTTAGACAATAAATCATAAATAACAGAAATAAAACTTTACAATTCTAACTCCATTACTTCAATATTCTAATACTCCATCATTCCATTTTAGAAAGTCGGGGTGATAGGATTCTTCCAAAGGAATCCCAATGGGAGAACCTATGACCTCTTCTACAATAAAAATAATTCCATTAATTCCGAAAGTCGGGGTGATAGGATTCTTCCGAAGGAATCCCAATGGGAGAACCTATGACC
>OEIU01000621.1_pt1 | contig 31079 bp, 26 predicted proteins | sample 1539221 | NCBI WGS metagenome assembly OEIU01 (sample SAMN03792071, study PRJEB22550) | activated sludge metagenome | feature: wastewater treatment plant; material: activated sludge; isolation source: Wastewater treatment plant of a petroleum refinery complex | place: Argentina: Zarate | collected...
ATTCCCTGGCCTGTTGTCGCCTGCGAACGCAAATGCGGTCGCAGGCGTCAATGTGCAGAGAAAGCTGCCGTGGTGGGGTCGCGACCAGTGCGCCGCACATTGTTGCTTCGTCCCAGAAGCGGTCATTTTTTTCTGCTGATGACTTGTAGTTAAATCCTACTGCTGCGAGCGCCCGCCCTTGTTAAGACATGGCGACCTAGGAGGGCCCATGACTGAACAGAAACCGATAAAAGCATTGCCAGATTCGCTTTTGCAGGCGGTCTTGGGACAGCGCTGCGTGTTGTTTCTGGGCGCGGGCGCCTCGATGGAGGCCATCGACTCCGCCGGCAATCATCCGCCGGGTGCACTACAGCTGAGGCAAAAGCTCGGCCAAGAGTTCTTTGGTAACGACATGGCGGAGTATGATCTCGTTTCTTTGTCAGAACTCGCGATCCAGAACAGCGGTCAGGCACTTGTCTTTGAACGCATCAAAACGATCCTCGAACCATTTGAACCTTCTGCTGCCCATAAGATGATGCCGGCGTTTCGGTGGCGCGCGATCGTGACGACCAACTATGACATGCTCGTCGACAAGGCTTACAGCTCAGACCGTGCCCGACTGCAAACCCTTGTGCCATTCGTCAAAGACAGTGAGCCGGTCGAGGATCGCCTACAACGGGCGACACGTCCCCTGCCTTATTTGAAGTTGCACGGCTGTCTGGATCACCTCCATGATCGCGACATTCCCTTGATCCTGTCGCATGAGCATTACGCAACCCACATGCGCCATCGAACGCATCTCTATCATCGCGTTCAAGCTTGGGCGCACGAGAGCACTTTCATCTTTTGCGGTTACAGGCTTGGTGACGCCCATATCCGAACGATTATCTATGACCTCGAAGCGATGGGGATAAAGCGTCCGACCTACTATCTAGTTGCACCCGGTGTAAATGAGCATGACGAGACGTTTTGGGCCGCTCACAATGTGCAGTTGATCAACGCCACGTTTGGCCAATTCATGGCGGCGCTCGACGTAGCTATTCCAACCTTCAAGCGCGTGCCTGCGGTGCACGGCTCAGTGCTAACCTCGCCGATCTCAAAGCACTTTAAGACTAATCAGGAGATCCCTGACTCGCTGGCAAAGGCGCTGGCACAGGACCTCACCCTGGTTCATTCCGCGATGGCGATCGAGCCGCAAGACGCTAAGCGTTTCTATGAAGGATTTGACACAGGATGGGGAGCGATCGCGCAACGTTTGGATGTACAGCGGAAGCCGGTTGAGGATTTGCTACTTGATGCGGTGCTCGAGCCGCTTGCTGCGCCGAGCCCGGAACTTTACATCTTCACTGGACCGGCCGGTGTCGGCAAAACAATCGCGCTTAAGCGCGCAGCTTGGGAAGCGGCGGCTGATTTCAATGCGCTCGCCTTGTGGCTCAACGACACCGGAGCGGTTACGATCGATGTCTTTGCCGATCTTTACCGGCTGTGCGGAAAACGAATGTATATGTTCGTTGATCGGCTTGCCTTACATGCGGATGGGGTCGAGGCGCTGCTGAATGCCGCCAAGGTCAAGAAGCTGCCGATTACGGTTGTAGCCGCCGATCGCATCAACGAGTTGAACGTCACCTGCCCAAAACTTTTGAAAGTCGCCACCGAACTGGAGATCCCTAATCTTTCGCCCGGCGAGATTCACGGTTTGCTAGACCTTCTACAAAAACACAATGCTTTGGGGTTTTTGTCTGGCAAAACGCGGGATGAGCAAGTGAGGGCTTTTACCGAGCGAGCCGAGCGCGTCTTGCTTGTTGCGCTTCACGAGGCGACCCTCGGGAAGCCTTTTCAACAGCTAGTGCTCGAGGAGTACAAAGGTGTTTTCCCTGACCAAGCGCGGCAACTCTACCTCGATATCTGCACCATGCATCAATTCGGCATACCGATCCGCGCCGGCACCGTGTCGCGAATATCGGGCATCCGTTTTGTCGATTTCCAAAGTGATTTTCTTGGCCCGCTGGAACGCATCGTTCTGACCTGCCGCGATACTTACACCGGTGATATGCAGTATAAGGCGCGGCACTCGCGCGTTGCGCGTCTTGTCTTTGAGCAAGCTTGTCCGTCCGACCGACAGCGGAGCGAACAAATGGTACGCATCATGTCGGCGCTGGATATCGGCTATACCGTCGATAAGATGGCGATGGAGCAGATCACGAAAGCGCGACGCCTGGTGCAGAGCATTCAGGATCCGGAACACGGACGCGTCATTTATCGGACCGCGTTGCAGACAGCGCCTGACGCAGCTTGGATATTGCACCAGTGGGCCAATTTCGAGCTCAATCATCCGCGTGGCGACATAGGTGAAGCGGACCGGTTGGCGCGGGAAGCCTCAGAATTCGATCCGCGTAATAAGTCAATCAAGCACACCCAGGCGGGGATTGCCCGTCGGCGCGCTCTTGCTACTGACTCTTCTTTGATGCGGCAACAGTTACGGCGGCTAGCGCGAGACAAGCTTGATGAGGCGCGCGCCGATAACGACTCCCACATCATGTCGAGCCGCTGCAAATTGATCGTCGACGAAATCGATGATCTTACCGGTACTTTAAGTGATCCTCCGACCGCGGCTGAGACGACGACGCTGCGCGATCGCATCAAGGATTGTGAGATCATCCTGTCTCGGGCTCGGCAGCTGTTTCCTGACGACGCCGAATTTCATCAGATTGAAGCGCGCTTGAGCGGCATTCTCAATCAAAAAGACCGCGCCGTGCGCGCTCTGGAAAAGGCTTGGCAGGCCAACCCGCCAGGCTCGAGTGTCGCTATCCGGCTCTCGCGTCACTATGGCAAGTCCGATCCAGCGCGTTCACTGCAAGTGTTGCAGACAGCTCTGGAGCGCAATCCCGACGATAAGGCGGCACATCTTGAAATGGCAAAGCATCTTCTGACCCATAATGCTGCGCGCACGGACCTCATTAACCAGCATCTTTCGCGGAGTTACCTCACAAACGACAACAATCACGAAGCACGCCATATGCATGCGCAGTTCATGTTCGCCACCGGTAAGGCAGGCGACGCTTGGAGTCTGTTCCAGCTCATCAGCGTGACCGCGCCGTCGGAGTTTCGTCAACGCGAAGAAGAAAGCCAAATTTCTAAGGGTTTGCCGCGCTATCAGGGAACAATAGCGACGCTGAAGACAACGATGGCGTTCATCCGGTCGAGTGTCTACACCGCCGACATCTTTGCGCATAGCAGCGGTACCAAGCGGGAGGTATGGAGACAATTGCGTGCTGGCGATGCCGTAACGTTTAGCATTCGCTTTAGCCGTAGCGGTCCGGTTGCCGTTGCGATTGCTCTGCCAGACGCGTAAGTGCAGTTGACTAGCGTCAATCTCAATTCGGTTGACGCGAATGGTCTCGATGATGCGGGCCAATATGAAAAAAATTTGAACTTAAGCGTTAGTCATCGGTGCTAGCGGTTGCGAAACTGCTTCCATGGAAGGCTTGCGGTCGCGACCCACCGCTCTCAGACTGTTTGCAGACATTGTCTTACCGAGCAGCAGCACTTGCTGAGCAGAACTTGGCATGTCTGCAAACTCGGCCATGCAGTCATCGTCCACGAGAGCATGCCGCGTTCTCTCAGGTCGGCTTATGGGATACCGCAGCAAAATCAACCTGCGGCCGGGGACAGGCCCAGCCGTTTCCTCTGTTCCGACCAGTCCAATGGCAGATCGGTCATGTCGGAAAGACCGAGACCGCGCGGCAGGGTGCCCGTGATTGCCGCCGTCACGATATCTGGCGCGAGGAAAGCGAGTGATAGGATCATGCGCACGGATCTCTCGCTTCGTCCCTCTCGTTTCGCAATCTCATCGTGATCCCGCACTTTGCCGCAGATAAGTTCATCGAGCCAATGACGCGCCGTAGCGATAGCAATAAGGAGACGCGCGCGAGCTTCTGCCCGGATCACCGTCCGGCTTGGCGGAACCGATGGTCCACCTTGTCTCCTGGTTCTGAGATGGAGCGGCGGCGTCTGTGTTTGGGCGGCGTCCAGGGAATCTGGAGTGGCTGGTGCGGCGGACCATCACCCGTCGCTGTACAAAGAGTGATGGTGATCGCGGTGGACCCCACCGTAATTCTGTCCACAACAGCGTGAAGCGTCTCATGCGTGGGATCGCCGTCGTTGACCACTCCTCCGCTACGGAGCGCCGTTACCACTCGGTCCTCCATATCCTGGGCAGCGACGCGAGCGACCGACCCTGCTTCGGATTTTTTGCCCTGCACGAGCGCGGCCGAGATATAGTATCGATAACGAGCGCCACGCTTGATGGCGTAGCTCGGTGTCATTCGATTCCCGCGGTCGTCATAAACTTTGCCAACCAGAAGTGCATTTGATTTACGCCAGTGTTCGCGGTGACCCTGGCGGTTGGCTTCGAGGATTGCTTGAACGTCATCGAAGAGGCCTTTCTCGATGATTGCCTCGTGCTCACCGGTGTAGCTTTTGTCGCGGTGGTTGATTTCGCCGAGATAGGTCCGGTTCCTCAGAAGCGCGACCAGAGCGCCGGCAAAGAACGGAATGCCGCCTATCGTTCGGCCCGTCGCAAGCCTGCGCTCGCGAGTGATCACCCCTCGTTCACGCAAATCGCGCTGCAAAGCTGGAAGGGATCGCAGATCGCGATAGCGCTCGAAGCATAGACGTACCGTCTCGGCTTCTTCTGGGACGACGATAAGCTTGCGGTCCACGACCATGTAACCAAGAGGCAAGACGCCGCCCATCCACAGCCCCTTCTTCTTCGACGCTGCGATCTTGTCGCGAATGCGCTCACCGGTAACTTCGCGTTCGAACTGGGCAAACGAAAGAAGCACGTTGAGCGTTAATCGCCCCATTGACGTGGTCGTGTTGAACGATTGCGTCACGGATACGAACGAGACTCCATGCGCGTCGAACAGCTCGACCAGCTTGGCGAAGTCGGCGAGCGAACGGGTCAGACGGTCGACCTTGTACACGACGACAATGTCGAGTCGCCGCTCTCGGATCTCGGCAAGGAGTGCCTGTAGAGCCGGCCGCTCCATGTTTCCGCCCGAGAAGCCACCATCATCGAAGTGCGCCTTGATCAGCCGCCAGCTCTCATGCGTCTGGCTCTTGATGTAGGCCTCGCAGGCCTCACGCTGCGCGTCGAGCGAGTTGAAGTCCTGCTCCAGTCTGGCATCCGTCGAGACGCGCGTGTAGACGGCACAGCGCAGCGTTCTTGTGTTCGTCGCCGTCATCGAGCGCCATCACTTTTCGCGTCATCACGTGACGGCTTTCGATGTGCCTTCAGACCGAAGAATCGCGGTCCGTTCCATTTGGTGCCGGTAATTGCGAAGGCAACTTCGGAAAGGCTGCGATAGGTCTTGCCGTTCCAACCAAAGCCTTCGGCGAGTACCATGACGTGATGCATGGTGCCGTCGTGTTCCCGACCAATCACGGTGCCGGGCGCGAGATGTCCGGTGCGTCGAGCTGAGAGTTCAAGGCTCTCCAGAGTCGGGACGCCTGTACCGGCTCCACGATCCGCCCGACTCTTGGCAATTTCCCGCAGCACCTTGACGCTCGAGCTTTCGAGATCGCCGAAGGCGGTAGCCTGAATGCGGTATGCGACGAGCCGAACGAGCAAGTGCCGCGGCAGATGCACCGGCGCGTGCTTGCCGGCCAACTTGCGCCAGCGGCGCTTGAGTGCCTCGATTTCGAGGTTGGAGAGGTCAGCCAAATTCTGGCTGACCTCGTCTTGGGATTGACGAACGCTCATCTGCGGCTCCGCCCGTTGCGATCGATCCGATACCGCCGGGTGCCGTCATCGTCGGACGAGACATGAAGCGTCAGGCTAAGATTCTTTTTCACAATGCCCGACAGGAATCCGCGAACGGTGTGCGGTTGCCAATCCGTTGCTGCGACAAGCTCAGAAAGGACGGCGCCGTCGCGGCGCGCGAGCAGGTCTAGGCAGCGACCCTGCTTGTTTGCGTTCGGCGAGCTGGCCGACTGCGCGGGCGCTCGTACGCTGGCGTTTTTCGGTTTGCTGACCGACTTCTCGGCGCCGGCGGCGGGCTTGGTTCGAGGATTGCCGATGCTGTCCGGCTTGCGATTCTTCGCAGTCATTGCGTGAGGCTCCAGGTTCTGGGCAATCGCGGTGATCGCGATTCCTGCACCACCTGAAGCCCCGCACTTTCAGCGAGGCTCCCGTTCCGGGCCAACAATGGGGCCCCATCTCAAGTCACGACAGCAATGCTTGCTGTGCGGGTGAAGTCCAGCGGCTTCTGAAGTATGAGCCGCAATATGCTAAACGTTTCTTGAAATGCGTCGTCTCGTTCGGGACGCGCGAGATTGCGTTCCGCGGATGTCCGTAGGATCACCGGCTCGTGCGCTCAGTGCGCCGACGGCCGCCGCAAGGCAGGCAGCCTCATCGATCGAACTCAACATCTTTTGAGCAATGTCGCGCGCATGTTGCGACTTGAGATCCGACCGCTGACCTTCTATTGCCAATGACTCCGCGATCTCGAGCTTTGCGGTGATTTCGGAAAAGAGATGCCGTATCAGCGCCCGTTGTTCCTTGGTCATACAGCCCTCACCTCCTCTGTCCGAGGCAGTGACGCTTGCTATGGCCTGGAAGTCCACGACCTTCGCGCGTTGTCACCACTGGGTCGCAGGACCGGCGACCAACTTACCCGCTATCCGCGCTTTCCGGGCGTGCGGACATCGTCGAGCAGCTGACCTGCCGGCACTTTCAAAGCTCGGGCGATTTTGTCGAGGATGAGCACCGTCGGGTTGCGGACGCCGCGCTCAATGCCGCTGATATAGGTGCGGTGCAGGCCGCAATGGTCGGCAAAGCTCTCCTGCGAGAAGCCCTGGTCCTCCCGCAGTCTCTTCAAATTCAGCCCTAACCGGCGGCGCACGTCCATCGGCTAAGGGTTTCGACACCTTAGTCGATTGATCTACAGACGATGAGTCTCATTTTCCTGGACTTCACAGCCAAAGGAAGCGAAGTGTCCGATATGACATGATGACAATGAGTCTTACTTGAGACCAGAAAATATGCGGGATAGGCAATGACACTCGCCAGCCAACTCACCTCGACCCAAAAAGGCAAAGTCACAGAGCAGCTTGTGGCGAGCGCTCTTCTGATCGCCTCGAACGGCCGGCTTGCGCCCTTCGTGCCTTTAGCCGACGATCACGGGTTGGACCTCATTGTGCTCGACAAAAAGACCCGGCGGATGATTGCCATTCAGGTCAAGTCGGCGATCGCCAACGAGAGCCGCGGCACGGTTCAATTCGACGTGCGCAAACAAACTTTCAACGTGACGAAGGGCGAGTATTTGATGCTGGTCGTTTTCGAACCGGAGCGTATGGCCCTTGCCGCCTCTTGGCTGATACCCATGGACAAGGTTCCTGATGTTTCGACGGAGCAGGCGGAAAAATACGCGCTGGTTCCAAGCCTCAAGGCAATCTCGAAGGATCGCTGCCGAGCCTTTCGACACGACGATATCCGGTCGCTGGTCGACGCAATAGAGCAGCAGTTCGATTGCGGCGCCTGAGTCAGCTTCATTCCTCCTCTTCGCGGGGCTGCGTCGGGTCCCTCTTGTCTTCAAACAGCTCGCGCCATTCGTTTTCACTCAAGCGCCGCGGCGGCGTTGCAGGGTGGAAATCACCGACGCCAAACACCTCGTGCGCCATGATGGCCGTCTCACGCACAGTACCGAAATAGAAGTTTGGGCAGCCTCGATCGTCGTCAGGCAAAGCAAAGCATCCGCCGCGGACCTCTTCGTCGTTCATGTGCTCGAACGGCTTCTGCTGGTACTGGGCTCCGAAGTTATAGGCCCCGATATCAAGCATGCGTGCGTAGAGTGTTGCCTTGCTGTCGATTGCAGGGGCGAGCGGTTCGCCTTTATTGCGCGTGAGCACACTACCGCGCGAGAGCTTCCACTCCTCGTCCTTGGTCGCAATGGCCGGCAGGTTCAGACGAACCCACGGTTGCTCGCCCGAGAGCAAGTGCCCGCAGAGATCGTCATGATGGAGCCGCTGCATGACGACCACGACGCGGCCGGTCTTCTTGTCGTTCAAACGCTGGATGACTTCGGCATCGAACCACCTGTTGACCGCGCGGCGCTTCTGGTCGTCTTGGGCGCGTGCGGGTGCGATTGGATCGTCGATCACGATAAGATCCGCACCGCGACCGACAAGGACGCCGCCAACGACGCCCGAGATCCGCTGGCCGCCATGAGGCAGATAAAGATTGCCGCGGCGACCCTCGGGCTTCAGGTGGGGGAAGACCGCGCGGAGCCGCGGCGCCTTGATGAGATCCTGCGTTGTACGCTCGAAGTCGCCGGCAAGCTCCTTGGAGCCGGCGATCGACATGATCTTGAGCGAGGGATCGCGGCCATGCATCCACACCGGCAGCGCGATCGAAGCCGCGAGAGACTTGAGGCACCGCGGCGGCAGATTGATGATCAATCGCGTGATCTCACCTTTGGCGACGCGCTCAAGAGCGTCGGCAAGAACATCGATGTGCCAAGTGTCGACAAGCGGCGTGGTTGCGTGCAGCTCGCGAACTGCAAACCGAAGGAAAGCGGCGAAGTTCGAACGGTAGAGAACCTTGATCTGCTCAGATTTCATCGTTGCTGTTTCCTTTTGATACCGATGCTAGTGCCTTCAGCAACTCGGCATCGTCTGCCGCCGTCGCCGTGAATGGCTCGATGTCCTTGTGCTTTTCGAGGTGGGCGAGCATCATCTGCAGCGGCTTTGCATCGCCCTTGATGGCGCGATTGACGAACTGCTTGACGATGGCTTCGCGCTTGGAAATGCGCAGCTCACGGCCGCCCTCCGAGATCGAGATCGTGAGATCGAGCTCGCGCTTGATCATGGCTTCGATCGAGCGGTTTTTGAGCGGCCGGCCACGCGGATTGCCGGAGTGGCCAGGTTTGAAGCGCGAATGCTTCGGCGGCTTGCCATAGCCCACGGCGTCATCATCCTTGTCGCTCATTGGCTGACCTCCTCGGCAATGCTAGCCTGCTCGCTCAGCCTTTCGGCCGCGACCTCGGCAAATGTCTGGCCGGTGGCTGCAAGACGTGCATCGACTTTGGCAATTGTGCACAGGCGCGTGAGGATCGTGTCGCAGTAGAGCGGATCAAGCTCAATGCCGTAGCCGCGCCGGCCCGTGCGCTCGGCGGCGACGAGCGTCGTGCCGGATCCGGCAAAGGCATCGAGCACAATTCCAGAGCGACGTGAGCAATCGAGGATGGCATCGGCGACCAGCGCAACCGGCTTGACGGTCGGGTGCATCGCAAGATCCGTCTCGCGCGTGGCGCTAAAGGTGTTGGCGCCGGCATAGGTCCAGACGTTCGTGCGATAGCGACCGTGCTTGCCGAGCTCGACGTTGTTGATGTGCGGTGCGGTCCCGCTCTTGAACACGAAGACCATTTCGTGCTGCGAGCGATAGAGCGAACCCATGCCGCCGTTGGTCTTGTTCCAAACGCAGATGTTTTTCAGATCCGAGAACGTGCGCTTGCCAGCGGCGAGAACTTCACCGAGATGACACCAGTCCATACACACGAAATGGATCGCGCCGTCGACGGCACGCAGTACGAGGTTAGAAAAGACCTTTTCGAGAAACGCCGTGAACTCGGCCTCCGACATTTCGCCCGAGGCGAAGGCGAACTCGCGATGCTTGACGCTGCCGAGCCCTGAGACGTGACCATCGATCTTCACATTATACGGCGGGTCGGTGAAGATCATCTGCGCGCTCTCGCCGGCGAGGAGGCGCTGCGACACGTCAAGGTCGGTGGCGTCACCGCAGATCAAGCGATGCGGACCGATCTGCCAGAGGTCGCCGAGGCGCGTGATGGCCGAACTCGATTGGGCCGGCGGCACGACGTCGTCGATATCAGGCTTAGCGTCGACCTCGCCGAGCAGAAGATCGATCTCGGCCATCTCGAAGCCCGTCACGGTGACGTCGAAGTCGAGATCGAGGCTGGTCAGGTGTTGCAGCTCGATCGCGAGGATCGCACGATCCCAGCCGGCCTTTTCGGCAAGCTTGTTGTCGGCGAGGATGTAGGCGCGCTTCTCAGCATCGGCGAGATGCTCGAGCCGGATGACAGGAACGGTTTCAAGGCCGAGCTTCTTGGCTGCTTCGACGCGGCCATGACCGGCGATGATCGTGCCGGCCTTGTCGACGAGGATCGGATTGTTGAAGCCGAACGCCTTGATGCTCGCGGCGATCTCGGCAACCTGCTTCGGGCTATGGGTTCGGGCATTTCTGCCAAAGGGCCTGAGGGCGGCAACAGCGAGGTGCTCGATTTTGAGCCGTGGTTTGGACATCGGTCGAACCTCCTTTGAATAGAGTCCAACCGGCGACGTGGTGGTGGGCTTGGATCGCTCCTTTCATTGGAAAGGAAAATGGATGTTGTGAAAGAGTGGCGGCACTGAACTCAGTCAGTTCGGTTGCCTGACTGAGGAGACAATGCGTCTTCTCCTTCAGACTAAGCGAGCTGCTTCTTAACCTTGCTCACGAGGTTCAGAAGGCTTCTATCGGACTGGTCCCGGAGAGTCGGTAGCCGCTCCTTGACGAGGGCGCATGCGATCGAGCTTGCAGTCGGAAGCTTGCTCGGATCGTCATAGCGCCCCTGTTTCTTGCCGAGATCCCGAAGCCTGCTCCGCTTGATCTCGGCATCCTTCAGAGCCTCGGCGTAGGCGCCCGGCAGCATGAAAAGCTCGACCTGCTCAAGCGCAGATTGGCGCTTCCGTGGCGAACCCTGTTTGCGCACCCGCTTGCCTCGAAGCTGTTGGGTGACTGCGGCCCGAAGGTTTTCGGGCAGCGGCTCGTTGCGGAACAACTCGACAAGGTCGGCCAACTCTTCGGGCGTGAGCTTTATCTCGCCTCCAGCGCCTTCGACCGCCAGGCGGCGCAATAGCCTGCCGGGTCCACTCTTGGACCAAAAGGCGTAAGGACGGCTGGTCTGCAGTGCCTTTGGCAAATCAAATTGCGGTGGCTGTCGTTCAAGCCGCACTTTGCGTGCGGGTCGTCGAATTTTAGATAAAGGTCGGTCTGGCATGGCGATGTCGATATTGGATTGGAGGTTTGGTCGCCGAGCATAGGCCGTGAAGGCTCAAGATCCGTTTACGAAGAAAAAAGGCGCCCTCCTTGCGAAGGACGCCCTTTGGTTGCATATCATTTCTTTTCCGTCAGGATCTTGACCTCCATGTTCGCCTGCCGGACCTCTTCGCCACTTCGCTCGATGATCTCGAACATTTGCCGAAGGAATGCCTCGACCTGTCTTTCGGGATCAATCAGCTGGCCGTTTGCGACCCATATAGGGAAGCCACGCGTGTACGTGCGCAACTTCGGCTCGGTTTGATCTTTGGCTTTCGCCGTTGTCTTCATGGAAATCTCCACTGTTGCTGAGATCCCCTAGATGGCAACATCATCCCGTTGAGGCTTTCACAACAAACAGCGGCAATTCTTGTGATGATCGATTGGTTAAGAGACCGAGAATTGGGTCAGTCGTAGTCCGAACACAAATCTCGCCGTCCGCGATTGGTTAGGTGAGCCGAGAGGGTCGCGGGCTGGCCAAGAGGAGGATGGCCATCGAAGCCGATAAATCGAATCCGAGGCGCAATATTCGGAAGCGATTGTGACGCCTGGATCGACATGCAGTTCAAGCGATGTTCGTCCTATTGGTATTGCTTCGGATTACTTTCATTGGTGCACCGACCATTACATTCACGACAGCCTTCATGACGGGCGGACATACGCCGTTGCCTAGTAGCTTAATGCGATCGCGTCGGGTTCCTTGTTGCAGCAAGAAGTTCCTGCGCAATCCCATCGCACGCATCAGTTCCGGGACCTGCAGCATGCGCAGAGTTGGCGTCTTGCCGACCCATTGCACCAGTCCGAAGCGGTCGAGGGTGGTTAGAGTGCGAAGTGGACGATCCAGGGTCTGGTAGCCGCCGGCCTTGTCGGAGCCGTAGTAGACCGTCAGAAAATCGCGCCCTGCCCCGATTTCGCTGATCGCATGCTTGACTCGATCGATGGTGGCGTCAGCACGACGACCGTTGTCGAGAGGCCCAGCAGGCCATCGATCGGCAGGATCCAGAATTGCGCTTGCCGGCTTCTGCCAGCGCACGGTCGGCTTCACCTCAGATGGCCGATGCCGCTTCGAACCGAATATGAAGAGTCGCTTCCGGTTCTGAGGAACTCCGAAGTCGGCCGCATCCAAGACCTGGGTACGAAGCTTGTAGCCATAGCGCTTCTCAAGCGTTTCACAGAGTTCTCGATACCCTTCCCAGTGACGCATCATCGAGACGTTCTCCAGAACGACGAACTGCGGATCCAGATCCTCGATGAAGCGCACGATAAACCAACCAGAGCGGCGGCTGTTCTCGCAACGCGGTCGACTTCCGCGCGCGAGACTGTGATGAGTGCATTCCGGAGAAGCAATGAGAAGATCGACGCGGCCAATCGAATTGAAGATATCGGCTCGTGATGAGGAAGATAGAGTGGTTGTGACGACGTTGCGGCGCGCAGACGGGAAGTTATCTACATAGGTCCGCGTGGCTATGTCCCACTGATCGACTGCTCCGACCATTTCGACACCGGCGTCCGCCGCACCTCGGCTGCTGCCGCCGGCCCCGCAAAAAAGATCAATCCCCCTTATTCCCATTTCAAACGGCCTCGACATTCCGCGAATCAGACCGACAAGAAGTTACCGTCATTTGGCGGTCCCGACCAGGTCTTGCTGCCCGCCCAATATCCACTGCGACAAGGATACGCCGAAGGCAGTTGTCGGCGTCGCGCTCCAGCTGGTGCTCCCAGATTCTGACGACCTTCCATCCGGCTCGACGGAGCTTAGCGTGATTTCGGATATCGCGCTTCATATTGGCTGCAATCTTTCGCTCCCATTTGTCCGTGAGCTTTATGCGCCATCTGGCAAAGCGCCAACCATGCCAGAAGTCGCCATCGATAAAGACGGCCACCCGTGCGCGCCGGAAGACAAAGTCCGGCCGCCCGGGAAGATCACGGGCGTGAGTATCGAAGCATCGCCTGGACCGCTTGAGCATCAACTCGATCTGCCGTTCGGGTCCTGTATCACGCCCCTTGATGCGAGCCATCAAGGCGCTCCGCTTCTCGGGGCTCATGATATCGCCACGATGCAATCTTTTGTTGCCAGCGTTCATCGAGTGTCGCTTCAGATTCTGTCCGAGGACGGTGGAAAATAGAACTCTAGCCTCGCGTCAGGCGCACCTATTGGTGCAAGATGCCCCGCTGCCTCGGAATGGGCAATCAAAGAGGGTGGATTAGGCGCATAGCCGGGTCGGGGAACTGTGGAATACGAGATTGCAGCTCCGCGAGCCGGGGCCCTTGTCGAGTCGCTGCGAGGTTTTGGATACTCGACCGGGTCGGCAATTGCCGATCTTGTGGACAATAGCATTTCGGCTAGAGCCCAAAATGTCCGGCTCGACTGCCGGTTTGATGGCCCAAATTCCTCGATATGCCTGTTCGACGACGGTGTCGGCATGTCCGAGGACGAGCTGAAGAACGCCATGATACTCGGGGCTCGCAGCCCGCTGGATGCCCGCGGGAGCCAGGATCTCGGGCGCTTCGGACTCGGGCTCAAAACGGCATCATTCTCTCAGTGCCGCTGCCTAACCGTTGCATCTCGGAGGAATGATGTCACGTCTGTCCGCAGATGGGATCTAGATTACATTGCCCGATCGCCTGCTGACGAATGGCGGCTATTGACAGGGCCCCGATCAGGTTCCGCGCATTACTTGAGTGTGCTTGACGGGCAGTCTTCCGGGACCATCGTTATTTGGGAAGCTCTCGATCGCATCACCGCCGGCATGCAGGCCGGAAATCGCCGGTCGGAGGACGTCTTTTTGCAAATTGTCGAGAACATCGAGCAGCACTTGGCGATGGTCTTTCACCAGTTCCTGGAAGGAAGGGATGCACTGCGCCTGTTCGTGAATGGCAGGCGCGTCAAGGCATGGGATCCCTTCATGAGGTATCATCCGGCAACGTCTGCTACTCCGCCAGAGCCGATACCTGGAGCAGGTGACACCATTGAACTCCAGGGCTTCGTGCTTCCACACAAGGACCAGCTGAACGAAGATGAAATCCGACTAGGTGGAGGGACCAATGGTTGGGCAGGCCAACAAGGTTTCTACGTATATCGCGGCCGGCGATTGCTCGTCGGAGGCAGCTGGCTCGGTCTCGGCTCGCCTCGCCCATGGACCATGGAGGAACCCTACAGGCTTGCCCGTCTTCGCGTCGAATTCAGCAATGGATCGGATGAAGCATGGGATATCGATGTCAAGAAGTCGGTTGCCAGGCCGCCGCGGTATCTGCGTTCGAGGATGACCGAATTAGCCGAGATCGTCCGAAGCGACGCTCGGCGAGTGTTCGCCCACAGAGGCAGCTTTGGCCCAAGGGGAGCCATCGCCAACCTCGAAACTGTATGGGAAAGCAGATCTGCGACTGGCGGTAACGGCTATCGCATAAATCGGAAGCATCCCGTGCTAGCCGCGGCAATTGAGGCCGCGTGCAATCCGAGCGCCCTTGATGCTGCGTTGAAGCTAATCGAGGCCACGGTACCAATCGAGAGGATATGGCTTGATACGGCGGAGCGCGGCGAGGCCAAAGAGCCTGCGACGAGTGAGCCCACACCCGAGCTTGTACTGATCGCGCGCACCCTAGTTGCTCATTGGACTGACAAGCTAGGCTTGTCATCCCAGGAGGCCGCTCGGCGGCTGAGAGCTACCGATCCTTTCCACAATTTTCCGGCACTCGCGGAAATGCTGCTTCCTGCGCAGGGTACAAAGGAGAACGACGCATGAAGAAATCCCTGCAGCAGGCTGCCCTCGAAATGGCCCAGTCAATGCTGGAGACCATGAGGAACGGTGAGGATGGACGCCTGACATCGGATTCCATAGCTAACGTAGTCGATCAGGTTCTCGGCCTGCCTCACCTCAAGTCCCTCGGGGACTTCGAGCGTCGCGCGCTCGTTCGCGAATTGGAATCGCGTTATGATATTTGGATCGGCGCTCCTACCATCCTGCTTGATAACGATGGACACGAGGCTTGGCTCACGCCCGAACGCCGAAGGGATTGGCGTCTGTGGGCGAGGTATCGGCAGTATCTGGAGCGCGATTGGTCGACCGTTGCGACTGACGCGCTCGACGACACGACCGATCGAATCCTGGGATTCCTCGAGGATCCGCGAAGACCGGGACAATGGGATCGCCGCGGCATGGTCGTGGGACACGTGCAGTCAGGCAAAACGTCGAGCTACACCGGTCTCATCTGCAAGGCAGTCGATGCAGGATACAAGGTCATCGTCGTGCTTGCCGGACTTCACAACAATCTTCGCAGTCAGACGCAGATGCGTCTCGACGAAGGATTTCTAGGCTACGAGACCGAGGAGAGAGAGACGACTGGGCGACGACAGGCCCACATCATCGGTGTTGGTGAGATCGATCCGGATCCTGGCATCAAACTCGATTACGTCACGACCCGAGCCGACAAGGGGGATTTCACTTTGGCTCGCGGCAAGAACTTCGGCATTAATCCAGGGGGAAACCCGCTGCTGTTCGTCGTCAAAAAGAACGGCAGCGTGCTGCGCAACCTGCACACCTGGATCGACAGGAGTTCGAGAGGACGCGATCTGATCGCCGATGTCCCGTTGCTCGTCATAGACGACGAGGCCGATCACGGGTCCGTGGACACAAAAGAGCAGATTTTCGACGAGAATGGTCAGCCGGATGAAGATCATGATCCGACAAAAATAAACAAGCTCATCAGACAACTCCTGCGGAAGTTCGCCAAGAGTGCCTATGTTGGCTATACGGCGACGCCTTTCGCGAATATCTACATCCACGACCAGGGAGAGACCGCAACGGAAGGGCCTGATCTGTTCCCGCGCAGTTTCATCGTCAACTTGCCCGCGCCGTCAAACTACGATGGCCCAGTCCGCATCTTTGGTCTGGAGCAGTCCGACGACCGGGAAATGACGACGCCACTTCCATTAGTCCGCATCGTTGCCGACCACGAGGAGGGAGGGACAGCGGCGTGGATGCCCCAGGGGCACAAGAACGGTCACCGGCCAAGGTTTGGTGGCGAGGATACTCTCCCGTCCTCGCTGATCGAAGCGATCCGCGCCTTCATCTTGGCATGCGCAGCAAGACGCGCTCGTGGGCAATTGAATGCACACAACTCGATGCTGATCCACGTGACGCGCTTTACTAGCGTTCAGAACTCCGTGCGCAACCAGGTCGAAGCGGTGTTCGGCGAAATCAAGCGGCGCCTCAGGTATGGCACTGAGAATGGCGACAGGGAGTTTGTATTGCTGGAGAGACTGTGGAAGTCCGACTTCGAACCAAACTCGCGAACAGTGAGAGAGCTTCTTCCCGGGCGTGAATTCGCGCCGGTTTCCTGGGATTTGGTCCGCGCCGAGCTGCAGGATGTCGTCGAGACGATCAAAGTCAAGACTATAAATGGCAAGGCAGAAGACATCCTCGACTACGACACTCACAAGTCAGTTGGCCTGAATGTCATCGCGGTGGGTGGCGACAAACTTGCACGCGGCTTGACGCTCGAGGGACTGACTGTCAGTTACTTCCTTCGCTCCACCAAAATGTACGACACGCTCATGCAGATGGGTCGCTGGTTCGGATACCGCCCAGGCTACCTCGATCTATGCCGACTCTACATGACGAGCGATCTCCGTGATTGGTTCTGCCATATCACCGAGGCATCCGAGGAGCTGCGTCGTGAGTTCGACCTCATGGCCAGACTTCAGCAGACTCCGAAGGACTATGGCCTTCGCGTTCGTTCCCACCCGGAGCTGCTCGTGACATCGCGCGTCAAGATGCGCAACGGCACGGATGTGGACATAGATTTTGCCGGATCGGTCTCGGAAACAACCGTTCTTCCGCGCAGTAAAGACATCCTGAAGAACAATCTTGATTCAGCAGAGGAGCTTGTGGCGAGCCTGGGGAGTGCGACCGAAATGGATCCTGAGCGCAAGCGCGGCAACTCGGACCATCGCTGGAAAGGCACGCGGATGTGGTCGGGGGTCTCTTCGAAGGCCATTATCCGCTTTTTCAGGAGCTACCAGACGCATCGTGAGTCATTCAAGGTGAATGCCCTTCAGTTGGCCGAGTTCGTGACACTGAAGAACGCACGCGGCGAACTCGATAGCTGGGACGTCGCTATTCTCTCTGGAGAATCCGAGCAAACCTGGAGCATCGGCGAAAATAGATTCAACCTTCTCCAGCGAAGTCCCCGACAACGATTCGAAAGCGACAGCGAGCAGGTTGAGAGGGGAGTCTACATCATTCGAAGGCTATTGGCGCCGCGTGACGAAGCTATCGACCTGACCCCCGCCGAGTATGCCGAAGCGCTCGATGAGACGGTCAACGCCTGGCAAAAAGACCCGGGTCGATCGCGGCGCAAGTTCCCCCCGGATATTCCTTCCGGACCAGCCATCCGTGCAATTCGCGGCAGGCATCACAAAGAGCGGGGACTGTTGCTCCTCTATCCGCTCGATCCGAAGACACCGGATGTCGACTTCGACGGCCCGATCATCGGTTTCGGGGCCAGCTTTCCATCGGGCGGAGAGCGCGTACTCGTCCGCTACACAGTCAACAACGTCTACTGGCAGCAGGAATACGCAGGAGACGCATGACTCTCATAAGCGATACTTGGCGTGAAATCCGTGCCGCCGACGGTCGCGGGTGGACGGCACGCCGCCTCTTCCCTGAGTCGCGGTTCGAGATTCTCGCTGGCCGGCGTGGCAGTGACGACGCCGAGGCCTTGTTATTTGAAGTTGCCAGCCGCTCCATATCTCCCGCGAGCGAAAAGCCCGAGTGCCTTGGCTTCCGGCTGCAGATCGAACCTATCGAAGCTGGGCCAAGTGGTCGGAGCCGGCTTTGCCTCGTCATCAAGGACAAGCGGTACCTCGAAGTGTTCGCGACATTGGTCCAGGACGTTGCGGACCGCGTCGTCGCCGCTGCGGACGAGTCCGCCGCGGTGCATGTTTTGCTGTCGCGTCTTAACACTTGGCAGCGTTTCCTCGAGCGTTTCGGTCTAAACACACTCACGAGGGAAGAGGAAGCGGGCCTAGTTGGCGAACTGCTCGTACTTGAGATGCGGTTAATTCCCACTCTTGGACCGGCGTGCTCGGTCCGGAGCTGGAGGGGACCGCTAGGTGAGCCTCAGGACTACCGTGCTGGAGACGTTGCGATCGAGGTCAAGGCAACGACGGCACGGGAGCCAGCCTCATTCCAGGTCGCCAATTTGGAGCAACTGGATCACGATACTGCAAATCGCCTGTTCGTCTGCCAGATCCTCTTGGAGATTGGTCTCGATCTCGGCGTGTCGCTGCCGGAACTCATCTCCCGTTTGCGAACGAGCCTAGCGGCCGCAGATCCTGGTGCGGTCTCGGAATTCGACTCGTTGCTACTGGAGGCTGGCTACCTCGACCTGGATGCCCCCAAATACCAGGACCGACGATACCGAATTCGTCACCAGCTTTGGTATGACGTGCGGGACGCTTTTCCCCGCCTAACGAGGGCGACCGTGCCTAGCGGCATAACGTCAGCCCGTTACTCCGTGGCACTCGCCGAGTGTGCACCGTTTGAAATTGAGTGGAATGAAGTCTGCCGAAGCCTGGAAGCGAGGGTGGCATGAGCGACGAGATCAAGGAATACCTGCGCATATTCCAAGCCGAAATACGAGATCGTGCACTTGGGGCTGGAGATGCCGCGCCCGACTTTACTGTCAACGTCTTCACCGACTACGTCATCGAGCTTCTAGCCGGCGAGGATGGGATCATCGAAGGGGCAGAGGCGGTCTACTGCGAAGGCGACAGCGGAAAAGCACGAATCAACGGTTACGGGCTTGCAGATGATCCGTCGGAGCAAGAGGTGATCGACCTTTTCGTCAGCATCTATGGCGGCCAGGATGACGTGCTGAAGGTGCCCGCGGAGGACATGAAGCGCGCGTCCGAGCAAGCCATCCGGTTTCTCATGGGGGCGCTCGGAGGGATGCATGAAAAGTTTGACCCGTCCAGCGAGCGTTATGCCGTATGCCAGAGGATCAATGCCGCCGCCAGCAGGATCCGGCGTGCCCGTCTGTTCGTCCTGACCGACGGCTGGACAGATCTTGCGAGAAGAAAACCACAAACCGTCCAGCCTGCCGGGTCGCCCATCGAGATTCAGGTGGAATTCTGGGACGTCGAACGCATGTCCCGTGCGTTTGCTCATGGTAGTGCCAGCCCGGAAATCGACATTGATATCGTCGAAATGCATGGCGCTCCGTTGGCCTGCGTCGCCGCGACAGGCGTTGCGAACGAATATGAGGCATTCCTTACCATCATTCCTGGCGCACTGCTCCGGCGTATATACGATGCCTATGGTGCACGTCTCCTGGAACGCAATGTCCGGTCCTTTCTGCAGGCCAAAGGCAAGGTGAACGCCGGTATTCGCAAGACTTTGCGCGAAGAGCCAGGGCGTTTCCTTGCCTACAACAACGGGATCTCAATGACGGCCGACTCCGTCGATGTGTTACGGGGAGAGAATGGAAATGCGAACTTGCTACGCGTTCGCGGCCTTCAGATCGTGAACGGCGGCCAGACAACGGCGTCAATTCATCGGGCTGCGCGCTCCGATCGAGCCGATCTCTCGAATGTATACGTCCAGGCAAAGCTGACGGTTGTGAAACATGAGCTTATCGACGCGATTGCACCGCTCATAGCGCAGTACGCCAACACGCAGAATCCGATTCAGATGGCGGATTTCTCCGCCAATGATCCCTTCCACGTCGAACTCGAACGATTGGCAGGCTCGATCTGGACAGCTGATCAACTTGGTCGGTGGTTCTATGAGCGGGCGCGCGGACAGTACCAAGCTGCGCTGGCGAAGGAAGGAGACACAGACGCCCGCAAACGGAAGTTCAGGGAGATCAATGCGCCGGAGCGCAAGCTGACCAAGCTCGACGTGGCGAAGATCCTGAGCTCGTGGGATCAGCTGCCGCACATCGTTTGCCTTGGCGGCCAGAAATGCTTCGTGAATTTCACACAGCGCATGCGTGAGACGAAGGCGCGGACGTGGCGGCCGGACGAGATTTTCTTCAAGGACCTCGTCGCGAAGGCCATAATCTGCAACAGCTTGTCCCGAATAGTCAGACGCGAACTCGAAGGTTACCGCTCCCAGGTGGTCGCCTATACTCTTGCGTCCGTCGCGCACCGCACGGGCGAGCAGCTGGACCTCGGGTTGATTTGGACGAAGCAATCGATCTCGGCTGATCTTGAGCAAATGCTGCTTGACTGGTCCAGAAGAATTGCGACCTCGATCGTCGATACGGCCGCCGGCCGGAACGTCTCGGAGTGGTGTAAGAAGTCCGAATGCTGGCGCCGTATCCAAGAAATCGGGTTGCCGCTACCTCCGTTTACACCACCGGAACTCCAGAAGGTAGTTCTCGAAGGCGGCGGCTGGGGTGTGAAGCCGGAGGAAATCCGACGTCCAATCGATCCTGACGAGATGGATGCTCAACGGCGCTGCCGGGAACTTCCGGCAGCGGATTGGATAAGGATCGTCGAATGGGGCACTGCGTCCGGGCGACTCGATCCGCGTCAGCGTGAGTTGGCGTCGGAAATAGCCCGCGTTGCGGCCGGCCAATGGACCAAAGAACTCACCCCGAAAAAAGCTCGCGAAGGACGCGCCATCGTCAATCTCGCTATCGAGAACGAAGCGTTCGAACAGACGCCATCCTGAAAGCTTCAAAATCTATCTCAGCCGAATAATTGACCCCAATCTTCGGTTTCAAAGATTGCTGCTGGATCGACTGGCTCCAACTGCTTCCGGGCGAAGGCCCGCGATGTCCGCGCCTGCCCGGCATTCCACGACTCGAGCGCAGCGCTGAGCTCGGAATTCTGCAGCCACCCGGTCTCCAGAGATCGCGCGTTTTCCTCGATAGCCGACCACATGGCCGCAAGAATGCCGTCATCCCAGTCGAGTCGACCTCGATGATGCATCTCGCGGCAAGCGACTTCGAATACGGGGCGGACAGCCTCGGTCGCCAGGTGTGGCTGCTGCCAATCTGACGGTGCAGCGACAAGGCCCGCCGTGATCAGAAGCGCGAGTACGTCGGCTGCGTCGTGGACGTCCCCTTTGGCGTCAGTCGTACGATTCACGGCCATCCAACTTGTCCAACCAAAATGCGCAAGCTGTGAAAGGGTGCAAAAGAATTGGCTAGGCTCGATAAAACGTCGACCAAGCTCAAAGCGTCGAGGTGTTCCGACAAGCCATGCTGCCTCTCGGTCTTTGGTTCGGATCCAGTACTCAAGCTCGTCGTCGGGAGCCGGCCAGATCGAGGGATCTCCGACATACAAAAGTGAGCGGTAAAGCTGCGGTTCTGCCCTTAGACGTGCCCATCTAGTTAGCCAGAGTTCCAGGCTTGGGCCCCATGACGGATACCAGCAATTTGGCGCCCCTCCGTATCGCGCAAAGCAATAGGCTCGGCATTGCCGGTCATCCAGGAATATTTCGTTCAGAACTCCATTTTCGTTGTAGACGTCACCGGAGCGGCAAAGATCGAAGACGCCTGGAGCTACTCGGCGAAAGCAGGGGTTCGAAGATAGGATCGCGCCGACGCTGCTGTCGGCAACTTGACCGCTGGTCGATTGAGCCATCAGTGCCCGGAGGTCCACTTGACGTTTCGGCCGGTCCGCAAGAAATCTTGCGAGTTCTTGACCAATTGAACCTTCCTCAAATGAAGGCTCAATTGCCACGTGTCTCTCGAAAGGGATGGACGCTTCGCTTTTGGCATCTGCGTGGGAAGCCAACGCGAACCACAAGCAATCAAACAACTTGCAAAACAGATGAGGCGCTTCCTCCAGTTGCATCTGGAATATTCTCGGAGCGACGATGTCTTCCGGATACTTGTGCCGGTAGGCCGCTATGAGCGAAGCGATATCAAACAATCTGGTTCCGAATTCTTCGATCGCGATTTGATGTAGTCTTACTGCGCGACGGGTTCTGGTACCGACCCTGCCTTTGCAGAGGTATGCTTCGAAATTGTCCAGTTGCGTTGAATGCTCGCAAGCAAGGTCAACTGAAGACAGGTCAAGCTCAAGCGCCGAAGCAGCGGACGCCAGTGGCCGTGGGAGAGGATGGTCCGAACCAAAAATGTCGAGCCGAGCGGTTAGTTCGTCGAGACGTTGCAGGCTCTCTTCTTTAAGGAGCCAGCCAGTCGAAGTCCTTGTGGCGATTGTGGCAAGCCAGTCGTGCAGGTTCCCATAAGCCACGTCGATGGCGAGAGCGCACAATGGATCTATATCCTGCCTGTATTCCCTCAGCTCAGTGTCGGTGATTAGGGCGTTTCCTCCCGACAGCGTGTTCCAAATATTTTCGCGGTGCTGCTGAACAACTACGCGCATTGCGTATCGATGTGCCGGCGAACCCAGTCGCCTTAGTGCCTTCGCTTCTAGCTGCCTTATTCGTTCGCGCGTAACATGGACATCGGACGCGATCTCCTCAAGAGTGTGCTTGAGATGGCCCCCAAGACCGTATCTGCGGGCGAGGACATGCCCTTCCCGCTCAGGTAGTTCGGCCAAGATCTGTTCGATATTTTTCCCGCTCTCTTGCTCCTCCGTCGTGATTTCACCGAGTGGTTCAACATCTGCACTCTCTGAAGGTCCATTTCCGAGACACTCATCAGCGAAGGACTGAACGACAGGATCTTTGGCTAGTATCCTGTCGATCAGGTCTTCGATTTTCTGACGAACCTCAGTGACAGTCTGCTTCCCGACGCCTTTGCGATCTCTCAGTCGCGCAAGAAGAATTTCTGGGTCGGTGATGAAATCGCTCAATGACAGGTGTTCGATATCGATTGACGCCAGCGCGTTCCGTAATCGAGTCGAGCATTCACTGAATGCGAGCACGAAAGAAAGCGGAAGTCGAAGGGCATCAGCGGAGAGATCTGTGTATCGAGCGCTATCACTTGTGTCCCTCGCCCCGATCGCGAAGGTATCGTCCGGTGCCTCAGGCGAGGGCGTCGACGGCGTTTGGAGAAGGGTGAGTAGCTCTTGTACTGACGTCGCACCCAGTCCCGACACGGAAAGAGCCGCGGACTTGAACTCGTCCATCCGAGCCAGGGCATCTCCTAGTGTCCATTTGGCGAACAAATCATCTGATGTTGCCCGATTGCGCAATCGGACGCTGCATTCTTGGCTTAGAACAAAGTCTCTGACTAAAACTGATGAAACAGCCTTTTTGGAGTTGGGGTTCGAGGTATGCGGAACATCATCCTTAAGGACGGATTGGCAATCGGCGGCCCGGCCAAGCAAAGGTTCGGCAGGGCAAGAATCTAGCTCTATGGAGTGAGACTTTTCGGGCGGTTCATCTGTCCGGTCGGGCACCGCATCAACTGTTAGTAGCCTGCGCAACCGATCGACAAAATTAGGCAGGTCGTCAGGCACATCCTTTTCGTTGAACTTCCCCGGCATGCAGTGACGTCCGCATCATGATGATTCCAGATTCCCTATAACACACATTCGGTGGATGGGAGCGGGCCATCTCCCCGGTTTTGCAGGACATCTCAATCGATGGGTGAAAACGTTTCCTGCATCGGAAAATATTGGATGCAGGGCATGCCTCAGTTCGCCAACGTCGTTTCCATAACGCGGATTCTGCGATTCCGGGTCGCGCCGGTACTCGTGCACCCGATTCAACGGATCGGTCTAAAAAATGCTTCCACATTCGGGGGGAAGCACGGCTGGCGTCGGTCTTGCACAGAGTTACAGTCCCCGCTGGAGCCAGCGCTTATCACCTGTAACACAAACATGCGCCTTCGTCCGACGCCAGCCTTAATAAGTAGAGGCCTTAACGGCCCGAGGCGCCTCGCAGCGCCTCAGGAGTTTTTGCGACACCAGCCAGTCACGCGCCAACGGCAAGCTGGTCGTCAATGGTCTTCAAGGCATCGGCACGCGCCCTCTCGAGCTCGGCCAGCTTAACGCTAAGATCGGACTTAGCCTGGTCTGGAGCGCTCGCGATCATGGCCTTGAGCGTGTTGATGGGTGCATCGAACTGTGCCGTGACGGATTCACGCGTCTGAGCGAGGTAGTCCCGCGTCGCAGCTTTGATCTCGGTACCCATTTCCATCGCCAACTGCTGGCCACGCTCACCAATCTTCTCTCCCTTCTCTTTGGCCGCATCGATTCGCTTCTGGGAGGATTCCACTTTGACCTCAGGCAGGTCGAGACTCCAATGCTGCTCTTTCATAGTGACCTCGGGAATGTCCAAGACCCACCGCTGCTCAAGCATGGTAGTCTCCGGTACCTTCACGAACCAGTCTTTCCCGCGCATGCACATTGAGGGCACATGCAGCCCACCACCCCAAGGGAAGGGCATGTATTTCATGCAGGGCTCGGGGAGTTCGAACTTCCAATGCTGTTCTTTCATCGAGACCTCGGGGATCTTCACGTACCAAGTCTGCTGACGCAGCGAAAACTCGGGGATCTTTACGTACCAGTCGACATGATGCATCTTTCTGATCGAGAAGCCGATTGCCGCCTCCTCCTTGCTCGGCAGATCTTTCGTAACATCGTCGCCCTCAGCCTTTAACGCGTCGATGCGAGGCTGATACTTAGCCTGAATAGTGGCGATCTTAGCCTTGAGTTGATCGGCGTCGGGCATCTGTTGAGCCTGAGCGGAGGTGCCCAGAAGCAGAAGCGACACCATGGCTGTGGTGGACTTTTTCACGAGACAATCTCCTTGTTCCGCCAGCATGTCGCTGACAAAAACACGTTTCTCATGCCTCACCACGCCGATGCGGACAAACTCCCGCAGATTCCCCTCTACGCGCACCGAGATATTTGATTTGGAGATCTCGAACTGGTGCCCATAGCTCAAGGAGCTATTGGCAATGCGGTATAATCGCTTGAAAACGCGCGCATCCGGAGGTGTTTTCGGTGTGGAACGATTAGCTGCATTCGCCGCGAAAACAGCCTGTAACCGCAGCCTCACACAAGTGCGCCGCTGTTAAATTCCGACTAGCAGTATTCAATCAGCGTTCCATTTCGCTAAATCGCCGACTTCTCGTGAAAACTATTCACGACGTGACTGCACGGCGACTATTAATGCCGTTGCGGTGAGATGCTGACGGACTTAGTCCGAACGATCTCATCGCGACGGAGGTGATTCTACAGCTCGCTCGAGATTGCCGCCGTAACCTAGGCGATCCACTCGCGATCGATGGGGGTCAATTTCGCAAACGAGTCGTTGAACCGCGGGTTCTGAATAACCTTCTGGAGACTGCGGCTTCTCGATCTCAAACGACTCATGCTTTCGACAGAGGCGCAGTCTTGCAAGACATAGGATTCTAATAGCAATCCAACCAGGGCTTCCTGCGGAATCAGGGCTACTGAAAATAGAGTCGCTAAAAAATGCGCCCTGCCCATGCAAGTTTACGCTTGCGGCAACACGCGGAAAAAATAGGAAAAAGGCCCTAGCCGGCCGGCCGGACCAGCAATTGCGACATGGTTTGCCACAATCCACCACCAGATAACGTTGGCAAAACCTCAGCCTGTGACCCCGGACTGAGGGGTTTAACGCGCAAAGACCCTCGGGGCGCAATTCTGAGCAGCTAGCAAGACAGAGCACCAGCCAAGGAGCCAGTCATATGTCGAAGCGGCAGATGTGTTCAGTAAAGCAGGTACCTGGCATCACAGATAGCGTCGTCCGGATCTACCGGCTGGTCCACTACGACGCGCTCAACTGGACTCAAATCGAACGGGATAACGGAGCGGGACATAATCACACAGAGCTCAGCAGAATGGCTCGTAAGCTCCTTAATACTGGTGTGCCCTTAAGTCCGCTCTGGAATCGCCGGTTCGAGGACTTAGTCGAAAAGTACTCATACCTTGAAGTCTACGTCTATAGTTACGAGCGGCGCCTGTTACGAGCGCTGGCAGAATTGCGTGCTGCAGAGATTGAAGCTCGCGCACGATTAGAGCTTTTGTGCTCGGACGAAAAACCAATCACCGAGAGGTGCTTTGAGGATCTTGCCGACATCATAATCGGCGCTCGAGTTGAAGCTATTAGGCTAGGCATGGAGATCACTGCCGAGGACGGGGATCGCAAGTCCGTCGTTTCGACCCGCTATTACGCAGCATCCACCTTGATGTCATTGGCTATACTCTGGTGCGAGTTCGCGGAAGTCTGGAGTCTTTCGGATCGATCGCCCTTTGACCTTGAGTTCCATCACATTGGCGTGGACAGCATCGAAACCATTGCGGACGTGATCGCGAATTCATATGAGCTATTTCGTGCGGTTGGACGTGATCTTCGCTATGTGGCGGATGAGGCCCGCGAAAGAATTGCTGAGCTCCAGAGCGAAATTGTGATCGCTACGGAGTTTAATGATGAGGCCGCGTCGTTGAAAATCAGAGAGCTCGAGGAAGAGGTGACGCGCGCCAATTGCACACGACTTGCAGCGATCGACGACGCGGCCGTCGTCGCCATGAACACGATGGGACTGGAGTCGTTGGCACAAGACCTGCGTTATACTGCCGAACGGTGGAATTGGAATTATCTGCCGTCATCAAGTGCGCGCCCATTTTCGGGCATCGATCGCAAAGGCCTGGTGCGCGCGGCCGAATTGATGCGCGGTAGCTACCGTGAGCATGCGCTTGTTGCGAGAAACATCGCCTATGTTGCTATACAGATCAAGGATCGAGTTCTCGCGTGCGAGGCTCAGCACCATTTGGCTAAGCTTCTCAAGAGGGACCCGAGCGAGGTGTGGTCGACAGACATCTGTGGTCGCACTCCGCTCATGACACTAAGCCCTATCAAATCCGCTTTCGTGAACGGTAAACTTGAAATCTAAGGAGTCGGTCCATGCACAGCATATTTAACAGATACCTTGTTGTCGTTGCGGTATTCGCCGCTGCCGTCAGCAATGCTGCTAATGCAGGCGGCATCGATCGAATTAGTGCGCCAACCACCCTGCCGACGCATAGCATTCCGCGCACAGATATTGGAGAGCGATTCAACGGCTGCTTGTCGAACATTGCTTGCGCTACTCAACGGTTCGAATTCATTCAGCGCAATCTAGGCATTCACACGAATATCACTAATGATACAGAGGCGAATGCGCAGAGTAGAGAACGATACGCGCAATAAGCTCTAGCTGCCATCACATGTAAGACAGGTCCACGAGAGTGGCCTGTCTTTTTTGTTTATCGTGCAAGTGGCGTGGGACCTAGACCGGGAAACCCCTCAGTGCAGCGTGCTTCAGTGCTATTGCGGAAGGACGCGAGATCGATGGCAAGGATCAAAAATCTTGCGGATAAGCCCCGCACCTTAGCAAGGAGGTCACCGTGTCAGTTTCGCGCAGAAACTTCATTAAGCTGACGTCTGCGACGGCCTTAATTCGGTTCGCCGCCCAGCCGTTGGCGATTACCGTTTTCTGTCAACCTGCACGCGCCGACGGCGGGCTCACCATTGCACTTGCAGTCGGCGCCGTCATCGCCAACCGCATAGCCGCCCATAACGCGCGCTCGGTCGACGTCATTCTGTTGAAAGACATGCAGAAGAAAATCGATCTGCTGCTCGATGGCAATCTGGCTCTCTTGCGCGGTCAGGAAGCCATAATTCGTAGGCTCACGGATCTTCCTGGGGAGATAGCTCAGATGCTTGAGGGCCGTGAAACAGCGGCGTTGATCGACCGGGTTCGCGGGGTACAGACCGCAACCGCCCAAGTGGCACGTCTGCTTCAAAAGAACGGGCATGGATACTTGGAGGCCGAGGCGCCGCAGCGGCTCGTCGCCGACGCGCTTGATGAACTCAACAAGGCCCGCAACATCCTTGTCTCGACCGTCCACGCATACAAGCCTGCAGTCCTCGCTATCGCAACAACGGCGGCTCAGGCAGATCTTATGCTTCTGAACCTGCGAAATGACTTCGAAACTGGTTGGTCGAAGGTCGCGGAAGACCTAATTGACGAAGTGTATCTACCGTGGTTTCGGGGCGCCGTTGACGCCGATCATCCGACCGGCTTGCCGGCCTACCGCCGTGCAGCCGAAGCCGATCGCAAGTCGGCCTGGGACGGTATCGCCAAAAGCCGGCTCGGCAAGCCTCTCTTCGAGGGTCAGTCTAGCGTCGTTGCTACTTCAATCCTCGCGATAGACGAACAGCCGTCAGTCGATAATCGCAAATTCGCTAGGACGAATGGAGCAGACGGGGGCCCCGGCGATTTAATCGAAACCGGTAAATTCGAACCGCCCGTAGCTCGAAAGTGGGACCGCATATGGTTTGATGTGTCACTTCAGCGATTGCCCGTCGAGAACACGCAGGAACTCAGCGGACATTTATCCGATGCCGGCATCGAGGCCGTCCATCCCGGAACGACCGGCATTGAATGGCTGGTCCTCACTGCCAATGACGACAAGCCAAGTCGGGAGATTGGGGCTCCGTCGGCTAATTTGCCGACCTCCGAGCCAGCATCGACGCTAATGCAGACCGTCGACATTCCCGACGATGAAAGACGGCTTCAGCATATGCTGCAGCAGCCGGCGTGGACTAACGCAAAGATTGAGGTTGCCGCGCTCAAAGCGGCAATCGAGACCGTCAATCTCGCCTCCGCGCGCATTGGATTCGCCAATCAGGTTGAAGCGCTCGTCAGGCAATGCATCCCCCAACTTGAAAAAATCCGGAGGACATACTCATGAGCAGGATCGCAGCATTTTTCCACGGCGCCATCTTGGCCGCAATGCTGGCCAGCGCGTCGAACGCCGGGGAACTCGATCCCGCGCCTGCGGGGTCCGATCTTGTACGTACTGTTCCGCAGGTCAGTGCGCGCCAGGATCGCGGCGCGAGCTTTCAGCCCCTAAGCACGGGCCGCGCGGCTGCAGTCGATCTCGCACAACAGGCAGTGCAGTGGGGTGCCGAATGGCTCCACAACAAGGCTATCGACGATGACCGACAGATGGCACTGTATCCGCTCGTATTGAAGGCCGCCGATGATCTTCAACAGAACCCCAAGTTGGGCGGTGTTTTGATGGAACTGCAGTACGAGCGCAGCAAGGACGCGGAACTCTATTCTGAACTCGCCAGTCCGCGAACGACACTGCGGCGCGTTGCGAATAGCCCACGCATCATCGGTTACGGCTCTCGCGCCGAGGAGGTGCTAGCTGGGCGCTTCGCTGAACTCGAACATGGACCCATCATTGAGGCCGGTGGAGGTGCACGAGGCTACGTGCAAGACCCTGATGAGTCGCGATACTATTGGCTTAAAGGGCCGAGCACATTCGAACCCTATAAGCTGCAAGAGTTGAACTACCGGGGGCTTCAGTCGAAAGCCCGATTTCTCCTCCAACAACCGCAGCTTACGGCCGCGATGTCGGAGGCGGAGGAAACGTTGCAACTCGAACGTTCCATTCAGGCTATGATTTATCGTAAAAAGACAGCCACTTTTGTCCGAGAAGCGCAAGAGCTTTTCGCAGCGCGGAAGCAACTTATTGATGAGCGGGCGCGTTTGCAGGCTGCACTAGAGAAAGAACTCAAGAAAGCGGCCGCCGCCAATACGGACGCTATGCTGGCCTCCCTCGCCAGCGACGCCCTCGGCATCGGAAGTACTGCGTCACAAAACGCTGGCCGTCAGTCCGCAACTTCCGCATCCTCTCCCAATGCCACCGCCGTTTCCGAGCGCATAACGTCTCCCTCGGGGGCCACCTATGAGCGGCGGATCATCGAGATCAACGGTCAGGTCGCCGAGAAGACCGGTCAGCTGAGGCAGCTCATCGAGCAATCAGTGGAGGTCTACAACGACGTCAACTGAAACGATAGCTCTGCAATGCGGCGTGGCCCGAACACTGATTGCGGCGCCACAAAGCTACGGTTCGCATATTTTCCGTCATGGCGGCACTTGTCTACGCATATCGGCGACTATCAGAACTTAGGCTATATTTCCGATAGAAATACTGAGGTTTGGCTCCTATCTCGCTGAGAATCGGACTTGGCATAGAGGAGTATATCCAATGTGGTTCATGTTAGCTCTCGGCTGCTGGCTTGGCCTATGCTGGCTGCTAGGTCAGCGTACCCTTGGGGCGAACGCTGTATTCTCCCCTATCGAGCGCATCGATCATGACAGAGCAGCGCTGAATGAGGAACGTCGCTTCGCGAACGTGTTCAGCATGATGAGTGCGGCTGACCGGAGGCGGATTGCCGCCCGGTATAGCGGCGATCTCGCAGCTGCATGTGAAGAGCGTCACCGCGACGAGGTCCGATGGGACTGAACCAAACACGAGGCAGGAAAAGCAAATCTTCTCAAAAAAGGTTTCGCGCAGAACAAGCGGCAGCTCTTCCGATCGTAGGTAACGGCTGCCGCAAATGGAGGACCTGAAGTGCGACGCTGGAGCATGTTTGCCAAGCTTTTGCTGGTGTTGGTCTTAGCATCCGCGAACGCTGCGGCGTGGGCTGATACTACCACGCCGGTCGTTTCCATTGGTGTTGAAGAGAACTTTCCCTCGCTGGGCAATCAATCCGCTCGGATCGGTGTGATGGTCTTCGACGATTATGTCTGCTCTTATTGCAGGAAATGGTACGATGAATCATTTAGCATCCTCAATTCGAGATACATACGAACCGGCAAGTTGCGGTTCTTCGCCCGCAGTAATCCACTAGACTTCCACGGACCGTCGGCCATGGAAGCAGCCAAAGCCGTACGTTGTGCGAGCCTGAACAAGCGCTTCTGGAACCTGCACCATGCGCTGATGACCGAGAAAAGGCTTTTGTGGGGCAGCTTTCCATACGAGCGCGTCGCATCGATCGCCCTCATGAAGGTCGAAGAATTGAAAACATGTCTTGCCGATCCAAAGATCGGAGACGAGATCGCACGCGATATCACGGATGCCAGCGACAATCATTTCAACGGCACGCCCACATTCGTCGTGGGGCGGCTGGTCGAGGGGCGCATTGAAGGTGAGGTTGTTACCGGTGCGATCGAGTGGAAAGATTTCGAAGCCGTGGTGCAGAAGTACGAACACTCTGATGTCCCAAGTCAAGCACCTCGGGCGCAGATTGTCGACGTCGCACTTCGG
>OEIU01000622.1_pt1 | contig 30994 bp, 26 predicted proteins | sample 1539221 | NCBI WGS metagenome assembly OEIU01 (sample SAMN03792071, study PRJEB22550) | activated sludge metagenome | feature: wastewater treatment plant; material: activated sludge; isolation source: Wastewater treatment plant of a petroleum refinery complex | place: Argentina: Zarate | collected...
ATCATCGCCATGCCCTGCATCACGCGCTGGCTCACGACCGCGCGCGCGGCGATCGCGCCGTTGACGTTGAACAGTTCGATCCAGTCGTTGTCGGCGATGCCTGCCTCGCGCGCGTCGGTTTCGCTGATCCACACGATCGGTCCGCCGCGCGACAGCGTCTGCATGATCAGGTTGTCGGAGTAGGTGCTGTGGATGCCCCATTTCTGGTGCGGCGTGATCCAGTTCAGCACGATTTCCTTGTGGCCGTTCGGCCGCGTGTCCTTGATCGGCACGATGGTCTTGGTGTCGACCGGCGGCCGGTACTGCATGAAGCCTTCGCCGAACGCGCGCATCCACTCGTGATCCATGTAGAACTGCTGGCGCCCGGTGAGCGTGCGCCACGGAATGAGTTCGTGCACGTTGGTGTAGCCGGCGTTGTAACTGACGTGCTCGTCTTCCAGGCCGGACCAGATCGGGCTGGAGATGATCTTGCGCGGCTGCGCCTGGATGTCGCGGAAGCGGATCGCCTCGTGTTCCTTGCCGACCGCCAGATGCGTGTGCTCGCGGCCGGTGAATTCGCCGAGCGACGCCCACGCCTTGACCGCGACGTGGCCGTTGGTCTCGGGCGCCAGGTGCAGCACGACCTCGCAGGCGTCGATCGCCGATTCGATCTGTGGGCGGCCCTGGCTCACGCCTTCCTCGCGCACCGTGTGGTTGAGCTTGCCGAGGAATTCGACCTCGTCCTTCGTATCCCACTGCATGCCCTTGCCGCCGTTGCCGAGCTTGTCGAGCAGCGGTCCGAGCGAGGTGAACTTCTTGTACAGGTTCGGATAATCGTGTTCGACGACCGCTATCGCCGGCATGGTCTTGCCCGGGATCGGTTCGCACTCGCCCTTTTTCCAGTCGCGCACGTCCGGCATCGCCAGTTCGCTCGGCGTATCGTGCTGGGTCGGCACCAGCACCAGATCCTTTTCCACGCCGAGCACGCCCGGCGCCATCGCGCTGACCGTGCGCGCGATGCCCTTGAAGATTTCCCAGTCGCTGCGCGCTTCCCAGGCCGGATCCACCGCCTTGGACAGCGGATGGATGAACGGATGCATGTCCGAGGTGTTGAGGTCGTTCTTCTCGTACCAGGTTGCGGTCGGCAGCACGACGTCCGAATACAGCGCGGTGGTGCACATGCGAAAGTCGAGCGTGACCAGCAGGTCGAGCTTGCCTTCCGGCGCTTCATCGTGCCATTTGACTTCTTCGGGTTTCGCCGCGCCGCGCTCGCCCAGGTCCTTGCCCTGCAGGCCGTGGCGCGTGCCGAGCATGTGGCGCAGCATGTACTCGTGGCCCTTGCCGGAGGAACCGAGCAGGTTCGAGCGCCAGATGAACATGTTGCGCGGGAAGTTCTGCGGCGCATCCGGATCGGAATAGGCGAAATCGAGCGTACCCTGTTTCATCTGCGCGACGACGTAATCGGCCGGCGCCACGCCGGCCTTCTCGGCCGCGCGCACCACGTCGAACGGATTGCGATCAAGTTGTGGCGCGCACGGCAGCCAGCCCATGCGCACCGCGCGCATATTGAAATCGACCAGGCTGCCGCTGTACTTCGCCGGGTCCGCGAGTGGCGACAGGATTTCCTTGACCCCGACTTTCTCGTAGCGCCACTGGTCGGAGTTGAAATAGAAATACGACGTGCCGTTCATCTGCCGCGGTGGACGCGACCAGTCCAGGCCGAATGCCAGCGGCAGCCAGCCGGTCTGCGGGCGCAGTTTTTCCTGGCCGACATAGTGCGCCCAGCCGCCGCCGGTCTGGCCGACGCAGCCGCACATGACGAGCATGTTGATCAGGCCGCGGTAATTCATGTCGTTGTGGTACCAGTGGTTCATGCCGGCGCCGACGATGATCATGCTGCGACCGCGGGTCTTGTCGGCGGTGCGGGCGAATTCGCGCGCGATCTCGATCGCATCCGCGCGCGGCACGCCGGTGATTTTTTCCTGCCACGCCGGCGTGCCGGGCACGTTGTCGTCGTAGCTGCGTGCGACGTTGCCGCCGCCGAAGCCGCGATCGATGCCGTATTGCGCGAGCAACAGGTCGTACACGGTAGCGACCGCCCATTCCTTGCCATTGGCGAGTTTGAGTTTGCGTACCGGGATGTTGCGCTCAAGGATCTCGTCGAATTTCGCGGCGGTCCAGCGATCGTGTTCGATGCCGCCGAAATACGGGAAGCTCACGCTCGCAATGGCGTCGCTGAAATCCTTGAACGACAGGCGCAGGCGCGTGATATGGCCGGCGCTGCTCTTCTGCTCGATGTTCCACTTGCCTTTTTCACCCCAGCGGAAGCCGACCGAGCCGTTCGGCACCGTGATCGCGCCGCTGGTCTCGTCGTAGGCGAGCGTCTTCCATTCGGGATTGTTGGCTTCGCCGAGGCCGCCGAGATCGCTCGCGCGCAGGAATCGCTCCGGCACCAGGCGTCCGTCGGCGCGCTGTTCCAGGCGCACCAGCAGCGGCATGTCCGAGTACTGCCGGCAATAATCGGTGAAGTATTGCGACGGCTTGTCGACGTGGAATTCCTTCAGGATCACGTGTCCGAACGCGAACGCGAGCGCCGCGTCCGTGCCCTGCTTGGGATGCAGCCAGTGGTCGCACAGCTTGGCGACTTCGGAATAATCCGGCGTGATCGCCACCGTCTTGGTGCCGTTGTAGCGCGCCTCGGTGAAGAAATGCGCGTCGGGCGTGCGCGTCTGTGGCACGTTCGAGCCCCAGGCGATGAGATAACGGCTGTTGTACCAGTCGGCCGATTCGGGCACGTCGGTCTGCTCGCCCCACACCTGCGGCGAGGACGGCGGCAGGTCGCAATACCAGTCGTAAAACGACAGGCACACGCCGCCGAGCAGCGACAGGTAACGCGCGCCGGAAGCGTAGGAAATCATCGACATCGCCGGGATCGGCGAAAAACCGACCACGCGATCCGGCCCGTATTTCTTCACGGTATACAAATTCGCGGCAGCAACGATTTCGTTCGCCTCGTCCCAGCGCACGCGGGCGAAGCCGCCCATGCCGCGGCGGGATTTGTAATCCTTCGCCTTGGCCGGATCCTCGACGATGCTGGCCCAGGCATCGACCGGCGCCAGCGTCTTGCGCGCCTGCCGCCACATGCGCAACAGCGCGCCGCGCACCAGTGGATATTTCATCCGGTTTGCACTGTACAGGTACCAGGAATAGCTGGCGCCGCGCGGGCAGCCGCGCGGTTCGTGGTTGGGCAGGTCGGGTCGGGTGCGCGGATAGTCGGTCTGCTGGGTTTCCCAGGTTACGAGGCCGTTCTTGACGTAGATCTTCCAGCTGCACGAGCCGGTGCAATTCACGCCGTGGGTGGAACGCACGATCTTGTCGTACTGCCAGCGTGCGCGATACTGGTTTTCCCAGTCGCGGCTTTCGGTCTTGGTGAAGCCGTGACCGCCGGCGAATGGTTCCGGATTGCGCCGGAAGAAAGTCAATCTATCCAGGAAATAACTCATTGCACGGCACCTCTGTAATTCCTGCGCGCACTACGGTGGCCCGGCACAGGATTTACTCGCCTGTTCCGGACATTGCAAGGCCATCGACACCCGCGCTCATGGTGTCGGATGCGTACGCCCGGCGCCATGATTCAGATCAATTCCGGCGACGCGTGCAGGTGCGCGCATGCGCGCGGATTTTTTCCGTGCGGTGTGAAGCCCTCCCGCGCCGACAAATCCGTGCTGCATGTACCTGATCCAAGTCAATGCCGCCGCCGCGCACGCGCGCGACGATGCGCCAAGCGATCCATCGCGCCGAGGTGCGCATGCAACTGGTTTGTCCTGCCGGCAACCTGCCGGCCCTGCAGGCGGCGATCGATGCCGGCGCCGACGCGGTCTACGCGGGGTTCCGCGACCAGACCAATGCGCGCGCGTTTCCCGGCCTGAACTTCAGCGACGACGAACTGCGCGCGGGCATCGCCTACGCACATGCGCGCGGACGAAAAATTTATCTCGCGCTCAACACCTATCCCGATAGTGCGCGTCTGGCGCAATGGTTCGCGGCCGTGGACAAGGCCGCCAGTTTCGGTTGCGATGCGATCATTGCCGCGGAAATGGCCGTGCTCGACTACGCCGCGCGCACGCATCCGCGGCTGCCGCGACACCTGTCCGTGCAGGGTTCGGCGACGACCGCGCCGGCGTTGCGCTACATGCATGAGCGTTTCGGCATCGCGCGCGCGGTGCTGCCGCGCGTGCTCGCGATCCAGCAGGTCGAGCGCCTGTGCGAAAACGCGCCGGTGCCGTTGGAGGTATTCGCATTCGGCAGCCTGTGCATCATGGTCGAGGGCCGCTGCCAGTTGTCGAGCTATGTCACCGGCGCATCGCCGAACCGCCACGGCGTGTGCTCGCCGGCGAAGTTCGTGCGCTGGGACGAATCCGCCGACGGCCATCGCAGTGTGCATCTGAACGACGTGCTGATCGACGAATACGAAGCGGAAGAAGCAGCCGGCTACCCGACCGTGTGCAAGGGCCGTTTCGACGTGCGCGGCGAGATCTTCCATGCACTCGAGGAACCGACCAGCCTGAATACGCTGGAACTGTTGCCGCGCCTTGCCCAGGCCGGTGTCGCGGCGCTGAAGATCGAAGGACGCCAGCGCGGCGTAGCCTATGTCAGTTCGGTCACGCGCACCTGGCGCGCGGCGATCGACAAGTACTACGCGGCGGATGCGAGCGCGTGGTCGGTGCAGGCGGCATGGCAGAAGTCCCTCGCCGCGCATGCGGAAGGGCACCAGACCACGCTCGGGCCGTATCACCGCCACTGGCATTGACGAGGCATCGATGAAACTCAGCCTTGGACCCGCGCAATATTTCTGGCCGCGCGAGCGTGCGCTCGCGTTTTACCGCGCAGCAGTGCGCTGGCCGCTCGACATCATCTATCTGGGCGAGACCGTGTGCAGCAAGCGCAGGGAACTGGGCACCGGCGACTGGATCGACCTGGCCAGCGAACTGGCCGAAAGCGGCAAGCAGATCGTGCTGTCCTCACTGGCGCTGATCGAGGCCGAATCCGAGCTTGGCGTACTCAAGCGCCTGATCGACCACGGCGCATGCTGGATCGAGGCCAACGATCTGTCTGCCGTGCAACTGTGCCGCGAGCGCCACGTGCCGTTCGTCGGTGGACCATCGCTCAACGTCTACAACAATGCAGCGCTGGCGATGTTGTGCGACGACGGTCTGCGCCGTTGGGTGCCCGGCGTGGAGCAGGGCCGCACACTGATCCACGAACTGTGTGACGCCACGCGGGCGGCGGGCCTGGACATGCCCGAGCTCGAGGTGATTGCGTACGGGCGCCTGCCGTTGTCATGGTCGGCGCGCTGCTTCACCGCGCGCGCGCACGACCTGCCCAAGGATCAGTGCGGCTTCCGCTGCATCGACTATCCCGACGGCCTGCCGCTCGCCACGCGCGACGGCGCGTCGTTCCTGCGCATCAACGGCATCCAGATCCTCGGTGAAGAAATCACCGACCTCGGTCCCGAACTGCCCGGCCTGCGCGAACTGGGCGTCGACATCCTGCGCCTGTATCCTGATGCCGACGGCATGGCCGACGTCGTCGCGCACTTCGACCGCGCCCGGGCGTCGTCGCTGCCGCTGCCGGCGATCGGTGCGCGCAACGGCTACTGGCATGGCGAGCCGGGCATGCGCCGCGCCGGCTGATCCGCGGCGCCGCGCCGGCGCAATGTCCACCGACGGGAGGAGACAGATGTCCGCTACCACCCGGCTTCCCGCAGGCGCACGCGGCCTCGACAGCGAAGAGGCCGCGCGCCGGCTGGCCGCGCACGGCGCGAACGTACTACCCGGCTCGACGCCGCGCTCACTGTTCGCGATCGCCGCCGGCGTGCTGTTCGAGCCGATGTTCCTGATGTTGCTCGGCGCCGGCGCGCTGTACCTCGCGCTCGGCGACCGCGCCGAGGCGATGTTCCTGCTCTCGTTCGTGTTCGTCGTCATCGGCATCACGCTGGTGCAGGAACGCCGGACGCAGCGCGCGCTCGAATCGTTGCGCGACCTGTCGGCGCCGCGCGCGCTGGTGATCCGCGATGGACGCGAACTGCGCATTCCCGGACGCGAAGTCGTGGTCGGCGACTTGCTCGTGTTGCACGAGGGCGATCGCATCGCCGCCGATGCGCTGTTGAAGGACGGCCACGTCGACGTCGACGAGTCGCTGTTGACCGGCGAGTCGGTTGCGGTGACGCGGCTGGCGGGCACGCCATCGGCGCGGCTGTGCGCAAGCACCGTCGTGACCAAGGGTGTCGGCATTGCGCAAGTCGATGCGATCGGTGCCGACACCGCGGTCGGCCGCATCGGCCAGGCGCTGGCGTCGACCAGCGAAGTGCCGTCCGGCCTGCAGCTATCCTCGCGCCGGCTGATCCGCAACCTGAGCATCGGCGGTCTGGCGTTGGCGAGTGTCTATTGCCTGCTCAACTGGTTATGGGACGGACGCACGCTGCTGGAAAGCCTGCTCGCCGGCATCGCCTTGACGATGGCGATCCTGCCGGAAGAAATCCCGGTGATCCTGACCGTGTTCCTCGCGCTCGGCGCGTGGCGCATCTCGCAGCGCAGGGTGCTGACGCGGCGCGTGCCGGCGGTCGAGGCGTTGGGTGCGATCACGCTGCTGGCGGCCGACAAGACCGGCACGCTGACGCGCAACCGCATGCAGGTCGCCGAGTTGTCGATCGATGACGATGTGTTCCGCGACGAAAGCGCCACCGACCTGCCGGAACCGTTCCACGCACTGGTCGAGTTCGCGCTGCTGGCGACGCCGGCCGATCCGTTCGACCCGATGGAGACGGCGATCCAGTCGTTCGGATTGCGCTGGCTCGAGGGTACCGAGCACGTGCACGCGCAGTGGTCGCCGGAGTTCGAGTACGCGCTGTCGCCGGACATCCTCGCGATGACGCTGGCGTATCGCGGCGACGCGCAACGCCAGTACGTGCTTGCCACCAAGGGCGCACCCGAAGCGGTGATCGACCTGTGCCACCTGCCGGCGGACGAGCGCACGAGCATCCTGGCGCGGGTCGAGCGCATGGCCGAGCACGGCCTGCGCGTGCTCGGCGTCGCGCGCGGCGACTGGCAGGGCACGCAGCCGCCGCGCAGCCAGCACGATTTCGATTTTCGCTTTCTCGGCCTGGTCGGCTTTGTCGATCCGCCGCGGCCGGAAGTGCCAGCCGCGATCGCCGAATGCCGCGCGGCCGGCATTCGCGTCGTCATGATGACCGGCGATCATCCGGCCACCGCGCGCGCGATCGCGCGCCAGGTTGGCCTGAGCGAACGTGCCGACGTCGTCAGCGGCGCGGAAATCGACGCGCTTAACGATGCGCAGCTGCGCGAACGTCTGCGTCAAGCCGACCTGTGTGCGCGCCTGCAGCCGGTGCAGAAGCTGCGCCTCGTGCAAGTGCTGCGCGCCGGCGGCGAAGTGGTCGCAATGACCGGCGACGGCGTCAACGATGCGCCGGCGCTGAAGGCGGCGGACGTCGGCATCGCGATGGGCGAGCGCGGCACCGATGTCGCGCGCGAAGCGGCCGCGCTCGTGCTGCTCGACGACAGCTTCGCCAGCATCGTCGCGGCGATCCGCCAGGGCCGGCGCATCTACGACAACATCGGCAGCGCGACGCGCTTTGTGTTCGCGGTGCACATGCCGATCATCGCCCTGACCCTGGTGCCGGCGCTGCTGCACTGGCCGACGCTGCTGATGCCGGTGCACATCGTGCTGCTGGAACTGCTGATCGATCCGGCCTGTTCGATCGTGTTCGAGGCCGAGCCGGAATCCGCGGACATCATGAAGCGGCCGCCGCGCCCGACGTCCGCAACGCCGTTTGCCGCCGTCAGCCTCGTTCACGCGGTGATCCAGGGACTTGGCGTTGCGTTGATCCTGTTGCTCGGCCACGGCCTGCTGCAAGGCGCGGGGTTCGACGCGGCGCAGAGCCGCAGCGCCGTGTTCATCGCCCTTGTCTGTGGCGTGCTGCTGCTGATCCTCGCCAATCGCGACCGCGCACGACCACTGTTGGCGCGCACTGGTGTAGCGAATCCGTGGCTGCCGCGCATGGCCGCGGGTGTCGCGTTGATGCTCGCCTTGGTGTTGTGGGTTCCTTTCCTGCGCGAGGTGATGCGCCTGGCCATTCCGCACGCGTCCGCCGCAGCGGCTGCGCTCGCGATGACGGGCGTGATGCTGGTGTGGCTGGAGTTCCAGCGCGTGATCGTGCGCCGTCGCGCGTCCGGCGCGATGCAGTGAAGGCGATCAGGCAGGCCCGTTCAAGCCGCGCCGTGATGCGCAGTGCGTGCCGCGCGTGCCAGTCGCGCCATGCGGTTCAGCACGATGCGCAGGCCGAGCGGAACTTCCTCCCAGGGCAGGCGATCGAGCACATTGCGCAAGGTCAGGCCGAGTTCCGTGTCGCCAGTCAACATGAGACGACGCTGGAAAAACAGCGTGTCGGCATCTTCGAGGCGACTGGCAAGCAACAGCAGGTCGGTCAGGCTGCCGCGCACGGTCGCCTCGGCCGGCGCGGCGCTGGCGTGCAGGCGGCCGTCGCGCAGTTCGAGTGTCCAGCGCAGGTCCAGATCTGTCACTTCTATGCCGAGCCGTCGCCCATCCACGAACGCCAGAGTGTCGCCGCCGCGCAGTGGCGACAGCGCATGACCGAGCATCGACTCCACGGCGCGGGCCAGCCAGCGCTGCGGGATCACGCGCAGTGCCGCGCGCGCGCGGCGCGGTGGCGGTACGAATCGCAGCCAGCGCTGCGGCGGGACCGGATCGGTTTCCAGAGTGGTTGGCATGACGGCCGCGATCATGCCTGTGCCGGCGGCGGGCGCGCCATGATCCAGGTCAGTCGGCAGTCCCTGCAACCGGCAAGCGTCGCGAATCAGGATGTCCACCAGTTGCCGCGCGGTGGCGTCCGGCACGTTCAACGTGCGCGCCAGGCGTTGCGCGCGCTCATGCACGTGCGTTTCGCGGTCCGGATTGCGCGTGGTCTCGCCGGAGTTGCGCTTGATCGGCGCCATGGCGCCGACAATCCGCCGGCGCGCAGCGAGCAGTACCAGCAGCGCATCGTCGACATGATCGATCGCACGACGCGCTCCGGCGAGGGCAAGAATCCCCGGGGCCGGCAGGATATTCATTCGCCGAATTCCAGGCCACATGCAGATATTTTCATTCCCGGACTTGCCATGCGGCGACGTGATCGTGAGAGGCCGAAGGCTGCCGGTTCAGCGCCGAAAATGCCTTGATGTGTGTCAACACGCGCGTTCGCGGTCGAGCGCGCACTATAGAATGGCTGCGTCACGTTACACCGGTGTCGACCAGCATGATGTTTGTTGTTGATCTGCCGCGCTGGAAGGCGCGACGCTGCGAGGAGTTGCGGACCCGATGAAGATCCAGTTTCTAGGCGCGGCTGGCACCGTCACCGGTTCCAAGTACCTGCTCAGCGATGCGCAGCAGCGCGTACTCGTCGACTGCGGCCTGTTCCAGGGCCTGAAGAACCTGCGCCTGCGCAACTGGGCCGACCTGCCGTTCGAGGCGGCGTCGATTTCCGCGGTCGTGCTGACCCACGCGCACCTGGATCACAGCGGCTACCTGCCACTGCTGGTGAAGAGCGGTTTTCGCGGGCCCGTCTACTGCACCCCCGCCAGCGCCGAGCTGTGCAAGATCCTGCTGCCCGACAGTGGGCACATCCAGGAAGAAGACGCCGAATACGCCAACCGCGGCGGTTTTTCCAAGCATCATCCGGCCCTGCCGCTGTACACGCAGGACGACGCCGCACGCAGCCTGCGCCAGTTGCGCACGGTCGACTTCGGCCAGGACTTCACGATCGGTCCGGATCTGCACGGAAGCTTCACGCCCGCCGGACACATTCTCGGCGCGGCCTGCATCACCTTGAACAGTGCGGCAGGAAAAATCGTCTTCTCCGGCGACCTGGGCCGGCCGCACGACGGCATCATGAAGCCACCGGCGCCGCTCGCCGATGCGGATTACATCGTGGTCGAATCCACCTACGGCGACCGCACGCACGCAACGGCCGATCCGCTCGACGAACTGGCGGATATCGTCACGCGCACCGTCAAACGTGGCGGCGCAGTGATCGTGCCGGCGTTCGCGGTAGGCCGCGCGCAAGCCCTGCTGTACTACATTCACAAGCTCAAGAGCCAGGGCCGGATACCGGCGCGACTGCCGGTATTCCTGAATAGCCCCATGGCCACCGACGTGACTGCGTTGTACGAGCGCTTCGCCGAGGAATTGCGCCTGCCGAAAAGCGAATACGCGGCGATGTGCCGGGCGGCCAGCTTCGTCACTTCGGTGGAAGAATCCAAACGCATCAATGCCATGCGCAATCCGATGATCCTCGTCGCCGCCAGCGGCATGGCGACGGGCGGCCGCGTGGTCCATCACCTGAAGGCGCTTGCGCCGGACCCGCGCAACACGATCCTGTTTTCCGGTTACCAGGCGGCCGGCACGCGCGGTGCGGCCATGCTCGGTGGCGCGAAGGAAATCCGCATCCACGGCCAGGACATTCCGGTGCACGCCGAAGTGGCGGTGTTGTCGACACTGTCCGCGCATGCCGACGCGAACGAAATCGTGCAATGGCTTGGTGGTTTCCGCCACGCACCGCGCACGGCGTTCGTCACGCACGGCGAACCGGTCGCCGCCGACGCCTTGCGCCAGCGCATCGAGCGCGGATTGCGCTGGACGGTGCAGATCCCCGAACACTTGCAGGCGTTCGATCTGTCCGGATCGCCGTGAGCGCGGCTTGGGCATCGTCGCCGCCAGTCACAGCGCAGCAGGGTTCATGCAAAATGCCGCAAGCCACAGGTAACGACCCATGAACATGAAGCGCGACAACTATCTCGAACGCTGGCTGCTCGATCTGGCGCGTCCGCTCGGCCCGATCCGCATCGCGGTCGTGCATCCGTGCGACGCGACGAGCCTCGCGGCGGCGCTGGACGCGCGTCGCGTCGGCGTCACCGAGCCCGTGCTCGTCGCGCCGCGCGCGAAGCTCGAGCGCATCGCGCGCGAAAACCAATTGGATCTTTCCGGCATCGCGATCGAGGATGCGGCGCACAGCCATGCGGCGGCGGCGCGCGCGGTTGCACTGGCGCGCGCGGGCAAGGTCGAGGCGCTGATGAAAGGCAGCCTGCACACCGACGAGCTGATGGGCGCCGTGGTCGCCGCCGATACCGGCCTGCGCACCGCGCGGCGCATCACGCATTGCTTCCTGATGCAGACGCCGGCCTATCCGCGTCCGTTCATCATCACCGATGCGGCGGTGAACATCGCGCCGACGCTGGAGGAAAAGGCCGACATCGTGCGCAATGCGATCGCGCTGGCAAAGGTCATTGGCGTGGCCACCCCGCGTGTTGCCATCCTCGCCGCGGTGGAGACGGTCAATCCGCGCATGCCCGCCACGCTCGACGCCGCCGCCCTGTGCAAGATGGCGGATCGCGGCCAGATCGAAGGCGGCGTGGTCGATGGTCCACTTGCCTTCGACAATGCGGTCTCGGCCGAGGCCGCGCGCATCAAGGGCATCAAGTCGGACGTTGCCGGCCGCGCCGACGTGCTGGTCGTGCCGGATCTGGAATCGGGCAATATGCTGGCCAAGCAACTCGAATATCTGGGCGGCGCTTCCATCGCCGGCATTGTCATGGGCGCGCGCGTTCCAATCGTGTTGACCAGTCGCGCCGATTCCAGCGAATCGCGCATCGCCGCGTGCGCGCTCGCCGCGCTGGTCGCGCACCGCAACCGGGCCAGTCCGCCGTGAGCGACGCTATTCTGGCGCTGAACTGCGGTTCGTCCAGCATCAAGTTTGCGTTGTTCGATGCCGCCACGCTGCCGCGTGCGCCGGCATGGCGCGGCGCGGCAACGGCCATCGGCAGCGCGCAAGCGAGCTTCGTGGAAACTGGCGCTGCGCCACAAACGCTGGCGGCGAACGCAGGCGATCCCTACCGCGGCGCGCTCGCGCATATCCGCGATCGCGTCCGCGCACGGCTCGGCGACGGCCGCATCAAGGCCGTCGCGCATCGCGTGGTGCACGGTGGCGCCAAGTACTTCGATCCGGTGCGTGTGGATGCGGGCGTGCTTGCCGACCTGCGCAGCTACATTCCGTTGGCGCCGCTGCACCAGCCGTTTGCGCTCGAGGCGATCGCCGAACTGCTAGCCACGCAACCCGGGTTGGCGCAGATCGCCTGCTTCGATACCGGCTTCCACCGCAGCATGCCCGCCGTGGAACGACTGCTGCCGCTGCCGCGCGCGTTGCGCGAACACGGCTTGCAGCGCTACGGATTTCACGGGCTGTCGTATGAATATCTGGCTTGTGCACTTGGCGAGCGTTACGCGGAACGCGCGCGCGGGCGAACGCTGTGCGCGCACCTGGGCAGCGGCGCCAGCCTGTGCGCGATGCGTGACCTCGCAAGTGTCTCCACCACGATGGGTTTTTCCGCGCTCGACGGCGTGATGATGAACACGCGCTGCGGTGCGCTGGATCCGGGCGTGCTGATCCATCTCATGCAGATTCGGAAATTGTCGCTTGATGAAGTCGGGCACCTGCTCTATCACGATTCCGGCTTGCTTGGCGTATCCGGCATCTCGTCCGATTTGCGTGTTCTGCTCACGCGCGAGCACGAGGCGTCGGCGGCCGAGGCGCTGGCGCTGTACGTGCATCGCATCGTGCGCGAAACCGGCGCGCTCGTGGCGGTGCTGGGCGGCCTGGGCATGCTGGGTTTTAGCGCCGGCATCGGCGAACACAACGCGCCCAACCGCGAACGGGGCTGCGCCGGCCCGCGCCTCCTCCGCGTCGAACTCGACGCCGTTGCGAATGCGGCGAACGCGCCGGTGATTTCCAGTGCGGCGAGCAAGGTGCTGGTGGCGGTCGAGCCGACCAACGAGGAATGGATCGCCGCGCGCGCCGCGGCGCGGCTGCTCTAGGCGTCGTTTCCCGAGCGCACGATCGCACCCGTCATCGGCTCGATCGTGGACAGTCGGTCGCGTACCCGGCCGGCGCCGACGATGTTTTCCGCGAGTACGCGCAGTGCATCGCGCACGCGGTCGTCGACCAGCACGCCGTTCATGGTCGCCACGCCGCCGTCGACGCTCACATGCACGAGCGCGCTCGGCCCCCAGGCCTGGCGATCGATTTCGGCGGCGATGCGATCGCGCAATGCGGCGTCGGAAACGGGCGCGTTCGCCGCTTGCGATGCTCCTGCCAGGAACGCACGCATCAGGTCGGCGCGGCTGATGATGCCGACGAGGCGGTCGCCCTTGATCACCGGCAGACGTTTGATCTGGTGCTTCTCCATCATCTGCACTGCGTCGGCCAGCGCCATGCCCGGCGTCGCGGTGTGCAAATCCGTGGTCATGATCTCACCCACGCTCAGCGCATGCGCACCGGTGTATTCGTCGGCGAGCCGGCCGGGACTGGTCAGCAATTCGATCCAGCGCGGGCGGCGTTTTTCGGTGCCGAGTTCGCCACGGCGCAGGAAGTCGCCTTCGCTGACGATGCCGGCGAGCTTGCCATGGGCATCGGTTACAGGCAGGCCGCTGACGCGGCGTTCCAGCATCAGCCGCATCGCCGCGGCCACGCTGGTTTCGGCACGCACGGCGACCGGGTCGATGGTCATCACATCGCTGACTTTCATGGCGTCCTCACACGGTGGCGGCCGCAAGGTCCAGGGTATGCAGCACCTGTGCCGCATTTTCCGGATCGCGGCGGCGAGCGAAGCCCAGGTGGGCGGCAAGATCGCGCATGGCGGGATTTTCCGCCGCATCCACCGAATACATGGTCTGGATGCCGCGTCCGCGCGCGACCTCGATCAGGTGCTGCATCAGCACGGTGGCGAGTCCGCGATTGCGCCAGTCTTCGCTCACCGTCACCGCGCATTCGCAGCGACGGCCATCGGGCTGCGCGCTGAAACGCGCGACGCCGATTTCGCGCTTGCTGGCGCCCTCGGCGATCAAGGCGACGAACGCGACATCGTGCCGGGGATCCGGATTCGTCAGTTGCGCGAGCAGGGCCGGACTGGGTGCTCCGATCTGGCCGAGAAAACGCAGCCGCCGCGACTCGGGCGAAAGCGCCTCGATGAAGCGTCGCTCCAGTTCGACATCCGACGCATGGATCGGGCGGATCAGCACGCGAGTGCCGTCGCGCAATTTCTCGTGCCATTGCGGTTCGGGTGAAGTGGCGTCACGCGTCGCCTGGCGATGGGACGTGGCAACGGCGGGTCTTGACGAAGACGTAGTCATGGGACTTCTCCGCAGCGAATGGTGTCAATCTGCCACGACAATCATTCATCCGCATTGATATGCATCAGTCGGACGAAAGGGGATTGGCAAAATATGTGCAGCCGTCGCATGATTGATCGCATGCCAGCCGCCAGGAATCTTCACCTCGGACACACAGGAAAGGCGTATCCGGACGCGTATTTCTTGCGCCGCGACGCATCGCGTTTCCTCTCGACCCTGCATGCGCAGGGGGCGTGGCAACCCGGTGAACAGCACCTGGCCCCGGCGTCCGGACTGGTTTTGGCGGAAGTGGAACGTCGCCTGCCGAGTGCCAAGCTGGTGTCGCGCGCATCATTCGACGTGCTGGGCGTCATCGAATCCGGCGAGTTCACGATCGACGTGCACATGCTGCGGCCCGGCCGTTCCATCGAACTGATCGAAGCCAGCATGCGGCATGGCGAGCGCACCAGCATCCGCGCGCGCATCTGGCGTCTGGCCGCAACCGACACCGCCAGCGTGCAGGGCAGCGAATGGGCGCCGTTGCCGCCGCCCGACGCGATGCCCGCATTCGCGATGTCCTCGCTATGGAATGGCGGTTACGTCAAATCACTGGAGGCGCGGCGCGACGTCGACGCACGGCCGGGCCGGGCGCACACCTGGATTCGCACGCATTTGCCACTCGTGGACGCAGAGCCCGATCCGCCGACCGCCGGATTCGCGAAACTGATCGATACCGCGAACGGACTGGCCGTGCGTGCAGACCCCAATGGCGTGTTTTTCGCCAATGTCGATCTGACCGTGCACTTCATTCGCCAGCCCATGGCCGGCTGGGTCGGCTTCGATACGCGCGTCAACTTCGGGCCGACCGGACTGGGCGAAACCATTTCCGTCCTCAGCGACGCGCATGGACCCGTCGGTACCGCTGCGCAGAGCCTGACGGTTCGCCTGGGACACGCTGCCACGGCGTGATGGATGACGCCGGTTAGAGTGGTGCGCAGCTCGGCGTCGAAATCAGCGATCGCCGGGTAGCGCCAGCCAATCCGCATCCGAGCCAATCGGCGCGCCGGGTGGAATGTCGACGCGACGTGAATGGCTGGCGATGAGCTTTTCCAGTTCGCGCGGATCGAGCAACTGACGCGACAGGCTGGCGCCCCAGGCGCGATCCGCGGCGTCGCCGTTGCGCTTGGCGAGCGCGAGCGCGGTGTCGTGCAGGCGCTGATCCAGGATTGCGGCAACGCCCGGCGTGGTTTTCGGATTGTGCGCGGTCTGTGCCATCGTCAAGAGAGTGCGCCAGGCGATGCGGCGCGTGAGCGCGTCGGACTTGTCCGGCAGCGTCGCGGCCAGCAGGCGATCCAATACTTCGTCCACGCCAAGTGCATTCGCGTCGCCGGCATGCTGGGCCTGCAGGCGCGCGAGCCGGGTCGGCGCGAGCAAGGTGTCCAGCGTCAACTCGGCGGCGCTGTCGGCCGCGACCAGCGGATCGAACGGCGTGCCGGCGGAATCGGTGAACAACTCGATGCTGTATTGACGATTGTCGCTGCCGTTGCGCGCGGCAGACAGCAGCGGCACCAGCCGTGGCGGCACGCGCAAGGCATCCGCAGCAAGTGTCGCCAGCACGGCATCGAGCGCTGCGCGCTGCGCGGCAGGCGCTGCGGGTTCGGCTGCCTCGTGGCCGCTGCCGTTGACCGCGTATTGCGTGTACACACCGCCGATCACTTTTGCCGCGGCAACCATCTGATAGCGATGCAGCAGCCACACCGGCACGAAGCGCCGGCGCAGGTTCGCGACCGGTTCGCCTGCGGCGAGCGCGTTCAGACCGAACCGATCGATCGCGACGCGGCGGATTTTCATCAGGCGATCGAGTTCTGCGGTCGGATCGACGCCGTCGTCCCACAGCGACGCCCATGGTTGCGCGGTGTCGTCCGCGCGCGCGTCGGGATCCTGCACGTAGCGCAGGCCGGATGCCATGATCTTCGCGGCTTGCGCATTCGCGGCGGCGTCCGCATCCTGTCCCGGAAGCGGCTCGCCGTAGAGCCAGGCGACGGTGGCCATGTCCCACGCGCCAGCGCCCTTGCCATATGCATCGCCCAAGTCCAGTTTGCCGTCGACCAGCCCGATGCGCGGCGGCGGGTAATCCATCACCGAGGCGCGATCCTGCGTGCTTGCCGCGAAGTTGTGCGCGAAGCCGAGCGTGTGACCGACTTCGTGCGCGCCAAGCTGGCGAATGCGCGCGAGCGCGGCCTGCACCGGATCGTCCGCACCGCCCGTGCCGAGCTTGTCGGCGCCGGCCAGTCCCTCGAATATCTGGATATCCTGACGCACGCGCAACGAGCCGATCACGACCATGCCCTTGACGACTTCGCCGGTGCGCGGATCGACGATCTCCTGGCCATACGACCAGCCGCGCGTGGCGCGATCAACCCAGTTGACGACGTTGTAGCGCGCGTCCATCGGGTCGATGTCCTTCGGCAACACTTTGACGTCGAACGCATCGATGTAGCCGGCCGCATCGAAGGCCTGCTTCCACCAGCCGATGCCTTCGATCAGCGCGCTGCGGATCGGTTCGGGCGCACGCCAGTCGACGTAATACACGATCGGCTTGCGCACACGCGAACGCGGCGCGGCGGGATCGATCTTTTCCAGACGAAAACGGTTGGCGTAGTCGCGCACCACGTCCTGCCCGAGCGGTTCGCCGAAATCCACGACCTGCGTGGAAAACCCACCGACGCGCGGATCGAAGCGGCGCGGCGCGAAGCCGGGTGGCGGCAGCGCGACGAAACTGTGGTGTACGGTGAAGCTGACCTGCTGCGGAGCGGGTGCGATGTTCGCGACTTCCGCGCCGGGCGTTTTCGAGGTGTAAGTCTGCACCGCGTCGATTTCGAGATTGTCCGGAAACAATTTCACCGACGCCGGATCCGCCGCGCTCAATTTCGCGTCCAGCGCGAAACCCTTGCCGGCGCCCTGGCCGCCGCCGACGCCGAACGTATCGGTGCTCTGGTCGAGCGAATCGACGATGCCGATCGTGTCGGTGGTCAGGAAACTTGAAAGATCAACGACGATGCGCCCATCGGGCAGGGTTGTGGCGATGTCGCCCATCCACACGATCGACGTGGCGAAGTCCGGGCTGGCTGCGCCGCCGGTTTGCGCGCCGCGAAAGCGCGGGTTCTCGAACACGGCGGCGATTTTCTTGCCGTAGCGGCGAAACGCGATGAGCTGGGTCTGGCCGACGCGGCCGCGATCCAGAAAAGTCGGTGCCGAACCCAGTCCGGTGCGCAACGAAGCGGTGTAGAGCAGGCGCAAGGAGACGCCATCGGCGGACGGCACTGGCAATGTGATCAGGATGCGTCCATCGCGACGATCCACATGCACCGGCAGCAGGCCGTTCAGTGCGACGCTGCCCTCGAAAATCTTGTCGGATGCGGCCGCGTGTTGAATTGCCGGCGCGGCATGCGCGGTGAAAACGGCGGCGAACAGCAGCATCGCAGACGCAAGCGCCCGGCGCAAGAAACCCGTCATGATGTCGACTCCCTATCCAGACCCTACCGCGCCGCAACGGCGCGAGCGCTTCAGATTAGCGCATCCGGACGCCGCGCGCCTGCATAGCGGCGTTCCCAGTAGCGCTCGCTCAGGCGATCCACGCGCACGCGTTCGCCGGTGGTGGGCGAGTGGATGAAACGGCCTGCGCCGAGATAGATGCCGACATGCGAGATGCGCTTGCCGCGGGTACGGAAGAACACCAGGTCCCCGGCCTGCAAGTCGTCGCGCGCAATCTTCGTGCTGTCGGCGTCGGCGTATTGCGCCGCCGAATTTTCCGGCAATTCCACGCCCAGCACCTGTGCGAACACGTAATGCACGAAGCCCGAGCAATCGAAACCGCTGTGCGGGCTGCGACCGCCGCGCCGATAGCGGATGTCGCGCAAGGTCATCGCGAAATCGACCAGCAGGCGGCGCGGATCGGCGTCCGTGGCCGGCGCGGGTTCTGCGTCACGGGTCGGCGCGCGACCGGCGCCAAGCGCCTGCAATTCGTCCAGCACGGACGGCGCCAGCAGCATCTGCAAGGCCTGCGCCGAACATGCCTCTTGGGGCGACGGCAGCGCCGCCAGCGCGTTCATGGACACGCAAGCCAACGCGATCAGCAATGTGCAAGCTAGTCGACGCATGCGAACGAAACCCGGGAAAGTCCGCCCCCCGGCAGACAGCGAAGCGGGCGACGTTATCAGGGCATTCGTTGGATTCCCGTTAACACGTAGAATCTCCGCGAACGACCAGGAGAACCCATGAGAATTTGCGTTTATTGCGCTTCCAGCCAGATGTGCGACGCGGCGTACCACGCCGCCGCCACGCGCCTGGGCGAGCTGCTTGCCGAAGCCGACCATTGCATCGTCTACGGCGGCGGCGCGGTCGGGCTGATGGGGTCACTTGCGAACGGCGCGTTGGCGCGCGGCGGCAAGGTGATCGGCATCATCCCGCGCTTCATGACCGACGTGGAATGGCAGCATCCGGGCATCGAAAACCTCGAAGTGGTCGAGGACATGCGCGAGCGCAAGCATCGCCTGCTCACCGGCTCGGATGCCGTGGTCGCGCTGCCCGGCGGTTGCGGCACGCTGGAGGAATTGTTCGAGGCGGTCACGCTCAAGCGCCTGGGCCTGTACTTCAATCCGATCGTGCTGCTCAACACCAGGAATTTCTACGCGCCGCTGCAGGCGTTCATGACGCAAATCGTCGACCAGCGATTCATGAACCCCGAACATGCGGCGATGTGGTCGCTGGTGGACACGCCCGAAGACGTATTGCCGAGAATCCTGGCCACGGAAAAATGGCGCGAGGACGCGCGCGATTACGCGGTGGTGCGCTGATCAATCCTCGTGCGCGGCGTCGTGGCCGGCATCGGGATCGTCGAGGAATCCCGCGTCGCCGGAATCGGCGTCGAATGACTCGCGTGGCTCGACCGCGCGTTCGCTGCGCTCGACCTGTTTCTGCCAGCGCGTCTTGATCGGATTGGCCGCCTCGGCGGCTTCCGCGCCGGCGACCAGCGCGCGCTTGCGCTCGTCGGGGATCTCGGCCCAGTGGCAGTTCTCGATCGCGCCGGCGAGTGAATACAAAAGGTTCAGGCTGGGCCGGAAGCCGGCGCGCTTGACCTTCATGAATGCCTCGACCGGCCCGACGCGCACGAGATCGTCTTGTGTGCGCACGCCGACCTGGCGCAGCCAGGCCGCGCCCTTGGGGCCGACGTTGCGGATCTTGTTGTCGTCTTTGGCAGCCATCATCGCGTACCGCGCACGGAATCGACGAATATACCAGCCAACGTTTCCATGCCGGCGCGGTCGTCGTCGTCGAAGCGTTCCAACTTCGGGCTATCGACATCCCAAACGCCGATCAAGCGTTCGCCATCGAACAGCGGCACCACGATTTCCGAACGCGAAGCCGAATCGCACGTGATGTGGCCGTCGAACGCATTCACGTCGCGCACGACCTGAGTTTGCCGCGTCGCCGCCGCGGTGCCGCACACGCCCTTGCCGAGCGCGATGCGCACGCAGGCCGGCTGGCCCTGGAACGGGCCGACCACGAGTTCGGCGCCGTCGTAGAAATAAAACCCGGCCCAATTCAAGTCGGGCAGCGCGTGATAAACCAATGCGGCGAAATTCGCCGCAATGGCGATGCGGTCGCGCTCGCCGTGTAGCAATCCGCGCGCCTGCTCGGCGAGCTGCGCGTAAAGATCGGACTTGTTGCCGGCATGAATGGCGGTGGCGGTGAACATGTGCGCATTCTAACGTGTGGCGCGGGCGCGCGTCGGGCCTTATCCTGACCTGCATGAATACACGTGATCCACATCGCAGCGGCGTCTTTGTCGCCGGCACCGATACCGGCATCGGCAAGACTTTCGTTTCCTGTGCGTTGTTGCGCGCGCTGTGCGCAGCAGGCTTGCGCGCGAGCGGAATGAAGCCGGTCGCCAGCGGTTGCGCGATGACGCCGGAAGGCTTGCGCAACGACGACGCGCTGGCCTTGATCGCCGCCAGCGATCCGAAGCCCGAATACGCCGACTGCAATCCGTTCGCGTTTGTCGAGCCGGTGTCGCCGCATATCGCCGCAATGGAAACGCGGGTGACGATGGCCCCTATCGCGGCGGCCTACACGCGCCTCGCGGCGCGCGCGGGCGTGGTCATTGTCGAAGGTGTCGGTGGCTGGCTCGCGCCGTTGTCGGTTACGTTGCTGGCAAATGGAATTCCGCAATCGCTGCGCCTGCCGGTGATCCTGGTGGTCGGATTGAAACTGGGCTGTCTCAATCACGCACAACTGACCACGCGCGCGATCCTCAATGACGGCTGCGAGCTGATCGGCTGGATTGGCAATCACATCGATCCGGACATGGCGCGGCCGGAAGAAAATCTCGCCACGTTGCGCGCGCTGCTGCCGGTGCCTTGCCTGGGCATCCTGCCGTTTGCCGCCACATCCGATCCGCATGCGCAGGCGTCCCGCATGAGCGCAGCGATCGAGGCGATCGTATCCGCCTGACAGGCCGAAAGTCATGGCTTGTTCGTCAAGAGCCTCTGCTAGACTTACAGGCCGCCTGAGGAGCATTTCATGCTGGCACAGCGTTATTACCTGTCCATCGACGACCTCGCGCGCGCGCGCGGCCAGATCAACGAGTTTTCGTTCCAAGGCAATTCGCCCGAAGGTTTCGCGAGCTTGTTGCAATCGGCGCTGCGTGAGCCGACCCTGTGGCGGCGCTGGCGCGCGATGCAGCCCGATCCCGACGCGGTCGATCCGGCGCTGGGCGCCAGCGATCCGCAAGCCACGGTTTCGGTCGAACAGGCCGACATGCATACGGACGTGCTGGTAACCACCAATCTGCCGCATGTGGTGCTCAAACACCGCATGGATCTTCTCATCGGCGCGCATTGGACCTTGCGCGACGTCAAGGCTGCTTGATTGCGCGTGCGTTCGTTCCTTTTTCCCTGCGAATTTTTCCTGGAGTGTTTGCCATGTTCCGAATTCGTCTGTTGCCTCTCGCCATGACCACGGTGCTTGCCGCCTGCGCGCCAGCGCCGCACAAATCCGAACCGGCCAAGGCCGCCGCCGCGCCAGCGATCGCGCACGTCAATCCGTTCATGAGCGCCAGCACCCTGCCGTTCCTGGCGCCGCCGTTCGACAAGATCACCGATGCCGACTACCAGCCGGCGATCGAGGAAGGCATTCGCCAGCAGCTTGCCGAAGCCGAAAGCATTGCGAACAATCCGGCGCCGCCGACATTCGAGAACACCTACGTCGCGCTGGAAAAATCCGGTGAATTGCTCACGCGCGTGCTGCCCGTGTTCAATGGCGTGGCCGGCGCGAACACCGACGACACCCTGCAAAAAGTGCAGGAAGACGTGGCGCCGAAGCTCAGCGAACTGGCCGATGCGATTCACCTCAACGACAAGCTCTTTGCGCGCGTGGACGCCGTCTACAACGAACGCGCGAAACTGAAGCTGGATCCTGAGGCGCTGCGCCTGATCGATGTCGTGCACGCGCAGTTCGTGCATGCCGGCGCCAAATTGTCCGCGGCGGACAAGGCCAGGCTCAAGGCCTTGAACACCGAGGAAGCTTCGCTCGAAGCCACGTTCAACAACAAGTTGCTCGCCGCCGCCAAGGCCGGTGCGCTGGTCGTCGATGATAAGGCCAAGCTGGCCGGCCTGTCGGATGCCGACATCGCTGCCGCCGCGCAGTCGGCCAAGGATCGCGGGCTCGCCGGCAAGTGGGTGATCCCGCTGCAGAACACCACCCAGCAGCCGGACTTGCAGGACATGACCGACCGCGCCACGCGCCAGGCCCTGTTCGAAGCCTCGTGGAACCGCGCCGAACACGGCGACGCGAACGACACCCGCGCCACGATCGTGCGCATCGCGCAGTTGCGCGCGGAAAAGGCCAAGCTGCTGGGTTTCCCGAACTTCGCGGCGTGGAACCTGCAGGACCAGATGGCGAAGACGCCGGCCGCGGCATTCGGCTTCCTGCGCAAGCTCGCGCCGGCATCGGTCGCGCGCGCGCGCGAGGAGGGCCGCGACATCCAGGCCATGATCGACAAGGACCAGAAGGCGCTCGGCAAGCCCACGTTCAAGCTTGAACCGTGGGATTGGGAGCACTACGCCGAACAGGTGCGCAAGGCCAAATACGATCTCGACGAAAGCCAGATCAAGCCGTATTTCGAGTTGAACAACGTGCTGGAAAACGGCGTGTTCTATGCCGCGCACCAGCTCTACGGCCTGAGCTTCAAGGAACGCAAGGATATTCCGGTCTACCAGCCCGACGTGCGCGTGTTCGAAGTGTTCAACGCCGACGGTTCGCACCTGGCGTTGTTCTATTGCGACTACTTCAAGCGCGACAACAAGAACGGCGGCGCCTGGATGGACAATTTCGTCGGCCAGTCGAAACTGCTCGGCACCTCGCCCGTCATCTACAACGTCGCCAACTTCACCAAGCCGGCGCCCGGCCAGCCGGCGCTGCTGTCGTGGGACGATGTCATCACCATGTTCCACGAGTTCGGCCATGCCCTGCACGGCATGTTCGCCGACGAGGAATATCCGACCTTGTCGGGCACCAACACGGCGCGCGACTTCGTCGAGTTCCCGTCGCAATTCAACGAGCACTGGGCCAGCGTGCCGGAGGTCTTCGACCACTTCGCCAAGAACTACCAGACCGGCGCGCCCATGCCGGCCGAGCTCGTCGCCAAGATGCGCAAGGCGGGCAAGTTCAACAAGGGCTACGACATGACCGAACTGGTGGCGGCCGCCTTGCTGGACATGGAATGGCATACGCTGCCCGCCAGTGCGCCGTTGCAGAATGCCGACACGTTCGAAGTCGCCGCACTGAAAAAGGACAAGGTCGACTTGAGCTACGTGCCGCCGCGTTATCGTTCCAGCTACTTCCTGCACATCTGGTCAAACGGGTATTCCGCCGGTTATTACGCCTACGCGTGGACGCAGATGCTCGCCGACGACGCGTTCGAGTGGTTCAAGGGTCACGGCGGCCTGACCCGCGCCAACGGCGACCGCTTCCGCGCCATGATTCTCTCGCGCGGCAACACCGTGGAATTGGCCAAGTTGTACCGCGACTGGCGCGGTCGCAACCCGAGCATCGAGCCGATGTTGATCGACCGTGGACTCAAGGCTGCTCCCGCGAAACAACACTGAACGGATCGAGTCAGGAATGAAATCAGCGGGCCGGCTCTTGCCGGCCCGTTCGTTTTGCAGACAATGACGGCATGATCGTCACAGCGCCCGACGCCTTTCTCGCCGAACTTGCAAAGTTGCCGCCAGTGCCAGTCGCACGTGCGACTGCGAGTGCGGCGTTCATGGTTGCGCCGGCCGCAGCGGAACTGGCGGCGGAATCCGCGCGCGACAACCGTTACATGCGCATGGATGGGCCGTTCGATCCACTGCGCGCGCTGGCACAACACGCCGCGCTCGCCGCCGCCTTGCGCGTGGACTGCCCGGTAATCGTTTTTCCCGGCGACACCGCGACGCCGGATGCGATGTTTCCCAACAACGTGTTTGGCACTGCGCCCGGCAAGTCCATCATCGGCCGCATGCGTCATCGCGTGCGCCAGCGCGAATCAGAACGTGCCGACATCCGCGCGTTTTTCCGCGACGTGCTCGGCCGCACCGAAATCGACCTTTCGCGGCGCGAGGATTGCGTGGCCGAGTTGACCGGCTCGCTGATCATCGACCACGCGCGCGGCATTGGTTATTGCGGACTGAGCGAGCGTTGCGACATGGCCGGCGCACGCGCAATGCATGAAGCGTTCGGTTTGCGCCTGACATTGTGTTTTGATCTGGCCGAATCCGAATACCACACGAATGTCGTGATGATGTGCCTGGCCGGACGCGCAGCGATTCTCGCCGCGGACGGCTTCCGTGATCCGGCCGTGCCGCGCGCAATCGCGCGCGCGTTCGACGATCGCGTCGTCTGGCTCACGCCAGAACAAAAACGCGCTTACGCCGGCAACGCAATCACGCTGTCGCCCAATCGAGTGTGGATTAGCGCTCGCGCTGCAACGGCATTGACCGGTGCGCAACGCAACGCGCTTGCCGAATGGGGGTTTGCCATCGGCGCGGTGCCGCTGGACGAAATCGAAAAAGCCGGCGGCAGTTTGCGCTGTTGCGTGGGCGAGATTTTTTAACGCTAACGTACAAGGCAATAAGTCATGGAATCTGAATTTGTGTAATGTATTCAGATACGTATGTCAGGCATGTCTCATTCGAAATATTTCGTTTTGTGATGCAGCTTGCATTCCAATGCCAAATGGCTATGTTACGCGACGGGGATTCCAGCCGGGGTTTGTTTTCCACCGGGCCGATGCTTGCCGGCCCCCGAGCCGTGAATCAGGCTTCAGTCTCGTCGCTATCTGGGGAAAACATATGAAACGCACGCTGAGCAAGATTACTCTTTCCGCACTTCTGGCATTCGCTGTTGCAGCAAGTGCATCCGCCAGCGTCAGCAATGATGTCGGCAAAAACTCCCTCGCAAGACCGGCCGCACCAACCGCGATTACCGGCACCCTGTTCAATTTTTCCGGAACGCTGGACGCGAACACGCCAACCCAGACCGATCGCGTTTTTCGCGATGGTAATCCCAGCACCTGTGGTAGCCCGAAAACCTACCCTGGCAATTACGGCTCGGGAACCTATCGCCATGTGGTTTCCACGCCGTTTACCAATTCCACCGGCGGTGCGATTTGTGCGACCGTGACCCTGACGACTGACGCGGCCTGTGCGGCAGATGTTTTTGCCACGGCGTATTCCGGCAGCTTCGACGTCAACAATCTCGGGACGAATTACCAGGCCGACTCGGGCTCAAGCATTGGTGGTGCTTCGCAATCGGAATCGTTCCAGGTTCTGGTGCCCGCCAACGGTACCGTCGTTTTCAATATCAACGAAGCTAACAACAGCCCGGGCACCGCAGTCTGCGGATTCTCGCTTGCCGCATCGATACCGACACCGGCCCCCGCATTGAATCTGCGCAACCTTGCGCTCTTCGGCTTGGGCTTGCTGGCGCTCGGCTTGATCGCAATCAGACGCCGCGTCGCAAAATAAACCCGCGCGATCCTCGCGACCGTCTCGCGCCGCGCCGCGAGGCGGTCAGTACGCGAATTCCGCAAACACCGGATCGACACTGCCTTTCCACGGCCCGTTGAAGAGCTCGAGTTTGCGTTCTGCCGGCGTCTGGTTCGCCTGTGCGAATTCGATCAACGGTTCGAGGAACACGGCTTCGTTTGCGCCAGTGGAATTGAGCCGATTGCGCCGCGCGAGTCCGTTGCCGGCAATTTTCAGCGCTTCCAGCGCGAGGTCGCGCACCGTGCCGTTGCGGAACGGCAGCTTGAGCGCATGTTTCGGCACGCCGTCGCGCAGGGCGTGGCGTTCGGCCATGGAAAAATCCTTGACCAAATCCCAGGCCGCATCCAGCGAGGTTTGGTCGTACAGCAATCCGACCCAGAACGCCGGCAACGCGCACAGACGGTTCCACGGGCCACCGTCGGCGCCGCGCATTTCCAGATATTTTTTCAGGCGCACTTCGGGAAAAGCCGTGGTCATGTGGTCGGCCCAATCCTTCAGCGTCGGCTTGGCGCCGGGCAGTTCGTCGAGTTTTCTGGCCAGAAATTTCTTGAACGATTTGCCGGCCAAGTCGATGTACTTGCCGTCGCGATAGGAAAAATACATCGGCACGTCGAGCAGGTAATCGACGTAGCGTTCGAAACTGAATCCATCCTCGAACACGAAATCGAGCATGCCGGTGCGGTCACGATCGGTATCGGTCCAGATGTGCGAGCGGTAACTCAGGTATCCGTTCGGCTTGCCTTCGGTGAATGGCGAGTCGGCAAACAGCGCGGTCGCGATCGGCTGCAGGGCGAGCGAGACGCGGAACTTCTTCACCATGTCGGCTTCGGAAGCGAAATCCAGGTTCACCTGCACCGTGCAGGTGCGCGTCATCATGTCCAGGCCCAGCGATCCGACCTTGGGCATGTAGTCGCGCATGATCTGGTAGCGGCCCTTGGGCATCCACGGCATCTCGTCGCGTCGCCACTTCGGTTGGAATCCCATGCCAAGGAATCCGAGCCGCAACTCGTCGGCGACGGTTTTGACTTCCTTGAGATGGGAAGTGACTTCGCAACAGGTGGCATGGATGGTGTCGAGTTGCCCGCCCGACAATTCCAGTTGGCCGGCAGGCTCCAGCGTGATCGATGCGTCGCCGCGCGCCAGAGCGATGATGTTGTCGCCTTCGCGCACCGGTGCCCAGCCAAAGCGCGTGAGGCCTTGAAGCAATGCGCCGATCCCACGGCCGCCTTCAAATGTCGGCGGACGCAAATCATCGAGACGGAATCCGAACTTCTCGTGCTCGGTACCGATTTTCCATTGGTCCTGCGGTCGCGCGCCGGAAGCGATGAATTCCACGAGCTGATCGCGGTTCGCGATCGGGGTTTCCTTGACAGCGCTGGGTCCGGACATGGGTGTTCCTTGTACAACCGCGCAGATATGGGGACGGTCAGCCGCCAAGCAAGCCCGATAGCGCGGTGCGTGCTTCGTCGAGTCCGGTCTTGGCTTGCGCAGAAAACAATTGCGCGGTCGCCGTCCAGCCCTGCCGCGCGCATTCGGCGCGGACGACAGCCAGCGTGCGCGCGCCCTCGCTGCGCGAGAGTTTGTCGGCCTTGGTCAGCAAGACATGACAGGCCAGATCGATTTCACGGCAGTAGGCGAGCATCTGGCGGTCGAAATCCTTGAGCGGGTGGCGCGCGTCCATGATTAGCACCACGCCGCGCAGGGATTCGCGCTCGCGCAAATAATCGTCGATTGCGGTGCGCCATTTCTCGCGTATCGCCTCGGGGACTTTCGCATAGCCGTAGCCAGGCAGATCGATCAGGCGTCGCGAGTCGTCAAGGACGAAGACATTGAGCAACTGCGTGCGCCCCGGCGTTTTCGAGGTGCGCGCAAGTCCCGCCTGATCGCAGATCGCATTCAATGCACTGGATTTTCCCGCGTTCGAGCGCCCTGCAAACGCGATCTCGGCGCCCGTGTCCGGCGGCAGGCGGCGCAAATCGGGTGCGCTGGTCGCGAACCGCGCGGCGCGGAATGGATTGCTGGGCTTGCCCATCGTGTTTGACCGTCCCTGTAGCGGCTGGGATAATTCCTGCCTTGTGCCTACGCATTCGCGCGTGGCCGGATCGGCGACCTTCGGAGTCCATTCTATGAGTTTTCGGCTTGTGATTGCGTTGTCCGCGCTGCTTGGCGCCGGATCGCTGGCGGCACAGACGCCTGCTTCCACTCCAGACGCTGGTGCTCCGGCAGCCGCTGCGGCTGCGGCCCCGGCGGCGAATGCCGCGCTCAAGCCCGGCGACGCCACGGCCGGTCAGGCCAAGACCGCGGTCTGCGCCGCCTGCCATGGCATGGACGGCAACTCCGCCGACGCCCAATATCCCAAGCTCGCCGGACAGCAGGCCAGTTACATCGAACGCCAGCTCGCCTTGTTCAAATCCGGCAAGCGCGCCAATCCGATCATGCTTGGGTTCGCCGCGCCGCTGAGCGAACAGGACATGCGCGACATCGGCGCCTATTTCGCCAGCAAGTCTTCGCTGCCGGGAGTGGCCGACGCCAAGCTCGTGCCGGTCGGTGAAGCCTATTTCCGCTTCGGCGACGCCAAAGACGGCGTGCCGGCCTGCGCGGCATGCCACGGTCCGGATGGGCGCGGTAATCCCGGCGCGCAATATCCGCAATTGGCTGGCCAGCATGCCGACTACATCATTGCGCGCCTGAAAGCCTTCCGCGATGGCAGCGCCGTCAGCGACGCCCATGCCCAGATCATGGAAGCGATCGCCAAGCCGTTGTCCGATACCGAGATTGCGGCAATCGCCAGTTACGTTGAAGGCCTGCACGCGGTGGATTCGTCCACGGCGGCGAAGTGACGAGGATCGCAGACATGAAACGTTTTCTCGCCGCTGCCGCACTCGCCGTTTTTTCCGTTGCCGCCGTTGCGCAAGATGCCGCCACCCAATGGCAGGCCGGCAAGAATTACTTCGTGATCGATCCGCCGCTGCCCACCCAGACCGGCGACAAGATCGAAGTGACCGAAGTGTTTTCCTACGGCTGTCCGGCGTGCAATTTTGCGCATACGTATGTCGATACGTTGCGCAAGCACCTGCCGGCGAATGCGCAGATGGACTTCGTGCCTGCCTCGTTCAACAAGGCCGAGGACTGGGTGGTGTTCCAGCGCGCCTATCTTACGGCCAAGGCGCTGGGCATCGCCGAAAAGACCCACGACGCCATGTTCGACGCGGTCTGGAAGACTGGCGAGCTCGCCATCTACGACGCCAGCAACCGCATCAAGAGTCCGCTGCCGACGATCGAGGACGTGGCCAAGTTCTACGCCAAGTACGGCGTCAAGGCGGATCAGTTCGTCGCTACCGCCAATTCGTTCACGATCAACACGCGCATGAAGCAGGCCGATGCCTTCGTCAAGGCGGCGGGCGTCGACCAGACGCCGACGATCGTCGTCAACGGCAAGTATCGCCTGACCACGGTGTCCGCCGGCGGCAGCTGGGAAAAGGCCGAGCAACTGGTCCTGTTCCTGGTGAACAAGGAATCATCTGCCAAGTGACGGAACTTGCCTGACCGGCTACAGTCCCAAGACCGGTCTTCATCGGAGAACACGATGTTCAAGCATGCCCTGATTTTGTTCGCAGGACTGGTTTTTCTCGGCGGTTGCCAGGCGCAAGGCAGTGCGGAAACCGCCAAGGCGCCGGCCAAGCCCGCACTCGTGGCCGGCCAGGACTATCTGCTGATCGAACCGGTCAAGCCGACGTCGGGCGACCAGGTCGTAGTCACCGAAGTGTTCTCGTACGCCTGCCCGCATTGCGCGGAGTTCCAGCCCTACGCGAACGAACTCAAGAGCAAGCTGCCAAAGGGCGTCAAGTTCGATTTGTTGCCGGCGGTTTTCAACGCGATGTGGGAACCGTACGCGCGCGCGTTCTACACCGCGCAATCGATGGGCCTCGTCGACAAGACCCATCAGGCGCTGTTCGACGCGATCCACCGTGACCACCAGCCACTGCGCTCGATCCAGGATCTGGCGAACCTGTTTTACGCGAACTATGGCGCCAATCCCGGCGAATTCCTTTCCACCGCGACCTCATTCGTGATCGAAGGCGAGATGGCCGCGGGCAACCAAAAGGTGCGCGACTGGCAGGTCGACGCCACGCCCACCCTGATTGTCGATGGCAAGTATCGCGTCACCGCGAATCCCGACCGCGGCATTGGTTTCCAGCAGATGGTGCAGATCGCGCTGCAACTTGCCGACCAGGAACTGGCGGCCCGGCATACGGCCAGGTCGCACAAGTAAGCCTGCTGCGTGACCCAAGCCGCTTGCGGCCGGGCCGCGGGCGGCATAGCCTGCGTTGATGAACGCCCACGCCGCCCATATTGAGCAACCCGTGGCGCAGCATCTCAATTTGCTCAGTTGCAACATCCTTGCTGGCGGCAGCATGGCGCGCTATCGCGATTACGTGACGCAGAGCTGGAAACACGTTCTGCCGGCGCGCTCAAAGCGCGGCAATCTGGATCGCTTTGCCGGACTCCTCGCCGATTTCGACGTCGTCGGATTGCAGGAAGCTGACGCCGGTTCCTTGCGCTCGGGTTTCGTCAACCAGACCCAATACCTTGCCGAAGCGGCGCACTTTCCGTACTGGAGTCACCAGCCAAACCGCAATGTGGCGCGCTTTGCGGCGTCCGCGAACGGATTGCTTACGCGCATCGCGCCGGACGAGGTGCGCGACTATCCCTTGCCCGGTCGCATTCCCGGCCGTGGTGCCTTATGGGCGCGTTTCGGCACGGATGACGCCGCGCTGGTTGTCGTTATCGCGCATCTGTCGCTTGGCCCGGGGGCGCGACATCGCCAATTCGATTTCCTCGCCGAACTGATCGGCGACCAGAAAAGCGTGGTCCTGATGGGCGACCTTAATTGCCCCGTGCACAGCCGCGAGCTGACGCCGCTGTTCGATCGCACTGCACTGGCGGCGCCACGGCAGAGCGCACCGGCGACGTTTCCGAGCTGGCGGCCGCGGCGCGCGATCGACCATATCCTGACCTCATCCAACATCGAGATCGAACGCCTGTGGACGCTGCCGCATCCGGTGTCCGACCATCTGCCGCTCGCAGCAAGGATAAAGCTGCCGGAAGGCCCGTTGACATCCCGTAGTGTTTAATGTACCATTAGGTACATTAAATCCGGCCGCAAGGCCATCTTGAACTTCAGGGCTTGTTTAGCACTCAAAGGGTACGAGTGCTAAAATTGCGTTCATACGGGAGGTTTCAATGACCGCTGCTGCTTTGGTTGCCAACAATCTGCCGATCCCCAGTGCGATCGGCAGTCTCGACGCGTATGTAGGAGCCGTACACCAGATTCCGGTGCTGACTGTCGAGGAAGAACAAGCGCTCGCCAGAAACTACCGCGCCAACGAAGATCTGGATGCTGCCCGCAAGCTCGTCATGGCGCATCTGCGTTTCGTCGTACACGTCGCGCGCGGCTATTCCGGCTACGGCCTGCAACTGGGTGATCTGATCCAGGAAGGCAACATCGGCCTGATGAAGGCGGTGAAACGCTTCGATCCGGATGTTGGCGTGCGCCTGGTCTCGTTTGCCGTGCACTGGATTCGCGCCGAAATGCACGAGTTCATCCTGCGCAACTGGCGCATCGTCAAGATCGCCACGACCAAGGCGCAGCGCAAGCTGTTCTTCAACCTGCGCAAGTCGAAGAA
>OEIU01000623.1_pt1 | contig 30937 bp, 27 predicted proteins | sample 1539221 | NCBI WGS metagenome assembly OEIU01 (sample SAMN03792071, study PRJEB22550) | activated sludge metagenome | feature: wastewater treatment plant; material: activated sludge; isolation source: Wastewater treatment plant of a petroleum refinery complex | place: Argentina: Zarate | collected...
ATAAAACATTCCATCCACCTGTGTGAAAAAATGGTGCAAAGCTTTGTGTGTGATCACTAGAATGGAGATCGAGTCTTAATCCTGTATTTATTGAATTCCAGAATAACATTTTATGAGTTATGATAACTCCTTTGGAAAGTCCCGTAGTTCCTGCTGTATATAAAATCATTATAGGATCATTTTCCGAAAAAATATCTTTAGATACGAAGTTAGATTTAATATTATTTTCTAACAAAAATTTTGATATTTCTGTTAATGGATTAACTACTGAAACTTTTGTTAGTGATGATAATTTTGGAATGTGTGATGAAAATTCTTCATCATAAAAAAATAACTTTGGTTCAGCATCATTAATTAAGATATCAAGCTCACGGGGCATCAATCTAAAATTAAGTGGTACTAACATCGCACCGATTTTGATACAAGCGAGAAAAAGAATTACATGTTCAGATTTATTTTTAGAATAAATTGCAATCCGATCGCCCTTTTTGATTTTATATTGATCAATCAGATAAGCAGCAAGTGCACATGTACGATTATTAAAATCTGAATAACTCCATAATATATTTCGTTGATGTTCACGAAGGAACATTCTGTTTGGAGTATATTTAGCCCACTTATTTAGCCAATCAGTTTGAAAGTTGTTCATCAGACTTTCTCCTTGTAAAAAGATAAACCAATCCACCTGCAATTACGGACAATGTTATTGCAATTGCTCCGGAAACTCCCGGGTTTTGACCCGTTGCAATACTAAAAGGTACGGGCAGATTTCCATAGAAATAAGTAAAGTGAACAATTATAGCCACAATTGATGCTGTGATTACTGCAGACTTCGGAGTGTCTTTTAAAAACATTCCAAATAAAATGGGAACAAAAGCAGCGGCGAAATATGCATAAACTCCATTTTGTGCAAAAATACCAACACTAAGTTTTGGATTTGTAAGCTGATCGTAAGAAAGTAAAATTGAAACTATCGCTATTGCAACAATTACTATTCTGTTTATCATAATTGTTGTTGATGAATTTTTCTTTTGATCCGTCGGGAAAAATTTCCCAAACAATGGTTTAATAATATCTGCAGTAATTGAAGTAGAAATTGATTGTATTAATCCCTCGAGTGTAGAAATTCCTGCCGAAATCAATCCCATAACTACTATTAAACCAATGTAAACAGGAAACTCACGGACAACATAAGCGGAAATAACTCCATCCAATTTTAAAGGAGCACCGTTTACCATTAAATCAGGAAAATCAATTCTTGCAAAAAGTCCTGTTATTACCACCAGAAAAAATAATGTTTGGACAATAACAGCAGTTATTAAATATTTATTTACATCTTTATCCGTTTTTAAAAGTAAAGATTTTGTTATGATATGAGGTTGACAAACTATTGCAATACCAATTACGATCTGCGCATAAATAATTTCAAAATAATCACGGAAAAGAAAACTTTTACTGTTAACCGGTAATATAAGATTAGGATCTATACTTGATAGTTTATCAAGAAAGCCGTGAACACCTTCTGAAAAATGTTTATAACCGGAACCGAGAAGTATAAAAGCAACAACAATCATTATTATTGCTTGAACAGTATTTGTATAAACCATCGAATTTGCTCCGCCAAACATCATATATCCAAAAACAAATACGACCAAGCCAATAAGAACTGAAAGCTCACTAACATTTAATGTTTTCGATAAAACTTTAACTAAGCCAACACATATCAATACAATAAAAGTGATAAGTAGTAATGTTAGAAAAGCAAAAAATAATCCATAACCTTTACTTTTATATCTTGTAGCCATCCATTGAGCCATAGTTAATGCTTTTACGTTGCTGCCATGTTTACGAAATCCCTTTGTAAGCAGAACAAGAGAAACCATTGCTGCAGCAGGCAATACAATTGCGTAAGATATAACTCCACTTATTCCATAGAATGCGATAAAGCCGGGATTGATTATAAATGTAGCGGCACTTGTCATCGAAGCTGCGAGTGCAAGACCGACTGCAACCGGAGAAAAAGCAACATTGCCAACCGCATAGTCGCTAATGTTTTTAATTTTAAGCGCGCCACGAACTACAAAGAACAATATAACTGCGCTATAGACAATCACAAGTGCCCAGCCCGCAATAACTAATTCTTTTGATGCAATATCCATATACCTTTTCTGATTCTACATTCTAAAAACAGATAGCGCAAATGCTAAACCGCCACCTGATCCAATAAATAAAACGAGATCACCTTTGTTTATTAAACCTTTTTTATTTGTTTCATCAAACGCCATAGGTATGCACGCTGATCCTGTATAAGCATACTTCTCCATAATTGTGTAACCTTTTGCTCTGTCAACGCCAAGATTATCAAGTGTTTCCCAGATAGAATTAATATTTATTTGTGTGATGAAGTAATGCTTTATATCATCCGGTTTGATATTTAATTCATGGCAAGCTTCATTAATCATTTTTGTCCAGGTAATTGGATTAGTCTCTTTCGGAAATTTTTTAACAAACTTTAACAAGTGATCTTTACTTTTTAAAACTTTTTCGGTAATTGGTTGATGTGTTCCGCCGGCATAAATTCCCATCCAATCTGCATATTGTCCTTCTGTATAGAGACTACTTGTAAGGAATCCTTCATCCTCATTAAATGTAGCTTCAAGAAGAACACCTGCAGCACCATCCGCAAATAGTGTTACAGTTTTTTTATCCTGCAGATTTAAGTATTTGCTCATTGCATAAGCACCGATAATCAAAACTTTATTATATTTTTTATCCGAGCGAATATATTTTGAGGCAACATCAAGTGCAGTAACAAATCCCGCACAAGCTGTATTGATATCAAACGTTCCCGCTTTTATTGCTCCTAACCGGTATTGCACAACCGAAGCTGTAGAAGGGGAGATGTATTCAGGAGTATCAGTAGCGATAATTAATAAATCTAACTCATCTGCTTTTATCTTTGCGTTATTTAAGATATCCTTTGCAGCCTCAACACACAAATCTGCAGTTGATTGATTATCACTGCACCATCTTCTTTCTTTTATAGTAAGATTTTCACGAAGCCAGGTATCAACATCTTCACCAAGTAATTCATTAAAGTAAGAATTTGGAATTATCCTTTCAGGAACAAACATTCCCGAAGCAACAATTTTAGCATTTCTGATCATAAAACTAATCCACCATCAACGCTTAAAACAGTACCGGTTATATTTTTTGCTTCATCGCTTACAAGAAACAAATAGGCATTGGCGATATCTTCAGGATCACCGAGTTTCCCAAGTGGAGTTTTTTCTTTCAGCATATCAATTACTTTTTCTGGTACTGTTTCAACCATTTCTGTTGCTATAAATCCCGGAGCCACGGCATTAACATTGATTCCTTTTCTTCCAAGTTCACGTGCCCAAACCTTTGTCATTCCAATAATCCCTGATTTTGTAGCGACATAATTTGTTTGACCAAAATTGCCATACAATCCAACTATTGATGATGTATTAACGATTTTACCAAATTTATTTTCTACCATATAAGGAGCGACAGCTTTTGTGCAATTAAAAACGCCGGTTAAATTAACATCAATAACCTGCTTCCATTGTTCGGAAGTCATTTTGAGAAAAGATGAATCGCGTGTTATTCCTGCATTATTTATAAGAATGTCTATCCTCTTATGTTTTTGAACAATTTTTGCTGCAGCATCAGATACTGATTGCAAATCGGTAACATCAACTTTTTGGAATTCGATTTTTTCACTTACACTTTTTAAATCTGACATTGTAGAATTTGCTTTTACCTCATTTACATCCCATATTATTATTGTTGCACCTTCTTCGGCAAAACGCTTAACGGCAGCTTTTCCAATTCCCTGTGCGCCGCCAGTAATTACGGCAATTTTATTTTCTAATCTTTTCATATGTTTATCCTTTAATTTTTAACGTTTGAAAAATTTCAAACGATTAAATAAAAAATTATTAACTATATAATTTTGATCTTTCTTTTGACCATTCTATAAGAAAATTATTGTAATGAATTTCCATCAGCTCATAAAAATGTTCCATTTCTTCCATTCTTTTATCAATAAGTTTAAGAGAATCCTTTTTTGCGGTTTTAACATTTTGTTTAAGTTGTTTTGCAATGCGAGTGTTATTTTTTATTAATTCAAGGTTATTTCTAAAAGCATGTTCAAATATTTCAGGCTCAATTTCATAAAAATCTTTTCTGTTATTGCCGGGCATCCAAACTTTACGAATCAAATGTTTGTCACGCAATCTTCTAACAATTTGGCTTATCGGTCCCTTACTGCGTCCAATTTGTTTAGTTATTTCATCAAGCGAGAGTGGTTCAGAAGAGAAGAGGAGAAGTGCAATTATGTGTCCCATTAGTTTACTCAATCCAAAAGCTTTATAAGCATCTCCAAAGCGTTGAATTAGTTCTTTTTTAATTTTTTCTTCCGCTGTCATCTGGTTTTTATCTTTTGAAATTTTTCAAACGTTAAAAACTTAGCCCGAAATTTCTTTAAAGTCAAGATGATTTGGTAGATAAAGATGACTTTAAAGAATTTAGAGAGTTGATTTAAGTTTTGTTAGTCCGGTTTTACTTACAGGCAGTTCTTTACCATTTTTAAGAACTAAGCGATAAGATTCCGTATCTGTTTGTTCGAGGTGCTGTAAAAAATCAAGATTAATTATGTATGATCTGTGAATGCGTACGAACTGGTTTTCATTTAAGTGGTTTTCAAAATATTTCATTGTTTTCTGTTTCAGAAATCTCCCTTTTTCAGAGTTAATTAAAACGTAATCGTCCTGCGCTTCAATCCATTTTATTTCATCAACGGGAATAATTGTTATTTTCCCGCCATCTTTGATTACAACGCGTTCCAGGAATTCAATTTTTTCATCGTTGTGTTTGATAATATTTTCTATTGCAGAGTTTTGCTGAAACCGGTCACCAAGTTGAGAGATGGCTTTTTCTAAAGCACTTGTAAATCTTTCTTCGGAAAAAGGTTTTAGAAGATAATCTGCTGCACTTACTTCAAAAGCTTTTATTGCATAGTGATCATAAGCGGTTGTAAATATTATGATAGGAGGATTTTCAATCAGTTCAAGCATTTCAAATCCATTAAGCTTTGGCATTTGAATATCCAGAAAAATCAAATCAGGTTTTAGTTCGTTAATCTTTTTAATTGCATCAAATCCATTTGAACACTCTGCAAGAATTTCAATATCATTTCTGCTTGCCAGATAATTTTTGGTTATCTGTCTTGCAAGTGATTCATCATCAACAATAATTACTTTTACTTTATTTGCCATAATTCTAAACCACTGTATTTTGTAAAGGGATAAAAATGTTCACTATAAATTTACCATTCTCTTTTTTAACATCCATAAGATTATCCTGATGATAAATTAAAGATAATCTGTCGCGAATATTTTTTAATCCAACTCCCGCTCCTTTTTTATGAGATTCGCCTTCAAAATTATTGCTTAGTTGTATTTTCAGAAAATCATCCTGTTTATTGCAAACAAGCTTGATTATTACTTTATCAAGAGTTTCATATACCGCATGTTTAATAGCATTTTCAAAAAGTGGCTGTAAAATCATGCTGGGAATTTCAGTTTTGCCGCATTCTTCGTGCAATTCTTCTTCATATTCAAATTTATCTTCAAATCTTATCTTCTCTATATCAAGATAAAGTTTTATGTTTTTCAATTCCTCGTTAAGTGTATTTTTTTGTCTGTCGTTGTTAGCCAGTGTGTATCTTAAAAAGTCAGCTAATTTAATTATCATCCTTCTGGCTTTTTTAGGATCAATCTCCGTTAATGCACTTAAAGAATTTAAACTATTAAAAATAAAATGCGGATTGATTTGAAATTTTAATGATCTTAATTCTGATTCCGTAACAAGATTTTTAAGCTCTGTTTCTCGTAAAACTCTTTCCTGAAATCCCGTATAATAAATTACTATATAATAAAATGCAGTTAATAAAAAATAAAAAAGTAATCCGATTATAAATCTGGATTTAATTGTTTGAATAAAAAAATTTCCATATGCATCAGGATCTTTAACAACACTCATCAATGCAAAGTAACCAAGCAACATCCAGACAATTGTAACTAAAACTCCACCGGCAAAATGACTTAAAACAATTTTTGTAATCGGAGTGTTTTCAATGGAAAGATATTTAGACGAAAACCAAAAACTGATTCCCAAAGCTCCAAGCAATAGATTAAAGATGATAACATCTGTAATGGTTGCTGAAAGAGATAGTTTACTTTCAGCGCTTACTAAATTGGTAAAGAGAATTGAAACAATTAAAATGAATAAGAGATATAACAATATGCTCTTAGCACTTTTTAAAATAGGATTGTTAAACATACTTGGTCATCAAACTATAAATAAGTTTTTACTTCACCGCCGCCAAAAATAACAAGTCCCTTTATGATTAAAGTTTTATTCATATCAATTGGAATATTTGGGTCACGTATACTCTTGTTTGAAAATCCACCAAAGATTGAGGTAACATTCATAACAATATTCCAATCGTTAGGAACAATTAATGTAGTTCCGCCAAACAGGGCAAGTATATCTATATAATTTGTACCTTCAGCTAACTTGCAACCTTTAAGATGTATTTCGGAACCGCCAAATATAGAAGTAATATTTCCGCCCTTAAAATTATCCGAAGTTACAATTCTTGTTCCTCCGCCAAAGATTGCAACATCATCAATAACATCTTTTTTAATTTGTCCTAATTCATCAACAACATTGCCTGCATTTTTATTTTTTTGTTTAAAGATTATATACGTTCCTAAAGAAATAAGCACAATAGCAAAAACAATACTTCCATCATAATGAACTTGAGGAAAGATTTTGGGTATTATAAAAATAAATCCAATGCCTGCTAAAAATCCTCCGAGTACTTTCTTTTCTGTATTAACGATTATGAAAATTCCAATAATCAAAAAGAAAAATGACCAGGAAAAAATTATTCTGGCAAATTGAAAGTCGATAATCTCAAATGAATTGAAAAGGAATATTGCTCCAATAATGATTAGTAAACCACCTAACCAAAATCTTTTATCTGTTTTATTTATTTTTTCTTCCATTTTTCTGCTCCTTAAATAAGATGTACCTTTGCTGGCGGAAAAGTACTACAAAGATAACTATCCTAAAAGTAAAAATCGGTGAGCGGCAGGAAATCATCGGTGATTGATAGGAAAATGAAAAGGGAGGTTAAGCTCCCTCTTCATTTAAAATCAATCTAAACGTGTACTTCAACTTCTATTAAATTAGAGTCCTGAACTTTTTTTAAAGCTTGTTCAAGATCAGCAATAAGATCATTAACATTTTCAATTCCAACAGAAATGCGAACTAAGCCGTCTGTAATTCCGCCGGCTAATCTAGCTTCTTTGCCCATAGAAAAATGTGTCATACTTGCAGGATGTTGAATCAAACTTTCGACACCACCTAAGCTAACAGCAAGTTGAAAAAGTTTAACTGAGTTCATCATCAATCTACCGGCTTCTAATCCACCTTTTAATTCAATCGTTATCATTCCGCCGGGTCCTTTGTGCTGCTTCAATCCAACTTGATAATGGGGATGAGATTTTAATCCCGGATAACGAATAGATTCTACCAAAGGATGATTTTCTAACCACTCTGCAATTTTTTGAGCATTCTCACAATGTCTTTCCATTCTAAGAGCAAGAGTTTTTAATCCGCGATGAACTAAGAATGAATTGAAAGGATCAATAACCCCACCAATCTGATTTAAAGTTTTGCGAAAATGCAAATAAGTTTGTTCATCTTTTACAACAATAATTCCACCAACAACATCAGCGTGACCATTTAAAAATTTTGTTAAGCTGTGCATTACAACATCAGCACCAAGTGCAAGAGGATTTTGTAAAGCAGGACTCATAAAAGTATTATCAACAACAACCATTGCATTATGTTTATGTGCGATCTTTGATACTTCTTCAAGATCTGTAATACAAAGAGTTGGATTGCCGGGAGTTTCAACATAAACAACTTTTGTATTTGGCTTAATTGCTTTTGCAACATTTTCAACAATTGAAGTATCAACAAAAGTAGTTTCAACTCCAAACTTTTTCATAACAGTGTTAAGCAAAGTTGTAGTTGGTCCATAAACAGCTGCAGAACAAACCACGTGATCACCAGCTTGTGTGAGAGCAGCGAATATTGTATGTACAGCAGCCATACCACTTCCGCAGCCAAGAGCTTTGTGTCCGCCTTCAAGCTCTGCAACCGCATCTTCCATCGCCTGTACAGTTGGATTTAACATCCTAGTATAAATGTATCCTTTTTCTTCACCCGCAAAAAGTGATGCACCGTGCTGTGCAGATTTAAATTTAAATGTTGATGTTTGATAAATTGGGGGAACTACTGAGCCGTATTCATATTCATCAATACCTGAATGAACACATTTGGTTTGAAAATCGAATTTTGTATGATTTTTCATAAATCAATCCATTAAAAGTTTAAAAAATTATTGTACAAACTTAGGAAAAGTTTAATAAATAAAGATATTTATAAAAATTTAAGATTGCTGAAAGAGATGGATTAATTTACCTATCTAGTGATTGATAATACTTGACAAATAAAAAATTATCTTTATTTTTGAACAGGTTATGAAAAAATTTAATATTACATATCACCACCATCATCACTGCATTTTTTTTGTAGTGCACCGGTGATTTGTATTTAATTTAATTAATATTGTAATTGAAATAAACCCGGCGTTAGTCGGGTTTCTTATTTTTAAAGGAGTTTTAATGAGTAATAATGGAAATATAAAATTAGCTATTCAAAAAAGTGGAAGATTATCTGATAGTTCTCTTCAACTTCTGAAGAATTGTAATCTTGATATCGAAAAATTTAACGATAGACTTGTTGTTAGTTTAAGGAACTTTAAACTTGATTTACTTTTTCTTCGGGATGATGACATCCCCGAATATGTCCAGGATGGTGTTGCTGAACTGGGTATTGTAGGCGAGGATGTTCTTAACGAAACAAAAGCAGATGTAAAAGTAGTGAAGAAACTTGGATTTGGCAGATGCAGTTTAAGGATAGCTATTCCCGAAAATGATGATTTACAAAACATAAATGATCTTAACGGAAAAAGAATAGCGACTTCATTTCCCAACATTCTTAAAGACTTTCTGAAACAAAATAAAATTGATGCGAAGATTGTTAATATAAGCGGAAGTGTTGAGGCAGCACCATCACTTGGAATTGCAGACTATATATGTGATCTTGTTTCAACCGGTAATACATTGAAATTGAACAAACTAAAATCGTCAATAAGTGTACTGGAATCAGAAGCGGTTCTTATAAAAAATAAAAATCTGAAAAATCAATCCGATAAATATCTAATCTATCTTAAACTGCTTTCAAGAATAGAATCTGTACTTAACGCAAAGAATTCTAAATATATTATGATGAATGTTCCAAAAAAATCACTTAATGATATTTTGCAGATAATTCCTTCTTTGAAAAGTCCAACGGTTCTTCCTCTTGCAGATGATAAATTACTTGCAGTTCACGCAGTTATACCAGCAGAAAAGTTTTGGGAAATTGTCGGTAATCTTAAAGAAACTGGTGCTTCAGGAATTTTATTGTTACCTATTGAGAATATCATATTATGAAAAAATACAACTTAAAAAATCTTAGTGAAACACAAATCAAAAATCTGACAAGGAGAAAAAATCTTTCTTCTCAATCAGTTCAAAAAAGTGTTAATAAAATTTTGTCTGATGTTAAATCTAAAGGATTAAAATCGACTTTGGAATATGCAAAAAAGTTTGATGGATTTTCTTCACGTGAAATCTTTGTAACCGGACAGGAATTTGAAGAAGCCGAAAAAATTCTGGATTCAAGAACTAAAAATGCAATTTTATCTGCTTACCGAAATATTTATAAGTTTCACAAAAAACAGAATCCTGAAAATTATTTGATTGAAACTGTTAAAGGAGTTAAGTGTGAAAGAAAATTTATCCCGATTCAAAATATAGGATTATATATACCTGCAGGAACAGCCCCACTTCCATCAACAATGTTGATGCTTGGAGTTCCTGCTCAGATTGCCGGATGCAAAAGAGTCGTTGTCGCATCACCCACAAGTGATAAGATTCATCCATCAATTTTATTGGCAGCAAAATTATGTGGAATTAATGAATTCCTAAAAATCGGAGGTGCTCAGGCAATCGCATTATTAGCTTATGGCGATAAGAAATTTAAAAAAGTAGATAAAATTTTTGGTCCGGGAAATCAATATGTAACTCAGGCGAAAAGTTTGGTAAGTATTGATCCTGATGGTTGTGCAATTGATATGATTGCCGGACCAAGTGAAGTTTTGGTGATTGCAGATAAATATGCCAATCCATCTTTTATTGCTGCTGATTTACTTTCACAAGCAGAGCACGGAAAAGATTCGCTTTCAATTTTGGTCACTGACAGTGATGTTTTATTTAAGAAAGTATCAATTGAATTATTAAAGCAATTGAAGAAATTACCAAGAAAAGATTTTGCAAAAGCATCATTGAGAAATTCTTATTGCCTGATAACAAATTCTCTTGATGAAGCATTTAACTTTTCAAACAAGTTTGCACCTGAACATCTTATAATTAATTTAAGAGATTCAAAAAGGTTAAGTAAAAAAGTTATCAATGCAGGCTCAGTTTTTATCGGCCAATACTCTCCGGAGAGTGCGGGAGATTATGCATCAGGGACAAACCATTCGCTGCCGACTTATGGATTTGCAAAATCAACTGGTGGAGTAAATGTTGAAATGTTTATGAAAGCCGTAACCTTTCAGTCAATAAGTGAACAAGGTTTGAAGAATTTATCTGAAATAGTTGTTACATTGGCCGAAACAGAATCACTTCAGGCACATGCTAATGCTGTGAAAGTGAGGTTGAGATGAAAAGTATTGAGCGATTAGTCAGAAAAAATATTTTGAATTTAAAACCATACACTTCTGCGCGGGATATATATCAAGATGGAATTTTTCTTGATGCAAATGAAAACTCTTTTGGAAGTGTGGTTAATTCCATTGTTAAAAATTTAAATCGTTATCCCGATCCTCATCAAAAAGAATTAAGAAACGCTTTGTCTAAAATGATTGGTATTTCTTTCGGGAAACTTTTTTTTGGTGTAGGCTCGGATGAAATAATTGATTTATTGATTCGCATTTTTTGTGAACCAGGCATATCTAATGTTATTATTCCAACACCAACTTATGGTATGTATAAGGTAGCTTGTGAAATAAATGATATCGAAGCGAGAACCGTTCTGCTTGATAATAATTTTGATCTTGATGTGGATAAAACTTTACTGGCAATTGATGAAAGCACAAAAATGATTTTTTTGTGTTCGCCAAATAATCCGACTGGAAATGTTATAAGTGCAGAAAAAATTATTGCTCTTGCAAAAAAATTTAATGGGATAATTTTTATTGATGAAGCTTATATTGAATTCGCTGAGGAAGAATCTTTTCTATCTCATTTGAATAATTTTAAAAATGTTATTGTTTCAAGAACGTTTTCAAAAGCATGGGGATTAGCTGGAGTTCGTTGCGGTTATTGTATAGCTGATGAATTAATTATTGATCTTTTATTTAAAGTTAAAGCACCTTATACAATTAATAAACTTACTTCTGATATTATTATAAAAGCTTTAAAACGAGTGAATCTAAAAAATGATCTTATTAAAAAAATTAATATGGAAAAAGACAGATTGATTCTGAAGTTAAGAGAACTGAAGTATGTAGAAAAAATTTATCCTTCTGATGCAAATTTTATTTTAATTAAAATTAAAAATGTAAAAAACGTTTTTGATTACTTAAATCAAAATAAAATCCGTGTTCGTATGCGGTCTGATGATACAAGATTACATGATTGTTTACGAATTACTATTGGAAATCGTAAAGAAAATAATTTACTGATTAAATTGTTGAAGGAGTATTAATGAAAAAACAAAATCAACGGGTTGCAAAGCTTAAACGTAATACTAAAGAAACAAAGATTACTATTGTCTTAAATCTTGACGGAACTGGTAAATCAGAAATTAGAACCGGAATTGGTTTCTTCGATCATATGATAGAACAAATTGTAAGGCATGCAAACCTTGATCTTCATATTTCAGTTAAAGGTGATTTACAAACTGATGAACATCATACAGTTGAAGATACGGGAATTGCGCTTGGTGAGGCAATTCGTAAAGCACTTGGAAATAAAAAAGGAATCCAACGTTATGGATTTTTTATTCCGATGGATGACTCAGTCGCAATTTGCACTATTGATCTTGGCGGAAGAAGTTATCTCAATTTCAACTGCAAATTTAAAAGGGAAATGGTAGGCGAATTTCCTACAGAGCTAACAAAAGAATTTTTCAGAGCTTTGGCAGATTCAATAAAAGCTAATATTTACATAAAAGCAAAAGGTGAAAATGACCATCATAAAATTGAATCAATATTCAAAGCATTTGCAAAGTCCTTAAATGAAGCTGCAAGAATTGATGAAAGAAACAATAATCGTATTCCATCAACAAAGGGAATTTTATGATTGCATTAATTGATTACGGCGCCGGAAATACTGCTTCGGTAATGAATGTTTTGAAAGACTTAAATGCTGATTTCCTTTTATCAAGTGATAAAAAAATTATTTCAAGTGCCGATAAAATTATTTTACCCGGAGTTGGTGAAGCTTCAAGCGCAATGACTAAACTTCAGGAGACCGGCTTAATAGCATTAATTAGAGAATTAACCAAACCTTTTCTTGGAATATGTTTGGGTTTGCAGTTGCTATGTAGAAAAACTGAAGAAGCAGATGCGGATTGTTTGGATATTATTCCTGTTGATGTGAAAAAATTTGATTTAGCAAAATCAAAGATTCCGCATATGGGATGGAATAGTGTAAATAATTTTCGTGATGTAAATCTTTTCAGAAACATTGAGCAGAATTCATTTTTCTATTTTGCGCACTCTTACTATGTGCCTGAAAATGAATTTACAACATCTGTTTGTAATTATGAGATTAATTTCTCTTCATCAATCAGATATAAAAATTTTTACGGAGTTCAATTTCATCCGGAAAAATCAAGTAAACAAGGGATTCAGATAATTAAAAATTTTTTAAGCTTATGAAAATTATTCCAGCATTAGATATTCTTGACAACAAACTTGTTCGACTTGAAAAAGGTGAATACAATTCGGCAATAGTTTATTCCGATGATCCATTTAAGATGGCTTGCACTTTTTTTGATTCTGGCTTCGAATGGTTGCATATTGTTGATTTATCAGGGGCTAAATCCGGAAAACTATTTATCACAGAATTGATTAATAGAATTAAGAATGAAACAAAACTTAAAATCCAAATTGGCGGAGGAATCAGAAAACTGGATGACGCAAAGATGTTGATGGATAAAGGTGCAGATAGGTTAGTCCTCGGCACAATTTCAGTATTGGACAAACAAGAATTTGAAAAAATAATTTTGTTAGTTTCACCGGAAAAAATTGTTGCTTCAGTTGATGTTAAGGAAGTTTACGTAATGATTAAAGGATGGACATTAAATTCTGGAATAAAATTGTATGATCACATTAATTATTGCCTTTCTAAAAATGTAAAGACATTTCTGTGTACAGATATTAAAAATGACGGAATGCTTACCGGACCAAACTTAGTGCTTTACAAATATCTGATGTCCGAATTCCCATCCGCTGATTTTATTGCTTCGGGAGGAATAGGTTCTTTACAGGATTTAACTTCTCTAAAAGAGTTAAACATTTATGCAGCGGTTGTTGGTAAAGCTATTTATGAAAACAAAATTGATTTGATGGAGTTAATAAAAAATGCTGACTAAAAGAATAATTCCCTGCCTTGATGTAAAAGATGGTAAGGTGGTTAAAGGAACAAACTTTATAAATCTTCGTGATGCAGGTTCTGCGGTTGAACTTGCTGAAAGATATTATCACGAAGGGGCTGATGAGTTAGTATTTCTGGATATCTCCGCCTCAATTGAAAAAAGAAAAACATTGGCTCAGTTGGTGAAAGATGTTTCTTCGGTAATACGAATTCCTTTTACCGTTGGCGGAGGAATTTCTGATATTAAAGATATTTCTGATTTGTTAAACAGCGGAGCAGATAAAGTTTCATTGAATACTTCTGCAATAAAAAATCCAATGCTTATTTCTGATGCAGCAAAAAAATTTGGCTCACAAGCGATTGTTGTTGCAATAGATGTTAAAAAGATCGCAGACAATTACATGGTTTTTATTAAAGGAGGAAGCGAGCAAACAAATTGGGATGGTTTTTTATGGTGCAAGAAAGCAGAGGAACTCGGTGCAGGCGAAATTCTTATAACATCAATGGATAAAGATGGAACTAAAAATGGTTATGATATTGAATTTATTTCCAAATTGACTTATTTGGTTAATGTGCCAATTATTGCTTCAGGTGGTGCAGGAAACAAAGAACATTTTGTTGAAGCTTTTAATAATGGCGCTGATGCTTGTCTAGCTGCAAGTTTATTTCATTATCAGGAACTAAAAATATCAGAATTAAAATCTTTTCTTTTTCAAAAAGGAGTAAATGTAAGATTATGATTGACATTTCAACATTAAATTTTAGTAAACTAAATAGTTTAATCCCTGCAATCATTGTTGATATATATACAGATAAAATTCTTATGCTTGGGTTTATGAACGAACAGGCACTTAAGAAAACAATTGAAACAAAAAAAGTTACCTTTTTTAGCAGGACTAAAAAAAATCTTTGGACAAAGGGAGAAACCTCGGGAAATTTTTTAATTGTACAAGATATTATTACAGATTGTGATAATGATTCAATTATTGTTTACGCCGAACCACAAGGACCAACTTGTCATCTTGGCAATTACTCGTGCTTTAAGATTCCGAATGCAAATCTCAATTTTCTTTTGAAGTTAAATGAATTGGTAAACCAGAGAAAAAAAAATTTACCTGAAAATTCTTATACAACAAATTTATTTAAAGAAGGTTCAGATAGAATTATTCAAAAAGTTGGAGAAGAAGCAATTGAAGTAGTAATTGCGGCTAAAAATAAAAGCAGGCGAGAGATTATATATGAATCTGCTGACCTGCTTTATCATTTAATTGTTATGTTAACAGATAACGATATAAATTTAACCGATGTAGTTGAGGAACTTGAATCAAGACATAAGTAAAGCTATTCTTTAATAAATTTATAAGCTCCATAATCAATAAAATCATCAACATATAAATCAAAAGATTTTACTTTCCCATTTTCAATTAAAAACGGAAAAACTTTTATACCATAGGTGGGATCGGAATAAGTACATAAGAAACTGTTGTTTCCAACATACTCAAGTTTACCTATTAGTTTTGAATGATGTTCAAGTGTAAGCTCAAGGTAATTATTAACTTTTTTTAGTTGTGCCGATCCATATACAGAATTTTTGTATTTACCTTCAAACTCTGATAAACTTAATTCAGGATTAAGATTCATAGCTATAGAATCACGAACTTCTTGAAGCCATTTTATATTTGTTTCCTGTCGTTTAATAAATCCAGCATAAAAAGTTGAATCATAATTTCTATATGGTAATCCAAGATAGGCATCAATAATTTCCCACTTCAATGATTGAAAGAAAGCATTCTGATCTGTGTTAGTTAAAACTACTATCCCGAGTTTTTCTTCGGGCAGTAAGGTTACTGAAGTAACAAATCCATTTACACCACCAGTGTGCATTACGATTTCTCTGCCTTCGTAATCCTGAAATGCCCAACCCATTCCATACAGAGAATAATGTGCATTATTGTAAGGATGCTTAATTCTTCTTTCGATTGAAAGAAGTTGTCTTGTTCTCTGAATTGCTAAAAATGGAATAACATTTTGATTATTGTATTTACCACTGTCCAATTGCGCAATTATCCAATGAGATAAATCATTTATTGATGATCCGATACTTCCACAAGGAGCCAGATTATCAATTTTCTGAATTGGAATCTTACTGATCTTTCCATCAACAAATGTATGTGGCTTAGCAATGTTATCTGCTTTCATAAAATCCACAGATAAAGATAATGTTCTGTTCATTTCAAGAGGTTTAAAAATTTTTTCTTTAACAAACTCCGCCCAACTCATTCCCGAAACCTTTTCAATTACTTTTCCTGCAACAGCATAACCGGCATTTGTGTAACCATACTTTGTTCTGAAATCATATTTTGGAGTTAACATTCCAAACTTTTCAATAACTTCGTCAGCAGTTAAATCTGAAGCCCAATACATAAAATCTCCCTGAAAAGTTTCATATCCCATCCTGTGAGAAACAATATCAAGTAGATTCAAATGTTCTGTAACCCATGCGTCTTTCATTTTAAAATCTGTTAGATATTTTATTACTTTATCTTCAAGATTAAGTTTTCCATTCTGTTCAAGAATTGCTAAGGCGGTACCTGTAAATGCTTTTGTGTTTGAACCAATCATAAATAAAGTATTCTCATCAACTTTATCATTTGTTCCAAGTTCCTTAACACCGTAACCTTTTGCGACAATAATTTTTCCATCTTTAACAACAAGAACTGCAGCTCCAGGAATTTGCCATCGTTCAAGTGCACGATTAACGTAAAGGTCAAGACTATCAGAAATGAAAGGCGGGATAGTCTGTGAATAAATGTTGCAGACAAATGATATTGCGACAAATAAAAATTTTAACAAGCTTTTCATAACTACTCCTAAAATTGTTGATTTATTTTAATGTCTACAAAATTCATTTCATAAAAAATAGCATACAAACCTACCTGAAGATTAGCAACTGAAACAGATATAGTAGATTTTCAGTATTTAAAATCAGTGATTATCTGTTTAGTCAGTGTAATCAGCGTGCTATTCTCTTTTTAAATTTTGTTATATTTCCACCCTAAATTTACAAAACAATAAATCTGGTATTAAACTTGGCTAAAGAAAAAGTTCTTGTTACCTCTGCTTTGCCTTATGCAAACGGACCAATTCATCTTGGTCATTTAAGTGGAGCTTATCTTCCGGCAGATATTTATGTCCGTTATAAAAGATTAAACGGTGACGATGTAATCTACATTTGCGGCTCTGATGAACACGGTGTTCCGATAACCATTAGTGCTGATAAGGAAAAAGTTTCTCCGCAGGTAATTATTGATCGTTATCATTATCAAAATAAAAAAGCTTTTGAACGATTTGGAATGAGCTTCGATAATTACTCAAGGACAAGTCTTCCAGTTCATCATGAAACAGCTAAAGAATTTTTTCTTGAGTTTTATAATCGCGGTTTATTAATTGAGAAAAAATCATTACAGTTTTTTGATGATAAAGCAAATATGTTTCTGCCGGATAGATACGTTGAAGGCACCTGCCCTAAATGCGGAAATACGGAAGCAAGAAGTGATGAATGCGAAGTTTGCGGTTCTTTGTACGATCCATCGGAATTATTAAATCCTAAAAGCAAAATTTCCGGCTCAACGCCAACTCTTAGAGAAACCTCACACTATTATTTTCCGTTAGGTAAATATCAGCCCGCACTGGAAAAATATGTTGATGAGATGAATGCAAAGTATGGCTGGAAAGATAATGTGCTTCAGTATTGCCGTGGTTGGTTCAAAGATGGATTAAAAGATCGTGCAATTACCAGAGATTTGGATTGGGGCATAAAAGTTCCGGTGGAAGGTGCTGCAGGAAAAGTAATTTACGTATGGTTTGAAGCGGTACTTGGTTATATATCTTCAACAAAAGAATTATCTCAAATAAAAAATCAACCTGAACTCTGGAAAAAGTATTGGCAGGATCCGAATACAAAATATATTGCTTTTATCGGTAAGGATAATGTTGTATTTCACACAATTATTTTTCCTGCAATTTTAATGGCATGGAATGAAGGTAACAATGAAAAATATTGTCTGCCGCAAAATGTTCCTGCAAATGAATTTTTAAATTTTGAAGGTAAGAAATTTTCCAAAAGCAGAAATTGGGGAATTGATGTTGATGAATTTTTAGATTTGTTTGCACCTGATTTGTTACGCTATACTCTTGCAGCTAATCTTCCGGAAACTCGTGACACAGATTTTTACTGGAAAGAATTTCAGTTAAGAAATAACAGCGAACTTGCAGATATACTTGGCAATTTTATCAATCGTACGTTTACATTTGTGTTCAAGCATTTTGATGGAAAAGTCCCTTCTCTTGGAAAGCTTGAAAAAATTGATGAAGAAATGTTAAAAGAAATTTCTGAATATCCACAAAGAGTGGCTAATCTTTTTGAAAGATATAGAATCCGGGACGGTGTAAATGAGATTATGAATCTTGCTCGTGACGGAAATAAGTATTTTAATGATACTGAGCCCTGGAAAACTGTCAAATCTGATAAGGAAAGATGCGGCACAACTTTAAAAATTTGTCTGCAAACAATTTATACACTTGCAGAATTATTTTCTCCGGTGCTTCCATTTTCAACAGAAAAGTTATTTATTATGTTAAATTCAAAACCTGTTGATTGGAAAGATTGCGGTAAATCCCAACTAAAAGAAGGACATCAATTGAATCAAAGTGAAATTTTATTCCCGAAAATTGAAGATGAAAAAATAGAAGCTCAAATTAATAAGCTTCCTGAGTCGGAAACCCAAAAAGAAAAAGTTGAGATGATTACTTATGATGATTTTATGAAAACCCAACTTCGCGTTGCAGAGGTTATTGAAGCTGAAAATGTAAAGAAGAGTGAAAAATTGTTGCGATTAAAAGTAAAGCTTGATAATGAGGAACGACAGGTTGTTGCCGGCATTGCAAAAAGTTATAAACCGCAGGACTTGATTGGGAAAAAAGTGGTTATTGTTGCTAACTTACAACCAGCTAAATTGATGGGATTAGAATCCAAAGGTATGATTTTAGCCGTTGAAACCAAGGATGGCGGATTACAAGTTTTAACCATTCCGGAATCAGTTAATAATGGTACAAGAGTTAAGTAAATCAATAGTTAAGTATGAAAAGAATTTTTTTAATAATTTTTATAATATCATTCATTCCCGCATTTGCTCAAAGTCCGGTTGAAAAGATATCTACTGAACTTAAATCTGGATTAGAGAGCGGGACTCAAGGCAATAAAATTCTAGTCTGGATTTATTTTTCTGACAAAGGAGTAAATGCAATTGATGGTCTGTCAAATCCTAAAACAATAGTTAGCAAAAAATCTTTAGAGCGGCGATCTAAAGTATTAAGTAAAACAAATTTAGTTGATTTTACAGATCTTCCTATAGATCAAAATTACATTAATGTTCTGCGCCAGAACGGATTTGTAGTAAAACAAAAATCAAAATGGTTTAACGCTGTAAGTGGTTATGCAACTTTATCAGAAATCAATTCTATCTCATCATTATCTTTTGTAAAAAAAATTGATATTGTTAAAAAGTTATTAAGAAGAAAAGATGATGTCGAATTTCAAACATCAGAAATTAATCTGGACAAATCCTTAACACAACCCGAAGGAATTTTATCGTTTAATTATGGTTCGTCATTTACACAATTATCTCTCTCTAATATTCCTCAAGTGCATGATTTAGGATATACAGGCAAAGGCGTAACTATTTGCCTTATGGATGCAGGGTTTGATAATCTTCAACATGAAGTTTTTAGTAATATGAATATTGTTGCGCAATGGGATTTTGTGAATAGTGATTCGGTTGTGGCTAATCAAAATGATATGGGTGAAGGTTCACACGGAACCGCAACTTTATCTATTATTGGTGGATATAAAGAGGGACAATTAATCGGACCTGCTTTTGGAGCAAATTATCTTCTTGCTAAAACGGAAAACACTGATAGTGAAACTCCTATTGAAGAAGATAACTGGATTGCTGCACTCGAATGGGCAGATAGTATTGGTGTTGATGTTACTTCGACTTCATTAGGTTATTTAACCTATGATTCCCCTTATACCAGCTACACCTGGGAAAATATGGATGGAAATACGGCAAGCATAACAATAGCTGCTGATCTTGCTGTGAAAAAAGGAATTGTTGTTGTTAATTCTGCTGGCAATGAAGGATTCAATTCAACGCATAACACTTTAGGCGCCCCTGCTGATGGCGATAGTGTAATTTCTGTGGGATCTGTTTCTTCAAATGGAGTAAGGAGTTATTTCAGCAGTGTCGGACCTACAGCAGATGGACAAATAAAACCAGATGTAATGGCAATGGGTTCAAATGACTATCACGCTTCATCCGTCGGTAATTCTTATTCTTTTGGAAGTGGTACTTCTTATAGTTGTCCCATAGTGGCGGGAGTTTGTGCCTTATTGCTTGAGAAAAATCCAAAGCTAACTCCGATGGAAGTTTTACAGACACTTAAATCAACCGCATCACAAAGCAGTAATCCGGATAATCTTTATGGTTGGGGTATTATAAATGCTTACGCTGCTTTAAATTCTATTATTGCAGATGTTAAAGACACTAAAGTTGTCGATGATTTTTATTTGTTAACAAATTATCCGAATCCATTTAATCCGGTAACAACTATAAGATATACTATACCTGAAAAAAATTTTGTAACAATTTCTGTATATAATATTCTTGGTGATGAGGTCAGTACAATTTTTAATGGCGAAATGGAAGCAGGTGTTAACGAAATTAAGTTTGATGGTTCGTCTTTAGCTGGCGGATTATCAAGTGGAGTTTATTTTGTAAGATTGATTTCAAGTAATGTTCAAAAAACTCTTAAAATATCGCTTATCAAGTAAATCAATCTTAAGTATTATTAATAAAGGGGAAAGATAAGTCCTAAATTACCTTGATTTTCAAGACCTCTATTGATAAAATTCATAATTAAATTTGTATTCATTTTATAGGAGATAAAAATGTCATTAAGGGTTAGCTCTTTATTACTTGCCTTTCTAACAATTCTTGTTATTTCTTGTTCACCGGAACATTCTAAAATAGTTATAGCTGAGTATAATGATTCACAAGTTACTATGGGTGAATTTGAGAAAGCTTATGCTAAAAATTCAGGCAGCTATGAAGCAGCATCAAAAGATAGTTTTCAGAACTATAAAAACTTTGCTGATCTTTATGTGAACTTTAAAATGAAATTAAAGGATGCCGAAAAAAGAGGTTATCAAAATGATTCGGCACTAAGCCAGGAATTACTTGATTATAAAAAGAAAGTTGGTGCTTCATATATTCTGGAAAAATATCTTGTAGAACCAAATATTAAAGACTGGTATGAAAAACGAAAAATCGAAATTCGTGCAAGTCATCTGATGATCAGACCCGAGAACAATGATGTAGAAGCAGCAAGAAAACTTGCTAACGCATTATTAGACAGCATTAAAAAAGGTGCAAAGTATGAAGATATGGTCCTAAAATATTCTCAGGATCAGTATTCTAAAAATAAAGGCGGAGATATATACTATTTTACAGCCGGGCAACTGCCATATGAATTTGAAGATGCCGCATATAAAACTGAAGTAGGTCAAATATATCCTGAGGTCGTGCAAACCAAGTTCGGATTTCATATAATAAAAGTTACAGATAAAAAACCGCGTGTTCCCAAAATCAGAGCAAGCCATATTCTTGCAAGCTACACAAATAATCCTATGGCTATTAAAGATACTATGGCAGCAAAAGTTAAGATGGATAGTATTTTAACTGCATTAAAATCAGGTGAAGATTTTGCAGAAGTTGCCAAAAGATATTCTGATGACCCGGGATCAAAAGAAAATGGCGGGGATCTTGGATTTTTTGAAAGAAGAATGATGGTGCCTGAATTTGATGAAGCTGCCTTCAAGCTTGATGTTGGGCAGGTTTCGGATGTGGTGAAAACTGGTTTCGGCCTTCACGTAATTAAGGTTACAGAGAAGCAATCATATCCAACATTTGAGGAAGACAGAGAAAACTTAAAGAACTTACTTAAAAGATCTCGTTACAATGATTTATACTCTCAGTTAACCGATAGCTTAGGCAAACAGTATAATTATAAGCTGGATGAAAACGTTATTCAGCAAATATTTGGTTATAATGATTCCACATTTATTGGAGCAGAGCTTAAAGGTTTAGATGATTTTGGTAATAAAACAATTTTTAGTTTTGCAAATGTAAAAGAAAGTGTAAATGATTTTTATTCGAAGATGAAAGGTGATACAGAATTTGCCGGCAAAAGACTTACAACCGATATCTTAAAAAAGGCAGCAAAAAAATTCAGTGAGCAAATGTTCCTTGAAGAAAAAGCATTATCATTGGATAAAACAGATCCACAATTTGCTGATTTGATGCACGATTATCAAAATGGCATTTTCATTTTCAAATTGCAGGAGGATGAAGTATGGAATAAAGTAAAAATTGATAGTGCAAAACTTTTTGATTACTATCAGAATAATAAAGATAAGTTTATGTGGAAAGACAGAGTTGGATATACAGAAATATTTGCTAAAAAAGATTCCTTGATTAATGATTATTATAAACAATTAAAAGCCGGCGCTAACTTCGATTCACTCGCTGCTAAAACAGAACGAGCAGGATATAAAGAAAAAAATGGCAAGTACGATTTGCAAGTTGTCGGTTCTACAGAGTTCTCTAAAGCTGTTAACAATCTATCCAGGGTTGGCGATTTTACCGAGCCGATTCAAAATTCAGGTGGATATTCTATCTTAAGATTAGATGTTAAAGATCCTTCACGAGTTAAAACTTTTGAAGAAGCAAAACCAGAAGTTTCGGGTGCTGTGCAGGAAGTTGAAAGTAAACGTTTAGAAAATGAGTATCTTGATTCATTAAAGAAAATATACAAGCCCGTTATCTATTACGATAAATTACACGAAGCGTTTAAGGTTGAAACTAAATAAAATATTAATTCTTATTTGGATCCTTATTTTTATCGGTTGCTCAAAAGAACCGAAGAAAGAAAATTTTTTAGCCCGGGTTAATGATTCTTATCTTACCAGGGAAGAATTTGCTTCCCTGGTTGATACAACAAATCTAAGTCCTATCCGAAGACAAGAGATTATCAAAGATTGGATTTATCGTGAAGTGCTTTATCAAAAAGCTAAGTCTGAAAAAATTGTTGACCAGGAAAATTTTAAGAATGTTTTAAAAACTTCAACCAAAGAACTTGCTGCTGCAATGCTGTTAGATGATTTTTTATCATCGGAAGAAATAAAATTTTCTGATAGTGATTTGCTTGAGTATTATCAAAAAAATAAAAATTATTTTCAGTTAAATGCCGACTCTTACTTGATAAATAAGGTTACATTTAGATTTGAAGATAATGCAATCAAATTCAGATCACTTGCTGTTGAAAGCGACTGGACTAAAGCAGCCAATTTTTTGAGTAACGATTCATCATTAATTCTAAATATGAATTCTGAGTTAATACAAGAAAATTATCTTTACCCGATGCAGTTAATGAAGATAGCCAGGGATTTGTATCCGCAGGAAATTAGTATTGTAATTGCAGAAAGCGGTGGATATTATTCAGTTGTGCAGTTACTTGGCAAATATGATAAAGGCACTGTTCCGGGTTTTGAAATTATAAAACATCTGGTTGAAAAAAGATTTTTAGCTGAAAAGCAAAAACAATTAGTTGATGATTATTTAAAAGAACTTTATTCAAATAACGATATCGAGATCAAAAAATGAAAATTAGAATTGCTCTATTGCTCATACTTCTAAGCAGTGCCGGCTTTACCCAGCAAGTGCTTGATAAAATTGTAGCTGTTGTAGATAATGAAATAATATTACAAAGTGAATTGGATTTTCAAGCAAGTGTGTTTGCATCCCAAAGACAATTGGATGTTAATACTCCCGGATTGAAAAAACAGTTGCTTAATTCTATGATTGAAGAAAAACTGATTTATGCTCAAGCAGAATTAGATTCAATCACCGTTACTGAAGATGAAATTAATCAGAGAATAGACTATCAAATAAATGCATTCGTACAACAATATGGTTCGGTTGCAAATATTGAAAAAATTTATGGAATGAGTATCGACAGAATAAAAAGAGAATTGCGTGATGATGTCCGTAAAAGTTTAATGACTCAGAGATTGCAGGAGAAAAATTTTGGGAAAGTTGATGCAACCAAGCGGGAAGTGGAAGAATTTTTTGCAACATACAAAGACAGTATCGGAACAATTCCGGAAAAAGTTAAACTCTATCATATCTTCCAAAACCCGAAAGCAAGTGAAAAATTAAAAAAGAAATTTAGAGATAAAGCATTGGCATTATTGGATTCTTTGAAAGCTGGAAAAGATTTTGCTGAGCTTGCAAGAAAATATTCTGATGACCCCGGTAGCGCGGCTCAGGGTGGCGATCTTGGTTTTGTAAAAAAAGGAGTCTTCTATCCAGAGTTTGAAGAAGCAGCTTTTAAATTAGTTGAAGGACAAATCTCCGGAGTTGTTGAATCACCTGTTGGTTTTCACATCATCCAGCTTATTGAAAAGCGTGGTGAATCAATTAAAACGAGACACATTTTAATAAAAATTAAAGCTGATGAAAATTCAGATTTGCAAACGATTGAGTTTTTAACTGAAGTTAGAGATAGTATTATAAAGGGTGCGGGAACCTTTCAGTATTTTGCTAAAAAATATAGCGAAGATAAAGAAACTGCTCCTTTTGGTGGTGAACTTGGAACTTACTATATAAATCAGCTTGATAAATCTTTGCTTGACGCTGTTGGTAAATTGAAGCAAGGTGAAATTAGTTATCCCAAAAGATTAGAATATGGACCCGGAACTTATGGATATCATATAGTATGGCTGGAATCAAGAATACCGCAGCATATTGCTGATCTTACTGAAGATTATACGGAAATTAAAAAACTTGCCGATGAGAATAAAAAACAGAAAGAATATTTAAAGTGGATTGAAACTCTGAAAAGTAAAATTTATTGGGAAGTAAGAATCTAAAAATTTCAATACAGGTAATTTAGTGAGTGAATTAAAATCCAGAATTGATGACGTTCAACTTGTTGAGCAGTTAAATCAAAAAATAAAATCAGTTAAATCTGAAATATCAAAAGTTATTATCGGACAGGATGAAATTATTGACCAGCTAATAATTTCTTTGTTGTCACGAGGGCATTGTTTATTGGTTGGAGTACCGGGATTAGCTAAAACTTTGTTAATTAAAACACTTGCGGAAGTAATGGATCTTAAGTTTAACAGAATCCAGTTTACACCTGATCTTATGCCAAGCGATATAACAGGGACTGAAATTCTTGAAGAAGATATTGCTACAAAAAAGAGAAATTTTAGATTTATATCAGGACCTATTTTTGCAAACATTATTTTAGCTGATGAAATAAACAGAACTCCACCCAAAACACAATCTGCATTGCTCGAAGCTATGCAGGAGCACAAAGTTACGGCTGCAGGAACAACGCATAAATTACCCGATCCGTTTTTTGTACTTGCCACACAAAATCCAATTGAGCAGGAAGGCACATATCCTTTACCCGAAGCACAGCTTGACAGATTTATGTTTAATCTGTGGTTGGATTATCCAACAAATGAAGAAGAAGTTAAGGTTGTACAAACAACAACAAGCGAATATCAAGCTAACCTGAACAAAGTATTAACTTCGGAAGAAATAATTTTATTTCAAGATCTTGTTAGAAAAGTTCCGGTTGCTGATAATGTAATTGAATTTGCTGTTAAGATTTCTAATATGACAAGACCAAATAATGGTAAATCTCCTAAATACGTTAAGGACTGGGTTACTTGGGGTGCTGGCCCACGAGCATCGCAATATTTAGTTATGGCTGCTAAAACAAAAGCGATCATTCAGGGAAGATATTCACCAAACATGGATGATATAAAATTTGCTATGCTGCCTGTTTTACGTCATAGAATCATTACTAATTTTAGTGCTGAAGCTGAAGGAATTTCTTCTATTGATGTGATCAAAAAGATTGGCGAAGAAATTTAAAACCGCTATAACTTTGCAATCTTGTAATTCTTAATCGCAAAATAAATTTCAGTTGCTGTGGTTTTTATTACTGTTGCAAAAGGCACAGCCAATAACATTCCGATAATTCCTAATAATTCACTGCCTGTTATAATCAATAAAATAATTATTATCGGGTGCATATCCACACTTTTTGAAAATACATAAGGTTGAACAAATCCGTTATCAAGGGAGTATGTTAACAACACAATTAAAACAATAAGCGGAACCTGGGACAAATCTCCCGTTTGCATAATTGATATGACTATTGCCGGTATGCCTCCAACTACGGGTCCAAAATAAGGAATCAAGTGACCTAATCCTGCTATTACTCCTAATGGAAGAGCATTAGGTAATCCAATAAAATAAAATCCAAATCCAATACACATCCCTACAAAAGTTGCATCAAAAATCCAACCTCTTACAAATCTGCCAAGTTGAAGACTGATTCTTTTAAGAATCCAGTATGAAGCTTCAAAATATTTATTAGGAACAATATGTATCAGAGCTTTTTGAATTGTTGAGCTGTCTTTCAGCAAAAAGAAAGCGATGAAGGGAACGATTACCATTACAGCAATAACTGATATTAAACCGCTGAGGAACTGAGTTATATTATTTATTGCATCGTTAAATGAAGTGGAAATAATTGTTTGAACTTTTGCTGTTAGCTCGCCCTGCTTGAATAGAGGAAATATCGCCAGTATCTTTTTTTCAACTAAAGATAATTCTTCATTTAAAGAAAAATCTTTTAATGATATTAATAATTCATCCATCTGGTAAAACAATTTTGGGATGACGAATGAAAAACCCAGGTAAATTAAAAATCCAAAGACAGCAAAAATTATTAAAGTTGAAAGAGTTCTTGATAAACCCCAACCTTCAAGTGTTCTTACAAAAGGTGCTAGAATAAATCCCAACAGAACTGCAATGGCAACTATGATAATTATGTTAGTTAGCAGATAAGCAAAGTAAATGGCAATTATTAATGCGGCAATTAATAAAAAATAACGAGAATATTTTTTTTGTGTTTGTTCAGACATAAAATTTTATTCCACGGCTTCTATTCTGCGAACACTGGGAACTTCTTTCATAATTGTTCTTTCAATTCCTGCCCTTAAAGTCATTATGGATAAAGGGCAAATAGCACAAGAGCCGGTAAGTCGAACTTTGACAATTCCATCACTTGTAATCTCAACTAATTCAACATCGCCGTTATCGGCTTGAAGAAATGGTCTTACGCTATTTAATGCTTTTTGAACTTCGCTTTTCATAATCAAAAGTAAGCCCGATGAGAAAATCGGGCTTTATTTATTAAGAAATATCGTCTGAAAAAAATTCTAAAGCAAATTTAATCATCATCGCCCAATAAAATTTCAATCTTTTCTGATGGAGCAGAATTTCTGATATTAACTTGTTCTGTCAGTTTTCTTGATATGTCCATCAAGATATTAGTTTCTTTTGCATCGGGCATACCAAACACCATCGGCAAACCGCTATCGCCGCCTTCTCTTATTCTCGGATCGATTGGAATACCACCAAGGAATGGCGTATTAAGCTCTTTAGAAATTCTTTCACCTCCGCCAGATCCAAAAATATCATATTTTTTTCCTGTATCAGGAGCGATAAAGTAACTCATATTTTCAATTACTCCAAGAACAGGAACATTAACTCTGGTAAACATTGCAAGAGCTTTTCTTGCATCAATTAAAGAAACTTCCTGCGGAGTTGTTACGATTACAGCACCGGTTAATGGGATTGTTTGAACTAGCGTTAGTTGAATATCCCCGGTTCCCGGAGGCAAATCAAAAATCAAATAATCAAGTTCACCCCAATCAACATCGGTCATAAATTGTTTTATTGCACCGCTTGCCATCGGACCACGCCAGATAACAGGTGCTTTATCATCAACCAAAGAACCAATTGATATAAATTTTACATCATAATTTTCAAGCGGGATAATTTTTACTGAGTTTCCATCCTGATATACTTTTGGTTTTTCTGTTGAGCCAAGCATTAACGGAATGCTTGGTCCGTAAATATCTGCATCAATCAATCCAACGCGGGCACCATCTTTTGCCAAAGCAACAGCCAGATTTACTGCTACTGTGCTTTTACCAACACCACCTTTTCCACTTGCAACAGCTATTGTGTTTTTTACGCCGGGCATAATAGCATCTTTTTTTGCATCTTTATGAGTTGATATTGATGCTGATTTTGTTGTAATGGTTAGATTAATATTTTGGAGATTATTAAAATCTTTTTTTAACTGTGCTTCAACTATTTGTTTTATCTCGCTAACATCTTTGGTATTTATTGCAATTTCTAAATCCAGGTTGTTATTATTTAACTCAAACTTCTTTATGGAATTTAGTGTAAGCAGATTTGTATCAAGTTTTTTGTTATTGATATTTTTTAATGAGCTTATAATACCACTTTTTGTAACTTCGAACATTTAATTTCCCTCGATTCTTTTCAAAATACTTTATGAAAATTTATAAGATTATTTTTTTGTTTTTATTTCTCAAATGATTTTTGAATTGTGCTACCAAGAGCTTTGATTGTATGATTCATAAGCCACTCCTGACTATTAATTTTTTTTGTTCCTTCTATAACTTCTGCAAATTTATACGAGCCATCTGGCTGCAAAATTCTTGCTTTAACATTATCTTTTAACGAAACTTTTATTAAAGTACGCATTAGTTGATCTTTTAATTTTAAATTCTCAATGGGGAATGCAATCTCAACTCGTCTATCTAAGTTACGCTGCATCATATCCGCACTGCTTAAATAAATATCTTCTTTCCCATCATTAAAAAAGTAGAATAAGCGGCTGTGTTCAAGAAATCTTCCAACAATACTTCTAACTTCAATGTTTTCACTAAGACCCGCAACGCCAGGAATTAAACTGCAAACGCCTCTGACAATTAATTTTATTTCAACACCAGAATTTGAAGCTTCATAAAGCGCTGCGATGATAGCAGGATCGACAAGTGAATTGAGTTTCATAATAATTTTAGCTTCTTTACCGGCAAGTGCATTCTCAATTTCACGATTTATCAATTCTACAAATTTTTCTCTCATATTTATCGGAGAGACAAACAGTTTTTTATACTCTTTTTGTTTTGAATAACCGGTTAGATAATTAAATATATCAGATACATCGCTGCAGATATCCGGATCAGAAGTAAATAATCCAAGATCAGTATAAAGCTTTGCGGTTGTGGCATTATAATTCCCGGTTGAAAGATGAACGTATCTTTTTACACCATCAAATTCCTTGCGCACAACTAAAGTCATCTTTGCATGTGTTTTTAATCCAACCAATCCATAAACCACGTGCACCCCTACTTTTTCAAGTTCACGAGCCCAATAAATATTATTTTGTTCATCAAATCTTGCTTTCAATTCCACCAGCACAGCAACTTGTTTGCCCATTTCAGCAGCTTCAATCAAGCATCTGACAATGGGGGAATCAGTTCCCACTCTGTATAATGTTTGCTTGATTGCAAGTACATCGGGATCCATTGCTGCTTTTTTAATAAAATCAATTACAGGTGTAAAAGAATGATAAGGATGATGGAGTAGAATATCTTTTTGCTTTATTATTGAAAAGATATCTTCATCTTCTTCAAAAACTTTAGGCACAACGGGGTAGTATGGTTTTTCTTTAAGTTGATGAAGAGGAATTTTATAAAAGTTCATTACATCACTTAAGCCCAAAGGTCCATCAGACAAATGCACATCATCTTTAGTGATCTGAAGATTTTCAACTAAAGTTTCCAGCATAAATTCTGGCATAGGATGACCAACTTCTAATCTAACAACGTTTCCAAATCTTCGCTGCTTAATATTTTCTTCAATCACTCTTAACAAATCATCGGCTTCATCTTCCTGAAGTTCAATATCAGTATCACGGGTAATTCTAAATCTGTGTGCTTCAACAATTTCCATTCCTGGAAATAAGAATTGAAGATTAGCTTTTATCAAATCTCCCAGCCAGATAAAACTTGCCGAAAAATTACCATTAGTTGCTACTGATTTATTAGGTTGAATTATTTGATCTATCTGAAGCAATCTTGGTAAAATACTTGGAACTTTTACACGTGCAAAATGATTTTCACCGTTTGGTTTTCTGATGAGAATAGCAAGACTTAAACTCAAATTAGAAATATATGGGAATGGTCTTCCGGGATCAAAAGCCAGCGGAGTTAAAACAGGGAAAATCTCTTTGATAAAATAATTAGTAAGTGCTTCTCTCTGCTGATCATTTAAATCTTCTATTGAATATAGATGAATATTATTTCTATTTAATTCAGGAACAATTTCATCCATCCAATATCTATCAAGAGTTTTTAAAAGAGGTTTAAGTGATCTCTCAACTTTTTTTAATTGTTCAATAGGTGTCAATCCATCAATTGATGGCTCTGAAACATTAGCAGCAATTTGTTCTTTCAGTCCGGCAACACGAATCATATAAAATTCATCCAGGTTTGAAGAAAAGATTGAGATGAATTTTACCCTTTCGAGCAAAGGTAATTCCGGATTAAGCGCTTCTTCTAACACACGTTTATTAAACTCAACCCAGCTCAGGTCTCGGTTAATAAAATTTTCCGGTTTACTGTATTTTTTTAATAATTCTTTAATATTCATATAGAACTTTATAAGTGGGGACAAATATAAGTTATTTACAAAAGATTTACCGTGATAAAATGCGTATAATTAGGTTAAAATTTTAGTCTTAAACGAAAATCAGGAATAAAGGCATTTTATCCAGATTAAGTAGTGGTTAATAATTATAAGCATACTAAAAAGTTTTAATTGGTAAGAATCGTTTAAATGATAAAAAAAGAAATAAAGTTTGATAAAATTTCAATCATTTGCCCGCTGGCAAATAATTTTAATCTATTTTCGCAACTTTTATTTTAAAAATAGTCGAATTCGACTATTTACTTGAGTGTTTTGAACCTTTAT
>OEIU01000624.1_pt1 | contig 30919 bp, 37 predicted proteins | sample 1539221 | NCBI WGS metagenome assembly OEIU01 (sample SAMN03792071, study PRJEB22550) | activated sludge metagenome | feature: wastewater treatment plant; material: activated sludge; isolation source: Wastewater treatment plant of a petroleum refinery complex | place: Argentina: Zarate | collected...
TCATGGCGGTGATGCGGGCCTCGTCGGAAGGGGCCTGGGGGGGGCGGTTGGCGGGAGCGAACATCGCCCTGCGCGACGCGACGGTGGGATAAATCCTCCGAAACGGGCGGTGGTGGAACATGGCAGCACCTTTGCGAACGGAAAAATGCCGCCGGCGGGTTCGACCGCGCGACGGCATTGGGTTGGACGGAAGGGAAGACGGAGAGCTGACGGTCAGCTTGCGCTTTCGAGCAGCTTGCGCGCCTTGCCTTCGAGTTCGAGGCGCGTGTCCTGGTGGGCCTTGCCGCGCGCGTGCGCGGTGATGCCCTGGACGAAATCGAACACCGATTCCGGCGGCCGGCCTTCTTCGCGCAGCACCGTGTCGATGATCTTGCCGGTCTCGCCCTTGGAGAAGCCGCGCTTGCGCAGGAAGCTGTCGCGGTCGTCGTCGCTGCGGGCGACGATCTTTTCCCGCGCCGCCCGAATGCCGGCGATGAACGGCGCCGGCGAGGAATTGGCGAAGCTCGTCAGCGCCGGCGCGGCCTCGTGGGCGAACCGATTGGCCGCGAACTTCGAGTGCCGGATCGTGATCTCCTCGAAATTCTCGACGCCCCACAGGCAGCGGTTGCAGCACACGGCGCGGAGGTAGAAGCTGGCGATTCCAAGGGTCTTGGAGCCGACCTCGCTGTTCCAGGCATAGAAGCCGCGGAAATACAGGTCCGGTTCGCCGTTGGGGAGCCGGCCAGCCTCGATCGGGTGGGTGTCGTCGACGAGGAAGAGGAATACGTCCCTGTCCGAAGCATAGAGAGTGGTCGTGTCCTTGGTGATGTCGACGAACGGGTTGTGCGTCATGTTCGACCAGTCGAGAACACCGGGCACCTTCCACACCGTGTCGCCGGTTCCGTTGCCGGCGATGCTCATCACCGCGGACACGAGTTCGTGGTCCCAGATCCTCCCGTACTCCGGACCCGTCACCGCGCGCAGTTCGACGCGGCCATCGTCCATCTCCAGCGTCTTGACCTGCTCGGCGCGATGATTGAGCAGGCCGTGCTGGAGGTTGATGGCGGCGAGCGGCGCGGGAAGTTGCCGCATATAGGTCGATGGGGCGCCGACCAGGGCGCAGAGCTGTCCGTAGCTCCAGTGCGTGGGTGCGAGAGGCTGGCGTCCGCCGGGGACCATCAGGGCGAGGCGCTCGGCATTGTCGCGTGTGGCCTCGACGCGGATTTCCGCGCTTTCGACGGTCCGCGTGCGGGCACGCTCGGAGCGGGATTTTACGGCGCTGTAGAGATCGGACAGCGAAAGATAGCGCTCGTCCTCGGGTCGCGAAAACCATTCGGACGATACGCGGCCGATGCGGTCGCCGCGCGAGACGTCGACCTTGAAGCCGCCGGCGACGGGGCGAGAACTGGAAACCATGGTGTTCATGCTGAAGCCTCCTGAAGGACAAAGTCCGGCTGGCCGCTGATGCGGTCGCCGGGCGGATGATGTGGATGGACGATTGGCGTCGCCGCGTCTGGGCGGCGCCGCAGCGCAAGCCGGCGCGGCAGGCCTTCCTTTCCGGCCCTCCCGCAGTCCGGCCGCTGGGCCGCCCCCCTCCCCTCTTTCGGCTGATGGATACGGGGGAGATGGTTGACCGGGCCGGCCTGTTCGGCGATTGAGAGGCCGACCAAAAGCGGGCGCGTCCGATACGAGAGGGAACCAGATGATCAAGTCGGAGCTTGTGGACACGGTCGCCCGCCGCAATCCGCATCTTCACCGACGCGACGTCGAAAAGATCGTCAACACCGTGTTCGCCGACGTGACCGACATGCTCGCCGAAGGCGGCCGGGTGGAGTTGCGCGGATTCGGAGCGTTCACCGTTCGCCATCGACCGTCCAAGACGGGACGGAATCCGCGCACCGGAGCCGCCGTTCATGTCGGGGAGAAGTGGGTTCCCTATTTCCGGCCCGGGAAGGAACTGCACGAGCGGCTGAACCCTTCGGAGCGAAAATAGCGGCAGTGCGCCCAGTCATCCCTTGCGGCGGGAGTTCCAGGTGCGAATAGCTCGCATTTGCCGCGGGGCGCTCGGTTGCGACCGGAAAGCCCGCGTTCGTCGGTTCGCTTCGATCGCGGCGACAAGGCGGCCGACGATCTCGGGATCGTTCGAGCGGATGTCGAAGACATGCGAAACGGTCAGGAAGCTGCCATCGAAGCGCTTGGCGCCATTGCCGAGGTCCTGGATGAACGCGCGCTCGAATGTGCGGTCGAGGAGATGTGTCGCCAGGACTTTCAGCAGGGCTTCGATATCGTCGGGCTGTTCGCCAAGCATCTTGGAGCCGTTGGTGGTGATCTCCGTGTAGGTCATGGCGCGCTCCTACAAGCCGAACCATTCGAGATCGTCGACCTTGCCGGCGTCGCGATCGAGCAGGACATGGGTAAAGCCGTGCCGCCGCGCCCAGGTCATGACTGCGAACAAGTCCTGCGGAATGCGCTGCGCTCCGACACCGCAATTCTCCTCCGCGGCATAGAGGAGCCAGCCGTAGCAGGCATAGCGTCCGCCGACGCATGGCCAGTCTTCGCATGGGGTGCGGTCGAGCATCGCCCTGGTGCCGAGGCTTACGTGGCCTTTCGAGATCAAGACGACGGTGCGCGTCTCCAACGGGACGGCGGTCTCATCTAGCGGTGCGCGATCCGGGGCCGAGCAGGCGCCCAACGTTTTGGCGCGCAGCTCGTCGAGCATCTCGAATGTGGATTTTTCCAGCACGGTGTCCGCGGTGATCAGCATGACGGCGCCGCCGAACCCGTCGGGACGCATCCTGCTGCAGGTGAAGGACGTGGTGACCGCGATTTCGTCGATCGTTGCCGAGCGGCGCACGATATCCTGCAGGATTGATTGCCAGACCGATTCGGAAACGTCGATGTCGAGATAGGCGTCCTCGGTTTCCTCATTTCGGCTCTCCCTGCGAAGAAGCTCCGCGATGTGGTCGACCGCCGCGCTTTCGGGCATCGCTACCGATTCCTCGAATGCGGCGAGCAGCTGATCACGTTCGACCGTGATCTGCTCGTTGGGACCGAGCTTGCTGAAAAGATAGATCCGGGCGTCGTCTTCATCGAACTCCGCATCGAACACGGCCTCCAGTAGGAGCCGTTCGAGGGCGGTGATGTCTGCGACGGGAATCACGGGTTGCAGGACGGTGGGGGAATGATAGTCGGCCATGGGATTTTTCCTGCTTATGAAAAAGCAAAGCCCGGCGTGGGGGCCGGGCTGGTGGGGGTCTGGGATCGCTTCTCAAGACGGTGGATCGTCGGGGTCGCGTCGACCTTCGAGGATGGCCTTCGCCTTCGCGACCGCGTTCCGTGCCCTGGGCAGCCAGTTTTCAAAGGTCTGGCGTGACAAAGTCATTGGCGGCGGGGGCGCGATTTCCTCAAGCAGTGAGACAAGCTCGCAGAACTGGTCGGCCTGGCGCTGGATCGCTTCCTGAAAATGGCTCGGGATCGGAAGCTCCTCACCGCGATAGGCGGCGTCCGTGCCTTTCCAGATGCCGGTGACATAGGTTTCGCCCGCCGTCTCGAAATCGGGAACCTGCCCCGACCATTCCTTTGCTTCGACAGCGCGCCGGCAGGCCTCCTCGACGGAGGTCGCGCTGTGGTTGCGTTGCCGGTAGTGCGGGACCCTGTAGGTCGTTTCGATGGTGTATCGGGGCATCGGGAGTCTCCAGTTGCGAGTTGGCGAATTGTTCAGCAAGGCCCGGCGCGAGGTCGGGCCATCGGAGTGGATATCAACCGGCAAGCGTTCGGACAGTGCTGCACGGCGATACGCTGGAACTGGCCCTGGTGCTGTTCGTCGTGTTCACCCTGAAAAACGGGGCGCGAACCAAGGACCTCTGGGAGACCGCGACCAAGTGGGTCAGGCTGGTCGGGATCGGGAGGCTTGTCGCCTTTGTCGTGGAATACGCGGTCCTGGCCTAGGCGCGAAACGTATTGCGGCGACTGACCATCGAAATCAGCTCGGCGACCCTCTCGCCGGGCTGATTCGAATGTCTCCATCGAACATCCCGCCTGCCTTCAGGTGGTAACGTCAGGATGAAGGTGAGGGCTCGGTACGACCGGCCGTTGGCAGCCCTGCCACCGAGATTTCTCCGTTTTCGATGTGGATCACGAAAGATCCCTGCTTCGGGACGCGCCAGAGCAGTTCACGTCGAACCGTGCGGACGATCGCGTTCAGGTCGGCATCCGGTCCCGATTGTAGCAGACGGATGCAACGATCCTCGGCTTCGTCATCGAACCACTGCTGTTGCTGCTCGTAGGAGCCGGCGTCGACATCATCGGACGGTAAGAACAGCGCGTCCGTCAGGAAGGTCTGAAGCTCGGAAGGCGTAATGTCCGATTCCTTTGTGACTTGAATATTGACATCGTCCAGGGTGCCATATTCCGGATCGGTGACGATCAGATCTGTTGGGAGAAGCCAGCCGCATTCCGACTCGCCGTCGCTGACTTGCACGTCGACCTCAAGGATGTCCGGCCGTCCATCACCTTCGAAGAGGTCGAAGGGATCGATTTTCTGATAGGTAGAGCCGATATGCATCCTGTAGGATCGCAGCGTGATCCGCCGCAACCGATCGTACCAACCATAGCCGGTGTAGGCATTGTGGGGCTCGAACATCGGGAGAGATTCCCCGGTCCGAGCAAACGCGCGGGCAACGATCTGCTCCTCCAAAGGTCCCTCGCCGGCATAGAGAAGGGCATCCGATGAGACCGGCTGCGGAGCGCGAATCACGAACCGGTCGGTGTCGGCGACAGAGGGCGTGAACGGCGCCAGCCGTGGTTCGGCCTCTTCCAGATCGATCCCGAGGGCGAGGCCCCGGCGATAGGCTTTGAAGGAAAGGCTGTGCGGCCCATTTTCGGAGACCAGCCGGAAATACAGCCGCTGGACTTCCTCCGCGAGCGCATCGAACATCGCGTTTCGCACGACCTCCTTGCGGGCCGGAAGCACCAGCTTGAGATTCGCGCAGTCGACGACATCGATCGCGGCCCAATAGTTGCCATGCCAATGTTGCGAGAGCGTGGGCAACGGCATTCTGAGCGTCACCCCGTGGAAATTCGCGTTCGCATTGTCTGTATGAACGCTGTCGTGATCGAACACGCCGATGCGAACGCCACGCCATTCCTCGATATGTTTCGCATCGCCAAGGAAATCCGAGCGTGGCATTTCCTCGCGATTGAAGATGACAGGGATCGGATAGAATCGCGCGGCTCGCCGGACGGCGTCGGCGACGTAGTCATGGTCCAGTTCAGGGAAGATGACGGTCACGCCTTCGATGCCCGGAGGTCCATCGATGACGTCGATCGGCTGCCTGCCATGGAAGGCCTCGGATGTCGCCTCGATCGACCAGGAAAGCGCGGTGTCCTTCCGCCGAGCGACCAGAGCGGCGCCACGATTGGCGAGAGCGAAGAAGCCCATGCCGGCAGCGTCCTCGGACTGCGTCAGGGCCTCGGACCAGGCGCTGTGGCCGAGCGAGAAGAGCGATCTGGGATCGGCTATGCCCTGGCCGTTATCTGCGACAATGATTGCCCTTCCGAAGCGGAGATCGTCCCCCTGATCGATCACGACCTTCGTGGCGCCGGCGCGGCGCGCGTTCTGCAGAAGCTCGTTGAGGATGTCGTCGATCAATGCGTTGAACAGGCGCCCGACTTTTTCGATCGCTTCGGGCGAAACCTGCGCGTTGAAGGAGAAGTGGGATGACATTGAGGCTCTCCTGATAAGGATGGACCCGACCGAGCGCTGGCGCGGTGACCGGGCTGGGTGAGTGATCGCGGATCGACGTCAGCACGTCGGCGTGCGGCGCCGGGCGGCCACGCGGCACCCTCTCTCGGGCTCCCGCAGCCCCTCCCCCCGCCGCCGCCCTCTCCCTCTCGGGTCGCAACGCAGCTATACGATCGTCTCATTTGAACCCGCGCATACGACGGAGGGCGCGCATCTGCTTGGCGGCGCTAGGCTGGGATCGAAAGCCAGGCATGCGGCGGTTCGCCAGTATCGCGTCCGTGAGACGCTTCACGGTCTCCGGATCGTCGGTCCGGATATCGAAGACATGCGAGATCGTGTGGAAATTGCCGTGGAACCGCCAGCCGGCGTTCCCGAGGTCCTGGATGAACGCCCTCTCGAATGTTCGGTTAAGCGGGTGGTGTGCAAGGACGTCCAGCAGCGTTTCGATGCTGTCCGGCGTTCCGCCGAGCATCTTGCATCCATTGGTGCGTATCTCTGTGGGGCTCATGTCGCCCTCCTGCGAATGGTAAGGGTTGAAAGAATGTTCGATCGCTTGCGCTGGAAGCGACAGGTTGTCGAACGCGGAGCGACCGTCAAAACAAGGCGTCGTTGACATCGGCGCCGGGGAACTCGAGCAGGTATTTCTCGACCATCGCGACCGCTTCTTCGTAGGTCGGCAGGTCATCGGTTTCGGCGAGCACGTCGCCGTCGTCATCCTGAACCAGGACGTCGTAGGAATTGGGGTCGGCGGGCGGCTCGCATAGCTCGGCGCTGCCGTCGGGCAAGTTCGTCATGGGGAAGATGGTGATCTCGATCATCACACGTTGATCCTTTCGCAGAGGGAATGAGTGGGTAGTCGGAGGCTCGGCCGCGTCAGGCGTCGCCGGCGGACTGCGTGACGCGCGGATGTCTCAGCACCCAGCCGAGCACCTCGTCGGTGGTTAGATGCCAGGGCCGGGTCTGGTCGAAGCGCGAGACGACAGCGTCCTTGAACTCCTGATAAAGTTCTTCCGCTCGTTGGTCGGAGTGCAGGGCGTGGCAGAGAATGGCGAGCGCGAGCTGGGCCGGTCCTGAGCCGGAGTAGCCCCATGAGAAACCTGAGGGGCTGTGGTTGCGCAGATCCAGGCGAGGATCGAGCGCGTGGAGAACGCCAGCCTCGTCGACGACATCGACCATGAACCCCGCCGGCCTGCCGCGATACTCGTAGACCTGATCGACCGACCAAGGTCGGAATTGGACGTGGCGGTCGGATGCGGGCGCAACGGTGTCTCTGGGAACCCAGCGTGCCTCGTCTATGAGATTCCGCAGCAATTGCTGCGCTTGTCCGGGATCGACGTCGGGATCGAGCGCGGCAAGCTTCTGGACCAGCTGCCGTGCTTCGGGATGGAGCGGCCGATCGCCGTCGAACACGATGCCTGCCGCCAACGGCGAGGGGGCCTCGCTCATGGTGTCGATAAAGGAGATCAGGCCTTCGTGACGCTCCTCCATGTCGATTTCTTCCGGTTGACCGGTCTGCGCCATCATATGACGTGCTGCCGCTCTCGCGAGGTAAAGTGCCTCGGTGTCGGTGGCGGCCGATATTTCGGTGCTGTCATAGGCGCGCAGCCAGAAGCGGAGCTTGACGGTGTAGTTCGTCATGGTCCCCTCCCGACCTGCTGCTTTGGGGCACTGCCCTTGGCAAAGAACAGGATGGTTGCGCCATCCACGGCATGGGAAGCGGACCCGGAAAGAAGCTGGTGGGCGGCGTCTTCGGGAACGGCGGGCCAGCCTGCGACGATAATCCGGCGTAGGGCGGCTCGATCGCTTTCGAATGCGTAGCCATTGATCGCCCAGGCGATGAAGCCAGGGGCTTGGATATACGAGCTTGAGTCAAGTCGATAGAAAGGCATGACTATCCTCCGAATATGTAATCGGCGAGGTCGGCGACCGCAGCGCCCTGCGGAGCCAGCGGCGAAAGCACCTCCCAGACCTTGCCGGCATCGGCGAAAGCCGGCTCGCGGATGAAGGTGCGGATCGTCCTGATTCCGACGGGCAGGCTGGTGTCGGATCTGACCTCGTCATCCGCCTCCGAGGCGGCGTGCAGTTCTTCGAGATCGAGCAGGCTTGCGGCGTCTTGCGCGCTGATTGCCGCCGGCGCGACGATGTCCGGGCGTGCGCCGATGTGCCGGGTCCTGACCCCGCCGATGCGCAGCGTTGCCGGCGCGCGCGAAAACGCCGGTCCCGACGCCACGAAATCGCCCGGCTGGAGGATTGGAAGACGATCGAAGGCCTTGCTGGCGTCCCAGCCGATGGTCTCGGCGGCGCGTCGGATGTCGATGTCGAGCGTATTGAGGCCGATCAGGAAGTTCAGCACTTCCGACGACACCGATTTCGCCAGCCGGGCGATGCGCTGGGTTGCCAGGACGCCGGCGAGGCCGCGCTTGCGGCCGCGGCTCATCAGATCGGTGATCGTCTGCGTCGCCGCCTGCCGCACGGACGTGGCCGCGAGCCCGGCGCCACCGAACGGCGCGAAGATATGCGCCTCGTCGATGGCGATCAGCGCCGGATGCCAATGCTCGCGCGGTGCCGCGATCAGCGCGCCGACGAAGGCAGTCACGCTTTGCATCTGCGCCTCCCGCTCGATCTGGGAGAGGTCGAGCAGGACGGACAGGCGATGCTCGCGTGCACGGGCGGCGGCAAGCGCGAGTGCTGCCGTGTCGAGCCGGGCGCCGTCGAGGATGGGGAAGTCGAAATGCTCGGCCAGCGACACGAACTCGCCTTCGGGGTCGATGACGATCTGCTGCACGAGCCCGTTCGTCTGCTCCAGGATCCGGCGCAGGGTCCAGCTCTTGCCGGCGCCGGACGTTCCCTGCACGAGAAGACGGCCGTCGAGCAGTTGCTCGAGATCGAGGCGGATCATGCCGCCGAGGTCGGAAAGGCCGAGATCGATGCCGGCATCGGCTTGGGGAGACTGCGCCGGCGTCGTGGCCGGCGTGGCGTGGCCGAGTTCGGCCGCGAACGCCTTGGCGAGCTTCTGCTCGGTCGGCGCCAGGTGGAGGAATTCCTGGTCGGTGAAGGTCGTTGCGCCGAAGGTCATGGCCTGTCCTCCGTGCCGATCCGGGCAACCGGTACCAAGCGCCGATGCGGGACCCCGATATCGCCGACCGGTCGGCATGGCGGGCGATCGCCTGCGGTTCCGACATCGTCTGCGGCGACACCGGTGACCGCCCGCACGCCGGCAGCGAGCGCCGGAATATCGTCCAGCAGCTGAAGCCCGACGAAATGGTTCGGCCCGCCAGTGAAATCCCTGCGGTCCTTGCACGTCCGGATCAGGATGCCGTGGCCGGACGATAGGCCGAACTGCCCGACCTGGAGGTAGAAACGGTCGTGATGCAGGGTGATCTCGCCGCTGACGGCAATGCCCGCCTTGTTGGACCGAACGTCATACGAACCAGCGGCGAGACGAAGCTCGGCGGCCAGCTTCTTCAGCCGGGAACGAGCGGTGGAATGAAAACGTCGCTTCTGCTCGTCATCGTACGAACAGGATTTTGTCCATTGAAACATCGGAATGCTCCTTGAAATGACGACGGCCCGGCATCCTGTCGGAGCCGGGCCGCGTGGTTGAAGGGATGATGGGAAGCGGCCAGGTCGCCGCTGCTCTACGCGTCGTCCGGATCGTCCCAAGTGGCGGCGACACGGGTGAGATGTTGGATGAGGGGCCTGGCGAGGTCGTTCTTCTCTGCCCATCGGCTGATCAGCAGGAGCAGCGTGAAGCTGTCCCAGTCCGCCTCGCCGGTGATGCGCTCGATCTCGGTTTGCGTGGGGTTGAGCATCAGCGGACCCGCCCCTCGACGACATCGGCGCTGACCTCGTCGGCGCTCACCTCCTCCAGGCGCACGTCGAGATGGCGGCTTTCCGCAAGCCAACGCTCGGCCGTATGCCTGTTTTCGGCGAAATAGAGGAGGATGCTGTTGTCCGCGTATTCCTGAAGGACGCGGACGTTGCCGGGCTCGGGTCGCGCGACGATCTGGAACGACAGGTCGCATTCGAGCGGAAAGTCGCGGCGCGCCGCGATCGCGGCATGAAGGTCCATGACGAAATCGCCATGCTGAAGCGTGATCGTGCCCGAGGTCGCCCAGGCCGGGCGTTCGCGGGGCGGCCGGCGCCTTACCAGCCATCCGACGCCGTTGCGCTGCCGCCAAGCGTCGATCGCCACGCGGTCGTGTTCCGACGGCTGCGCGGCCAGGTCCCGGTATCGGACCAGACTGCCGAGCGGCGCATTTTCGTAGATATTCATGACGGACATCCATGCTTCTCCTTGTCCGGTAAAAAGGACGGCCCGGCGCATGGCCGGGCCGTGGGAGCGTGTGTTGGGGCCGATTATTCGGCGGCGTCGAGGTGGCGTTCCTCGTCGAGGTCGCCATCATCCTCGGCGGCTTCCTCCTCACCGTCGGCGAGGAACGCCGGCAGTTCGGCACCGGCTTCGTCCGCGTCGCCGGCATCGATCTCGCCAACCTCAACGTCGACGCTGTTGCCGGCGGCAGCCTCGTCGACGGACGGCCGCAGCGGCTCGGGGAGCCAGCCGCTGCCTTCCATCAGCCGCGCGGCCTCGCGTGCCATGTCCGCCTTCTTGAGGTGACCGATCATCTGCGCCGTCTCCTCGCCCTTGGCCTCGCGGACCGCCTGCACGATACGGGCCTTGGTCACCCTGCCGAGGTAGTTCTCGACCGTCGGCGCCCAACCGGCCTCGACCAGGTCGAAGCCGATCGAGCGGGCGATCTGCTCGGAATGGGCGATCACGGCCGGCTGCTTGTTCCACGGCTGAACCGTGGCGTTGAGCGAGAGCGACACGCAGTGCGCGAACAGGGCCTGCCGGCTGGCCTCGTCGAGTGCGACCAGGAACCCCCAGAGATCGCCGGGGTTGTCCGGCAGGTCCCGGCCCCAGCCTTCATGCCGCTGTTCGATCTCCTTCGCCCAGGCCGTATCGCCCAACCCCTGCGTCTGGCCGAAGCTGGTGCTCTTCACCGTAATCTCCAGGCAGGAATCGGAGCGGTAGCTGAAGAAAGTCTTGAGCACGAAGGTGTGCAGCGCGGCGATGAAGGCCATGACCGGATCGTTGGCGAGCGCGTTCCTGAGCGCCACCGTGCGCGTCGCGGTCAGGTCCTCGACGACGCGGTCGGGAAGCGGACGGATGTCATCGTCTTCCTCTTCCTGCTCGGCGCCGATCGGCCGGCCGTTGACCGTGACGCCGCCGGTCTCCGACGCCGCATCGTCCTCGTCACCGTCGTCGTCGCCGGCCTGTTCGTCTTCGCCTTCGGCCTCGGGCTCATCCTCCGGCTTGACGAAGCCACGTTCGATCTTCAGCTCGCCGTCGGCGCCAAGCGAGACGAAGGCGCCGCCGCGCGCGATCTCGTCGGCATCGAGAACGTAGGGACGGTCGTCGAATGCGTCGAGTTCGTTGCCCATCTCTTCCAGCCGGGTCTCGGTTTCCTCCGAATAGTCCTCGGCCTCGGCATACTCGGCGTCGAGCTTGTCGTATTCCGCCTTCAGGGCGTCGCGGCGCGCAAGCTCGTCCTCGGTGAGGGGGGCCTGCTTGCCGTAGAAGCGACGCATGCCGGAGGTGTGGCCGTAGGGGAAGTCGATGCCGGCTTCGACCCACTTCCAGCCCTCGTCGGCCTTCAGCTTTTCTGCATCGACCGCGAGCTTTTCGAACGCCAGCTGTTCGAGCAGCGCCGGATCCTGCAGCCAGCCGCCCTGATCCTGTTCGAACAGGTCCCGCATGACGATCCCGCCGGCGGCCTCATAGGCTTCGACACCAACATAGACCGCACGACGATCGGTGGCGCGCACCGCCGTCTCGGTGAGCAGGCGGCGGATGTAGTACCCTTCGCGGTTGTGAGACCGCGTCAGCGTCTCCCAGACCTGCTCCTGGCGGGCGTGATCGTCCGAGACGGCGAACGCCTCGAGCTGGTCGAGGTTGAGTTCGCCCTTCTCGTAGAGATCGAGGAGCTTCGGAGAGACGGCAGCGAGCTTCAGGCGCTGCTTGACGAAAAGGGCTGTAACGAAGAAGCGGGCCGCGATCTCCGCGCTGCCGAGTCCCTGGTCGCTCAAAGCCTTGAAGGCCCTGAACTGGTCGAGCGGGTGCAACGATTCGCGCTGGGTGTTCTCGGCCAGCGAATCCTCCTCCGCCGATGTCGTCTCGGCGCGATTGACGATGCAGGGCGTCGGCGCCGTCTTGACGATGCGCTTCTGCTTGACCAGCAGTTCGAGCGCCTTGTAGCGACGACCACCGGCCGGAGCGTCGAAGACGCCGGTCTCCGCGCCGTCGGCATCGCGGATTGGACGGACATTGAGGCTCTGAAGCAGCCTGCGATGCGCGATGTCCTCGGCAAGTTGCTCGATGGTGACGCCGTTCTTGATGCGGCGGACATTCTTCTGCGACAGCCTGATCTTGTCGAAGGGGATGTTCTCCGCCTGGTTGAGCGTGATCTTTTGAATGGCCTTTGCCATATCGTTTCTCCATAGCGGGCCGGCCGGAGCCACTCTCCGACCGCCGAAACCCGCTGCGAAAACCCCCTCCCCCCTCTCCCTCTCGTTGCCGCACCGCCGCCGCAAGCGGCGGCGCAAGGGCGTTTCCCGCCGTGGTGCGGGCATCTCAGTCGCCATCCTCGACATCGACGCGCCCGGATTTGCGCAGGGCTTCGAGCATCCGGGCATGATCCATCAGCACGTTGATCAAGGCCTGCCGGTCGACCGTCACCGTCTTGCTGGTGCTGCGGGTTCCGTCGTGGCGCTCGTGCAACCCCTCGAACTGCCGCAAGGTGGTATAGAGACGGATCAAGGGCCGCGCGCTCATCGTCCTGGCTCCCTCGCAACAGAGGGGTCCGGTGCGATATCCGGCATATTCCAGATTTCGGCGCCGGCGGCGGCATAGGCGGCGGCGACATGCTGGAGCGGAACGAGCGACAGGGCGCCCCAGGGCTGGGGGTCGGGCTCGCATCCTACGGCGACCATCGGCCCGCGGACGGCGATGTCCGCGACGCGTTCGTAGTCGACGCCCAGACTGTCGATGACGGGAAGGCCGGCGGCGATGCATTCCGCCTTGATCGTGACGATATCGTAGCCGTTCAGCCGGGCGCCCTGGCCGAAGTGCAGGCTGAAGCCGCCTCGGCCGATGGAAAGATGGCCGCCCGGTGTGGCAAGCGCCTGATCGATATAAGTCTGGTGGTGTGACGCGGTGCTGCTGTTCTCGGTCATGATGGTTCTCCGAAACGGCCGCTGGAACGGATCTCCAGCTCGAAGCCGTCACGAAGAAAACCGCCCCCCTGTTGCCAGGAGGGCGGCCGATGACGCGCTTAAGACGTGGAAACGCGGGGTCTGCTGCGGCGTTCGTCCTCGTCGTCGCACCAGCCCCAGACCACCTTTCGCCGTCCTCTGCGGCCCGACCGGCTGTCGGTGCCACTGTTGGACAGAGCAAGCGCGATCCAGCCATCGAACCTGTAGAGATTACCCTTGTGCATTGCCTTGTCCTGGTAGGAGATCGCCCACCGAAACCCATGCGCGATGGCTAGCTCCGGGAACACGAACACGCGCCACAGCCGAAGCATGGCGCGGTTGAGGTCCGGCCGGGATGCGCAGAGCCGCGACAACTCCACCGCTTCGCTGCGTGTGAGCCCGGCCGCCTGCTGGCGGATCAACCGATCGGTCGAAGCGACGGCGACAGGGCGTCCGTCCTGAAGCAGCGCGTGGGCCCAACCACGATAGGGCCGCCTGATCGGACCCATGCGGTGTTGCCAGGCTGTGAGCCAGACATTGAGTTCCGGCCTTCCGATCTCTTCCAGGGTGACCGTCGGAAAGCGAAGCAGCGCGGTCACGATCCACCGCCTGCCGGCCTGTCCAGCCAGCCGGTCATCCGTTGCCGCATGATGCCGATCGGCGCGCAGATCTCCGTCACGACGGCGCTTGGCGTGACATAGCCGCGCTCACGGAACAGGGCCACGAAATGGCGCATGACGTCGACATAGAGCGCGCCGCCGACCATGCAGACGTCGTCGAAGGGCTTTGCGCCGCCGCGCGTCATCGCATGGATGTGCTTGCCGGCATGCTCGCGGGGCAGGATGATGCCGCGGTGGATATCCGGGCGCGGCCAACGCGTGCCGAGGCCGCCGGCTTTCATACGGCCCGCGATCTCCTCGGTGAGGAGACAGTCGTATTGTTCCACCGGCGAGCTGGCGGCGCGAAACCCGCAGCGCGCCGAGACAAATGCGACCCTTGCCTTCTGTTCCAGGGGGTCGACGCGGCGCAAGGTTTGCCAGAGCGGGCCGTCGTACCGGTCGCGCGCCGGCATCGGTCTCACGCTGACCCGCTTGACGTTCGAGCATGCCAGGATCAGCAATCTGTGGGGTTTGACGATGGTGCTCATGCCGCCCTCCCCTTGCTGGACCGGATCGCAATCAGTTCGGCGTAACGAGCGTGGATGGAGGCGCGGTCGAGGCAGCGCGAGCGGAGCCCTAGCATGCCGCTGACCTCGGTGCGAACCTCAGCGAGGATGTCGGCCTCGGCGTCGGAAAGCATCCGGGTCGGCCAGCCCTTCACATAGAGCATGGGTTTCGTGATGCGCCGTTCCGCCTCGACACGCCGGCGGGCTTTTTCCTTGGCCACGGCCAGCGCGTCGCGGAGCCGGTCGCCGAGGAGGTGCGGGGCGATATCGCCGAGCCATCGCGAACCCTGGAACGCGAACGTGCTGCGGCATTCGAGGTCGACCGTTTCGCGGTAGAGGTCGTGGGTTTCCGTCTGGGCGGTCGCGGCCGTGAGGTCCGCCAAGCTCGACATGATGCAGAACCGGCACGAGACACGGGAGAGTCCGAATTCTCGATAGGCCGGATGGGGAGCAAGGCCCCGGGCGTCAATCTCCGCGAAGACGTCCGCGGTGGACCAGTCGATGATCGGCCGCCAGGTCCATATGCCGGTCGATTTATCCCGGTCAGCGATCTCGGCGTGGGCGCGCTGGCGGCTTTCCTCACGGCGCACGCCCGTGACGCTGATGATCGGCAAGCCCTTGAACCTGCGTTTCAGGTAGGAGTGGATTTGGCTCGTCTTCTGTCCGGAGGTGCAGAAGCGCATCCGGGGGGTGCTCCAGCAGGGCACGAGTGTGACCGTGTTGAGGCTCTCGTATCGGGTGACATTCGATCGCCAGCGGGTTTCCCACTGCTCCATCAGGCCGCCCTGTTTTCGCCGGACGACGACGAGCTGTGCCCGCAGGAACGACGCGAGGCGCTCGCATGTGGGCAGCGATTCCCTCCATTCCACCGATCCGAGATCCGCATGGATGAGCAGGCGCGGACCAGCATGCCCGATGCGGTCGAGATGCTCGAAGGTCGTGAAAGCCGCAGCTTGGCTGTCCTTGCCGCCCGACACGCCGATTGCGACCGCGGCGCCGTTTCTCAGCAATTCCTCGATCGCCGGGATGGTGGACAACGCATGAGGTGCGTTGGCAGTCGGCGTTGCGCGGAGCAGGCGCGGCGTTGCGGGTGCTCTTGCAAGCTGAGAATTTGGGCGCATGGAAACGGCGCGACGGCGTGGCGCGCTCGCAGAACGATATCGCTGTGGCATTGTGCGGCTCCGTGGCGAGCGACCGGACTCTCTCCGGCCTCTAACCCGCCGCTGCCCGCCGGCCCCCCTCCCCTCCGCAGCCCCCGCCGCTCCGTATCCGCCGTTTAGGCAAGGGCTTTGGGATTGAACGGTTGTGTTTTCGAGGTCTGCGTTGAACTCGCGTGAATTCGCCTGGCGCCGTTTGCTATGACGTCGGGGCACCTATGTCGATTTGCGATCCGAAGTTAAGATCGGTGCCGACGACTAGTCTGATCTCAGTGCAAATCCCAAGAGAAGGCCAGAAGGGCTCGGGTGGGGTGGGACGACAATGTCGGTGCACGCTGGCCGCTATCAGGTGTTATTGCAAGCCGAGCTTCTTCTTGAACTCGGAGTTCTCCTGTCGCAGGCTATCGGCGAACTGCCTTCTCAGCTTCTCGTTCTCCTCCACCAGCGCGAGTAGTTGATTCAGATCTGGAGGGGGCGTGGAAGTTTCAGGCGTCTTCTTCTCCGTCTCGTCCCATTTATCGCTAAGGAGTTCGGAAGCTTCGATTCCGAACTCCTTGGCGATTCGGTTCAGCATCGATAAGCGAACGTCTCGTTTGCCACGCAATAGTTGAGATATATAGCTCTCTGTTATCTTGAGACGTTCAGCTATATGCTTGTTCCGAAGGCCGTTCAAATCGCGAATATGAATGAGCGCCGTGATCAAACGCCTGTGCAGCTCGCCAACCTCTTCCGAATCTGGCGCGACATCTGCCCCTCGCTCGTCATCTTCCAGATGCCCCGACATTTAGCTCATCCTTTCACACGCCCGTCGCGTTATGACCTGAACTGTTGCTCGATGTAAGTCCTCCAGAAGCAGATTCCCGGAACCGGAATGGATCCCTCGATGAGTCGAGTCTCCTGGCAAATAGTGCGGCTAAATCCATACTTCTCCTCGTCGAGCCGATTTGTCGGCACTGGAGAGAAACCGCTTCAAGCTCAATCCGGCCAACAAAATGTAGGGCGGAATCGCGAGGGAATAGTGGCCACAGTCTAATTCGAGAACACCGGGCCGAGCGCCGGAGTCCTTCAGCTTCTGCAGGAATCTCGCCGACACCTCCGGCAAAACCACCTTGTCTCTCCTGGCCAACACGAGGTGCAGGGGTAGATCCGGCCGTGCCAGACGATGAGCGTAGTTTTCCAGGTTAAGCGGTCCCCACGCCCGTCGGAGATCTGCGAGATCGATCTTGGGCTCAAGGCTAGCGCGTATCGCGCGCGTCGCACGACCTGTCCAAACCATATCGGCCAAGCTTCCCGCCGTCAGAAACAGCGAGGCTTTCGACACCGCCGTGTCATGCGCCGCGATCAATCCGGCGACCCAGGAACCCAGACTCATACCGAGAACCGAAATGTCCCGGTAGCCTTCGCGCTTCAGCCACCGACTGAGCTTTCGGCCATCCAATACCGCCTGCCTGAAGGATTGGATCGTGCGACCAAGGTTGGCGCTGAGCATATAGTCTGCGTGCTGGGATCCGGGACGGCTGCGCTGGAAATGATAAGGCATGGCGATCTCCACGACCGTGATGCCACGCTTCGAGAAAAAGTTGGCGATCTGGCGATTCCAGGAGCTTGCATTCCAATGGTGAAAAATCACCAACGCCTGATCGAAGCACCCACTGTCTGTGATTTTCGCCCGGACAACATTGTTCTCCACGACATCAGTGCGAATGTCCGATGGAAATCTGAGCCATTGGCCCTGTCTTTCGAAACCGACATCGTCGCCTTCGGGCTCATCGAAAAATGCCGAGTCAGCCCCCGCCTGGTCGGCCAGGGCACAAAACTCCCCGATGCTCTCTACGTTCTTCTCGCTCGGAAAGGCACGTCCCGCGTCGAGGATGAAAGCGGTCGTTTTCTTCCCTTCCTCACCGCGTTGAGCCCGCTGTTCATCCCATCGATCAAGCCACCTATGATACACTCTGGCTGTTCCCCAATTCACTCGCTCGCCGTCGACCAAACCCTGGATCAATCAAGCCATATAAGGCGACGAGCACGCCGACGCCCAGAAGGATCGAGAAGCCTGAAAATGCATCGGTCAGCAAGTATACAGCAACGAGCAGGGCAATGACCGTTGACATCTTCCACAAGGTGTCCTGGAATTGACCTCCGACACCCAAACGGATGGCACCGTAGAAAAAAACAACACAGGCCGATATCGCGACAAGAAGGCTGCTGTAGTGCGTCGGCATTCTATAAGCGAACCCTTTGCCCACATCAGCTTGGTCATACAAGACTGAGGACAGATCGCCAATCAACCAAGCGACAATATTCGTGCCGTTGGATGCCAGGTACGAGCTTTGAAGCTTCATGACCGTGGCGATCAGAACGCCCAAAACGGTGCACCGGAAAGCCCACCGCATCACCCTGAAACCAGCTTCATTGAGATCGCGTCGAAAATCCACGGCCTGCCGATTCTTCGCTGCCTCGCCAATTTTCCAAAGATCATCGATGACCGCATAAACGACAATGAGACCCGCAAAGAACAGATAAAAGCACAGGCTCATGTAGAGATAGGCCAGTCCTGTGAACACGAGCTCCACCGGCACCGATATGAGTTCAGGCCGGACGATCGCAAGCTTACCCCAATCCACCGCATAGTCGCCGCCGCCTTTGATTAACGGGATCAGGCACACGCCAATCCACTGGACAAGCCCGGCGAACACCAAGCAAATCACGAAGACTGCCCAAAATGAATAGGACGTGGCGTCTAAGATTTGCACCCAGGCGTGACAATCTTCATCAAGCGCGCCGTTTCTTACAAGCTTTGACCGTTCTTCGTGTTTCCACGAGGTTACGAGTTCGGACACAAATGCCAGAAATAGTGGCAGAAACACCATGAACACGAATATCCAATTCGCGGCCCAAAGAAATCCGACTTGCTTAACGACGCCATCCGCACGGCCGTATTTGACGTTATGAATGCCGAGAATAAACGATAGGAAGCCAAGGGCGGAGATGCCTGCGAAGACCGAAGCCGGCAGGTTCAGTGGAGAGCCGTCGCAAAAAAGTGCTTCCGATCTTCTCGCCAAGCTAAAGCGCCGCGCCGGTCCTACAGCGTCCCTGTACAGATCCAGCTCTGGTTGCGCGGCCGTCGCGCTGGCCAAAGTTCCGGCGCTTGTCAGGTCTGGAATCGCGAGCGTACTGCCGCTTCCTGCTCTCTTCCAATTTCGTCTCTTGGTCGTTAGCCGCGATTGCGCCGCGCTAAGCTCCACCTGCCATTCGCGGGTCGCCAACGGATCATCGCATCCAAAGATCCTTGCCAACCAGCGAATATTGGCTGTGCCAATGCCCTTCTGATTTTCCTGAAACCAAAGCTGGACTGTGCGCAGGTCGACGCCAATCCGGTTGGAATCGATCTGTGTAATCGCCTCTGCGAGAAGCTCAGGCGTCCAGGGACCCACAGGAAACCCGTCTTCGCCCAGTGGCCTTCCTGCACCCGCCGCCGCCAATCGCTTGAACAAATCCTTGAAATCGCTTCCATCTCGCGGCGGCGGGAGAAACAATTTTCCGTTCTTTATCAACTTCTTACAGTCGATGGCTTCGTTTCGTTTCGCTACTCTTCGTATCCTATCGTGCCCTTTGCTGTAATCAACGTTTTTATCATTGGGTGTCGAACGACACGGGAGAGGGATTGGATCACCAGCGACCGGTGCAGAAGTTGAACACGGCGTTGCACGGAAGAGGATCACAAACTGTTGGCCATGGGATCATCGATCCACACGATCGGTCGGACGGCGTCCAGGAGGAAAAAATTTGTATCGGGAGTCTTGAATAGAGGTTGAACTTTTGCCGGGTGGTTAGGGCGGATTGTACCACGCGGGCTGAAAGCTAGAGAAGGCAGGGCTTCGGGGGCGTCAGAAGCAGTGACCGAAAGGCGCTAGTCATGCGGCTCGAACCTATTTGCATCAATCCGACTGACGATGTGCACGGGGGCGTTCGTGCGGCCATATCCACGCATCGTCGTAAAATGCGCGATTTCGTTAACTTCACTCGTGACTGCGAAGAAAATCTGAGAGCCGACAGCTTCTCGGCCGCGCGTCTGGACCGATTGTCGAAGGACGAGCAACTCGCTTTAACGGCTGTCGCGGAGGCAAAAGTGCAATCCATCGGTGATCGCCGTGCGAAAGCGACCTACTTGGCCGAACTGCTCGAAGCTGATCCTGAGTGCATGAGACCCGAGGACCTGGTGGCAGCGCTACGCTCGCTGGCATGAGCGCCACCGTGGTAGCCCCCTATTCGTTGACGAGACGAAGATGCCGGGTTGTGGCATGGTCGAGCACCCATCGCTGCAGATCCGCGCCGAGAGTCCGGGCGTTCGCCGGACTCATATCGGGGGGCGTGATTTCGTAGAGCGGGCCGATCTCCCGCATGCGCGGCAGCGTTTTCGCTTTGGCGGCGAGGTACTGCTCGGTATCCATGCCCATGGCTTCGATGACCAGGCTAGTGGACGGACGGTTGCCATAGCTCGTCTCAAGAACGAAATCAGGGCGGCAAAGCCCTCTTGATGTCGCGATGGCAAAGAGAGGCTTCTTGATCGTGATCCGAAGACGAGGGGCGGCTTCAAAAAGAGATATCTGCAGCCAGATAAGCAGATCGGTGACGTCACGCTCGAAGCCGGATTCGACCGGAAACAGTGTATCGCCGTTGAAGACGGGCTGCGCATAGGATTGGACTGCACGTAAGTCGCCGTCGTCGTCATCGCCGAAATCGACGTTGGCGATTGCAAGATATGGACCGCGCCGCCGGGGGTCCCCCCGAAGAGGTTGGCGCAGACGTGAATGAAGCGTGATCGGTTCCGAAGTGGCCGCCGGCCGGATGAGCTTGTCCGTAACGCTGGGCGAGAACAAGATCATGAAACCGGTCCGGCGCTGGTTCGGCGCCCATTCACCCTGCGATTTGCGCAGCAGTCGCTGAAACCTGGAATTCTTGTCCCAATAGTCGCCGGCCCAGGTAGTCGACAGCGCACTGAAGCGCCAGGTGCGCGTGACGCGCCATTTGGCGCCGGCGTTGTGGATCGCTGTGAGTTGGTCCCTCAGCCGGTACGGCGACGGCTGCTCCTGAAGCGGTTTGAGCACATTGACAGCCGCGGCATCCATAAGCCGCCAAAGAACCAACGCGAGCTTTGAAGGTCGGTCGCTTCGTTCGCGATCCTGGTCAGGAGTGTGACGGTCAGGGTCGGCAAGCTGGGTTGGAATAGGTGGCAAGGCATCGATGTATCCGGTTTCTCGATGGCGCACCGGTCGAAGGTTGAACGCGCGATCATGTGCGGATGGCTCGAAGTCCCGGTCGACATGGAACGGGCAAGTGTCGGAATGGTTGGGCCGGTCGACACGTGCATGTGGATCACCGTCTGCGGGTGTAAGACGGCGCAGTGTGAACGTTCGCTCCTGCTGTTGCGGCGCAAGCAGAGGCTTGAAATCCCCTGGCACGCAATCGCACTCTATCCATCCATCCTTGGTTTTTGCACGGCGAATGACCGCCAGCGCCGTCGCATCTTGTTCGGCGGATGCTGAATGACCATACCAAGCTCTCAGCGCTTCGGCTTCGTCGGTTGTGATTTGGTCGACCTGGTAGCCTGGATTTCCGCGAAGGACGATGCGCATAGCGGTCTAGTCCATCTAGCGTGACGACATTCCTGGCGCGGGCGACGATTGAGGGCCCCACGGAACAGACAAGCGGATGGATCGCGTGATCGCGATCGTTCCTCTATGCTTTGAAACGCGCGTCGGGCGAGCAATGACCGAGAAGCCGTACAGTTTGCCGATGCAGCCCTGCGGGTCCGAAACGGAAAAATTGGTGCACAAAGTCGCGTCGGGATCGATCATATCATGTGTCGTTCCTTGCTCCGAGAAATGATACTCTCGTATAATCGAATGTGCGTCCAGCCCCAGAGAATAAGTGGATTGCCATACTCGATTCCCGGCACCACCCCGCGATGCTTTTGGCATTTTCGGTGAGGTCCGGAGGCCGGTGACTGCCGCGCCTCATCGACAGATGATGGAAGGGTCGCGAGAATGATAGCGCGATGTCAACGCCTGCCGGGCCACGTGAGAATGGCGACCGCGGCAGCCGCCATTCATGTTGGCTCGGTAAACCCGACCTCAGAGGGAGCAGTCAGGTACTTCCGGATCGATCTGGCCAAAATTCTCGATGAGGTCCCAGTGCCCCTTGTCATTACCGCGCGCCAGCAGGCTATTGGAGCGCATCACGTTGTTGGCGGCGAAGTTCACCTTTCCCTGCGGCGCCTCGTATTCTATCTGGCGCAGGGCGTCGATGACGCTCTCGGTTTCGGTCGAGCCAGCCTTCTCGACGGCGAGCTTGTAGAGATAGACGGCGTCGTAGGAGGCTTCGCCGATCGCGTTGATCGGCTTGTCCGCGCCGAACATGTCGGCGTATCCCTTCTTGAAGGCCGTATTCTTCTCGCTTTCGATGGCCATGAAATAGGCTTGGTTTGACAACGCGCCCGCCGTCAGTTCGGGATGGAAGAAGGAAAAGAGCTCGTCTAGGCCCTGTGAGAACAGTTGCTGCTTGAAGCCGAAGCTCCGGTACTGCTTCAGAGATGTGATCAGATCGCTTCCTGCCACCATGATCCAGACGAATTCAGGATTGGCCGCCTTGACGCGGTCGAATACCGGACCGAAATCCTGCGTTCCGAATGGCAGGAAATCTTGGCCTAGCACCTTACCGCCCTTCGCCTCCATGGAGGTGACGATCGCTTCCGAGCTCTTGCGGGGCCAGAGGTAGTCGGAGCCTATAATATAGGTGCTCTTCCCAACATTGGCCGAGAGCCAGTTCACCGAAGGCACGATCTGCTGGTTGGGGATCTGGCCCGTCGAGAAGAAATAGCGCTCGCAGACGCTGCCCTCGTAGTAGGTCGAATACATCAGTAGTTTCTTGGCGGGCGTGGTCACGCTTCTCGCAGCGACGTGTTCCAGGCTGGAGATGAGGCCGAAGATCGCTTCCACCTGGTCGTCGTTGATGAGCTTGCGGCTCTTGTCGATCGTGCCCCGGGTCGTCGTCTGGTCGTCCTCGACGACATAGTTGATCTGCCGGCCGGCGATGCCGCCGGCATTATTGATCTCGCTGACCGCCAGTTTGAAACAATTCAGCTGGGTCTCGCCCAGGATCGTGTCCAGCCCCGTCATCGCTGAAAGGAAGCCCAGATTGATTGGCCCCTGCTGAGCGCGCAGGATGGCGGGCATGCCGAGCGAGAGCGCCGAACCCGTCAGCGTTGTGGCGGTGATGCCCTTGAGCGCTGAACGTCTTGATATGGTCTTCAGAGTCATTTCCATTCCCCTTTCTGTGTTGATAGATAGCGTCAGACGGATAGGTATCGCTGAAGCAGCTCCTCATCGTCGAGGTCGCCAGGCACACCCTCGTATGCGATCTCGCCCTTCACCATGATTAGGATGCGGTCGGCTGCGCCCTTCACCAAACTGAGGTTCTGCTCGACCAGCAGTGTGGAAATCGCGCGGGTCGCCGCGAGTTCATGTATGAAGTTGGCAATGTCCTGTACGATGTTGGGCTGAATTCCCTCCGACGGCTCGTCGAGGAGCAGGAGCTTCGGCTCACCGCACAGCGCGCGCGAAATGGCGAGCTGCTGTTTCTGGCCGCCGGACATCGTGCCCGCGATCTGGTTCTTCCTCTCGTGCAGCACCGGAAATCGCTCGTACAGGAATTCCGGGATCGTGGCAGTGACCGTCGCTGCGGCTCTCAGCCCCATCTTCAGATTTTCCTCGACTGTCAGCTTGTCGAAGATACCGCGGCCCTGCGGCACGTAGCCGATGCCTTGCCGAGCGATGTCGAAGGTTTTCTTTCCGCTGATGACGCCGCCGTCGAGGCCGACCGTACCGCTTCTCGCTGGAATGATATCCATGATCGTCTTGAGCAGCGTCGTCTTGCCGACGCCGTTGCGCCCGAGCAGTGCGACCACTTCTCCCTTCGTGACGCCGAGCGTCGTTCCGTTAAGAACCTGCGCCGAACCGTAACCGGAACAAAGACTGTCAACTTGCAGCATCTAGCGGCGCCCCAGATAGACATCCCGGACCATCTCGTCGCTCTCGATCATGGCGAAGGGGCCGGAAGCGATAATTTCTCCGTGATGAAGTACAATCGTCCGTCCACCAAGTTCACGGACGAATGCCATGTCGTGTTCGATCACGATCACCGTCACGTCTGCCGACAGTTCCTTCAGGAACTGTGCCGTCTGTCGCGTCTCGTCGACGGAAAGGCCCGCCGTCGGCTCGTCGAGCAGCAGCACCTTCGGCCTGGTCGCCAATGCCATGCCGATCTCGAGCCACTGTTTCTTGCCATGCGGAAGGTCGCCGGCGCAGACATCGCGGTCGCCGGCCAATTGTACCTTTTCGACGACGCTATCGAGCCATCCGGCCTGGTCACGCCCCGCGCCTGCGAGGCACAGGTTTTCGAAGACGGTCAGGCTTTCGAATACGCTCGGCGTCTGGAACTTCCGCGCCACACCGAGCGCTGCAATCTTTTCTGGGGCGAGGCCTGCGAGCTCCACGCCGTCGAGTGAAATTGAGCCGCTGGTGACCGACAGCGTGCCGCAGATCATGTTGAGAAGCGTGCTCTTGCCGGCGCCGTTCGGCCCGATGATGCAGATTAGCTCGCCCGGACTGAAGGTTTCCGAGACGCCGGTGACGGCATTGTAGCTTCCGAATGACTTCGATACACCGTCGAGTCGCATGGATGGTCTTTTATTGTCCATTGTGCCCACCCTTGCGCCCGCTGATGCGCGCGGCCTGCTCGAGCAGGAATGCCGGCAGCCCCTGGGGGAAGACCAGCACCAGTAGGATGAAGAACAGGCCGACAAAGAGCGGCCATGCGGCGATGCTAATCGAGCTGATCTTCTGCTGAAGCTGCCAGACGACGAAGGTTCCGATCACGCCGCCGACAAGCGTGCCGCTGCCGCCGACGGCGACCCAGATGATGACCTCGGTTGACAAGAGAAGGGCGATCAGGTCTGGTGCGACGAAGCCAGTGGCGGTGACGTAGACCGCGCCTGCCATGCCCGCCATCGCCGCGGAGGCCACGAATGTCATCAGGAGCGTGAACTGCGTGCGGTATCCGAGCGTGCGTAGCTTGGTCTCGTTGTCCTGTATCGCTGTGAGCACGAGCCCGAGACGGCCATGCATGACGCGGAGCGAAACAAGCAGGCAGATCGCTAGCAGGCCAAGCGCCAAGTAGTAGGAGGAGATAGTGCTGGCAAACTGGAAGCCGAATATGGCGAAGGGGGGCACGCCGATGAGGCCGGAATCGCCACCGGTGACGTTCGACCATCCGATCGCGATCTGGTTGGCGATTAATGTTAGCGCCAGTGTGACGATGGTGAAATAGGCGCCGCGGACGCCGCCATATAGGATGAAGTAACCAACTGCGAGCGCGAACACCGAAGCTAGTCCGATGCCGGCCAGCGCGCCCACGACTGTGATCCATTCCGGGCTGATGCCCGAGCGGATGGAAACGACAGCCATGCCATAGGCGCCAATTCCGAAGAAGGTGGCATGCCCAAAACTCAGGATCCCGGTCCGTCCCCAGAATATATCCAAACTGAGGGCGAAGAGTGCGAACAGCAGGATGTCGCGGTAGTTCGAGATTTTCGAGCCGGTAACGAAGAGTGGAAGCAGCGCCAGGATCGCGAGCAGCGCGAGCGCGATCAGCGTCGGTGGCCGCAGGAGCACCGGCTTTCTCGCCCCGTTGCGCGGGAGGGTTTGGGCCTGTGTTTTGCTCATGATGCCAGAATCCCCTTGGGACGGAAGCGAAGGATGACGACGGCCAGCGCAAGCACTAGTGCCTGCGCGACGGTCGTGGGAATCTGGTAAGACAGCGCCGTTTCGAGCCCGCCGATTATTGTACTGCCAGCTGCCACGCCGGTCACGCTGCCGGCGCCACCCACCAGGACAACAAAGAACGATCGCGCGAGATAGTTGACGCCCATATAGGCTGTGACAGCGGTCAGCGGTGCCAGCAGAACGCCGGCGAGAGAGGCGAGCCCTGCACCCAGGGCAAAGGCGCGCGCATTGGTCTTGCTCGGGTTGACTCCCATCACCGAGGCCATTTCGGGGCTCTGGATCGAGGCGCGCAGATCCAGTCCGAACCGCGTGCGCCGAAGAAACTGGATCGTTGCCAGGAAGGTCGCGAGCGCGAAGCAGATCAGGAACAACCGGTAGGTTGGATAGCTCGCACCGACGATGTCGATCGCCCCGGCGAAGGGACCCGACACGCGTTGCGGCGCGGCTCCGAAGGTGAACACGAGGATCTGCTGGATGCTGAGGCTCAGTCCCCAGGTGACGAGAATCGCATGCAGTGGATTCTTGTACACCCGCGCGATCAGTATTTTTTCAAGGAGCAGACCGAAAGCATAACCAATCAACGGCGCAATCAAAAGCGACAGCCAGAAGCTGCCGCCGGCGGCCTGGACCGCGACAAGGGTGAAGGCGCCGATGGTGATGAATTCGCCATGCGCGAGGTTGATGACGTTCATCAGCCCGAAGATGATGGCAAGCCCTATCGAGACGATCAGCAGGATGCTGATGAGCGTCAGCATGTTGAGCACAAAGGGCACGGCGGTTACCATGGCGACATCCACGGCCCGCCATCGCCCGGACGGATGATCGCCCGGCATTGCACTCGCCGTTTTCGCAAGGATGAGACAGGACGCTGCTTCGATAGACTATGCACGTGAACTTCCCGTTCTGAATAGGCGATGGATATGTATTGGCGCGCCCTCCGGCACACTAGGCGGCTAGAGCGCCGAGAGGAGTTCTCTCGCCTGCCGGATGACGCTTTCCTGATGAGGCTGGAGGTCCTGGCCCGCGAAGCTGCCGATATACTCATTGAAAGGATCGACTACATCGGTCCGTGTCCCGCTCAGGGCTTCGAATACCGCAAGTCCGCAGAATGGCGCATAGGCACGCGAATAGCCGCCCTCATGCGTCATCGCCAGCCGTCCACCGCACAGTTCGTCGGCCGTGAGCTTCAAGCGCTCGGCCAGCGACCGATAGGCCTCGCTGTTGAGCATCAGGCGAGCAAGTGGATCAAGACCGCTCGCATCGAACCCGGAGGTGACGACAATAAGCTCGGGCCTGTAGGCACGCAGGGCAGGTATCACGACCTGGTCGAAGGTCGCCAGATAGGCGCCGACGCCAGAGCCGGGGGGCAGGGGAATGTTGATATTGTACCCTTCACCGGCGCCTTCGCCGCGGTCTCCCATCGCGCCGGTACCGATCGGAAACAGATTGTCCTGGTGGATCGAGATCGTCAGTACCGACGGGTCGGAATAGAATATCTCCTCGGTGCCGTTGCCGTGATGGGCGTCCCAGTCCACTACTGCGATCTTGGCGAGCCGGTGCCGCGCCTGAATTTCCTTGATCGCGATCGCCGCGTTGGCGAAGATGCAGAAACCCATCCCCTCGTCCGGCCGGGCGTGATGGCCGGGCGGGCGGACGAGGGAATAGCCGTTTGCGACCTCACCTTTGACAAGTGCCTCCATGAGCGCGACGCATCCGCCCGCCGACAGCCTTGCGATGTCGTAGCCGTCGCGGGAGAAGAACGTGTTGACGCCGGCGGTACCGCCAAGATTGCGGCTCTGGCTTATGATGCTCTCGACGTAGGCCCGTCCATGGACGCGCAGCACTGAATCCTTATCAATCGGAACTGTCGGAATGGGCACAAGGTCCGGCATGAGGCCGGCGACCTCCAAGAGGTTGCGGATGCGTCGCTTCGTTTCGGGGTCTTCCACGTGATGATCTGGTTGCACGTATCCGCCAGATGGCACGAAGGATGCCGAGTTGCCAGCATCATGCCACATGCAGCGTTCGTGAAAAACAATGCCGGTTGCCATTCGAACTGTGTCTCCGCTGAAATTCGAGCGAATTCTGCGGTCATCCGGCCGGAAGCGTTAGTTCGTGAATGCCCCCTTTTTGGTCACTCCGTCAACAGGTGGCTGCTCTGCAGTTCCTTCGGCGTCTTGCCGTAACGCTGCTTGAAGAGCTTGGAAAAAATCGAATGGTCGGAAAATCCGTTGAGGAACGCAACTTCACCTATCTGTCGGCGTGAGGCGGTTTCCTGCAGCATTTCGTAGGCGCGCGCCAACCGGACGTCCTTGAGGATCTGCGAGAAGGTTGTGCCGTGCGCCTTGGTGCAGCGGTGCAGATAGCCGAGCGAAACCCGGAGTTCCGTCGCCGCCGAAGACGGGCTGAACTGCTCGTCCTGGAAGCGGATTTCGATCAATTGCCGGAGACGTCGGTAAAGGCCGTGCCGCGCTGAAGTCGTTTCGCACTCATCGCCCTGTTCTGTTTGCAGCATCAAGGTAATCATGCTCAGGACCTGTCGGTAGAGGCCCCGTGAGAAACTGGCGCGCTCGAACGCCGTCAGGTCGCTGATTGCCGATATTCCCGACAGCAGCACTCTCGAAAGGACCGTATTGGCCGGTCGCCAGTTCGAGCAGTGGGAACTCGCCATCTCGTACGACCGGTCGATGCATTGTGACGACGCCTTGACGAAAACTCCGTCAAAGACGTCATCGCAGCAAAGCTGGTAATAGTCGCTCGACTTCAGCATAACGTACCGCCCGGGTTGAACCAACCCTTCTCGTGCATACTGGTAAAAATACATCTTACCCCAGATGGGGAAGACTAGGATGTAGAACTCCTCGTGTTCGGAAGCGATTAAAGGGCGGGACCGAATGCCCCGCGCTCGATCGGTTATATATCTGGAGACGCTAAGATCCTGAATTTTGATTTCCGATATAGAAGCCAGCCAGTCATCTCCAGCGGAGTTGTCCGTACTAATTTCAACATTGTAAAAAACGTCCGCCACCATTTCACGCCAAGCGTTTAGGCGCTTACAAGATTGTATCGTGCTGGTTGAAAATATGCGATCCGGATTTGAGAACACGCACAACTCCCATTTGTGATGATCAGTCAAACGCGATTGCCGATTGTTCAGCAAATCAAATTATTGGTACAGGTCCTGTATCCGTAAATCAGATACACAACATTTAGCCGCGGCCCAGAATGCGGTTGTCCTCGGTTTCAACCACCTCAAGAAGTGGTCGCACCAGATTCATTCTTTTGCGATCATCATGAGAAGGACGGATATCATATGTCAAGAGGAGCTTCGATTGCGGATCTGTGCGGTGCGATACGCTCCAGCACATAATCGGCCAGCGGCTGGAGTTCGAAGCCGACCTTACCCATCCATTGCGCCATCAGTGAGCGCTCGAGCTCGATACCATCGCGCGCGTAGATCGCTTCCTGCCGGTAGAACGGCAGGCCATCGGCGTACTTGGCCACAGCGATCTGAGCCAGCAGCGCCTCGGTGGGGATGCCGCTGTCGATGAGGTGGGCCGGTGCGGCTGCCTGGATCACGCCGTCGCGGCCCCTGTAGGCGTATTTCGGGCGGCGGGTGACAATCACCCGGAACCGCGCCGGCGTCACGTCCAGCCGCTCCGACACGTCCTCCCCGATCAGAACCTTCTCCAGCCCCTCGCAGCCTTCCAGCGTCTCGGGCTCGATGACGATCTCGACCCGCTCCAGATGCGTGGCAAACCCCTTGCGCGGACGTGGCGCGCGTTTGGGCTTGTCCGGCTTGGCTCGTTCCAGTTCCGCCTCGATCGCCGCGACGCCGGTTTCAATCTCGTCAAACACGAAGGCGATCTGCTCATCGCTCGACTGCTCGCCGCGCAGCCGTTCCGAGCGCGTGCCGAAGCATAGACCTGCGAGGGATCAAGGCTATGAGCCCGGGCAATCGCCGACACGTTCGCCCCCGGCGCAAACGTCTCCGCAACGATCCTGGTCTTCTCCTCCCGCGACCAGGCCCGAACACGTCGAGCCGGACTGTGCGCAAGCCGGACTGGCTCGGCAGTGAGAACTTCGAAGTTCTTGCTATCAGACATATGTGCGCTCACAGGAGCCTCCCAGGACAAATCACCCTGGAGACTCCCAGATCAGCGAACCTGCCGCTACGTGGGGTGGTCTACCCGCTTACGGTGTTTGACCAATCCTGGAACACCGTGGGCAGTGATTTCCCCGGCCGTTCCTCGAGAGCTTCCAGCATTGCCCCACGGCGCCGATTCAGCCGGACATCTCCCAGATTGCACCCAGTAGTTTCCGTCTCCACCCAACTCCGCCCCATGCCTGCACCTCAATCATTCGGTGCCACATGACGAATCATGATCGCTTATTCCTAGGCAACTCCCGGTCTGGTGGGTGAATCAATTCGCCGCACGACTTATGGGTAACGGCAAGCCTCCTCGGAGGCGTACCATTCGCGCAGTGAGTCATTACGCCCTAGCTAGCTGTACAAGGGCCGCCGTCAGAACGCGTGCCCCCGCAACTAAATCTGCATGCGCTGTCGCCTCGGCTGGATGGTGACTGATCCCGGCGACAGAAGGCACGAAGATCATGCCCGAAGGACCGAACCGCGCGAGATGCAACGCATCGTGAAATGCACCCGAGTCAATCAACATGGCTTGGATGCCAAGGTCTGCTGCGGCGCTCTCAATGACCGACAGCACGACTGGATCGAAGGGCGTTGGTGGATAGGCGACCATGCGCCGGATCTCTGTGTCGCAACCTTCCGAATTGACGACGATCAGTTTGCGCAATTGTATTTCGGTGCGGTCGAGTATCACTTCCTCAGGGTGGCGCAGATCGATGGTATACACCACATGGTTTGGAACAACATTCGGTGCACCGGGCTCGACCAAAAGACGACCGACGGTCAGACGCAGAATATCCTCAGGATCGTGAAGCGTCTCGTTTATGGCGTGGATACCGGTGATCGCCCCCCGTAGCGCATCGCGGCGCAACAAGAGTGGAGTGGTTCCCGCGTGTCGTGTCTCGCCAGTCACCTCGACTTCAAACCACCGACAGCCTTGGATCGAGCGGACTAACCCCACAGGAATCCCCGCCCGTTCAAGCAAGGGACCCTGCTCGATATGCAATTCAATATAGGCCCGGATCGGGCGGCCGGTCTCGCGCGCAGGACTAAACTCGCTCGTGGCAAAGGTCTCACGAAGAGCTTCGGCAAAGGTGACGCCGTCAGAATCGGTTACTGGCAAAAAATCCTCGAGTTGCTTCACGCCGCAATGAACCATCGAGCCCATGCAGCCTGGCGCAAACCGGCAACCTTCCTCGTTAGTCCAATTAACAATCTCAACGGGATAGAGGGGAACGAAGCCAGACTCGCGCATCGCTGCCACTGCCTCAAATCCCGCAACAATCCCGAGGACGCCATCTAGACGCCCGCCTGTCGGCTGAGTGTCAAGATGGCTGCCCGTTGAGATTGCTGGGCCGTCCAGCCCCGTAGTCCCGGCCATACGGAAGAACTGGTTTCCGATTGCATCCATTGAGATCTCCAGGTTAAGCGCCTGAGCGAGATCATTCAGATAGCCGCGCCCTACCTGATCACCGGTTGTGAATGCCTGTCGATTCACCCCACCATTTGGGGTGCCTCCGATGGCTGCTAGTGCCGAAAGATGCTTGTCTAACCTATCGGGGCTGACTCGTCCCGCTATATCCGAAGGAGTCATACTCATCTTCTCCCTTGAGGAAATTACCCATACCC
>OEIU01000625.1_pt1 | contig 30909 bp, 33 predicted proteins | sample 1539221 | NCBI WGS metagenome assembly OEIU01 (sample SAMN03792071, study PRJEB22550) | activated sludge metagenome | feature: wastewater treatment plant; material: activated sludge; isolation source: Wastewater treatment plant of a petroleum refinery complex | place: Argentina: Zarate | collected...
TTTGGGGGGGGGGGGGGACACGCGGGAACGGGCCGGCCGGGGGGGGGGGTGCTGCCGCCTATCGTGAGACTTGGGTTTTCGCGTCGACGCCCCCACCCCGGTCAGACGCTTCGCGTCCGCTCGCGCTCCCCACCCCAAGCGGGGGGGAGGGTTGGCGCGGCGGAAACCGCCATATGCAACAGCCCTGCCGCTCGCGGGGAGGGTGCATCCCACGCGGTGAGCGGATGGCCTTTATGTTGAAGTGGTTGGATGGATTTCCTAATCCGTTTACGCAAGAGGTAGAGCGCGCCTGGACATTGTCCCGAAAAGAGTTGATCTGTCCTGAGGTTCTGGATGCAGATCTTTCACGAAGCAGCTTGTTCTCAACAATAAAGCTGGTCCCCTCATGCGAGAGGCAAGCTGTCGCGCCAGCTCATGCGCGAGGATAGCGTTGCTCCGTAACTCATTGTGAACAAAAGCGATCCCGCCACGCGGGAAGAGCATTCTCGAACGGGAGGGCGCTCGCCTCGTAGACGCCGCGCGCGACGGCTCGGGCGAGGCAATCCGAAGCCCGCGCCGCAAGCTCGGTGAAGTCGTCCAGGCCTGGCAGCAGGGGGCGCCGGAGCGTGGAGCAGGCAAAGACCGTGTCCCCGTCCATGGCCGCCCCGGAGAGCCGCAAGGCCCGCGTGAGGCCCTGAGCGGCGATGGCGGCGAGGCGGCTCGCCTGGGGTTTCGTGAGCGCGGCATCGGTCGCGACGGCGGCGATGGTCGTCGCCGGCACGCCCATGCCCTTCCAGCCGAGGCTGTGAACCTCCTCAGGAATCCGCGCCGGCCAGCCGAGGCCCCCGAACTCGCCGCCGATCTCGAACGGCGCGGCCCAGAAATGCGGCCCCCGGCCGACGATCGTCGATCCGATCGCGTTGACGGCTGCGATCGCGCCGATCGTATGGCCGGTCGTCGTGCGGACGCTCGCCGATCCGATCCCGCCCTTGAGGTCCACGGTCGTCGCGCCGTAGCCTGCCCCCGCCGTGCCCAGCTCGAAACGCATGCCGGCGCATTGGCAGGCGGCATAGGCCAGTTCGCGATAGGGAGGATACTGGCCCCAGGCCTTGTCCCCGCCATTGAGAAGGTCGAACAGGATGGCGGCCGGGACAATCGGCACCAGGGCGTCCCGGATCGCGAGCCCCCGCCCGCGCGCGCGCAGCCATGCCTGCACCCCCGAGGCGGCGTCGAGGCCGAAACTCGACCCGCCGGAGAGGACGAGAGCGTCGATCCGCTCGAGGGTCCGGTCCGGCGCGAGGCATTCCTGGTCTCGCCCCGCGGCCGCCCCGCCGGTGACGGCGACACCCGCGACGGCGGGATCGTCGAAGAGAACGACCGTGACCCCGCTGGCGAGGTCCTCGTCCTGCGCCTGGCCGACCGTCAGGCCGGCGACATCCGTCAGCAGGTTCAAGCGCGCCTCCCATTCCCCGGATCACAGGATCACGGGACATATAAGGGAGCCGCCCTTTCCCGTCATTCCTGCCGGCGCTTCAGGCCGGGAAGCCGTAGAGACGGTTCGGGTTGTCGACGAAGAGCTTCCGGCGGCGCTCCTCGTCCGGGACCCATTCGCCCAGGAGGTCGAGAAGCTCGCCGATCTTCGGCGCGCGCTCGTATTGCGAGACATGCGGCCAGTCCGATCCCCAGACGCAGCGATCGGGCGCGGCCTCGTTGAGGGCGCGGGCGAAGGGGATGGTGTCGCGATAGGGCGGCCCCTCGACCGAGGTGCGAAAGGCGCCCGACAGCTTCACCCAGCCGCCGTCGCGCACGAGGCCGAGGAGAGCCTGGAATCCCGCATGATCGAGGCCCGCCGAGGTCGGGAAATGGCCCATATGGTCGACCACGGCCGGCACGGGCAGGCTCGCGATCCGCCCTGCGAGGGAGGGCAGTTCGCGCGCATCCATCAGGAACTGGAGATGCCAGCCCATCTCGCGCGCGAGGGCGCCGTAATCGGCGAGCTGGGAAAAACCGACGCCGCCCCCGAACAGGACGTTGATGCGAAGCCCTCGGATACCTGCCTCCTGCAACTCGCCGAGTTGCCGGTCCGGCAGCCCGAGCGGAATGACGGCGATGCCGCGCAGCCGCTCGGGATGTGCGCGCAGCGTCTCGACAAGCAGCCGGTTGTCGGTGCCGTGCACGCTCACCTGGACGAGGACGCCCTTCGCCATTCCCGTCGCGTCGAGCATGGCGAGATAGTCCCGGGCCGGCGCGGCGGGCGGGGTGTAGCTGCGGCCGGGAACGAAGGGATAGGCGGGCGGCTCGCCGATCACATGGGCATGGGTGTCGACCGCTCCCGCCGGGACCCGGTAGCGGGTCGGGCCGGAGGGGTGCGGGTCGGGCGGCAGGCAGAGGTCGGCCGATCCGGCTTGCGTATGTCCGGCCATGTCAGCGGTCCGAGTGGAGGACGCGCCCGCGCGTCTCCGGCAGGCAGAAGGCGGCCAGGAAGAAGACGGTGAAGGCGGAGGCGCCGAAGATGCCGATCGCGTTCGCGAGCCCCGTCGAGGCGGCGAGATAGCCGACGAGCGTCGGGAACAGGGCCCCGATGCCGCGGCCGAAATTGTAGCAGAAGCCCTGCGCCGAGCCGCGCAGGCGCGTCGGGAAGAGTTCCGTCAGGAAGGCGCCGAGGCCCGAGAAGGGGGAGGAGGCGAAGAAGCCGAGCGGAAACCCGAGGAACCAGAGCACGGTGCCCGAGAGCGGAACCTGCGTGTAGACGAGGATGACGGCGACCGCGCCGAGCCCCGTGAGGAGGAAGAGGTTGCGGCGTCCGATGCGGTCGGCGAGCCAGGCGCCGACCAGATAGCCGACGAACGAGCCGAGGATGACGGCGGCGAGATAGCCCGTCGAGGAGACGATGTTGAGGCCGCGCTCGCGCTTCAGGAATTCCGGCAGCCAGGTCGTCACGGCGTAGTAGCCGCCCTGGATTCCCGAACTCATGACCGAGGCGAGGATCGTGGTCCTCAGGATCGGGCCCTCGAAGATCTCCCAGATGCGGGGCTGCTCGCCCGCCGCCTTCGCCGCCTCGCGCGTCTGGGCGGCGACCTCGGGCTCCTCGACGTGGCGGCGGATGTAGAAGATCAGGAGGGCGGGCAGCGCGCCGATGACGAACATCCAGCGCCAGGCCGTCTCGGCCGGGACATAGCTGAACAGGATGGCCTGGGCGAGAACCGCGAAGCCCCAGCCGATCGCCCAGCCCGACTGCACCGAGCCGACGGCGCGGCCGCGAAATTGCGGACGGATGGTCTCGCCGATCAGGACCGCCCCGGCCGCCCATTCGCCGCCGAAGCCGAAGCCGAGCAGCGCGCGGATGACGAGGAGCTGCTCGAAATTCTGCGCGAAGGCCGAAAGCAGCGAGAAGAAGGAGAACCACAGGATCGTGAGCTGGAGCGTCAGGACGCGGCCGATCCGGTCCGCGACGAAGCCCGCGATCCAGCCGCCGAGGGCGGAGGAGAGCAGCGTGACGGTCGCCGCGAGGCCCGCCGTGCCCGGATCGACCTTCCAGATCGCGATGATCGTGCCGATCACCAGCGGGTAGATCATGAAATCCATGCCGTCGAGCGTCCAGCCCGCGAAGCAGGCCCAGAACGTCCGCCGTTCCGGCAGGGTCATGCTCTTATAGAAGGCGGAGAGGCTGGTATCCTCGATGGCGACGGTTTCGACGGGCTCCGTTCCGCCCTGGGCTGTTGCGCTCATGCTCCTCCCCGCGGAGCCGGCGCTCCGCGACGGGCGGGCCCCGGAACGGGCGTAGCACGAAAGCCGAAATGCCTGGAATGGCGGCAGGCGGCGATCGGGGACGAATTCGCAAGAAAAAAGGGCCCGTCTCGCGACGGGCCCCGAAAGCGGATCGGCGGAAGGCCGGCTTACATGCCGACCTCGTTGCCGGCATAGTCGATCTTGCCGTCGGCGCCCTTCTTCCAGACATACATGACGTAGTCGGGACGGGTGATGTCGCCCTTCTTGTCGAAGGACAGGTCCCCGATCACGGTCTTGAAGACCTTGCCCGAGCGGATCACCTCGGCGACCTTCTTGGAATCGGTCGTCTTGGCCTGCTCGGCGGCCTGCTGGAGGATCTGGAACGAGGCATAGCTGTAGAGGGTATAGGCCTCGGGATCGATGCCCTTGGCGTTGAACTTGGCCACGACGTCCTTGGCGTCGGGGTTCTTGCGGGCGTCGGGCCCGAAGGTCATGTAGGTGCCCTCGGCGCCCGGTCCCGCGATCTGCACGAATTCCTTGTCGGTGATGCCGTCGCCCGACATCATCGGCGCCTTGAGGCCTTGGTCGCGCATCTGGCGGACGATCAGGCCGGCCTCGGTGTGCAGGCCGCCGAAATAGACCACGTCCACATTGGCCTGCTTCAGCTTGGAGACGAGGGCGGAGAAGTCCTTCTCGCCGGTATTGATGCCTTCGTAGAGCACTTCCTTGAGCCCCTTGGCGTTCATCGCCTTCTGAGTCTCGTCGGCGAGCCCCTTCCCGTAGGGCGTCTTGTCGTGGACGATGGCGACCTTCTTGCCCGCGAACTGCTTGGCCAGGAACGCGCCGGCCACGGCGCCCTGCTGGTCGTCGCGTCCGCAGGTGCGGATGGTGTTCCACATCTTGCGTTCGGTGAATTTGGGATTCGTCGAGGCGGGCGTGATCTGGAGGATGTTCGATTCCTGGTAGACCTCGGAAGCCGGGATCGAGACGCCCGAATTGAAGTGGCCGACCACCCACTTGACGCCCTCGGAGGCGAATTTGTTCGCCAGCGAGACGCCGGTCTTCGGATCGCCCGCATCGTCGCCCACGACCAGCACGAGCTTCTGCCCGAGGATGCCGCCGGCGGCGTTGATGTCGGCGACCGCCTGCTCGGCCCCGTTCTTGAGCTGCGCGCCGAAGGTCGCGTTGCTGCCCGTGATGGGACCGGCGACGCCGACCTTCAATTGCGCATAGGCCGGGGCCGATACGGCGAGGCCCACGGCCAAGCCGATCCCGGCCAGAAACTTGCTTTTCATTGTGACTTCTCCTCCGAATTGGCTGGGGCGAGAACGCAGCGCGCCGGATGCGGGATCCGGGCCAGCGCCGCCTCGTCCGGCGGGCGGCATCTTGCCTGTTTTCCCGGTCTTGTCACCCGTTCGCAGACCCTCGGGCCTGCGGCTTCTCGCGCCAGGAGAAGGGGCCGGCGCGCTCGATCATCCAGCGATATTGCCGCGCCATCTGGGCGGCGCGCGCGTAGCGGTGGGCCAGGAGCACGATGACGAGCACCACCAGAAGGTCGGCGAGATAGTAGCGCGGCGACAGGAAGCTGCCCTCGAACAGGGCGAAATGGATGAAGCGCACTGCGAGCGCGAGGGGAAGGGCGGCGAGCGCCGCGAGCCAGGCCGGCTTCCAGGCGAGGGCGATCGCGCGCCCGGTCATCCAGGCGGTCCAGCCGCCGAGGACGAGCGTGACCGCGATCCAGAGCCACGCGGAGGATTCTTCGTAGAGGATGCCTTGCATCGTGCGGCCTATCGCTTCCGGGCGCCGTGGAAGACGAGCCGGCCCTCGGTCTCCTGGACCCGGTAGATCAGGATATACGGCAAGCCGCGCACGGGCCATTCCCTTGCCTGCGACCCGGGCACCAGACGTCCCATCGTCGGCTGATGGACCAGCAGGGAGGCGGCGGCCCGGATTCTGGCGACGACACGGGAGGCGGCACGCGGATTGTCCTGCGCGATGTAATCCCTGATTTCCGTGATTCGATGCCCGGCACGGCGCGAAACGATCAGCTTCATGCACCGAGACGCCGCCACATGGCGGCCGTTTCCTCCTCCGAGAGAAGGTCCAGTTCGCCAGCGAGCAGTTGGGCTTCGAGCTGTCGTGCCCGCTCGACTTGTTCGGGCGTCAGGGCTGAGGGTTCCTCGTACCGCTCCAGGATCGCGAGGAAGATTGCCGCAGCGCTCTCCTGATCGCTCGGCGAAAGGGCACGCAACCGCTCGAGGGCTTCGTCGAGGAGGGGCATGTCGACCTCCGTGGTCGGAACCGATCGGGATTGAGATACCATCAATGCGCCCCGCCTTCGAGATAGGCGGCCTTGACGTCCGGGTTGGCGAGCAGCTCGGCGCCGGTGCCGCTCATGGTGATCTGCCCGGTCACCATGACATAGGCGCGATGGGCGAGCTTGAGCGCGTGATAGGCGTTCTGCTCGACCAGGAAAACGGTCATCCCCTCGCGCCTGTTCAGGTCGCGCACGACGTCGAAGATCTGCTTGGCGATCAGCGGCGCGAGGCCGAGCGAGGGCTCGTCGAGGAGGAGGAGGCGGGGGCGGGCCATCAGGGCGCGGGCAATGGCCAGCATCTGCTGCTCGCCGCCCGACATGGTGCCGCCGCGCTGGTGCAGGCGCTCCCTCAGCCGCGGGAAGATCGCGAGCATCCGCTCCAGATCCTCGGCGAAATGAGCCTTGCCGTCGATCTCGGCGCCCATCTGGAGGTTCTCGTGGACGGTCATGCGCGGGAAGATGCGCCGGCCCTCCGGGGACTGCGCGATGCGCAGCCGCGCGATCTCGTGGGTCGGCAGGCTCGTGATGTCCCGGCCGTCGAAGAGGATCCGTCCGCGCCGCGCGCGCGGATTGCCGCAGATCGACATCATCAGCGTCGACTTGCCGGCCCCGTTGGCGCCGATCAGCGCGACGATCTCGCCTTCGCGCACCTCGAGGTCAACGCCTTTGAGCGCGACGATCGAGCCGTAGGCAGTCTCGACGCCCTGCACGGACAGGAGCGGCCTCAAGGCGGCCAGGCGCGTCTCCCCGGAGAGGAGATGGATATCGGCGATACTCACGATCCCACCTCGCCGACCTCGCGCTCGACCGCCGCGACCTCCTCGTCCTCGACGCCGAGATAGGCGGCGACGACCTTCGGGTCGCTCTTGACCTCCGCGGGCAGGCCGTCGGCGATCTTCACGCCGTAATCGAGCACGACGACATGGTCGGAAATCTTCATCACCACCGACATGTCGTGCTCGATCAGGAGGAGGGACGTGCCGTCCCGCTCGCGGATGGAGAGGAGCAGGTCGTTCAACTCCAGCGATTCGCGCGGATTGAGCCCCGCCGCCGGCTCGTCGAGGCAGAGCAGGATCGGATCGGTGCACATGGCGCGCGCGATCTCGAGGCGGCGCTGGTCGCCATAGGGAAGGTCGCCCGCCGGGTCGTCCGCCCTGTGGGTGAGGCGCGTGCGCTCGAGCCATGCCGCGGCCTTGTCGATCGCGGCGCGCTCGGCCCGCCGGTAGCCGGCCATCCCGAGAAGGCCCGCCACGGTGTAGCCCGAGGCCAGCATCAGCGGATTGTGCTGGGCCACCATCAGGTTCTCCAGCACCGTCATGCCGGAGAAGAGGCGGATGTTCTGGAAGGTGCGCGCGACCTTCGCCTTGCGGGCGATGTCGTGGCCCGGCAGCCGCTCGAGAAGATGCGTCGCGCCTTCCGGCTGGCGCAGGGTCAGCATGCCCTCGGTCGGCCGGTAGAAGCCGGTGATGCAGTTGAAGACGGTCGTCTTGCCCGCGCCGTTGGGGCCGATCAACGCGGTGATGTCGCCGCGCCCGCAGGTGAAGGAGAGGTCCGAGACGGCGGTCAGGCCGCCGAAGCGCATCGTCAGGTGCTCGACGGTGAGGATGGGGTCGGTCGCGCCGCGCATCAGCCGTGCCCCTCGCGCACGTGGGAGGCCGAGATGGCCCGGCGCTCCTTCAGGATCACCGTCGGCTCGCGGACGGAGACGAGGCCGCGTGGGCGCCAGATCATCATCAGCGCCATGGCAAGGCCGAACAGGAGGAGGCGCAACTCGTTCGGATCGAACCCGACCTCCTTGAAGACGTCGAGGTCGCGCAGAAGCTCGGGCCCCGCCGTCATGAAGATCGCGGCGACGGCGACGCCGATCTGCGAGCCCATCCCGCCCAGGACCACGATCGCGAGCACGATCGCCGATTCGAGGAAGTTGAAGCTCTCCGGGCTGATGAAGCCCTGGCGCACGGCGAAGAAGGAGCCCGCGAAGCCGCCGAACATCGCCCCCATGGCGAAGGCGGTGAGCTTCGTGTTGGTCGTGTCGATGCCGAGGGAGCGGCACGCGATCTCGTCCTCGCGCAAAGCCTCCCAGGCGCGGCCGATCGGCAGGCGCCGCAGCCGGATCGTCACGAGGTTGGTGACGAGGGCGAGGGCCAGGATCAGGTAGTAGAGGAAGAGGATGCGGTGCATCGGCGTGAACTCGATGCCGAGGCGAGCCGCGAAGCCGTCCTCGTCCGCCGAGAACGGAATGCCGAAGAAGGTGACGCGGGGGATCGAGGAAATGCCCGCGCCGCCCCCGGTGACGTTGACCCAGTTGATGAGGACGAGGCGGATGATCTCGCCGAAGGCGAGCGTGACGATGGCGAGATAGTCGCCGCGCAGCCGCAGCACCGGGAAGCCGAGAAGAAGCCCCCAGAAGGCGGCGAGGATCCCCGCGACCGGCAGGCAGACCCAGAAGGAGAGGTCGAAGGTCGTCGAGAGGAGGGCGTAGGAATAGGCCCCGACAGCGTAGAAGGCGACGTAGCCGAGATCGAGGAGCCCGGCGAGGCCGACGACGATGTTCAGCCCCCAGCCCAGCATGACATAGGTCAGGACGAGGATGCCGAGGTCGATCCAGTAGCGGCCCTCCGACAGGCCGCCGGTGGCGACGGCGGCGATGACCGGAAAGGCGACCGCGAATCCGAGCAGCGCGACGCTCGCGAAGGAGCCGAGGCGGCGGGAGGCGCGCGCCTCCCCGCCCGCCGCCCTCGTCCCGGCCTCCTTCTCGGAGCGGGCCCCGCTGCGCCCCGTCGCTTCGAGGAGGCCCGGCACGGCCGGGACGATCAGGCCCTGGGCCAGGATCAGCGCGAAGACCGCCCCCGTCCAGACGAGCCAGACCTTGGGAGGCATGAAGGAGATCGCGACGCCGGGAAGGATCAGCCCCGCGAGCGGCGGCGTCAGCGCCTCGGTCGCCAGGAAGCCGAGAGCGAAGACGGCCGCGATCCCGGCGAAGGCCGCAAGGCGCAGGAGCGGGGAGGGCCCGCCCAGGGATTGCGGGAGCCGCAGCCGGATCGCGCGCGCGAAGGCGACCGCGAAGGTCAGGACCGTCATCAGCGCCACCGCATGGGGCCGCAGGGTCAGCATCAGGCCCGAGGGCGACTGGTCCGTTCGAAGCGCAATGATCGGGATGCACAGGCCGAAGGCGACGAGGGCGGCGAAGCCTGCCGATTTCAGCGCCGCTGCGAGGGCCGTCTGGGCCGGCGGCGCGGCCGTGACCGCCATCGGCTGCGCGAGGCGGACCGCCATCAGACTTTCTCGACCTCGGGCCGCCCGAGAATGCCGGAGGGCATGAAGGTCAGGACGATGGCGAGGATCGAGAAGGCGGCGACGTCCTTGTATTCGATGGGAAAGCGCGCCGACCACATGGTCTCGACGAGGCCGATGATGAGGCCGCCGATCACCGCGCCCGGAAGCGAGCCGATGCCGCCGAGCACGGCGGCGGTGAAGGCTTTCACGCCGGGCACGAAGCCGTCCGAGAAGTTCACGACGCCGTAATAGAGGAGGTACATCGTGCCGGCGACGGCGGCGAGGGCGGCCCCGAGGACGAAGGTCAGCGAGATCGTGCGGTCGACGTCGATGCCGACGAGGGCGGCCATCTTGCGGTCCTGCTCGCAGGCCCGCTGCGCGCGCCCGAGCGAGGTATGCTGGACGATGTACCAGAAGCCGGCGAGCAGCACGGCGGTGAGCGCCATGATGATGACCTGCTTGTAGGAGAGGGCGACGACGTAGCCGTTGCGCTCGAAGAGCGGGATCACCTCGGGCAGCATGGGCGGAGTGGGCTTGTTGCGCGCGCCCTGCGCCACCTGGACGAAATTCGACAGGAAGATCGAGATGCCGATGGCCGATATCAGCGGCGCGAGCCGGAAGGAGCCGCGCAGGGGCCGGTAGGCGAGCCGCTCGAGGGCCCAGCCCCAGAGCGAGGTGAGCGCCATCCCGGCCAGCATGGAGACGAACAAGGCAAGCGCCACCGAGCCGATGCCGAGCACCGTCGTCAGAATCAGGAAGGCGATCAGGGCGATGAAGGCCGAGAGCATGAAGACGTCGCCATGGGCGAAGTTGACCATGCCGATGATGCCGAAGACCATCGTGTAGCCGATGGCGATGAGGCCATAGATGGCGCCGAGCGTCAGCCCGTTGATGAGCTGCTGGACGAAGACCTCGATTTCCATGCCGTCAGCCCGTCCCCTTTTTCTCATTGTCCGGCCGGCAATCGCCGTGGGCGGCGATCATGCACGGAACGGCGCCCCTTGCCAGCACCGAGCGGCTCTCGCAACCTTCGTTCCAAAGGATAGTATCGCGCCCGGATCGCCGGATGCGTTTCGAGGAGAAGCGGAATGGCCATGACCATGAGCGGCAGCGTGACGCTGCCGGCCGAGAGGCTGAAGGTCTGGGAAGCGCTGAACGACCCGGACATCCTGAAGGCGGCGATTCCCGGCTGCCAGGACATGACCCGCACGGGCGAGAACGGCTTTGCGGCCAGCGCCAAGGTGAAGATCGGCCCCGTCTCGGCAACCTTCAAGGGCAACGTGACCCTGTCGGAGATCGACGCGCCGAACGGCTATACGATTTCCGGCGAAGGGCAGGGCGGCGTCGCGGGCTTCGCCAAGGGGGGTGCCAAGGTCGCCCTCGCCGATGCCGAGGGGGGCGGGACGACCCTCGCCTATGACGTCGAGGCCACGGTCGGCGGCAAGATCGCCCAGCTGGGCGGGCGCCTCGTCAACGGCGTCGCCAAGAAATACGCCGACGAGTTCTTCGCCAATTTCGCCAAGGCGCTAGGCGGGGAGGGGGAGGCGGCGGGATAGCGCCTGCGATCATTCGCGCACGAAATCCTCGAGCGTCGCATAGAGCCATGCCTGGTCGTCGTGGACGCTCTCGCTGCCGTCGAACCAGCTATATTCGATGTGGTCCTGGAAGAAATCCAGCTCGATCCTGCGGCCGAGCGTCGTGATGGTGAGATAGATGGAATCGTCCCGTGACCGATTGATCGTATAGGAAATCCGAGCCTGATCGAGGATTTGCAGGAACGGGATGAGATCCTGGATTCCTCTGAGTTTGGGATGTTTCATGGCCGCTTCCTGTCATCGTCTCGTCCCGGCAGGTCGATACGGATGCCGGCAATGGAATCGAGAGCTTCGGCGCCTCGGGCCGAGCGATCCGGCGGATTCTCGTGGTCGGATCGCCCGGCATCCCTGGGAGTCAACCCTCTACGAAGTGACGGAGCATGGCAAAGAGCTTGATTTGATCCGTCAGAATATCTTCTCGGCCATCAAAATGATTATATTCAACATGGTCCTCATAGAAATCAACTTCGATACGACTGTTTAATATATCGACGCGGACCGTAATATAATCATCGGCAGTTTGTTGGAATGCATGCCATATCTTTCTGTCGCGAAGGTAGGATGTGAATGCGATGATATCGCGGATGCCTCTTAGATTGTTTTCCATGCTGATGTCCTGAATCTATCTTGCCGGCGCAAGCTTCGAGCCTCCCTCCCCGAGCCTCCCCTGCCGCTGTCATTCCCGAGTGACGAATGGCCGCTTGACCCTACCCGAGGCCCCCGCCAAATTCTCGTAAGAATAGTTCGAGAAAGCGTAATATTCGTTCGGATATTACGCGGGAGGGCGTGATGGCCTCGGTATCCATGACGGTGAACGGGAAGGCCGTGTCGGCGGATATCGATCCCCGCACGCTTCTCGTTCAGTTCCTGCGCGAGAATTTGCGCCTGACGGGCACGCATGTCGGCTGCGACACGAGCCAGTGCGGCGCCTGCGTGGTGCATCTCGACGGACAGGCGGTGAAGTCCTGCACGATGCTCGCGGTGCAATGCGAGGGCGCCTCGGTCACGACGATCGAGGGACTCGCCAACGGGGCCGAACTGCATCCGATGCAGGCCGCCTTCCGCGAGCATCACGGCCTGCAATGCGGCTTCTGCACGCCGGGCATGATCATGACCGCGGTCGACATGGTGCATCGCCTCGGCAACGACCTCGACGACCACACCATCCGGCAGGAGCTGGAAGGCAACCTCTGCCGCTGCACGGGCTATCACAACATCGTGAAATCGGTCGCGGCCGGCGCGCGGGCCATGGGCGCGCCCCACCGGGTCGCGGCCGAATAGCGATCGTCATTCCGGCCACAGGCCGGTCCCGTTGGCTCGCCCGGGATCACGGGCAGGCCCGGGATTGCGGGAGGAAGGCATGAATCAGACCGGCATCGGCGCGCGCGTGCCGCGCCTCGAGGACAAGCGCTTCATCACGGGCAAGGGCCGCTACACGGACGATATCGGCCGCCCCGGACAGGCCCATGCCTGTTTCCTGCGCTCGCCGCACGCGCATGCGCGCCTCCAGGCGATCGATATCGCCGAGGCCGAGCGGGCGCCGGGCGTCGTCGCGGTCTTCACCGGCGCGGACATCAAAAAATTCGCACCCGATTCGGACGACCTTCTGGAAGAGGATCTGGGCGGGCTCATCTGCGGCTGGATGATCCATTCGAAGGACGGCTCGCCGATGAAGGCCGCGGCCCATCCGGTCCTTGCCAAGGACAGGGTCCGCTATGTCGGCGACCATGTCGCGGTCGTCATTGCCGAGACGCTGCGCCAGGCCCAGGACGCGGCCGAATTGATCTCCGTCGATTACGAGATCTTGCCGAGCGTCACCGAGACCGCGAATGCCCGGGCCGACGGCGCCCCCGAGGTCCACGAGGGCATCGGGCGCAACACCGTCTTCGAATGGGAGCTGGGCGACCGGGCGGCCACCGAGGCCGCCTTCGACCGGGCGGCCCATGTCACTACGCTCGACCTCGTCAACAACCGCCTCGTGCCGAACCCCATGGAGCCTCGCGCGGCCATCGGCGAATACGATCCCGGCAGCGACCAGTTCACGCTCCACACGACAAGCCAGAACCCGCATGTCGCCCGGCTGATCATCTCCGCCTTCGTCGGCATGGCGCCGGAGCACAAGCTGCGCGTCGTCGCGCCCGATGTGGGTGGCGGCTTCGGCTCGAAGATCTTCGGCTATCCCGACGAGGTGGTCTGCCTGTGGGCGGCCCGGCGGCTGAAGCGGCCGGTGAAATGGGCCTGCGAGCGCACCGAAGCCTTCCTCTGCGACGCCCATGGCCGCGACCACGTCACCCGCGCGCAGCTTGCGACCGACAAGGACGGCCGGATCACGGGATTGAGGGTGCATACGATTGCCAATCTCGGCGCCTATCTCTCGACCTTCGCCTCCTCGGTGCCGACCTACCTCTATGCGACCTTGCTCTCGGGGCAGTATGCGATCCCGGCCATCCATGCGGAGGTGGATGCGGTCTACACCAACACCGCGCCCGTCGACGCCTATCGCGGGGCCGGCCGGCCGGAGGCGACCTTCGTCGTCGAGCGGCTGGTCGAGGTGGCGGCGCGGGAACTCGGGATCGACCCGGTCGAGTTCCGGCGCCGGAACTTCGTCACCAGCTTCCCGCATCAGACGCCGGTCATCATGACCTACGATGCCGGCAATTACGACGCGGCGCTCGCCAAGGCGCTCGATCTTCACGACGTGAAGGGGCTCGCGGCGCGCAAGGCGCAGAGCCGGGCGCGGGGGCGGCTGCGCGGCATCGGCTACTCGGCCTATATCGAGGCTTGCGGCATCGCCCCCTCGCAGGCGGTGGGCTCGCTCGGCGCCGGGGTGGGCTTGTGGGAATCGGCCGAGGTGCGGGTCAACCCGACCGGCGACATCGAGGTCCTGACCGGCTCCCACAGCCACGGCCAGGGCCACGAGACGACCTTCGCGCAGCTCGTCTCGGACCGGCTCGGCGTGCCGATCGGGACGGTCAAGATCGTCCACGGCGACACCGACAAGGTGCAGTTTGGCATGGGGACCTACGGCTCGCGCTCGGGCGCGGTCGGCATGTCGGCGATCCACAAGGCGCTGGAGAAGATCATCGCCAAGGGCCGGAAGGTCGCCGCCCACGTGATGGAGGCCGCCGAAGGCGATATCGAGTTCAGGGACGGCAGGTTCTCGGTGGCCGGGACCGACAAGTCGCTCGCCTTCGGCGAGATGGCGCTGCAAGCCTATATCGCGCACAAGTTCTCGGGCCAGGATCTCGAGCCGGGGCTGAAGGAGGGGGCCTTCTGGGACCCGACGAACTTCACCTTCCCGGCTGGGGTGCATATCTGCGAGCTGGAGATCGACCCCGAGACGGGCGTGACCACCATCGAGCGCTGGACCGCGGTCGACGATTTCGGCAACGTCATCAATCCGATGATCGTCGAGGGGCAGGTCCATGGCGGCATCGCCCAGGGCGTCGGCCAGGCCCTCCTCGAAGGGGCCCGATACGACGAGGACGGCCAGCTCGTGACGGCGAGCTTCATGGATTACTGCATGCCGCGCGCGCTGGATTTCCCGCCCTTCGACATCGGCATGACGGTGACCGAATGTCCCTCGAATCCCCTCGGCATGAAGGGATGCGGCGAGGCCGGCGCCATCGCCTCCCCGCCGGCCGTGATCAACGCGATCACCGACGCGCTGGGGCACGAGAACGTCACCATGCCGGCCACTTCAGCCGTCGTCTGGCGGGCGGCGCAGGCGGGGATGCGCTTGGCCGCCGAATAGGGCCACGCTCCCCTTTCCTTCTTCTTCTTCGTCATGGCCGGACTTGTCCCGGCCATGACGCTTGTAAGAGAACGGGCCAGTCGATCTATCGGATTTCGTATTACCGATACCGATAGTAATACCGATACTGGTATTGCGGCGCATACCCATAGGGCGCGTAGCCGTAGGGCTGCGAATAGCCACGCGGGAAATCCACCGAGCGGGGCGGGCCGTAAGCCTGGATGCCCGTCGAGCCGGGATAGATATAGCTCGACATGAACGCACCGCCCGCGGGCTCGCGATCCCCGCCATTGCCGCCTCCGCCTCCGCGGAAAGCCGCGGCCGGCGAGGCCAGAGCGACCGCCAGCGCGCCAGCGCCGATGACGGCCGATGCCAGCTTGAACATCCTGCGAACTCCATTCGAGAACCTGTCCTGGAGACAATGCGGCAACGGGCGGTCCGGTTCATTTCCGAGATTGGGTGCGACACTTCCAAAGCGTCACATTCATCGCTTAAGCTTGGCCATGCTCCCGCTGGAGACGCCGGCATGATCGACGCCGACGGCAAGCCGTTTCATGTGGCCTGGCGCTACAGCCGCGCCGAGATGATCGCGGACGGCGTGATCCATGGCCTGGGCCTCGTCCTCGCGATCGGGGGCGCGGGCGTCCTGCTCGCGCTCGCCGCCTATCGCCTGACGGCGGGCGAGGTCGTGGCCGTCCTCGTCTATGCGGCCGGCCTCGTCGGGCTTCTGTCCATATCGGCCGCCTATAATCTCTGGCCCGTCTCCCGGACCAAATGGTGGCTGCGCCGCTTCGACCACGCCTCCATCTTTATCCTGATCGCTGCGACCTATACGCCTTTCATGACGCGCATGGCCGGCGAGGGCCCGGCCTCCGCCCTCTTCATCGCCGTCTGGGTGGTCGCGATCGGCGGGGCGCTGGTGAAGATCCTGCTGCCGGGCCGTTTCGATCGCCTGGCGATCCTGGCCTATCTCCTGCTCGGATTCAGCGGTTGCCTCGTCTGGGAAACCATCGCGAGAGCCCTGTCGGGCACGACCATCTCCCTTATGCTGACCGGCGGCCTGCTCTATGCGGGCGGGGTCGTGTTCCATGTGTGGAACAGCCTGCGCTTCCAGAACGCGGTCTGGCATTTCTTCGTGCTCGTCGCGAGCGCGGTCTTCTACTCGGCCGTCCTGACCGGAATCGTGCTGGCCTGAGCGGCGAGCGCCGCCAGTTCCTGCGGCGTGTCGGCATCGCGCGAGACGGCGGGATCGCCCAGCTCGATCTCGACGACGTCGGCGAGGGAGCGCAGCTGCTTGCCCGCGCCCGTATCCCCCGTGAGGCGGGCGATGGCCGGGGCGAGATCCTTCGACAGGATCGCCGGATGCCCGCGCCGGCCCTGGAAAGTGGGGACGAGCGCGGAGGGAAAGCCGGAGGAGCGCCATGCCTTCAGCAGCCAGTCGAGGAGGGCGGTTCCGATCTGCGGCATGTCGCCGAGCAGGATGGCGGCCGCCTCGGCTTCTTCCGGCAGGGCCGCGAAACCAGCCTTCAGCGAGGTGGAGAGACCCTCGCGGTAATGCGCGTTCTCGACGATGGTGACGCGGAGTCCCGCCAGTGCCGCCGAGACGGCCTGCGCCTCGTGGCCGACGACGACGATGACCGGCTCCGCCTCGCTCTCCAGGGCCGCCTCGGCGACGCGCGTGACGAGCGGCTTGCCCTCGAAGGCGGCGAGCATTTTCGGCTCGCGCCCGAAGCGGGTTCCGCGCCCGGCGGCGAGGATGATGGCGGCGATCGTCACGATTCGTCCTCCCGCGGCGCGCCGCCCGCCCGCGGCTGGGGACGCGAGACGATCTCCATCAGGAGCCCTCCGACCCCGAGCCGCGTGATGTCCCGCCCCGTCACGGGGAGCCCCGCGACGAGGCGGCCGAGCACCCAGTCGAAGCCGTTTTCCTTCGGGGAGCGCGCGCAGCCGGGCGCGCCGAGGACGGGCTTGCCGCCCAACGCGCCGACGAGAAGAAGGTTGCCGGGATCGACCGGCATGCCGAAATGCTCGACGCGCCCCCCGGCCTCCCCGATCGCGGCCGGGATGACGTCCCGCCGGTCGGCGATGGCGGAGGCCCCGAAGACCACCAGCAGATCGACCTCGTCGATCTGCGCCCGGATCGCCGCCGCCAGTGCCCGCGTTTCGTGCGGACATTCGGCCTGCGCGGCGATCCGCGCGCCCATCGGCGCGAGGCGCTGCGCGAAGACATTGGCCGTCTTCACGACCAGCGAAGGCTTGAAGCCGGGCGTCAGGGTCGAGACGATTCCGACCTCCCTGATCCGGTAGGGCGCGACGGACATGCTCGGGCCGCAGGCCGCGAGCGCCGCCTCCACCAGGGGCCGGCCGACGCCGTAGGGGATGATCTTCACGGTGCCGATCATCTCGCCCTCGACCACGGGCTTGAAGGCCGGCAAGGTAGCGACGGTGATCGCCTCGTCGATGGCGTTGATCGCATCGATCCGGCCGGCCTCGATCACGAGGATGCCGGCGCTCGCGGCGAAGAGATTGGAGCGGCCGGTAAAGGGTTTCTCGACCCGCACGCCCGATCCCGCGAGGGCTTGCGCCAGCCGGCCGGCGGCCTCGTCCTCGCCCATGTCGTCGGGTCCGAGGCGGGCGACGACGAGGCGGCGGATGCCGGCGGCGCGCAGCCGCCCGGCGGCGTCGGGCGTGACGACCTGCCCCTTCCTCAGCACGGCCTCGCCGGCCTTGACGCTGTGAGCGGCCAGGGCGCCGACCGCCTCCTCGACCGGGACCTCCCCGAAGGTCATGGCGCCCGCCGCCGCTCGCGGCGAAGCTCGGCGACGATCTCGGCCAGGATCGAGACGGCGATCTCGGCGGGCGTGACGGCGCCGATATCGAGGCCGATCGGCGCGTGGATTCGTGCGATGGCCTCCCGGGAAAGACCCGCCCCCGCGAGGCGCTCGACGCGCTTCGCATGCGTCCGGCGCGAGCCGAGCGCACCGACATAGAAGCACTCGGCCCGGAGAGCCGGCAGGAGAGCCTGATCGTCGATCCTGGGATCGTGGGTCAGGCAGGCGAGGGCGGTATAGCGGTCGAGGCCCCCGAGCGTCGGCAGGGCGTCCTGCGGCCACTCGGCGATCACCGGGACGTCCGGGAAGCGCTCCGGCGTCGCGAAGGCGGTGCGCGGATCGACGATCGTGACGTCGAGCCCGATTTCGCGCGCCATGGGCGCCAGCGACTGGCTGACATGCACCGCCCCGATCACGACGAGCTTCACGGGCGGCACATGGACATTGAGGAAGACGGGGCCGGTTTCGCGCTCGATCGTGCCGCTCCTGCCGGTCCTGCTCCGCTCGGCCAGTTCCCCGGCGAGCGGATCACCGCCGATCTCGGCTTCGCGCACGAGGTGCTGGGCCCCCGTCCCAAGTTCCGTGACGACGATTGCGGCGCGCCTCGCCTCGCGCTCGGCATTCAGGTCGGAGAGGAGAGAGAGGTCCATTCTAGGAGACTTGCGAAAGACGCGCCTGAACGGCGCCCTGGAACGACAGAGGTTGCGACCGGATCGGGTGAGTGACGGGCGGCCATGCAAGAGGCGGCGACATCTGCATCGTCAGTCCAGCCTCTCGACATAGACCTTGATGCGGCCCCCGCAGGAGAGGCCCGCGCGCCAGGCCGTCTCGTCGGCCACGCCGAATTCGAGCATGCGCGGCTTGCCGTCCGCGATGGCCTCGGCCGCCTCGGCGAGCACGTCGCCCTCGACGCAGCCGCCCGAGACGGAGCCGAGGAAGTTGCCCTCATGGTCGATGACGAGATGGCTTCCCACGGGCCGCGGGGCCGAGCCCCAGGTCTCGACGACCGTGGCGAGGGCCACGCCGCGCCCCTGCCGGCACCAGGCTTCCGCCTCCTTCAGGATGTCGCCATCGGTGGAAAGCATCGCGATCTCCGAGCCAGTCCGGTTCGAACATAAGCAAAGCGGACAGGCAGGGGAAAGGGATCGGGCGCAGATCACCCCCTCGGGCCGAAGATGATGACGGCCGCGCCCGCGATCGTGAGCGCGGCTCCGAGGAGATCCCAGCGGTCGGGCCTGAATCCTTCTGCCAGCCAGAGCCAGAGCAGCGACATCGCGACATAGATGCCGCCATAGGCGGCGAAGACGCGGCCCGCGGCCGGGGCGTCCACGAGCGTCAGGAGATAGGCGAAGAGAAGGAGGCTCGCGGAGCCCGGCACGAGCCACCATCCCGGCGCGCCGAGCCGCAGCACGGCCCAGACCGCGAAGCATCCGGCGATCTCGCAGGCCGCCGCGGTGACGAAGGTCAGCGCCGTCACGAGGCGGCCCGCAGCCAGCGCGCGGGATCGGCCCCGTCCGGACGGGAGGTTCCCAGGGCCTGTACCAGCTCCTCCATCGAGGCGAGGGAATGGATCGGCCGGAACTCGTCGACATGGGGCAGCATGGCCCGGATGCCGGCGGCCCGCGCCTCGAAGGCGCCGAAGCGCAGGAGCGGATTGAGCCAGACGAGCCGCCCGCAGGAGCGGCGCAGCCTGTCCATCTCGAAAGCGAGGTCGCTGCCGGCCTCGCGCTCGAGCCCGTCCGTGAACAGGAGCACCACGGCCCCCTGGCCGAGCACGCGGCGCGACCAGAGCCGGTTGAAATCGCGCAAGGCGGAGGCGATACGGGTGCCGCCCTCCCAATCCTTCACCCGCGCGGCGGCGCGGGCCAGGGCGTCGTCGGGGTCGCGATGGGCGAGATCGCGCGTGATATTGGTGAGGCGGGTGGCGAAGACGAAGCCGTGAACCCGCCGCCGCTTCTCGGCCAGGGTGTGCAGGAAATGCAGGAACAGGCGCGAATATTCCGCCATCGAGCCCGAGATGTCGACGATGGCGACGAGGGGCGGCGGGCGCGTGTGCCGCGAGCGGAAGGCGAGGTTGATCGTGGCGCCCCCGCCCCGCAGGGAGCCGCGCAGGCTGCGGCGCAGATCGACGAGGCGCCCGCGCGGATCGGGCCGCAGCCGGCGCGTCGGGCGGTCGTCGTCCGGCAGCCGCATCGCCTCGATGACCCGCCGCGCCCGCGCGATCTCCTGCGCCGTCATCTGGGCGAAATCGCGCTCCTTGAGGACGTCCCGGTCGGAGGCCGTGAGGCGCGCCGAGACCTCACGCTCGACCGTCTCCTCCTCCCGCCTTGCCTTGCGCGGCTGCATCGCCTCCAGCACGCGCGTCTCGCCGGGCTTCGGCTTCTCGCGCCCCTTCTCGCCCGGCGCAAGGGGCGACATCTCGGCGAGCAGCCTCTCGACGAAGCCGCGGCGGCGCCAGAACAGGCGGAAGGCCGCATCGAAGACCGGCATCTGCTCGCGGCGGCTCACGAGAACGCTGTGCAGCGTCCAGTACAGGTCCTCGCGCCGGCGGATGCCCGCCGCCTCGACTGCGCCCACGGCATCGACGATGGCGCCCGGCCCGACCGGAATCCCGGCCGCCCGCAAGGCGCGGCCGAACAGGGCGACGTTGTCGGCGAGGTGCCCGCTCAAGCGGCCTCGCCCGCGCTCATCCCCGCGCGGACCTCGTCGAGGACCCGCCGGACCTCCGAGCCCTGCATCCGCGCGATGTCGTCCTGGTATTTCAGCAGCACTCCGAGCGTGTCGGCGACGAGGGACGGATCGAGCGCGACCGCGTCCAGCTCGACGAGCGCCTGTGCCCAGTCGAGCGTCTCGGCGACGCCGGGGGCCTTGAACAATTCCCTGTCGCGGATGGCCTGGACGAAGCCCACCACCTCGCGGGCCAGCCGCTCCCCCGCGCCCGGGACGCGGCGCGAGAGGATGGCCAATTCGCGCCCGGCATCGGGATACCCGACCCAGTGATAGAGGCAGCGGCGCTTGAGGGCGTCGTGGATCTCGCGCGTCCGGTTCGAGGTGACGACGACGATCGGAGGCGCCTCGGCCCGGATGGTGCCGAATTCAGGCACGGTCACCTGGAAATCGGACAGGATTTCCAGGAGGAAAGCCTCGAAAGCCTCGTCCGTGCGGTCGAGTTCGTCGATCAGGAGGATCGGCGGGCCTCCCTCCTGCGGCTCGAGCGCCTCGAGGAGCGGGCGGCGCACGAGATAGCGCTCGGAGAAGAGATCGGATTCGAGCCTGCCCTGGTCGATTTCGCCGCCGGCCTCCGCCAGCCGGATCGCCATCATCTGGCCGGCGTAGTTCCATTCGTAGACGGCCGAGGCGACGTCGAGTCCCTCGTAGCATTGCAGGCGGATCAGCCGGCGCCCGAGCGCCCGCGACAGGACCTTGGCGATTTCCGTTTTACCGACCCCCGCCTCGCCTTCGAGAAACAGCGGGCGCCCGAGCCGCAGCGCCAGGAAAAGGACGGTGGCGAGCGCCCGGTCCGGGACGTAGCCCGCGCCGTCCAGCAGGGCCTGAGTCTCGTCGATGGAGGAGGGGAGGGACCTCATCCCCGAGGGGTCACAGATAACGCGGGCGGAGGCAAGCCGGCTCACGCCGCCGGCTCATCCGGCCGCGGCGACCGCCCGCTTCGCCATCACGATCACGAGATGGGCGCGATAATCCTGGTCGGCGTGAATATCCGACGCCATGTCCTCGGACGGGACGGTCTTCCCCTCGAGAGCGGCGGCGGAGAAATCGGCCGCCAGCGCCTCTTCCAATTCCCTGGCCCGGAAGACGCCGTCGGCGCCCGCACCGATGACTGCAACGCGCGTCTCGCCCGCGGCCGTCTGCGCGACGCAGACCGCGCAGAGCGCATAGCGCGAGGCCGGATTGCGGAACTTCGCATAGCCCATCTTCCGGGGGATCGGGAACTCGACGGCGGTGATGATCTCTCCCTCTTCCAGCGCCGTGGAGAAGAGGCCCTGGAAATAATCGTCGGCCGCGATCCTGCGGCCGTTGGTGACGATGGTCGCATCGAGCGCCATGGCGGCGGCCGCGTAATCGGCCGAGGGATCGTTGTTGGCGAGCGATCCCCCGATCGTGCCGCGATGGCGGACGGCGGGATCGCCGATCGTGCCGACCATTTCGGCCAATGTCGGAATAGCCTGCCGCACGATCTCGGAATTCGCGACCTGATGATGGCGCGAAAGGGCGCCGACGAGGAGCCTGTCGCCCTCGACCCTGATGCCGCGCAACTCGTCCAGCCCGTTCAGGTCGACGAGGGCGGAAGGCCCCGTCAGGCGCAGCTTCATGGCCGGGATGAGGGTATGGCCCCCGGAAAGCGCCCTGCTCTCCGGGCGCCCGGCCAGCATCGCCGCCGCTTCTGCGAGGCTCTTCGGCTTGAGATACTCGAAGGCGTACATGGCGGTGGGGCTCCCCGGTCCGGCGCAGCAGCAAGAAGGCTAGCGCAATGGGCGCCCCGTACACAATGCCCCATCCTTGGGACGTCTACTACAGTCTGACCGTGGTGCTAGACGGCAAGGTTGTCGCTTACGGCATCTATCGGTCCCGCCGATGCGCCCTGACAGCCGCGGCCCTGTGGCAAGAGCTTGGCGTTCGATGTGTAATCAGGGAGCGTTGAGCCATGGCCCTCTCCGCCCCCTCCGCTCTCTGCAAAGACCTTGCGGCCTTGCCTGTGTTCTTGCAGCACTTACCTTGCGGCGATCATCCGAGAACTGCCCGAGGACGACGACACGCGGGCCGGAGTGGCCCAACATTTCGCTCGGTACTTGAGAGGACCAATCCGCGGTTTGACCGTGGGCGGTTCCTCTCCGCGTGCATGGGGAGGGCTACGTTGGCCGATCTTCGCCGCGGGAGTTCCGGCAACTGGGAAGGCGCCGATTTTCTTCCCGAGAAGCTTGTCGCGCCTTCCATTTGGTGTTCTGCTGGCAACGTCAATGAGATGGCGCAATCATATCAAAGTGTTGGATGCTGGCGATCATCTATCCGGGGAGATGTCGATGGATGGCCTGGGCGGGTTGAACGGATCTGAGCATGGAATCGTTCTGGGTTTGTTGCAATTGCGCAGCGGCGAGAACATACAACCGCATGATCTGAACATTTCCGCCGAGAGGCTCGCCTCCTTCGTGCGCCAGGTGAAGGAAAGGCGCCCGAATATCGACCTCATTATATTTCCGGAGTATTCTCTCAATGGGGCGTCGAAGTCTCTGGATCCGGACCTGCAATGCTCCATCGACGGTCCGCAGGTCGAGATACTGCGCCAAGCCTGCCGCTCGGCCGGCGTATGGGCGTGCTTCTCCCTGATGGAATGCAATCCGAACGGAAACCCCTACAATTCGGCGATTCTCGTCGACGACGAAGGTCAGATCCGTCTGCATTACCGGAAGCTTCATCCCTGGGTTCCGGGGGAGCCGTGGGAACCTGGAGATCTGGGGATTCCGGTGTGCGAGGGGCCGAAAGGCTGCAAGGTTTCCGTGATCGTCTGCCATGACGGCATGTTTCCCGAAAGTGCCCGGGAGGCCGCTTATAAGGGCGCGGAGTTGTTGATCCGTATCGCCGGCTATTCCGCGTCGCTGCGCCATCAATGGCAGTTGACCGCGCAGTCCGATGCCTTCTGCAACCTGATGTATACTGCGAGCGTGTGCGGATGCGCTGCCACGGGACCCTTCAGCGGCATGGGCGAGGCCATCGTCGTGGGCTTCGACGGCGTTCCGATCCGTCAGGGCGGCAACAAGGAAAACGAACTGGTCACCGCCGAGATCCGGCCGGATCTGGTGCGTGAGGCGCGCAGGTCGTGGGGTGCGGAAAACAATATCTACCAGCTGGGCCACCGAGGCTTCGTGGCCGTCGAGGGCGGCGCGACCGATTGCCCGTATACCTACATGCAGGATCTCGTCGCAGGGCGCTACCGCGTTCCCTGGGAAGATGAAGTCAAGATAAAGGACGGCGTCGCCGTGGGCTATTCTCCTCCGCGAAAACCGGCTTAGAGCGTGACTCGAAAGGTCGATTTGGCGAACGGCGACCTCGGATGACGAAGGGACTTGCTCGATCCGATCGTCGGGACGAGATCGACCATTATCGCAATCTGACCGCCTGCCACACCTGCGTGCTCAAGCCACGCTGCACCGCCGACCCTGCGCGGCGCATCAAACGTTAGGTGCACGAAGGCGTTCTCGACGCAATGCAGGAACGGCTCGACCGTAAGTGACCGGCTGGTCCAACGTCGGGGGCAAGTTCACTCATCCAAAGCGACCAGGTGCTCCTGCCACAATGACGGGAAGGTCTTCTTCAAGCAATTTCTCGCCTCGCAGCACAGATTGTCCAATGGTGAATTGGCTTGGATCGTCATCCTCAGGCCAGTGATGCTCCATCGTTCGAAGCGCCACGTAAACATCGGACTGGAACAAGGCATTTTTGAAGATACAGGTAAATCGGAGACGGCGCATTCCTTCAGGTGCGTCATCGATAGTCGACAGAGGTAGCAGCTTATTTTCGACGTCGGCCTTGATTTTGTGAGAAGCGCTCTCCCTCCAGTCAATATCCGCAACGTCTTCAACGAAGATAAATCGCCCTAATTGACCTCGGACGAAGAAGAATAAAAACTTTATGTATGCTTTCAGAGCATCATCGCCAGGAAGCACTAAGCCCACTTTCTCATTGAAACGATAAATTGGCTCGCTTGTCCAATCCAAGGCCGCATACTGGTTTGTATTTTCCGATATTACAAAAAAGATTTGATTAGGCGGCAAATTGCCTAACACTGAAACTGCCGCAATGTAACAATCCGGATAGAATGGCAGCGTTGCACACTCGACGTCTCCAAATGGATTGCTATCGGCATCTCCACTCGCCGGTCGTTGTATCGCGATTTCGCTACAGATTTCTCTGACGCGCCGCCGCTGCACGCTTTCGGCTGAATTCCAACGCAAGAAAGACGCACGCCTGCTCTCCTGGAGACGTTCTCGCGGAGCTTCCACGCCGTGATCTAGGAAGATTGTCTGAACGGCGATCTCGTTGGTCAAGTCTATTGGGCGGTCACCGTCGGCGTTGCGTGGCTCTGGAGCTACGCCTTTTGCCAATAGCCAACCTACGAAATCTTTTCGCTCGTTTGCAGCCGCAATATGAAGAGGTGTGTCATTGTCTTCATTGGACGGTTCGAGACTCGCGCCTTTTTTGTGAAGCAATTGGGCGGCATCGATTGATCCAATTTGCGCAGCAAGATGTATTGGACGAATCAGCTTATCATTAGCTGTATCCGGGCACGCCCCGTGATCGAGCAAGAGGTGAAGGACCTCAACGTGTTCACTCATGACAGCGAAATGCAGGGGCGTGTCGCCATCGTCGTCGCGCGCTTCGATGTTCGCCTTGAGATCCAATAAGAGCTTTGCGACTCCTTCATGGTTTTCCCGTGCTGCGATGTGTAGTGGCGTCATCCCTGATCTCGATCGCACACCCAAATAGCCTCCCACTTCTAGAAGCCGCTTCGCGATGTGGCTATTTCCGTGCGCTACTGCATAAAATAAAGGTGTCCACCCCCCTCTTCCCGGTAAATTTGGATCTGCGCCCCTCTCCATGAGCAGATCGACGATCGCATCGTAGCCCTTTTCAGCCGCGCAAGTTAGCGCGGTGGGTACCCCCGCGGACGGATTGACTAACGCATCCTCATTCAGGAGGAGCTGTATTACACTGATGTGGCCGTTCAGAGATGCAGCAGCGAGAGCACGAAAGCCATTTGGCGCGAGATAATCGATCCGCGTTCCACCTCGCACGAGTGAAGTTACGATATCGATCCGGCCAATTGCGGACGCGCAGACCAAAGCGAGGCTTGCTTCGCGCGATGACGCAATGAGACTGTTACCTTTATCGAGAGCAGGAGCGCAAAAGTCCGAGAATTTGTCCAGCGCCGCCATAAGCACGGCGACCTGACCATCCGTATTCGGCAACCATGGGTCAGCGCTATGATCTATCAACAACCTAGCGATATCAGCCTTGGTGGCGTTGTCGCGTTCTGTGCTCAGAAGCAAAGAAAGAGGTCGACGCCCGTCTCTCGTCTTCGAATCCGGGTCTGCCTCGTTCTCAAGGAGTGCTTGGATCGCCTCCATTGGCACATCTTCGAAAAAGATGCTCAAATGTAGAGGCGTAAAACCCTTACTATCTCTTGCTTCGGTATCGGCCTTATCGGCGAGAAGACGGATGATCTCAGCCTTTCCGAAACTCGAAGCAAGATGAAGGGGCGAAAAGCCTTCCGCGTTTTTCAGTTCCGGATTCGCGTCTGCGGCGAGGAGGTGGCGGACCAGATCAGACCTATCTCCGAGTACCGCATCCGAGAGCGGCGTCACGCCGTCGCGATCAACGGCGTCGACATCAGCTCCGGCCTTCACGAGCGTAAGAAACAAATGTTCGGTAACGTCACTTTCCGAGGCAGATAGGTAGTGAAGAGGTCTCTGACCCTGACGGTCTCCATGGTTCGGGTCTGCTCCAAGTGCAAGCAGAAGATCAGTGATAGCTGTCTGACTTGCGCTGATGGCCACCATCAATGCGGTCCGCCCCAGACCTTGGCCTTTTGCGATGCGCCTACGTCGATAGCGCACGAAGGCGGGCACGTTCGGCGCTTCGGACGAGAACTCGGGGTCGCTCTCTCCCAGGCCATACTCGCCTGCCGAGACATCGATCTGCGCTGGAAATCGGTTGGTGATATTTTTCACAATCTCGGCGTGGCCGGCTAGGCTCGCCCAAATGAGGGGGTGGCCGCCGTTTTTGTCAGTGATGAATGCGGAAGCTCCCGCGTCCATTGCCCGTTCGGCAAGCTTGGCATAGCCAAGCCACGCGGCCACCGCGAGTAGACTGTTTCCTTCAAGGCTCACATTCGCAGGGTCAGCGCCTCGGTCGAGCAGCAATGCCGTCACTTCTTCCCCGGACCAAGCGGCATGGTAGAGCGGAGTATCTCCCATCTTCGATCGGTCGTTGGGAGAAAGGCCATGATCCAAGAGTAAATCGATAAGTGAGGAAGAGCCTGGGATACATGCAGCGATGTGGAGTAACGACAACCCGCCCGGCAGGCGAAATATTACGAGCTCGTTGTGCGCGTCGGACTTGAGGCATTCACGGAGGAGGGCGGCATCCTTGCGCGTAATCGCGTCGAGCGCTGCCGCGACGCTCTCAGGGAGCGACGGATCCAATTCCCGCAGCGCTTTGGCGGTCGTTGCATTGCCAGCCTTTGCTAAATCATAGAGCAGGCCGACACTCCACTCCGGCTGAATGAGCAGTGCTTCAGCCATGGTGATGTCGTCGCGCGGCACGCGGAGCCCGAGTTTTTCCAGAAGCCGGTCAGTCGCCGAATCACCGGACATTCGAAAATCAACCACATTGCACGCCGCGATTCGCTCGTCTTCGGGGACTATCGCGGGGAACAAGAAAGGCGGAATTTCGGCACAGCTATGACGAATTACGATCGGTCGAGGACCTATATTCTCGATACCGCTTTTGGCACCCAGTCCGGTTTCGGAATGCCAGTCATGGTTAAAGGGATCCTGCTCGAGAGCCTCATCGCCAACAATAATCAATCTAGCTCGGTTGCCCCGGGCATCGATCGCATCTGCAGGAAAGACAAATCTCTCGATTCGAGTCTTGTTCCTGATCAGATCTCCGTCTGGAACAAATCCATTCGCATCCAATACCGCTCGAACTGCACCAAGGACGCGGCCTTCTGAGGAGTTATGGGCGAGAGCAATCTCCATTAATCTAGCCTCTCACGGCGTTACTAGCTGATCAAGATGCATTTTGGACCGCTCGAGAGCGGAACGACTTGGTTGCACGTTTGCTTGAGTTAAGCCGGGCGCCTGACCCGATGGTCCGAAGTTTTCACTGCCGGGTTCGGGGTTTTCGTTTTTTGGCAAGCGGGCGGCTGTGGCCCCCTGCTGGACCGAGACGGGGAACGAGAGGTGGAGGCTCTCTTTCGCCGCCTCGAACCCAAAAGGGGGGCTCACTCTTATTTCGGCCGCGTTGCGCCGCCGTTGCTCAAGAAGTCGGTCGGCGAGTTCGGTGCCGGCCGATGTCAGGTGGAACACTGCCTCCTTACCACGCTGTTCGCGGTCGAGTTTGCCCGTCTTCACCAGCGTCGAGAGAAGCTGCGACAGGCGCGAATTGCCGATCTTCTTCGTCGCCGCAGCGATGTCGCGTCGATTGGCGTGACCGTTCAGCCGCCGGATGTAACTTAGGATCTCGCCTAGATGGGCGAAGCGGATCAGCGCTTCGTCGGAGTTGATCTCCGCGAACAGGACAGATTTTTCCAGCAAATCTCCCAAGACCCCAACGAGCTTAGCGTCAGGCTCTTGATCAGCGTCGAGATCGGCCTCGACGGAGCGGATCAGGTCCATCCATTCTTGGAGTTCCGGATCAAGGCGGCGGGAATACATCGCTCCCCAGGTCCAGTCGAGGAGGCTTCGGTAGATGCGGTTGGCTAGGCCTCGGCGGCCATCCCCCCGTAGGGCTTCCAGGGTGGCCTGGGCTTCTTCGAGGGAGGCCTCGCCGGTGGCGATGGCATGCAGTCCAGCGTGAGGAATCATAGATCCATCTTATCCGAGCGGAATTGACGAACGTTTTACAACGATTTAGGGTAATGTCTAGCTTTCCCTGTCAAACGAGAAAATGGAAAAGAGCTGACTGCGGCGCAAGCTGTCGAGGGTCGCCTCCCCGGGCCTTTCGGGTGCGGGCAGTACATAGCCCCAATCTAGGTTGCGGCGGCTCTCCTGCTGCACAACGAAACTGCGAGTGTGATGGCGGATCCAGAGATCCGAGGCCGCGACGCAGTGGGAACGCATGGTTAGATCGTCACCGAACGATGGGACAAGGACTAGGTCGAGGGGCAGATGCAGATAAGGCAGATCGCGGCTGCGGTCGCAGAAATCCTTGCAGATCGCCATGCCGACGAGGAGCTCACCGATCACTAGAACCGGCAGGCCTGTCCCTGGCTGGATATCCTCGAAGCGGCCATCTAGGTTGAATGCGCGGGTCTTCTCACAAGGGGGGACGATCTCCCGCCCGAAACCGTTAAGTACCCGGATGACGTTGACTCGGCCTTTTGGGGTCGGCTCGTGCCAAGAGCCGGGCAAGACCACAGAGGGGCGACGATGGTTCCCGCGGTACGGCCAGCGGGCGAGCCGCTGGACAATCTGGTCGCGTACTTGGGGCGGGCCAGTGAGTTCTGGCCACACTGCCGCGAGCAGGCCTGGCTCAGCGGCCTGCAGAGCGTCTAGCTGGGTGACGAGCTGCGAAGACAACTCCGGGCAATTGACCCCCTGGACAAAGAAGGTCTTCGTTGCGTCCGGTCGCGACAGAGTCAACCCGAAGTCGTTAAATAATGCTCCCGCTAAGTGGCGGCGATCCCGTCCCGAGCGTTCGCCGACGTCGCCACGGTAAAGACGTACCTCAAAACCGTTGACATTGGTAGGCATAACACGATGCCACAATAGGCCCCGGCGAGTATAGGACTGATCGGTCATCGGTTTGCCGCGGGGCGCTACCCCATGATTTGGAATAACATATGCTGTCTTGTCCCGGGTCTTCCAATGGGTGTCCGGGTCTGCGAAGCCGATCTCCTTGTAGCGGGTTACATGGAGCGCGTGGTCTACGCCGCGGATCTCGGTAGCCAACGCCTCGGCCACCCCTTTTGGAGAGGGATCAAGCCGATCCAGCCATGTGGGCGGCGCTTCCAGGTCTCCGAGCGCTTCGGCCCTCGCCAATCCGGCCTCAGCGAGCGCGGATTCCTCGATGCGTTTGAATAGTTCGCCGACATTGTCGTGGGCTCTCAACATCAATGTGTGGAGTCTCGCCAGACGCTGTTCTAGGAATTCCAGCTCCGGTTCGTCCTGGCGAGGTGGGCGCAGGATCAGACGCAGCTGACTAAGGAGTTCCTGCATCGGCTCACACTACCGGCATCGAGAGGACGTGAACACGGCGGAGGGGTCATCCCATGCGTTTAAATCAAGCATTGATCGCGACGCAGCCCTCTCAGACGTGAGCCTTCACCCCACATTGGCCGAATTCTACCTCTTGTGGAGAGTGGGCGCAACTCGTCCGTGCATCAGAACTGACTCGGGTCAGTATCGGGAGCATCGACGTCGGCAACGGCAGGCACGCCTGTCATCGATACACGATGACGAGGCGGCAAGCCGCCCGATGGCGGGTGGCTCAGCGTTTTTTGAAGTCTCCACGCCGCTCGCCATTGGTCATGTTCGATCCTGCGAAATTGCGAGTGCATCTGCCGCTGACTCCGAGCCAAATGCCTGTTTTCCCTTCGCAGTCCAGAGCGCCAACGCCTTCTCGCGCTCATTGCTTCGAAGCTTGTCAGCCATCCAGAGCAGTGCGCCGTAGATCATGGCGCGATCATCGCCAGTGAGGTCCACGATCCCGGCCTTGAGGACGAGGCCGCCGAGTTCGATCAGATGCCGGGTGCGCTTGCGCCGTTCGACTTGCCAAGTGCGCATGTCATGCCGCGCCAGCGCCGCCTGATGCCGGTTGCGCGCTGCCCAGTTGCGGTTGAGCGCCGCCAACGTCGCGGTCAGGTGCCGATGCAGTTCGCCATGTCCGCCCTTGAAAGAACGCGGCACCGCGCTTCGCCCATGCCTCCCTCTTTCCAGCGTCCTTAGTTTCGGCCAGCACGATCAGCGCGCCCGCCAGTTCGTCGGCGGTCAACGCGTCGGCTCCAGTCGAGATGACCAGTTCGCCAAGCTGTTGTACCTTGCGGGCTTTCAGGTCTCGCGTCTTATCTTCGAGCGACTTCAGTTCCGCGTCGAAGTCCCGTGGCTTGCGCATTGTCGTCTCCATAGGATGTCGATGGAGAAATGATAGTTGATCGCCGGGCCAAATGCTGTAAGGTTGCCGGGATTGGCTGAAACGGCGCGAGAAGTCCCGAGAAATTAGTTTCGAGGGCGCGCTTATACGTCGTTCCGACGTGCGCTTCGCCGTGGTGATGTTCGGATCGCGATGGCGATCTATCATCTTCACGTCAAGGTCATCGGCCGCAAGGTCGGCTCCAGCGCGGTGGCCTCCGCCGCCTACCGCTCGGCCTCGCGGCTGCGCGACGGCCGGCTTGAGTGCAGCCACGACTTCTCCAACAAGCGCGGCGTCGTTCAAGCGCGCGACGATCTGATCGGCTGCTGGGACCGCGCGCGGCAGGCGTCGCCCGACAAGAGCCGCATCATCCTCACCCACACCAACGACGAGGTGCGCGCGCTCAACGAGGCGGCGCGCGAGCGGATGACGCGGTGCGCTTCTCCACCTTGGCTTTCGACGGCGACTCGCCCCGCTCGACCTGACGCCGGGCATGCGCCAGCAGCGTCCTTGCCTCCGCAAGCGACACGTCCATTCCGCATTCCAGCGCGTCGGGTG
>OEIU01000626.1_pt1 | contig 30898 bp, 36 predicted proteins | sample 1539221 | NCBI WGS metagenome assembly OEIU01 (sample SAMN03792071, study PRJEB22550) | activated sludge metagenome | feature: wastewater treatment plant; material: activated sludge; isolation source: Wastewater treatment plant of a petroleum refinery complex | place: Argentina: Zarate | collected...
TTATTGCTCGTAAACAAAAATGTAAAATATGCTCAAAAGTTTTTGAATCGTATGACCCACGAGGCTTAAAATGAAAGTTTATGAAAGCAGTCATCTAACAAAGCGGAATCATAAAAAAGTCCCGCAGATCAAAATTAAAAATTCTCAACTTATTCGGTTTGGTTTTGAAATTGGGAAAGAGTATGCAGTTGTTTATCAACCTGGTAAAATTACCCTTGTCTTAGTTGATAAAAAGGAAAGCAATAACTAAATTTATTACACAATGTCATTCAATTTAATTAACAATATTAATCAATCACTATTAACCAAGGATGTACCTTCAAAAAGTGGGTACAAAATGGGTACACAGTGGGTACAATTTCAGTATGATGACAGTGGGATTTTAGGAATGCCTGAAAACGAAAAAAGCCCTAAAACTTATTGTTTTAAGGCTTTTACAAGCGGGGCCGACGAGACTCGAACTCGCGACCTCCTGCGTGACAGGCAGACGTTCTAACCAACTGAACTACGACCCCTTGAAAATTTGCAGGGCAAATATATAATCCATACTAAATAAATCAAAATTTATTAATCACCAAATGAGATGCCTACTGCTTTTGCAACAAACACCGCTTGATCATCCGGTTTTACTAATTTTTGATGTGAAATAGCATCTTCAATTTTAACATTTTTGATTTCATTACCTTTAAGGGCTACCATTCTTCCAAACTTTTTTTGTGCAACTAATTCGATTGCATAAGCCCCAAATTTTGTTGATAGTATTCTGTCATATGGAGTTGGCCTTCCGCCTCTTTGTAAATGCCCCAGAACTGTAACTCTGGTTTCCCGTCCGGTCATCTCCTCAATTTTATCAGCCACTACTTTGCCTATTCCACCAAGCTGAATTGGATCAGTTCTTTTAATATCGCTTCCTTTGGTAACTATCTCTCCTCCAATCGGTTTGGCACCTTCTGCAACGCAAACTAATGAAAATCTTTTACCCATCAATTCTCGTTCATGAATTTTTTCAGCGACTTTATCCCAAGAGAAAGGTATTTCAGGAATAAGAATTAAATCAGCACCTCCTGCTAAACCGCCGTTAAGTGCTATCCAGCCCGCGTATCTTCCCATAACTTCTACCACAAGTACTCTATGATGCGAGGCAGCCGTCGTGTGAAGTCTATCTAAAGATGTAGCAACTACATAAACAGCAGAATCGTGTCCAAAAGTTACGTCTGTTGCTTCAAGATCATTATCTATAGTTTTAGGAACACCTATAACATTAATTCCCATCTGCGATAATTTATTACAGATATGCATTGTGCCATCACCACCAATTGCAATAAGAGCGTCTAATCCCCAGGACTTATAATTTTTCAATGCAGCTTCAGATTTGTCCTGGATTTCTATCTTTCCATTAATTTCTACAGGCCAATGAAATGGATCGCCTTTATTTGACGAACCTAATATCGTCCCACCACGAGCCAAAATACCTGAAACATCCGCATTGCTTAGTTCTCTTGCTTTACCTTCAACCAATCCTTCAAAACCATCACAAATGCCATAAACAGACATTCCATAATCCTCAGCAGGTTTAGTTACTCCTCTTATCACAGCGTTTAAACCAGGGCAATCGCCGCCACCGGTTAAAATACCGATTCTTCTTATAGCTTCTTTCTTTGCCATGTTAACCAATATTTCCTTTTATTGTACTTAAAATATTTCTTTAGAATTTTTGAAATGAAATTTAATCAATTTTCTTAAATTTTCTTTACCATTTTGTTTCAAAACACTTATTGCAATTTGATTGACTTCCTTGCTTGCGCCTTTTAAAAGTTTGACTCCAAGTTCTTTATTTCTTTCTTCAAACCATTGAATTACTTTAGCGCGAGCTAAAATTGATGCTGCGGCAACTGCTATGTAACGCTCGGCTTTAGGAGTTTGATAAAGATTTAATTCAATTTTCTTTTTTGATAATTCATTTTTAATAATTTGTTCGTTACCAAATTTATCACTAATTACATTAACACAATTAGTTTTCGGCGCTAAATTTTCCATGGCTTTTGCGTGCGCCCAACCGAGTAGTTTATTTAGATTACCAAATGATTCATACAATTTGTTATATTTTTCCGGGTTGATAACCACGATATCATAATTATTATCAATTGTTTTTTTAATTTTATTTTCAAGTTCGATAATAAAATTATCTGACAATAATTTACTATCCTTAACTCCTAATTTAGCTAATTGCGATTCTGAATTTTTATCAACGTAAACTGCAGCTACAACAAGTGGTCCAAAATAATCCCCTTTGCCTGATTCATCTGTTCCAATATATTTTTCAAAGTTAATATCTTGTTTTTCTAATTCATCGAACAGATCATTACCAAAAACAATTTTCTTTAACTTTCTAAATAAATTTGTCTCTTCATTTCCTTGTAAAACTTTTTTAATCCCTTTTTTACCAAAATAAACAAGCAGTTTTATCTGATCTTTTCCACTGTTCACATTTACTTCATAACTGTACATTTTTTTATCTGGATTAGTTACTGAAAATCCTTCGTTTTTCATCAAAACAGATAATTTCTCAATTTCATTGCGTGCTATTTCCTGGAACGAATGTTGCATTGTTAAATCTAAATTAAGTGTTGAATTTTCAATTTAATAAACATAGTTTTGATTGTAACGATCTCATAAAAAGGAGAATAAAATGTTAACACAAAGAATGATAAAATATACAATAATATTAGTTGCAATTTTCATTGCTTCTTCACAAATTATTTTTGCTCAGGATGTAAAAGCTGATAAACAACTAAATGAACTTGTATCCACATTAACTCAAAAAGTTTTACTAAACAGTGATCAGGAAACCAAAGTGCTTGGAATTCTTACTGAGTTAAAGAGCAATATTTCCGCTAAGCCAGATAATAAAGATTTATTAGTAAAAGATGCACAAAGTAAAGTTGAAAGTCTTTTAGATAAAAAACAAAAAATGAAATATGATATTCTAAAAAATGATTTTTGGAAAAAGGTTGTTGATTAATTATTGTTAAAATTTTATTAGTAAAATTAAACCCGATTCATAATGAGTCGGGTTTTTAATTATCGCCCCATTGGATTACTTCAATTTTTACTTTTTGCACACCGGAATTTAGCATCCCGATATTTTTTGCAGCCGCGTAAGACAAATCAATTAGCCGACCTTTGAAGTCTGGCATTCTATCATTGATTCTTACTTTAACACTTTTATTATTTGCAAGATTTGTAACTCTAACAATTGTATTAAAAGGAAAAGTTGGATGGGCTGCCGTTAAATCATTCATGTTATATATCTCACCGGAAGAAGTTTTCTTCCCATTAAACTCATCGGCGTAAAATGACGCTTCACCAATTTCAACTTTACCTGAATTACGATAGACCGAATTATCGTCATTACTAAATCGTTTAGTACTGCTGCAAGCTGAGATGATCAAAATGAAACCAGCTATCAAAATTATTTTAAAGAAACTGTTAATCATTTTTAATAACTGCTGAAATTATTGAAGCACATTTTACGATAGCAGTTTCTGTTCTTAATCTGTAATTACCAAGATTAAAAGATAAATTTGGTTTTAATATTTTTATTTCACTTTCAGAAAAACTTCCTTCAGGTCCAAAAATTAAAAAGTACTTTGAACCCTTATTAAATTTATAATCAGATAAAACTAACGTTGATGATTGATCAAACAAAACGATATTGTGATTAGGATTTGCCAACTCTGAAACAGCTTTTGCTAAATTTATTTTAGGAAAATATGAATGTAATGATTGCTTCATAGCAGCAAGAGAAATTTTTTCGATTCGCTTAAGATTTATATTTTTACTGATAGTTCGCTCTGAAGTAAAAATTATAAAGTTAGTAAATCCTAGTTCGATTGATTTCTCCAAAGCAAATTTAAAGCGTTCAGGGTTTTTAAGATTGGGGATGCAAATTGTAAAGTTTTCTAATTCATTTTCAAAATCAAATGATTGAACAATCTTTGCTGTTAAATTTTCTTTACCAATTTCAGTTATAATTCCTTCAAATATTTTGCCTTTTCCATTTGTAGCAAAAATTTTATCACCGGTTTTATTTCTCATAACTTTAACAGAATGATGAAATTCATCCTCATTAATCTCAAGTATCTTTTCCTCTTCAGAAAAGTTTGAGCAAATATACAATTCTATGTCAGAAAGAAATTCCAAGGTTTAATAATGTTTCTAAATTTTTATATTCGTCCAGAGCAAAATCAATTCTTAATACATTGTATGGCAATATAAGTAAAGTTATCCCCGCGCCGTAACCGCTTTTGAAATCAGAAAAGGTTAACGGTTTTCCCTTTAACAGTGCAGCTCCACTTTCAATAAATGCCTGAGTATAAAAACCAATTCTGTATGACAACAATCGATCGGGAATTATTGGAATAAATGTCAGATCAATATTCATTTCTTCAATTATCGGATAACATAATTCTAAACTTGAAAAGTAATAATTATTGCCTTCAAATTTTTCAGACGAATGTCCCCGTATCTTATTATCAAGTCCAAGTATTGAATAATCATAATAAGGTATATTTGCTCCGAAGGTAAAACGGGAAGCAATTCTCCATTTAGTAATTAAACTTCCAATAAAATTTCTGTACTCTCTAAAATCAAATGAGGCAACACTATAGTTTATATTATCAATACCCAATCCCTTAAAAGTATAGTTAAGATTTGTGTAGATTCCATTTTTAGGAAATTGAATTAAATCTCTTGAATCATATTCATAGCCAAAACCTAAATCAAAAAGATTGTCAATCCTGTTACCCGAAGCATTAATTTTGGGAACATAAATAGGTGTTTCAATATAGCGGTAAGATGTTGATAAAAATAAACGATGAAATAACCCAAATCTTTTACCAATTATAAACTGCAAAAAATAATTCTTTTGATAAAAACTCTCTCCATATAATTTTTCTGCAGCAGGACTTCTATTAGAAATATCTGCATAACCAAGTTTAGCCCGGACAAAAATATTTTTCTTGCCGGAAATGCTAGGGTTGTAGTAATTAAAAAATAATGATGGGTCATAACCTAGCGCAAAAGCCAAACTAAATTCTTCGTTTCTTCCCCGGAAATTTTTTAATGTTAGATACATTCCATAAGATAGTTTTTTAAGATCACCTTCTTTTGCATCAATAAAAGGAATAGGATAAATATACCAGCTTTCTTCAACATCAATATTTAAAATATTTTTTCCATCTATAATCGCAGGAGTGAAATAGACATGATTAAAAATTCCAAGACTATAAACTCTTTCTCGATTGTAATAACTATTTTTTTCAGTTATTGTATCACCAATCCCAAAAGTCAATTCTCTTAGAATTATAAAATCTTTAGTTGATTCGTTGCCAATAATTCTAATCGAATCTACAACAAACGGGTACAGACTTGAACTATTTGTTGAATCAATAATCTGAGAAAATTGAATTGTGTTTGAAACTAAAATTAGAAATGAGATTTGAGAAATAAATTTTAAAATATCGTTAAACACTAAATATTAATTCTTGAAATAATTTTAACAAATAAGTTGCCGCCCGATTTTAGAGCGGCAATTAAATTAATTTGTGGTCAAAGCTTCTTCAGCGTACTCGGAAATTGGTAAACAACTGCAAACAAGATTTCTATCGCCATAGGCATCGTCAATTCTTCCAACACTCGGCCAAAATTTACTTGACCTTGTCCACTTTGCAGGATACGCAGCTTGTTCTCTTGAATATGGATAACTCCATGAATCAGAAATAACCATTTGGGCTGTATGCGGTGCATTCTTTAATAAATTATTATGTGCATCAAATTTGCCTGATTCAATATCTCTAATTTCTTCACGTATAGATAACAGCGCCTCGCAAAATCTATCCATCTCTGCTTTAGATTCACTTTCAGTTGGTTCAACCATCAATGTACCTGCAACCGGAAATGAAACCGTTGGTGCATGAAAACCATAGTCCATTAATCTTTTAGCAATATCAATCACTTCAACATGAGCAGATTGTTTAAATTCTCTCATATCAAAAATTAATTCGTGCGCAACTCTTCCTTTAACACCAGAATAAAGTACTTTGAAGTAGGGTTCAAGTTTAGCTTTTATATAATTTGCATTCAGAATAGCTGCCTTGGTTGCATTTGTTAACCCACTTGCGCCCATCATTTTAATATAAGCGTAAGATATTATTAAAATGCTTGAGCTTCCAAACGGAGCGGCTGCAACGGCATTTATTGATTTATCTTTATTAATATTTACCACAGAATGCCCGGGTAGAAAAGGTACTAAATGTTTTGCAACAGCAATTGGTCCCATGCCCGGTCCACCACCGCCATGAGGAATACTAAATGTTTTATGAAGATTTAGATGACAAACATCTGCACCAATTTTTGCAGGACTTGTTAACCCAACTTGAGCATTTAAGTTTGCTCCATCCATATAAACCTGTCCGCCATTATCGTGAATTATTTTGCAGATTTCCTTAATGGATTCCTCAAACACTCCGTGTGTAGATGGATAAGTAACCATCAACGCTGCAAGATTATTTTTATTTTCTTCTGCTTTTGCTTTAAGATCTTTTAAATCGATATTACCATGATCATCACAATCAACTACAATAACTTTGGTTCCTGCCATTACAGCGCTTGCCGGATTAGTTCCGTGTGCAGATGATGGAATTAGAGTTATATTTCTATGTGATTCACCTTTATCTTCAAGATAAGCTTTGATAACAGATAAACCGGTATACTCTCCTTGTGCACCGGAATTTGGCTGAAGTGATACCGCTTCAAATCCGGTAATTTCTTTAAGATCCTTCTCAAGCTCTGAAAATATTTCCTTATAACCTTCTGCCTGATCTGATGGAGCAAATGGATGAAGATTTGAAAATTCACTAAAAGTAACCCCCAGCATTTCAGTTGCTGCATTTAATTTCATAGTACAAGAACCTAGCGCAATCATTGAATGAACTAAAGATAGATCTTTATTTTCTAAGCTCTTTATGTATCTCATCATATCAGTTTCTGATTTCAGAGTATTAAATACTGGATGTTCAAGATATTTCGAGTTGCGAATAAACTTACGATCAAAAGCAATTTTTTTGCTGTCAGTAAGATTAAATTTTTTATTGATTGAATTGCCAAAGATTTCTATAATTTCTAAAACATCATCATAAGCTGTAACCTCACTAATAGAAATACTGATCTGATTCTTAAAGAAATAATTAAGATTGATTTTTCTCTTAAGTGATTCTTTCTGAATTTTTTCAATAAGAACTTTATCCACCTCAAAAGTAATTGTATCAAAATAATTTTTATTTACCTGCTTAAATCCTAATGCAACTAAATTATTGGATAATAAATTTGTTAAATCATTAATTCGCTGAGCAATTGATTTCAATCCATTTGGACCATGATACACAGCGTACATACCAGCCATTACTGCCAATAAAACTTGAGAAGTACAGATATTACTTGTGGCTCTTTCACGTTTTATGTGCTGCTCTCTTGTCTGTAAAGCCATTCTTAAAGCAGGATTTCCCTGCGAGTCAACAGATACTCCAATTATTCTGCCTGGAATAATTCTTTTAAAATCATCTTTGGTAGCAAAATAAGCAGCGTGCGGACCACCATAACCCATAGGGACACCAAGTCTTTGAGTGCTTCCAACTGCTGCATCAGCTCCAATTTCAGCGGGCGGAACGAGGAGAGTTAAACTTAAAATATCCGCCGCAACTACTTTGAAAATTCCTTTACTCTGAGCTTGATTAAAAAATTCAGAGTAATCATAAATCTCGCCTGTTTTAGAAGGATATTGAACCAGTAAGCCATAAAAATCATTATCAAAATTAAATGAATTATGATCACCAATTACAAGCTCAATTCCTAATGGCTTAGATCTTTTTTTCAATACATCAATTGTTTGCGGAAAAACTTCTTCAGAAACAAAAAATTTATGCGAATTAATTTTATCTTTTTTTCGTGCATTGTAAAACATAACCATAGCTTCGGCTGCGGAAGTTGCTTCATCCAGCAAAGATGCATTGGCAATTTTAAATCCTGTCAAATCAGTAACCACTGTTTGAAAATTTAGCAAAGCTTCTAATCTGCCTTGAGCAATTTCTGCCTGATAAGGAGTATATTGTGTATACCATCCCGGATTTTCTAAAATATTTCTTTGAATAACAGACGGAAGTATTGTTGGATAGTAACCCATTCCAATATAAGTTTTATAAACCTTGTTCTTAGAAGCAATTTCTTTGATTTTATTAATAAACTCAAATTCACTTAAAGGTTCATCAAGTTTAAGCTCATTTTCTAATCTAATATTTTTAGGAATAGTTTCATCAATTAATTCATCAATAGAATTAACTCCACACTCTTTAGCCATAAGCTTAATATCTTTTTCATCAGGTCCGATATGGCGAAACTCAAATCTGTCAGGATGTTCAAAAGGTTTCATTTTGTCTTTCTCTTATTTGTTAAGTTGAAAATGGAAATATTTTAATTTTAACTGTACAAAATTAAACAAAATCTTAGTAAAACTGATTCAACTTTTAAGTGATTTATCAGGATTTTTTATAGAGAGAAATTTTAGGATAGAGATTTATTAAAAATCTTTTCTAAAGCGGATTTTGCAGCATTCTGTTCAGCAGTCTTTTTGTTCTTACCGGTTCCGATTCCAAAATATTCCCCGCCAACAGAAACCTTAATTGTAAAAACACGGTCATGCTGCGGACCTGCTTCTTTGATAACGAGATAATTTGGAATTTCAAGTTTATTTGCTTGAGCATATTCAAGTAATTGACTTTTAAAATTCTCATCCACCAGATAATCATCTTCTTTTGTAATCGGTTCGATTAGAACTCTGTAAATAAATTCTTTAGAAACTTTTAAGCCGTGATCTAAATAAATTGCCCCAATTATAGCTTCCAGCGCATCGCATAAAACTGTTTTAGATGCTCTGGCAAATGTATTATACAAATTGTGATCAACTAAGATAAATTTTGCTAAACCAATTTTTTCAGCTGCGCTTGAAAGAGCAGTTCTGTTAACTAATCTTGCACGCACTTTAGTTAAAAAACCTTCATCTTCATCAGGAAAATTTTCAAATAAATATTCTGCAACAACTAAACTCAAAACTGAATCGCCTAAAAATTCCAAACGTTCGTTAGATATATCTTCTTCTTCAAGCTCCTCTAAAAATGATCTATGCATTAATGCCTGAATGTAGTGGGATTTATTTTTGATGGGAACGTTAAGAGTATTTTCGAGTTCTTTAAATTTTTGTGGTGTAAGAACTTTGTTGAGTAAGTGAGAGTTTTTATTCTCCTTCCCGAAACGAAATAAATCCAGCACTCGGGTTAACACAGAACTCAAAACTATTCCTCAAATTTTTTAAATAATAAGGAGGCATTATGTCCTCCAAATCCAAATGTATTGCTTATCGCAACATTAACTTCTTTTGACGTTGCTTTTTTCGGAGTATAATTTAGGTCGCATTCCGGATCAGGATTATCTAAATTTATTGTGGGAGGTATAATATTATTTTTAATTGCAAGAATTGTGGCAATTGCTTCAATGGCACCGGCAGCACCAAGTAAATGTCCGGTCATTGATTTGGTGGAGTTGATTACCAATTTATATGCGTGATCTCCGAATACTGTTTTGATCGCTTTGGTTTCATTAATATCATTATGCGGCGTTGATGTTCCGTGCGCATTAATATGATCAACATCTTCAACTTTTAATCTAGCTTCTTCAATTGCAATTTTCATAGATCGGGCAGCACCTTCTCCGTTTGGAGCAGGAGCCGTAATATGATGAGCGTCTGCTGTTAGACCAATTCCGGCTAACTCAGCATAAATTTTTGCCCCTCTGCTTAATGCGTGATTAAGTTCCTCTAAAATTAAAGTTCCAGAACCTTCACCCATAACAAAACCATTGCGATCCTTATCAAATGGTCTTGATGCTTCAAGATATCTATCATTCCAGGTTGAAATTGCTCGCATCGCATTAAATCCACCGATAGCCATTTCTGTAATAGGCGCTTCACTACCACCACATATTATTATATCTGCACTGCCTCTTTCGATCAACATAAAAGCATCGGCAATTGCGTGTGAAGCTGTTGCACAAGCAGAGGTGGTAGCATAATTAGGACCTTTAAATCCAAATCGGATAGAAATTTGTCCTGCAGCAAGATCGGATATCATCATCGGCACAAAGAAGGGACTAATAACAGAAGGATTATTATCCTGAAAATATTTCCAATGTTCTGTTTGAAGAGTAAGCAACCCGCCAATACCGCTGCCAAATATTACTCCTGCCCTTTCCTTATTTAACTTTTCAAGATTGACTTCAGAATCATTAATTGCCTGAACACTTGAAGCGATTGCAAACTGCGAAAATGGATCTAATCTTCTTACAGTTTTTTTATCAAAATAAATATCGGGACTAAAGTTTTTTACTTCAGCGGCAAACTTTGTGTCAAACTTAGAGGCATCAAAGTGTGTAATTGGGGCAACACCATTTTTCCCTGAAATTAATCCATTCCAGAATTCATTTGTGTCTAATCCAATTGGAGTAACTGCGCCCAAACCTGTAACAACTACTCTGTGCTTAGACATTATTACCTCTGCAGTTTAAACTGGTTTTAGATTGGGAGTTCATAAAAAAAGATAAGTCGAGAATTAGATTCTCGACTAAATCTTTTAACCTAATTTTTCAGTAAGATATTTTATTGCGTCGCCAACTGTCCCGATTTTTTCAGCATCTTCATCAGGGATTGAAATCTGAAAAGCACTTTCAAAGCCCATTACAAGTTCAACTATATCAAGTGAGTCAGCTCCTAAATCGTTAGTAAAGGATGCCTCTGGAGTAATTTGAGATTCTTCAACACCTAACTTATCAATTATGATCTCTTTTACTTTTGCTGCAACATCCATAGTATTCTCCTTATTTTAGTTTAGTTTTTATTTGATTTAATATTATTACTATAAATTTAACAAAATTGAATTCTAAGAAACAAATAGTTAAAAAATTTACATTGTCATTCCGCCATCAACAGTGATGACTTGTCCGGTAATATATTTAGCATCATCGCTGCAAAGAAACGCTACAACTTTGGCTACATCTTCCGGTGTTCCTAACCTTCCAAGTGGAATATTTTGAGTTAATTTTGCTCTTTGTTCATCAGATAATTTATTAGTCATATCCGTTTGAATAAATCCAGGAGCAACAGCGTTAACTGTAATATTACGTGAGGCAAGCTCTCGAGCCATTGATTTTGTAAAACCAATAACACCTGCTTTTGATGCGACATAGTTTGCTTGTCCCGGGTTTCCAATCAAGGCAACAACGGATGAAATATTTACAATCCTTCCATATCGTTGAGCAATCATTGGTTTAAGAACTGCTTTTGTGTAGTTAAAAACGCTTTTAAGATTTGCATTTATAACATCATCAAAATCTTTTTCGCTCATTCTTAAAAGAAGATTATCTCTTGTAATTCCGGCATTGTTGATAAGTATATCTACACCGCCAAGTTTTTCAATAGCCGCATTCACAGTTGCTTCAGCTTGTTGTAATGATGTAGCATCTGCTTTAAAGCCGTAGATTTTAGTTTCAGGATGTTTAATTTCTTCCATTAACTCCTCAGCGCATTCGTCACAACTATTGTAAACAAAAGCGACATCAGAAAACAGAACATCACAACAGTTTCTTGAAGCAAGTTCTTTTACTATTGCTCTTCCGATACCTCTGGTACCACCGGTTACAATTGCTCTTTTAGTTTTATTGTTCATTTCTTGTCCTCTTGCAAATCCAGTCCTGATAAATATTCTTGTCTATATTCCTCAAGTTTCTTAAATCCTTCATCTCCCAAAAAATGCTTTAACTCTTCATGCCCATAATCAAAAATGGATTGATTTTTTAATGGATGAGCGTTACAAGTTTCCAGGCGATCAATATGTTCATCATCAATAGTTAATGCACCTTCGTAAACAGTAAATGGAAACAGTACACAATAAATCGGTTTGTACTTCCACTTATGCTCTCCTTCCATCATCGCTAATTTTTGAAGAGTACATAAACCATTTTTATCAAGGAAAGTACATTTATCATTTATTATTTGTGTACCAACCGCAACACCGGAATCAAAATCCTCGTCTTCTTCCGGTTCTTCAAACCACTCCTCGGGATTTTTCGACTGAGTTTCATCCATCAGAGGGGTGATTTTATCCTTAATACTCATAATATATTTGTATTCATTCAGATCTGTAAACACGCCGTAATTACAACATTCACCAGAACAACTACACGAAAAATTAAAAGTAAATATTTGTGGATCAATATAAACGCCGTTTATTTCTCTAGAAAATTTTTGCTTAGTATTTGATTCCATTACAGATATTTCTCCACATCTTCAAATTTGTCTATTCCGAAAATTTTAACATCAGGGTTAATTCGTTTTACCAGACCTTGTAAAACTTTTCCTGGACCAATTTCATAAAATTCATCAAACCCATCTGATATCATATTTTTAATTGTTTCTTCCCATCTAACCGGTGAGGTTACTTGTTCAAATAACATTTTTTTTATCTCACCTTTATCCGTTACCGGTTTTGCAGTAACATTTGCATAAACAGGAAATCTTGCATTATATATTGGGGTTTTGTTTAGTACGTTAAGTAGATAGTCTTTTGCTGATTGCATCAATGGAGAATGAAAAGCCCCGCTTACAACAAGTTCCTTAACTAACTTAGCTCCATTGGATTTGCATAGTTCCATAGCTTTCCTTACACCAGCGATTGAACCAGAGATTACAATTTGTCCCGGTGAATTAAAATTTGCGCACTGAACAATCCCCTCTTTCGAAGCTTCAACACATAAGTTTTCAACTATTTCGGGATTCAATCCAACAATGGCAGCTAATGTTCCGGGATTATCAATCCCTGCCTGCTGCATGGCTTTTCCTCTTTCTCTTACTAAAGTAACAGCATCATAAAACTGCATTGCACCAGCAGATACTAAAGCAGAATATTCGCCAAGCGAATGTCCGGCAGTGGCTTGGGGAGACAATGTTCTGATTATATTTGCAAGAATAACACTGTGCAAAAATATTGCAGGTTGTGTAAATTCAGTTTGTTTTAATTGTTCTTCAGGACCATTGAACATAATATAAGATAAATTAATACCGAGTGCATCATCGGCAGTTTTAATCATCTCTTTGGCTTCAACAGAATTATCAAATAAATCTTTAGCCATACCAATATATTGTGATCCCTGTCCGGGAAATAAAAATGCTCTTTTAGACATCTATTAAAAACTAATTTAAATTAAATTGCCCAAACTAAGTGTGAAGCACCCCAGGTATAACCAGCTCCGAAAGCTGATAGAATGAGGTTATCACCTTTTTTAATTTTTCCTGCTCTATAATATTCTGTTAAGCATAGTGGAATTGTAGCCGCAGTTGTGTTGCCATATTTATCAATATTAATCATCACTTTATCTCTACTAATTCCCATTCTTTCAGCAGTAGCATCAATAATTCTTAAGTTTGCCTGATGAGGTACAAGATAAGCAATATCTTCAGACTTAAGATTACTCTTTTGCATTAATTCTACAGAAACATCTGCCATACCTTTTACCGCAACTTTAAAAACCGCTTTACCATCCTGATAAATATAATGCCATTTTTTATCAACCGTTTCGTGTGAAGCAGGGTTTAAACTGCCGCCACCAAGCATATATAAAGCATCTTTGCCTTTCCCATCAATCCTAAGAATTGAATCTTGTAACCCTAATTTTTTATCTTCTGTTGGTTCGATAAGAACTGCAGATCCGGCATCACCAAAAAGAATGCAAATATTTCTATCAGTATAATCTGTAATCGCACTCATTTTATCGGCACCGATTACCAACACTTTCTTATATCTTCCTGATTCCACTAAATTACATCCAGTTTGAAATGCAAATAAAAATCCGCTGCAAGCTGCAGATAGATCAAATCCCCAGGCATTATTTGCTCCAATTTTTTCTTGAACTAAACAAGCAGTGGCCGGGAAAAACATATCCGGAGTAACGGTTGCAACAATTATTACATCTATTTCATCAGGAGATACATTATGTTTATTAAATAAATCCTGCGCTGCTCTTGCAGCTAAATCACTGGTTGCACCTTTTTCGAGAATTCTTCTTTCGCTTATTCCAGTTCTTGATCTAATCCATTCATCGTTGGTTTCTACGATAGATTCGAAATACTTATTATCATAAATTTTATCCGGGACGTACATCCCAACCCCTGTAACCATAGCATTATATCTTTTTTCAGACATCACTTTTCCAGTTATTGTTGTGAATATTGTTTTATTGAATTTTCAAGCTTTGATATTAATTGCTTAATATGCATTTCTCTTGCTTTTAATACCATATTTTTAATTCCTGTTACTGTGCTGGAACCATGACCAATTATAGTAATAGCTTTAACACCAAGAAGTGGAATTCCACCATAATCATTTGGATCAAAAACTTTAAATGTTTTTCTGATTGAATTTTTTGAAATACCAATTTTTATTTTATCAAATAAATTTGCGTCAGCAGTTTTCTTCAACATAGGTTTTAAAATCTTAAGAAATGATTCACCAAACTTTAACAAAATATTTCCAACAAATCCGTCGCAGATAACAATATTTACTTTACCTGTTAAAACATCTCCGCCTTCAATATTTCCATAAAAATTTAAGTCAGAATTTTTAAGCAGTTCAAAAGTTTCTTTGGTTAATTTATTACCCTTTTCATTTTCTTCCCCAACTGATAATAATCCTATAGTTGGATTTTGAATTCCAAACATTTCTTTAATATAAACATTGGCTAACCGGGCGTAACCTAAAAGATGTTGCGGCTTTGAATCCACAAAAGCTCCCACATCAAATACAGTTGTAATACCCGTAAGATTTGGTATATAAGTACCAATAGTTGGTCTTTCAACTCCAGATATCCTACCAATAATTAAAGTACCTGCAGCAGCTACAGCGCCGGTATTTCCAGCACTTACAAATGCATCAGCTTTGCCATCACGAACTAACTCTGCACATTTAACTATTGATGAATCAGGTTTAGACTTTAGTGCAACTGTGGGCAAATCACCCATTTCAATTACTTCACTTGCGTGAATAATATTTTTTTCATCAAACGAAAGATTATTGGTTTTGATTACACTAATAATTTGATCTTTTTTACCAACCAGTATCAGCTCAAAATCTTTCATTTCATCAAAAGCATTTATAGCTCCAACTACGGCATTTTGAGGGGCGTAATCACCCCCCATTGCATCAACTGCTATTTTGCATTTTGAATTTTTTGTGTTAGAATCATCCATCAGATGGGTAAGCTATTATTTATTTTAGCTTTTAGGAATAAACATAGAGCGCTCATTGTAATAACCGCAGGAAGGGCAAGCGCGATGAGCAAGCTTCATTTCACCACAGTTAGAACAAGTACTTAGTGAAGGAACTGTTGCTTTATAATGTGTTCTGCGTTTATCTCTACGACTCTTAGACATCTTACGTTTTGGATTTGGCATTTCATCATTCCATTATTTAATTAAGGTTTAATTTATCTTTTAAATTCATTAAGGGTTTCCATCTCGGATCAATTTCATCATTTGTGCATTTACATTGCTCAGTATTTAAATCGGCGCCGCATTTATAGCATAATCCTTTGCAATCTTCTTTACATAAATTCTTCATCGGAACAGCAAGTAATGCAAATTCTCTAACATCATTTTTTATTTCGATTTTATCTTCTGTCCTGCTTAAATAAGTTACAAAAATGGAATCGGTTTCAGCCGGTTTTTCATTCATAAGATAAACCATTTTGTATTCACTATTTAGTTTTGAGTTAAATTCTTTTCCACATCTATCGCACTGATATTTAACTTTAAACTTAGAGCTAACAGAAAGAATAATCTGATCGTGTAATTTATTTAGAACTACAAAGGATTTATATTTACCAAAAAATGGTTTTTCTAAATCCAAATGATCAATATTCTCTTCAAATGTAAATTCGTGCGTCCCCTCGCTCAAATTTGTAATTTTTATAATCATCTTGCAAAATCACGCAAAAAATGACACTTAAAATATATTAATTGACCTTTATAATCAAACTTTTTAAATGTCCAATAATTACTCAAATATTCATTATTGTCCATATTTGTTAAGAATAATAAAAATTATAGGATAAAGTTCTTTTTATTTAGATTTGTGCGTTAAAATTTGTTTTATGAATTTTTATTTATTTTCTAAAGTATGATAAATTGTTTATATGCTTGAAGTTAAAAATTTATACAAAAAATATGGCAATTTAGTAGCCGTAGATAATGTATCATTCAGTGCCAAACCGGGCAAAATTTTCGGTTTACTCGGACCAAATGGCGCGGGTAAAACTACTACCATGCGAATGATATTAAATATTGTTAAACCTTCAAATGGAAAAATTATTTTTGATAATAAAAAATCTTTCAATGAATTATATAATATTGTTGGATATCTGCCTGAAGAAAGAGGACTTTATAAAAAAAGCACCGTTCTCGATTTATTAATTTATTTCGCATCTTTAAAAGGGCTTGACAGAAAAACTGCAAGAGTAGAGGCGATCAAGTGGTTGGAAAGATTAGGGATTAAAAATTATTCAAATAAAATAATTTCTGAACTTTCTAAAGGTAATCAACAAAAAGTTCAGTTTATCACTTCAGTTATACATAATCCTGATATATTAATATTAGATGAGCCGTTTACCGGATTTGACCCAATCATTCAGCAAGAAATAAAAAATCTAATACTTGAGTTGGCAAGCCGTGGCAAAATTTTAATCTTATCAACTCATCAAATGGATGTAGCCGAAAAATTATGTTCAGAAATTTTTCTCCTTAATAAAGGCAAAGAAGTTTGCAGCGGGGATCTATCTGAAGTAAAGAAAAAATTCGGCGGGCAGCATATTAGGATAGAGTTTGAAGGTAAAATAGACTTTATAAGAAATGATATTAATATCTTACAATTTGAAATATTTAATAATTACATAGAAGTGGAATTAAAGGATTCTATCAAACCATCCGATTTTCTAAAATCCATTATTGATAAAACTACCATAACACATTTTTCTATTATCGAACCAAGCTTAAATAAAATATTTATCGATCTGGTTAAACAAAGTTCGGGGAAAATTTTATGAAAAAAATTTTTGCGGTGGCAAGATGGGAATATGTAGAAAAGATTCGGACAAAAGCATTTCTTATTTCTGTCATCATAACACCAATTATTATAATTCTTTATTCAATTGTACCGGCTTTATTTGCAGAAGAGCATACAGACGAAACAAAATTAATCGGGATATTAAATAACTCAGATATCAGCTTTTCTGAACTTGATAACGAACTATCAGTATATAAACTTAAAAATAATCAGCCGGCTTATTTGTTAATTAACCTAAATGAATCCGGAAAAAGTTTTGATGAAAATAAACTTGATGCTGATGAAAAAACAAAGTCTGGAAGGATTTATGGTTATTTGTTTGTTGATGGTACTTCTTCTGATAAGTTAAATTTAGAATTTAGGACAAGTATAATATCCGATCCGCAAGATATGGAAAGATTTGGGATAGCATTTAATAATATTAGACTAAAACGGCAGCTTCTGTTGCTCAATATAAATCCTGAATCAATTGGATTTGTTACAAACAATATTCAAATCAAACAAACTCAGATTAATGAAAAAGTAAAAAGTAATAAAGATTTTGTTTCTGTTTTTTACAGATCAATTATATTTATTATACTCTTAACATTGATGATTATTTATTCCGGGCAAATGCTTGTGCGCAGTTTGCTTGAAGAAAAATCAAATCGCTTAATTGAGATACTCGTGTCAAGTTGTAAACCGGAGGAATTATTAGCTGGTAAAATTATAGGTCTTTCAGCACTTGGTTTAACACAAATGGTGCTCTGGTTTTTAATCGCTTCAATTTTAATGGGAACTGAAATAATTTCTATAACTTCTTTTCATAACATTCCGGAAATTATTATTTATTTTATTTTAGGATTTATATTTTATTCATCATTACTTGTAGGAATCGGTTCGATAGTATCCACTGAACAGGAAGCCCAGCAAATAACTAGTTATCTCACCATGGTTCTCATAATACCTATCATTATAATTTTGCCTGCGATACAAAATCCAGATTCAATCTTTATGAAAGTGCTAACTTATTTTCCATTAACTCTTCCATCAGTAATGATTTTAAAATTAAATATAATAGATATTTCATTTCTGGAATTACTAATAACAATATTGATAATGCTTCTTTCAATTATTTTAATGATAAATATATCCAGCAAAATTTTTAAGGTAGGAATATTATACTATGACCGAATGCCAACTTTTAGGGAAATAAAAATATGGATATTCCGTAAATAAATTTTTTAGTTTTTTCAAATCAATTTCAATAATTTGAAGTTAAGATTATTTAACAATTATGGATTAATAATTAAAGCATGTTGATTATCGCCTCTGCGCTTGCCGCAATAATCCCTATGTCTGTTTATCTTTTCTTGATTTGGAAGTTTGATAAATATGACCGGGAACCATTTAAACTTGTTTTGATTAACTATCTTTGGGGCGCGCTAGGTGCAATAGTCTTATCCCTTATCGGAAGTTTTCTGATTACCTTCATCATTTCTCTTTTTATTAAGGATGAATTACAATTAAGTCGCTATGGTTCTATTGTAGTTGCACCTTTCGTTGAGGAAATTACCAAAGGAATGTTTTTATTGATTACCGTTGCCAGCAGAAAATTCGATAATCTTACGGACGGAATTGTTTACGGAGGCGCAATTGGTCTTGGTTTCGGAATGACAGAAAACTTTTTTTACTTCATTTCTTTTGCTCAAACAGTTCCGAGCTGGATTATGTTGGTTATTATAAGAAGCTTATTTTCCGCAGTAATGCATTGTGTTTCAACCGCTACATTAGGTGCCTTTTTAGGATATGCAAAATTTAAACCTTCCTCCCAAAAAGTATTTTATGGCATAACGGGATTGTTAATAGCCATGATAATCCATTCGATATGGAATTTTTCATTAAACTTTGAACAAATTGCACCTTTAGGTTTTCTCTTTATTTTCATTTCCATAATTATTTTTATTACCACTTTCTCCATTTCAGTCAGGGGTGAAAGAAAAATTATTTATAATGAATTAAAAGAAGAAGCAGACAATGGAATAATTCCATTATCTCATCTTGAAATATTAAGCTCATCAAAAAGGGAAAGTAAAGGTTGGTTCGATGAGAAGATCAGAAAAATTTATATAAATGCTGCAACCACCTTAGCTTTTAGAAAGATGCAGTTACGAAATTCAAATGGTGCAAGTAAACTTTACTATCAACGTGATGTTGATAATTACAGAAATTTTATCGGCAATTTGCTCTCAAATCCAAATAGCTTGTATCAATTATGAATCAGACTGCGGCATACATAATTCCCAATACAGCAATATTGAATCCAGAGTTAATACAACCTTTTGAAAATTTTGGCGTTAACGATTCAATACTTTTAAGATCAACTTTATACTTAAATCTTGTTGAAAATTTTATCAGCAAGGATAGTAAAACTGATTTTTATTTTTATCTTGATATCGGTGATAAAGATTTTATAACGGATGAATTTAGAATCAGCAAACTAAATTTAAAGTTCAGCAACCTTTCGAATAAAAATCTATTTTTTGAAAATTTATCAAGCAAAGAATTTTCATCATATAAAAACAATACTCTCATCAATTCTGATTTAATCGGATTAAACATTTTAGATTTAGAAAAACTTACTAATCTTTTAAATATTGAAGATGAGTCTTTACTTATTAATAAATCAAAATCCGGTGATATTGGTATTTTTGGTTTTAATAATTATTCAAATGAAATCTTTAAAAGTTTAATCAATGCAAATTTTAAGTATGATGAATTTTTAAGCCGGATTAAGTCTTCATCACATTTTATCCACACAACAAATGATATATTGCTAATAAAAAACATAAACGATTTTAGACAATTATATTTTGAGCTTTCGCAAAAAAAGAGCATAGAATATTGTTCTCAGAAAATGCACGAGCGCTTTACACATTTATTTATTGAATATAAGGATTTACTGAAATGAGCAGAGTGGGAATTTTTGGAGGAACATTTGATCCGATTCATCACGGACATCTTATCACGGCTCAATCTGTTAAGGAAATACGCGCACTTGATAAAATTATTTTTATACCGGCTTTCATCTCTCCCCATAAACAGCACGAAAAAGCTTCCAGCGCTGAACATCGTATCAAAATGTTAAAACTTGCGCTTGATGAAATTCCTTTTTTTGAGTGTTCCGATTTTGAAATCAAACAGCATACTATCTCTTACACAGTTGATACTCTGCGTGAATTTAAAAAGTATTATGATAGTATTGATTTAATAATTGGTTATGATAACATATTTAAATTTCACACCTGGAAGGATCCGGATGAAATACTTAAGTTAGCAAATATTGTTGTGCTGCGAAGAAAATCTTCTTACCCAATTGATTACATTGATAAATATGTTGAATCAGCAATTTTTGTTCAGACGCGTGGTATCGAAATTAGCGCTACAGATATTAGGAATCGCGTGCACGCTAATCTCCCCATCCATTACCTTGTTCCAAAAGAAGTTGAAGATTACATTTATAAACATAATTTATATAAAGGATAAATATTGAAAATACTCGTTACAGGAGGAGCAGGTTTTATAGCTTCTCATATTACAGATGCATTTATTAATGAAGGACATCAGGTAGTTGTTCTTGATGACCTTTCAACCGGGTTTGAAAAAAACATTAATCCGGCTGCAAAATTTATCAAAGCAAATATTTGCGATAAAAAACTTGATCAACTTTTTGAAAATGAAAAATTTGATGTTGTTAATCACCATGCAGCCCAAATGGATGTCAGAAGATCGGTAAAAGATCCCGAGTTTGATGCAACTACAAATATTTTGGGAACATTAAATCTCTTACAGAACGCAAAAAAATATGGGGTAAAAAAATTTATGTTTGCTTCTACGGGCGGAGCTGTTTATGGAGAACAGGAGTATTTCCCGGCAGATGAAAAACATAACACTCAACCTAAATCACCTTATGGTATTTCCAAACTTGCAGTTGAAAAATATCTTTACTTCTATAACTCGGAATTTGGTTTGAATTATTCAATTCTCAGATATGCAAACATTTATGGACCAAGACAAAATGCAATGGGAGAAGCCGGTGTTGTTGCCATCTTCTCTACGAAACTTTTAAAAGGTGAGCAACCTGTAATTAATGGATCCGGCGAGCAGACACGTGATTATGTTTTTGTTGGTGATGTTGTTAAAGCAAATCTTTTACTTTTAAATGATAAAGACTCTGATATATTCAATGTCGGAACAACAATTGAAACAAATGTTAATCAGCTCTTCAATCTGTTGAATAAAATAACAGGTGCAAACAAAGATGAAGTACATGGACCTGCGGCTGCCGGTGAGCAAATGCGTAGCGTGATTACTTCTGAAAAATTATTTAAAAAATTTGGCTGGAAGCCATCAACAAAATTAGAAGAGGGACTTCAAACTACTGTTGATTACTTTAAAAAGAATCTTTCCTGATATGATAATAGATAATTTTTTAGAAAATATTTTGCAATCAGATAGAAGATCAATCGCACGTGCCATTTCTATGATTGAATCAAATAGTTCTTTGTCTGTAGAACTTCTAAAAAAAATGCATAAAAATATTGGATCTGCCTACAGAATTGGAATTACCGGACCACCGGGTGCAGGCAAAAGCACAATTACAAATCAGCTTACAAAACTTTATAGAAAACAAAATAAAAAAGTTGGAATAATTGCAGTTGATCCGACATCACCTTTTACCGGTGGAGCATTACTTGGTGACAGAATTAGAATGAATGATATTGGTATGGATCCGGGTGTTTTTATAAGAAGCATGGCTACGCGCGGTAGTTTAGGTGGTTTGAGTAAAAAAGCTATTGATGCTGCCGATGTACTCGATGCTGCAGGATTTAATCTAATACTTCTTGAAACAGTTGGTGTTGGTCAATCAGAATTGGATATTGCACAAGCCGCAGATACTACAATTGTTGTTCTTGTTCCTGAAAGTGGTGACTCAGTTCAGGCAATGAAAGCGGGACTGATGGAAATTGCCGACTTTTTTATTTTAAATAAAAGCGATAGGCCAGGAGCACAACAGGCATTCACAGCTTTGCAAACAATTTTGATGATTAAAGATCACGATGAGAATACCTGGCTTCCACAAATTGTAAAAACTGTCGCTTCTGAAAATAAAGGAGTAGATGAAATAGCAGATGAAATTGAAAAGCATAAAACATTTTTGGTTGATAAAAATTTATTTCAGATTAAAAGACAAAATCAGGCGCGCATAAGAATTAAAGAGATTGTTGAAAATAAATTAAAAGATGAACTCTGGAGTGAAGACAGAGAAAATTTATTAAATTCATCTCTGAAAAAAGTTGTACTGGGTAATTCATCTCCATATCATATTGCTGAAGAGATTTTAAATCAGTTTGTGAACAATAATTAATTAGAGAATCTTTGTGACTTCGTGTCTTAGTGGCATTTTTCTTTCTTGCCACAAAGACTCTAAGACACAAAGAGATGAATCATTCAATTTTTTGAGAATAGCGTTAGGATAATAATTATGACGACAAAACCTTTCTTACTCGAATTAAATGAGAATCAGATAATGATTCGTGATACTGTTAGAGAATTTGCTGAAAAAAACATACGACCTTTTGTAATGGAATATGATGAGTCACAAAAATTTCCAATGGAAATAATGAAGCAGCTTGGTGATCTGGGATTTTTGGGAATCTTAGTTCCCGAAGAATACGGCGGTGCGGGGTTGGGGGATGGTTTATATTTAATTATAGTTGAAGAAAATTTAAAAAGTGATTCTTCAATTTGGTTATTCGTCGCCGGACATAATGGACTTTGCACAAATCATATTAATCTTTTCGGCAATGAGGAGCAGAAGAGAAAATACTTACCTGATCTTGCAAGCGGGAAAAAAATTGGTGCTTGGGGTCTAACTGAATCATCCTCCGGAAGCGATGCTGCGGGACTAAAAAGTATCGCAGTAAAAGATGGCAATTTTTGGATTTTGAATGGAAGTAAACAATTTACAACTCACGGTACAGTTGGTGAAACTTACGTTGTTATGGCCATAACAAATAAAGAAGCAAGTAAAAAAGGTATCTCAGCTTTCATTCTTGAAAAAGGTTTTGAAGGTTTAATAATTGGTAAGAAAGAAAATAAGCTCGGAATGCGTGCAAGTGATACGACTCAGTTGGCATTTGGAAATTGTAAGGTTCCGGCTGAAAATCTTCTTGGTGAAGAAGGGATGGGATTTATAAATGCGATGAAAGTTTTAGAAGGCGGCAGAATTTCGATTGCAGCAAACAGTATCGGACTTGCTGAAGGAGCTTTGAATGCAGCTTTAAATTACTCAAAAGAAAGAAAGCAATTCTCGAAATTTCTTTCCGAGTTTCAGGCAATACAATTTAAACTTGCTGAAATCTCCACAAATATTGAAGCAGCAAAAACACTTACATATCGGGCTGCTTGGATGAAGGATAACAATATTCCAAATACAAAAGAGGCAGCCGCAGCAAAATTATTCGCCAGCGAAATGGCAGAGAAGGCAGCTAGTGACGCAGTACAAATTTTAGGTGGTTATGGATTTATAAAAGATTATCCGGTTGAAAAATTTTATCGTGATGTAAAGCTTCTTACAATTGGAGAAGGAACTTCTGAAATTCAAAGAATTGTAATTGCAAGAGATTTATTAAAAGATTAAAGCAATATTTGAACCACAAGGTATCTTAGATTTTTTGTGTTAATCTGTGTTAATCAGTGGTTAAAAAATATATGGAAGAATTAAACAAAATAAGCTACGATATAATAGGATGTGCCTATAAAGTGCACTCCGGGTTAGGTCCTGGTTTACTGGAATCTACTTATCAGGTTTGTCTTGAATATGAATTGAAAAAGATGGGATATAATGTAGAAGCTGAGAAAGCACTACCAGTTATTTATGATGAGATAAAACTAGATGCCGGTTACAGGATTGATTTAATGGTAAATAAAAGTGTAATCGTTGAGTTGAAATCAGTAGAAGGAATAAACGATGTACATATAGCACAACTACTAACATATCTAAAATTATCTAACGTCAAGCTTGGTCTCTTAATTAATTTTAATGTAAAGGATCTTAAACAAGGAATTAGAAGATTTGTATTTTAAATAGTTTAACCACAGATGGCACAGATTATCACTGATTATTCTGTATTAATCTTTGGTTAAAAAATAAACGGATATATCATGAAAATTATTGGAACACAGATTAAAGAAAACGAATTATCTCTTAAACGAGAAGATTATCAGAGAGAACTTCTTCGTAAAATCGAAGCAATCAAAGATAAAGTTAAAGAAGGTGGTGGAAAGACTGCAATTGATAAACATAAATCAAAAGGAAAACTTACGGCAAGAGAAAGAATTAATAAGCTTGTTGATGATCCGAAAAAATTTTTTGAGTTAAGTACTTTTGCCGCTTACGGAATGTATGAAGAATACGGCGGTGCCCCTTCTTCAGGTACAATTTATGGAATCGGAAAAGTTCATGGAAGAGATTGTGTTATTGTTGCCAATGATGCAACCGTTAAAGCCGGGGCATGGTTTCCAATTACAGCAAAGAAAAATCTTCGTGCTCAGGAAATAGCAATGGAAAATCATTTGCCAATAATATATCTGGTTGATAGCGCTGGAGTATTTCTTCCATTGCAGGATGAAATTTTTCCGGATAAAGAACACTTTGGAAGAATTTTTCGTAATAACGCTAAGATGTCTTCAAAGGGTATTCCACAAATTGCTGCTATAATGGGACCCTGCGTTGCAGGTGGGGCTTATCTTCCAATAATGTCGGATGAAGCTTTAATTGTTGAAGGTGAAGGTTCAGTTTTTCTCGCCGGCTCGCATTTAGTCAGGGCAGCAATTGGTGAAGTGATTGATAACGAAAATCTGGGTGGAGCAAAAGTTCAATCTAATATTTCCGGTGTAACGGATTACATTATGAAAAATGATGAGGAATGTATTTTACAAATCCGAAGCTTAGTTGAAAAATTTGGAGATCGAAAAACTGCGGGTTTTAACAGAACAAAAAGTAAATCTCCTAAATTACCGGTAAAAGAAATTCTGAGCATCCTTCCGGAAGATACAATTAAACCTTATGATACTTATGAACTAATTGCAAGAATTGTAGATGATTCTGAAATTGATGAATATAAAGCTGGTTATGGAAAAACTTTAATAACTGCTTATGCTCGGATTGATGGTTGGGCAGTTGGTATCGTAGCTAATCAGAGAAGTGTGGTTAAAACTGAGCAAGGTGAAATGCAGGTGGGCGGAGTTATTTATTCTGACTCTGCTGACAAAGCAACAAGGTTTATAATGAATTGCAATCAGAAAAAAATTCCATTAATATTTTTGCAGGATGTTACAGGTTTTATGGTTGGCAGTAAAGCTGAGCATGGTGGAATAATAAAAGATGGTGCGAAGATGGTAAATGCTGTTGCCAATTCTGTTGTACCAAAAATTACAATAATAGTTGGAAATAGTTTTGGTGCCGGTAATTATGCAATGTGTGGAAAAGCTTACGACCCACGTTTTATTTTTGCTTATCCAAATGCTAAAATTTCTGTTATGGGAGGAAATCAGGCAAGCAGCGTTTTACTTGATATTAAATTAAAGCAAGAAGAAAAAAGTGGACATAAATTTAGTGATGAAGATAAGAAAAAATTATTGAATGATATTTTAAAATCTTATGATGAGAAAAGCACTCCGCTTTATGCTGCTGCCAGGTTATGGGTTGATGAAATTATTAACCCAACAAAATCACGCGAATGGATCTCTATGTGTTTAGAAGTTGCGAACAATAATCCTAAGATGCCGAATTTTAATCCTGGTGTAATACAAGTATAGTAAGATTTTTAATTCATATTTCTTTATTTTATTACAGAAAATAAAAGCTATTATTAAATGAAAGACAACAAACTAAATATCATAATCAAGCTAATCATTAACGAATATAATCCTAAAAAAGTTATTCTTTTTGGATCCCGCAGTAAAGGCACAAACAGTTTTAACTCTGACTTTGATCTGGCAATTGATTCAAACAAGATAGACTTCCGCACTAAACGAATATTTAATGAAAAAGTAGAGAATATAATAGGCTTACATAAAATTGATATGGTTTACCTTAATGAAATAGAAGAATCATTTAGAAAAATAATTCTTAAGACGGGAAAGATCCTTTATGAAAGATGAATTAAAATATTCTATTGAGAAATTTAATAAAGCTTTATTAAGATTAAATAATGGGATAAAAAAAGCCAAAGATCAACTAGATAACGATGGTGTAATTCAAAGATTTGAATTTACATTCGAGCTGTTGTGGAAAACACTAAGACTTTTTCTTCTAGACGAGGGTATAATTACCAAGTCACCTAAAGAAGCTCTAAAAGAAGCTTTCCGATTTGGACTTATAAAAGATGAAGAAATTTTTCTCGATATGCTTGAGGATAGAAATCAGACTTCTCACATATATAGTGAAGAAATTTCTAAAGAAATTGTTCTTAGAATTAAAAAGTTCTATTTATCCAAGTTAACTGAACTCTCGAAAGAACTTCTTAAAGCATCTGAGAAATAGCAATTGAGAATTCTTCTTTTACTGCTTTTATTTTCAGTCAATTTAATTCCACAGCAAAGCGATCTTTCCAAAACTGTAAATCATATATCAGAATATATTGCCTCTGAAAAATTAGCTGAAATAAGAATTAATGTTGGGGAACTGGCTGCCACTGATTCCATTTTTATTGATGCAATAAAATTTAATGAGCTCGACTATGGTGATGCACTTTTGGCTTTAATGCTGGCAACAGTTCCATATAATAAAGTTCCGATTCAAGTGCCTATTTTAAATTCGATAGTTTATTATCCATTAACTTCAGCAGATGACGAAATATTTTTAAAAAAGAATAATAATCTGCCGCGATATTTATTTTTTGATACGCCGCAAAATGATTACGGGGATAAAGATAAACTTGCTCATTTTTTCGGTAGTGCATTTTTATCTTACGAGTCCAACCTCTTTGACATAGGAAAGCTAATTGGTTATTTTGTGGAAGCTTTTGAAGAAAGTTTTAAAGTTCAATCAAGTGTTGATCCTCGTGATCTGGATGTTAATTACTATGGTAGATTATTTGGCTCAATACTTAAAGAAGATAAATCTGTTCGACCATCACAAATTTTACTATTTAGATCACTCAGATATCTCAGAGTTACTTTATGAAATCAGTATTAATTATAGATGATGAACTTCAAATCTGCGAAAGCATCGGGATGATCCTTGAATACGAAGGATATGATGTTGAATATACTACCAGCGCAAATGAAGGACTTGAAAAGTTTTCAGGCAAAGATTTTTCTGCTGTGCTTCTTGATATTCAGATGCCGGAGATGAATGGATTTGAAGTTCTCAAGAAAATTAAAGAACAAAAACCCGCTGCTTCAGTAATAATTATTTCAGCACACGGAAGCGTTGAAAATGCAGTCAAAGCAACACGACTCGGCGCATTTGATTTCCTTGAAAAACCAATTGACCGCGATAAACTTTTAATTAGTGTGCGCAACGCAACTGAAAGTGCATCATTAAAAGAAGAATATGAAGAAATAAAAAAAGTTTGGGTTGGAGATGGTGAAATACTTGGTAAAAGCAAAGCTATACAAAGCATTCTTCAAATTATTGATAAGGTAGCGCCTTTAGATACACGCGTTTTAATTACCGGTGAAAATGGAACCGGAAAGGAATTGGTCGCTCGTGCAATTCATAAAAAAAGTTTAAGAAAAGATAAAGCATTTGTTGAAGTTAATTGTGCAGCAATTCCTAATGAACTTATTGAGTCCGAATTGTTTGGTCATGAAAAAGGGTCATTTACCGGAGCCGTTCAACAGCGAATTGGTAGATTTGAACTTGCAAATAAAGGCACATTATTTTTGGATGAAATTGGTGATATGTCTTTACAGGCACAATCAAAAGTACTAAGAGCTATTGAAGATGGCAAAATTGAACGTGTTGGCGGCGGAAAAAAAATAGATGTTGATGTAAGATTAATCGCTGCGACAAATAAAAACTTAAAAGAAGAAATTTCAAAAGGCACATTTAGAGAGGATCTTTATCATAGGTTGAATGTTATCCCAATCAATGTCCCTCCGCTCCGAGAAAGACTTGATGATATTCCAATCCTGGTTAATCATTTTACAAATGATATTTCTCAAAAGCACAAAAAGCCTGTAACAAAATTTTCTGATGATGCGATTAAAGTTTTGCAAAATCAATCCTGGACAGGTAATGTTCGTGAGTTACGAAATATTGTTGAGCGTATAATCATTATTGTAGATAAAAAAGAAATTATTGCTAAGGATATTGAATTTATGTTTGCCGGCAATCAGCAATCAGTTGATGATTTGGTAGATATGAGTAATTCATTTCAGGAGTTTAAAGAAAAAGCAGAACGGATTTTTATTCTTAAGCAACTTCGTGCTAATGATTGGAACATAAGTAAAACTGCCGAGATGCTTGACATTCAACGCAGTCATCTTTATAACAAAATGAAAAAGTATGGAATTGAAAAGGAGGAGTAATGCCAACTATCTTTTCTAAAATTATTAATAAAGAAATTCCGGCTAATATTGTCTTTGAATCTGAAAATATACTTGCATTTAAAGATATCAACCCGCAAGCTCCGGTTCACATTTTAATCATTCCTAAAATTGAAATACCAAAAGTAACTGATCTGAATGGTAAAGAGCATGGAGCTTTATTAGGTGAGATGATTGATGCAGCAAATAAAATTGCTAAAGATATGGGAATTGCCGATGAAGGTTTCAGGTTAGTTTTTAATTGTGGTAATAATGCCGGACAGGAAGTTTATCACCTACATTTACATTTGCTTGGCGGAAGAAAAATGAATTGGCCTCCGGGATAAAAACATTAATTTCTAAATCCTATAAATATTTTTTCTATGCCCAATCGCAAGGATAATTATTGTAATTAGCTCCAAATCTTTTTTATAAATTACCCTATAATTTCCAATTCGTAAAGATCTTAAACCCTTTAATGGGCCAACAAGTTGTTTTCCTAAATCAGGGTTTTCTTTTAGAGTTTCAATCCCTTTAAATATTTTATTTTTTTCAGAATCTGAAATTTTACCAAGATTTCTTACAGCCTCTTTGTTGTACTCAATTTTCCAACTCATTTTACTTTTGTAAGCTTCTCGTGAGATATTCTAGGTGCTTCTTCATTTAATGATTTGAAAATTGATTTAACTAAATCATTATCGGATAAAATATCCAAAGTCTCCTGCCATCCTTCATACTCATCAAGCGGAACTATTACAGAAGGTTTTTTTATCATTGTCGGTTTTCTTTTTTCTTTCAATTTCATATTTGCTTCTTTTTTTTATTTAAAGATCAAGAATAATTAGTTAAAAATCAAACCTGAAAATAATTTTCCATCCCTTTTAATCTTTTCTCTTCGCTGATATTACCAAATAATAGAGATTGATAACCAAACTTATCCCTGATTCTTGTTACTGCTCTTAGCATTTTTTTTCTTTTCACTTCATAATCTTCAAACAGAAATTCCTGCTCGTTTAAAGGAGAAAAATTTGTAAGTCCCACGCCAATTAATCTTACACCGACCCGGCGTGTTTTTGCTTTTTTCATAAGCTCCCACGCAGTTTCAAAAATAATTTTATCGTCATCGGTTGGTTTTATTGTTTTGGAACGGGTAAGAGTTTGAAAATCTGTGTAACGCAATTTTATATCAATTGTAGAAGCTTCCCATCCTCTCTTGCGCAATGATTGACAAACTTTTCCGGTTAAATAAAATAAAGTATTCCTAATTTCTTCTTCGCTTGTAACATCATTGCCAAAAGTAGTTTCACGCGAGATGCTTTTTCTTTCTCTTTGTATTGTTAAATATTCTGTTCCTTCACCATGAGCTTTTCGCCAAAGATCAATTCCGTATTTACCAAATGCAGTTCCAAAATAATCTGAGGGAAGTTTTGTTATATCACCTATTGTATAAATTCCCCTTACATTTAAATTTTTCTGCATCACTTTTCCCACACCAGGAATCGTTTCAACAGGCATCGGTGCAAGAAATTCTTTTTCCATTCCGGGAATAATGTACGTAATTCCTTTTGGCTTCATACAATCAGAACCAATCTTTGCAACAGTTTTGTTACTGCCAATCCCAATTGAAATAGGTAAACCAATTTTATCCCAAATTTCTTTTTGCAGCCTGGTGGCAAAAGCAAACATTGAACCATACATTTTTTGTGTGCCTGTCATATCAAGATAAAATTCATCGATAGAAGCTTGTTCAATTAAAGGAGCATATTGCTCTAAAATATTTTTAACAGCTTTTGAAAAACGTGTGTACTCGTCTCCATGCCCGTGTAAATAAATTCCGTGTGGGCAAAGTTTGTATGCGTTTCTAATCGGCATTGCGGAGTGTAATCCAAAAGCACGGGCCTCGTAAGAGCAAGCAGCTACCACTCCTCTTCCATACTTTGGATCTCCTCCAACAATTACGGGTTTGCCGTTAAGTTTTGGATCGAGAATCCTCTCTACAGAAACAAAAAAGGCATCAAGATCTAAGTGAAAAATTGTACGCATAA
>OEIU01000627.1_pt1 | contig 30891 bp, 24 predicted proteins | sample 1539221 | NCBI WGS metagenome assembly OEIU01 (sample SAMN03792071, study PRJEB22550) | activated sludge metagenome | feature: wastewater treatment plant; material: activated sludge; isolation source: Wastewater treatment plant of a petroleum refinery complex | place: Argentina: Zarate | collected...
GGGACGAACACCGACAGCGTGATCACTTCCTGGACGATCTTCAGCTGCGGCAGCGTGAAGTAGCCGTATCCGATGCGGTTGGCGGGCACCTGCAGCAGGTATTCGAACAGCGCGATGCCCCAGCTCGCCAGCGCCGCGAACCACCACGGACGGGTGGCGAGGTCTTTCAGGTGCGCGTACCAGGCCACCGTCATGAAGACGTTGGAGGCGGCGAGCAGCAGCACCGTCTGCAGCGGAACCGGCAGGTTCATCGCGCGGCTCCGGCCGGCGCGCGCCGGGGCAGGGTGCCGACGCGCTCGATGCACTGGCCGGCGCAGGCGGCGAGCAGGTCCGCGACGCGGCCGCGACCGGGCACGACCAGTCCGGCGTCGAGCTCGGCGAGCGGCGCCAGCACGAACGCGCGCAGGTGCATCCGCGGATGCGGCAGCGTCAGCGACGGCGAATCGACGCGCAGCGGTCCCGTCGCGTCGCAGGCGAGCAGCAGGTCGAGATCGAGCGTGCGCGGCGCGTTGCGGTAGGGGCGCAGGCGCCCCTCGGCGGCCTCGATCGCGAGCAGCCGCTCGAGCAGCGCCGCCGGCGACAGCGTGGTCTCGACCTCGGCGACCGCGTTGAAGAAGTCGGGCCCCTGCGCCTCGACCGGCGCGCTGCGGTACAGCGACGAGACGCGCTCGATCCGCGTCGCGGCCAGCGAGTCGATGGCATCGAGCGCTCGCCCGATCGACGCGGCGGCGTCACCGAGGTTGGCGCCGAGGCCGATCCAGGCACCCATCGCGGTGTTCACGCCGGGGGTTTCGGTTCGGCCGGCGGCGCCTCCACTCCGGGCGTCGCCTGCCCGGCCTCGCCGTCTCCCGCGCCCTCCCGCGAGCCGCCGCGCCGGCCGCCGCTGCGCCGGCGCCGCTTCTTCGCGGCACCGCCCGCGGGCTTCGGCGCGCGGGCCAGCATCGCCTCGCGCTCGTCGGCGTCGGCGGCGGCGAACGCGCTCCACCAGTCGCCCAGCTCGGCCGGTGCCTCGCCGGACTCGCAGCGCAACTGCAGGAAATCGTAAGCGGCGCGGAACCGGGGGTGCGCGACCAGCGTATGCGGCGAGCGGCCCGTGCGGCGCTCGAAGCGCGCCTGCATCATCCAGATCTCGCGCATGTCGGCGATGAAGCGGCGCTGGATCGCGATCCGCTCCGCTTGCTCGTCGAGCACCGAATCGATCGCCGCGGACAGCGCCGGAATGGAATGCTCGCCGCGCGCGACGCCGGACTGCCAGCGCATGCGCACCGGCTGCCACAACAGCGAGGCGAACAGGAACCCCGGCGACGTCGTCTTGTCGGCGCGCACCCGCGCGTCGGTGGCGGCCAGCGCCGCGGTGACGAAACGCTCGTCGTCGGGCTGCTCGAGAATGAGGTCGAGCATCGGCAGCAGGCCGTGGTGCAGGCCCTCGCGGCGCAGCTCCTGCAGGCAGGCCATCGCGTGGCCCGACAGCAGCAGCTTGAGCATCTCGTCGAACAGCCTCGCCGCCGGCACGTTGTGGACGAGGTCGGCGAGCTCGCGGATCGGGGTTCGCGTCTTGGGCTCGACCTTGAAGCCGAGCTTGGCCGTGAAACGCGCCACGCGAAGCATCCGCACCGGGTCCTCGCGGAAGCGCGAGGTCGGGTCGCCGATCATGCGCAGCGTCTTGTGCTCGAGGTCGCGCACGCCGTTGTGGTAGTCGAGAATCGTGTCGGCGACCGGGTCGTAGTACAGCGCGTTGATCGTGAAGTCGCGCCGCGCTGCGTCCTCGGCCTGCGTGCCCCAGACGTTGTCGCGCAGCACGCGCCCGTGCTCGTCGGTCTCGGCGGCGTCCTGGATCGCGCGGAAGGTCGAGACCTCGATCGTCTCGCGGCCGAACATCACGTGGACGATCTGGAAGCGCCGGCCGATGATGCGCGAGCGCCGGAACAGCGCGCGCACCTGGTCGGGCGTCGCGTCGGTGGCGACGTCGAAGTCCTTCGGCTTCAGGCCGAGCATCAGGTCGCGCACGCCGCCGCCGACCACGTAGGCCTTGAACCCCGCCTGCTGCAGCCCTTGGCAGGTGCGCATCGCGGCGTCCGAGACGTCCTCGATGTGAACCCCGTGCTCCGAGCCGCGATACGACTTCGGCTTGTTGCGAACCGCGGCGCGCGGCGCCTTGCGGTTCAGGATGCGGTCGATCAGCTTCTTGATCATTCGAACAGCCTGATGACCGGCCAGCCGCGCTCGCCCGCAAGGGCGGTCAGCCGTGGGTCGGGATTGGTGGCGACCGGATCGGTGACGCGCTCGAGCAGCGGCATGTCGTTGACCGAGTCGCTGTAGAAGTACGAGCGGGCGAAGCCCGCCCAGTCCCGGCCCAGCGACGCGAGCCACTCGTCCGTGCGCCGCACCTTGCCTTCGCGGAACGACGGCGTGCCGCGCGGGCGCCCGGTGTAGCGGTCGTCGAGCTGCTCGATCCCCGTGGCGATCAGGTGCTCGACGCCGAAGGCGCGTGCGATCGGCGCCGTGACGAACTCGTTGGTCGCAGTGACGATCGCGCAGAGGTCGCCGCTGCTGCGGTGGCGGTCGACCAGTGCGCGTGCCGACGGCCGGATCGCCGGGGCGATCACCTCGTCCATGAACTGCCGGTGCCAGGTGTCGAGCTGGCTGCGAGGGTGCGCGGCCAGCGGCGCGAGCTGGAACGCCAGGAATTCGTGGATGTCGAGCGTGCCGGCGTGGTACTGCTCGAAGAACAGGTCGTTGCGCCGCTCGTACTCGGCGCCGTCGACGACGCCCAGGCGGATCAGGAAGCGCGCCCACTCGTAGTCGCTGTCGATCGGCAGCAGCGTGTAGTCGAGGTCGAACAGCGCCAGGGTGGGGCCCGGCTGCGCCGGTTGGGAGCTCGGTGTTTCGCTCGGGTGCATGGTGTCAGCCGGATTTTATCAGCGCGCCGGCGGCATCCAGCTCGCGCAGCAGCGGCAGCGTGATCGCGCGCTTGCGCTCGAAGGCGTGGCGGTCGAGCGCGTCGAACAGCCGCAGCAGCGCGCGGATGTCGCGCGAGGTGTGCCCGATCAGCCACGGCACGACGTCGGAGGAGATCGCCACGCCGCGCTCGGCGGCCACGCGATTGAGCACCGCCGCCTTCTCGTCGTCGCTGAGCAGCTGCAGCCGGTAGACCAGGCCGGAGCCCAGCCGCGTGCGCAGGTCGTCGCGCAGCGCCAGCGCCAGCGGCGGTTGCGCGCCAGCGGCGACCACGGCGAGGCCCGGCTGCGCGCGCGCGTGGTTGATCAGCTGGAACACGCGTTGCTGGCGCTCGTCGTCGAGCCGGTCGCAGTCGTCGATGGCCACGATGGTCGTCGCCTGCGGCGCCGCAGGTTCGCCCGGCGCGAGGGCGACGGCCGAGAACGCGTCGGGCGGCGAGTCGGGGCCCAGCACGCGCGGCGCGCCGACCAGTGCCTGAAGCAGGTGGCTCTTGCCGCAGCCGGGCTCGCCCCACAGGTAGATCAGCCTGGCGCCGGACAGCCCCGCGCCCTCGCGCATCAGGCGCAGTTGCGCGAGCACCTCGCCGTTGCGGCCCACCACGAAGTTCTCGAGCGACGGCGCCTCGATGCGATGCAGGTCGAGCGGCAACTGGTACATGCCGCCCGTTGCGCCGGCATCGGGTGCGCTGGGCGCGCCGGAGGTCACCTTAGCCACGATGGTAGAACTCGCTCGCTCTCCAGGCCGCCAGCAGCCGCCGCAGCCCGACCGCCGTCACCGCCGCCAGCGGCAGTGCGAGCAGCACGCCGACGAAGCCGAACAGCGACCCGAAGGCCAGCAGCGCGAAGATCACCGCCACCGGGTGCAAGCCGATGCGCTCGCCGACCAGCCGCGGCGTGAGCCAGGTGCTCTCGACCACCTGCGCGACGCCGTAGATCGAGGCCACCCAGACCGCGCCGGCCAGCGGGCCGAGCTGCAGCATGCCGGCGACCAGCGCGAACACGAAGCCGGTGGCGAACCCGATGTACGGAATGAAGATCAGCAGGCCGCTCAGCACGCCGATCGGCAGCCACAGCTCGAAGCCGGCGACCAGCAGCCCGATCGAGAACCAGACCGCCAGCGACAGCATGACCAGCAGCTGCCCGCGCAGGTACTGGCCGAGCAGCGTGTCGGTCTCGTCGAGCACCTCGTCGATCGGGCGCACCCAGCGCGGCGGGATCAGCGTGCGCGAGCGCGCCACCAGTTCCGGCCAGTCGGTGAGCAGGTAGAACAGCACCACCGGCACCAGGAACAACGTTCCGAGCACCTGCAGCGCCGCGCCCCAGCCGGAGCGCGCGTAGCCCAGCAGCGTCGCGAACCAGTCCTCGCCGCTGTCGGCGAGCTGGCCGGCCAGCCACTCGCGCAGCGACGCGACGTCGAGCTTCAGGCTGAGCCCGAGGGTCTGGTTCAGCCACGGCAGCAGCCGCTCCGAAATCGACGCGGCGAGCGCCGGGAACTGGCGGCGGATCAGCGCGATCTCCTGCTGGGTGATCGGCACCAGGATCAGCAGGATCGCCAGCAGCGCCAGCAGCGCGACCAGGATTACCCCCAGCGCCGCCGGCGTGCGCGGGATGCCGCGCGCCTGCAGCCAGCGTACGCCGGGCGCCAGCACGTAGGCGAGGATCGCGGCCGCGACGAAGGGCGTGAGGATCGGGCCGAGCGCGACCAGCGCCCACACCAGCAGTGCGGCGACCACGGTCCACAGCGCGGTCTGGCGCTGGCGGGCAGTCAGGGGCATGTTCGGAGAACCGTCTTTCCGGGCGGTTGAGAGGCGCGCCGCAGGGCCCTCGGGCGCCTGCGCCGACCGGCTACAATCGCATCGATGACGAGGCGGTGGCGGCCCGGCCGGGCGCGTCCAGACCGTCATTCTATCGGCCGCCGCCGGCGTGCCATCCACGGATCGGGTCGCCATGGGCTCCACGCTGTCAGGCTCTTCGCTTTCTTACCGGGACGCCGGCGTCGACATCGACGCGGGCGACGCGCTGGTCGACCGCATCAAGCCCCTGGCGCGCCGCACGATGCGCGACGGGGTGCTGGCCGGCATCGGCGGATTCGGCGCGTTGTTCGAGGTGCCGAAGCGCTACCGCGAGCCGGTGCTGGTGTCGGGCACCGACGGCGTCGGCACCAAGCTCAAGCTCGCCTTCGCGCTGGACGGGCACGACACCGTCGGTATCGACCTGGTCGCGATGAGCGTCAACGACATCCTGGTGCAGGGCGCCGAGCCGCTGTTCTTCCTCGACTACTTCGCCTGCGGCAAGCTCGACGTCGACGTCGCCGCGCGCGTCGTCGGCGGCATCGCGCGCGGTTGCGAGCAGGCCGGTTGCGCGCTGATCGGCGGCGAGACGGCCGAGATGCCCGACATGTATCCGGCCGGCGAGTACGACCTGGCCGGCTTCGCCGTCGGCGCCGTCGAGAAGTCGGCGATCATCGACGGCTCGCGCGTGGCCGCCGGCGACGTCGTGCTCGGGCTCGCATCGAGCGGCGCGCACTCGAACGGCTACTCGCTGGTGCGCCGGGTCATCGAGCGCGCCTGGGGCGCGATCGACGCGCCGCAGATGAACGACGATTTCCACGGCCGGCGCTTCGCCGACGCGGTGCTCGCGCCCACGCGCATCTACGTGCGCCCGGTGCTCGAGCTGCTTCGCAAGGTGCCGGTGAAGGGCATTGCGCACATCACGGGCGGCGGCCTCGTCGAGAACGTGCCGCGCGTGCTGCCCGATGCCCTGCAGGCGGTGCTCCGCCGCGACGCCTGGTCGATGCCGCCGATCTTCGAATGGCTTCAGCGGCACGGCGGCATCGACGACGCGGAGATGCACCGCGTCTTCAATTGCGGCATCGGCCTGGTCTTGATCGTCGGCGCCGCCGACGCGGCGACGGCCGAGTCGATGCTCGTCGCGGCCGGCGAAACCGTCCACCGGATCGGCGAGATCGTCGCTCGGCCCGCCGGCGCAGCCGCCACCATCGTGGTCTGAAGCCGGCCCGCGGCGCGCAAGCATGGCCCGGCTGCAGGCCGCCGCTTCCGCCGTCGCTTCCGTCGTCGCTTCCGTCGTCGTTCCACTGCTCGCAGCGTTCGCGTTCGCGGCTCCCGCGCTGGCCGCCAACTACGAGCTAGAGATCGACGCGCCCGACGAACTGGTGGCGCCGCTGCGTTCGCGCACGCTGCTCGGACGCTGGCTCGAGGAACCGGGATTCGACCGCGAGCAGCTGCCGCTGTTCGTCGAGCGCGCGAAGGAGGAAGCCGCCGCCATCGTCCGCGCCGCGGGGTACTTCTCGGGGCGCGTCGCGGTGTCGCTGGACGACGCCCGCGCGGGTGCGCTGCCGCGCGTACGCATCGTGGTCGACGCCGGCGCGCGCACCACGGTGAACCGGTTCGAGCTGACGCTGGACGGGCCTTCGTCGGTGCAGCCGATGCGCGAGACGCTCGTCGAGCGCTGGCCGCTTCCGGAGGGCTCGTTCTTCCGCACCGCCGAGTGGGAGCAGGGCAAGCGACTGCTGCTGGACGTCCTGCAGCAGCACGGCTTCCTGCGCGCGCGCATCGTCGAGAGCCGCGCCGAAGTCGATCCGCGGCTCACCGCCGCGTCGCTCGCGCTGCGCATCGACGCCGGGCCGCGGCTGGCGTTCGGCCCGATGATCGTCAAGGGGCTCGAGCGCTACGACCGCTCGATCGTCGAGGCGCTCGCGACCTGGAAGGAGGCCCCGGGCGAGCGCGCATCCGGCGGCGACCCGTACAGCTTCGACGAGCTGCTCGCCTTCCAGGCGCGATTGCGGGGGTCGGGGTACTTCGACGGCGTGAGCGTGCTGCCCGATCTGGCCGCTGTCGAGGCCGACCCCGAGCGCACGACGGTGCCGGTGCTCGTCGAGCTGACCGAGCGCAAGACGAAGCGCGCGATGTTCGGCATCGGCTTCAGCAGCGACGAGGGCGCGCGCGGCCTGCTCGGCTACGAGCACCGCAACCTGTTCGACCGCGGCTGGCAGCTCGAGTCCGGCCTGTTGTGGCAGGCGGTGCGCCGCCGCGCGTTCGCCAGCGTGCGCACGCCCCAGCAGGCCAGCGGGCACTACTACCAGGCCGGGGCGCGCATCGAGCGGCTCGACGTGCAGGGCGAGCTGACCGACAAGCAGACGCTGTTCGTCGGGCAGGGCAAGCATGCCGAGGACACCGAGACCTTCGTCTCGCTGCAATACCAGATCGAGCAGCGCACGCTGCCGCTGACGGTCGACGACGACGGACGTCGCGCGCTGACGCTGGGCTACGCGTGGAACCGTCGCCGGCTCGACTCGGTGATCGATCCGCGTTCGGGCTACTCGATCAGTGCGCAGGTGTCGGGCGCCGCGCGCGGGCTGGGCAGCGACCGCAGCTTCGCACGCCTGTACACGCGGATGATGCGATTCTGGCCGATGCCCCGGGAGTCGGTGCTCGGCGACGGCCTGCTGATCGGCCTCGTCGAGGCCGGCTACGTGCTGGCCACGTCGCGCCAGGACATCCCGTCCGAGAACCTGTTTCGCACCGGCGGCACGCAGTCGATCCGCGGCTACGAGTACCTGTCGCTCGGCGTGCGCGAGGCCGGTGCGATCGTCGGTGGCCGCGTGCTCGCGCTGGCCAGCCTCGAATACCAGCACCCGATCGCGCCGAAGTGGTACGGCGCGGCTTTCATCGACGTCGGCGACGCTGCCGATCGGTGGCCCGACTACCGCGCGGTCTGGGGCTACGGCGCCGGCGTGCGCTGGCACTCGCCGATCGGGCCGGTGAGCCTGGACCTGGCGTACGGCGAGGCTGTCAAGCGCTGGCGGCTTCACCTCTCGGTGGGATACGCGTTCTGATGGCCGCGCGTGCACCGGGTCCGCTGCGGCTGCTGGCCCGCGTGGTCGGCATCGTGCTCGCGGCGTTGCTGCTCGCGGTGACCGTCGCGCTGTGGTGGGTCGGCCAGACGACCGCGTTCGTCGACTTCGCACTGGCGCGCGCGGCGGCCGCCAGCGGGGGCGCGCTGCAGGCCGGCGCGGCGCGCGGCACGCTGCTGGGCGGCGTGCGCGTCGAGTCGCTGCGCTGGCGCGACGATGCGCGCGACGTCGAGCTGCGCGGCGTCTCGGTCGCCTGGCGGCCGGCTGCGCTGTTGCGGCGCGAGTTGCACTTCGTCCGGATCGAGGTGGCCAGCGCGTCGGTTCGCCTGCGCGAGTCCGGGGCGGCGCTGGCCTTGCCGCCGTCGCTGGCCTTGCCGCTCAACGTGACCGTGGACGCGCTCGGGCTGGGGCGCCTGCAGGTTGCGTCGTCCGGTGCCGCGGCGCTCGACGTCGAGCGCGTCGGGTTCTCCGGGCGCTACCGGTCCGGCACGTACCGCATCGACCACCTGTCGGCGAGTTCGGCGCAATGGGGCGAGGCGCGGCTCCAGGGCCGGCTCGGCGACAGCGCGCCCTTCGCGCTCGAACTCACCGGGCGAGTGGCCGCCCGGATTGCGGGCCGGGAGACGCTGCCGCGAATCCGGGTGCTTGCCGACGGCACGCTGGAGGACTTCGCCGTCGCGGCCCAGGCGCTGCCGCCCGACGCCGCTGCGGGAGCCGAAGCCGATGCGCGGCCGCCGGGCCCGGTCTGGATCGGCCTGGACACGCGCGTGCGTCCGTTCGCTGTCAGCGCGGCACAGCGTGTCGCGCCGATCGACGTGACGCTCGACGGCGTGGACCCCGCCCAACTCGGCTTCGCGGACGCGCCGCGCGCGCGCGTCAGCGGCTCGGCGACGATTCGCGTCGGCGAGGGCCGGATTGCCGGTCGGCTCGCGCTGCGCAATGCGCTGCCGGGCGCCGCGAACCGGCAGGCGCTGCCGCTCGTGTCGATCGACACCGACTTCGTCGCGTCGGACACGCAACTCGAATTCAGCGGGCTGCGCGCTACGCTGGCGGGCAACGGCACGATCGCCGGCGCGGCGTCGATCGACCTCGCGCGTCGCCTGACGCTGTTCGGGCGCTCGCTGCCTGCGGTGAAGTCGACGCTGGCGCTGCGCGGCGTCGACCTGTCGCAACTCGCGAGTGGTCTCGACCCGACGCGACTGGCCGGCACCGTGAGCGTCGACGGCCCAGCGTTCGAACTCGACCTTGCCGACGCGGCCCGTCACGGCATCGCCGCGACCGCACTGGCCCGCGTCGAAGCGGGGCGCCTGCGGATCGAGCGCGCGCGGCTCGACACGCCGGCCGGCAGCGTGTCCACGCGCGGCACCGTGGCGCTGGCCGCGCCCTGGACGATCGACGTCGACGGCGCGTTCGGCGATCTCGATCCGGCTGGCGTGTTCGCGTTGCGCTCGGTGCTGGGCGCCCGGGCGGCGCGCTGGGGCGACGACCTGCCGCCGCAATGGACCTCGCGGTTGCGCGGGCGACTGACGGGCACCTGGGCCGCGCAGGGCGTCGCGTGGCCCGACCCGCTGCTGCAGACCCGCGTCGCGATCGACCGCAGCGTGCTCGACGGCGAACCGTTACGCGCGAGCTGGCAGGGCGAGGTCTCGCGCGCGCGGATCGCGCAGGCGGCACTCGCGCTCGCCTATGGCGACTTGCAGGCCGACGCGCGCGGCAGCCTCGGGGCCGCGGGCGACCGGCTGCAGTTCTCGCTGCGCGCGGGCGCGCTGTCGCGGATCGATCCGCGCGCGGAAGGTACGGCGACGGCGAACGGCGAATTGACCGGCGGCTGGAGCGGGCCGGCGGGACTGGGCGTCATCGCCGACGTCGAGGGCAGGCGGCTGCGCTGGGCCGGCGACACGCTGCGCGCCGATGCGTTGACGGGGCGGATCGAATGGCCGGACCTGCGCGCGGGCCGCGTGGCGGTGCGCGTGGACGCCGAGGCGCTGCGCGTGGCCGGCCGCGCGTTCGAGCGCGCGAGCGCGCGCGTCGACGGCGACGTCGACGCGCACACGCTGCGGCTCGAGCTGTCGGGTCCGCAGGCCGCGGCGCGCGCGGCCGCGCACGGCGCGCTGTTGCGGACGGGCAGCGGCGACTGGCGCTGGAGCGCAAGCCTGGACGAACTCGTCGCCGAGGCGCCGGTGCCGGTGCGCCTGAAGTCTCCCGCGACGCTGTCGGTCGACGCGCACCAGGTCGCGCTCGGCGAAGCGGCGCTCGAGGTCGACGGCGGCGCCGTGCGCATCGCGCGGCTCGGCTGGCGCGACGGCGCGCTCGACACGCAGGGCGAGGCCAGCGGCCTGCCCGTCGCGCGCTGGGCCGAGCGATTCGCGGGCGCGCAGGCCCTGCCCGGCGGCGCGCGACTCGAGGACCTGCGATTGCGCGGCAGCTGGGACCTCGCCGGCACCTCGCTGCGCTCGCCCAGCGGGCGGCTCGCGTTCCGCCTCGACGCAGAGGGCGCCGCCGAGAGCCGCGGCGAGGCGGAGCTCAGGCTGGACCAGGGGCGGATCGACGGCTCGGTCGACGTGCGGGTGCCCACGTTGGCGTTCGCGAACCGGATGATCGGACCCGAGTGGGCGGTCGCCGGCCGGCTGCACTTCGCCGGCACGGTCGGCGGCACCGTCGAGCGGCCGCGCCTGCAGGGCGCGCTCGATGGCCGTGATCTCGCGCTGATGCAGCGCGCGCTCGGCTGGCGCCTGTCGAACGGCACGCTCGCCGCGCGCTTCGACGGCGACCGCCTGGACCTCGAGTCGTTGCGCCTCGAGTCGGGGAGCGGGTCGATCACGATGAGCGGCCAGTTGCTGCTCGACGGCATGCACGGCGGCTTCACGTTGCGTGCCGACCGGTTGCCGGTGCCGATCGGGCCGGGCCAGCGCGTGGTGCTGTCGGGCGACACCGGCATCGCCAGCAGTGGCACGAGCTTCGAATGGAAGGGCGACATCCGCGCGGACGAGGGCCTGATCGAGCTGCGCGGCGGCGACGCGCCGAGCCTGCCCGACGACGTCGTGATCGTCGACCACACCGCGCCGGGCGAGGGTCCGCAGGACGCCAGGGATTCGGCCGGCAGCGGCTTTCGCATCGGCGCGGACCTCGACCTCGACCTGGGCGACAAGCTGCGCGTGCGCGGCAGCGGCGTCGACGTCGTGCTCGCCGGCACGCTGAACCTGCGCGGCACGCTGCCGGCGGCGCCTCGCGCGTTCGGCACCGTGCGCGTGCGCTCGGGCACCTACACCGCGTACGGCCAGCGCCTGGAGATCGAGCGCGGCCAGGTGGTCTTCAACGGCCCGCTGGACAACCCGGTGCTCGACATCGTCGCGATGCGCCGCAACCAGCTCGTCGAGGCCGGCGTCGCGCTCACCGGGACGGTGCTCTCGCCGCGGCTGCGGCTGGTCTCGTCGCCGGAGGTGCCCGATTCGCAGAAGCTGTCGTGGCTGGTGCTCGGCGTCGGGCTCGACGAAGTGCGCACCGCGGGGCAGGGCGCGGCGCTGCAGGCAGCCGCCGCGACGCTGTTCGGCAGCAACGACGGCGGCCTGTCCGCAGGCCTGGCCGGCGCGCTCGGGCTGGACGTGCTGACGGTGCGCGGCGCGGCCGCGGGCGGCGTGTTCGACCCGAACTTCGGGGCCGCCTTCCCCGGCCAGGCGACGACCGGCGGTGCGCCGGTCGGCACCGCGACGCAGAACGTCGTCGCGATCGGCAAGCGGCTGAGCTCGCGCGTGTTCGTCACCTACGAGCAGGGCCTGCGCGGCGTCTGGAACCTGCTTCGGATCCAGTACGACATCACCAACCGGCTGTCGGTCCGCGCGCAGGCCGGCACCGACAGCGCGGTCGACATGCTGTACTTCTACTCGTTCGACTGAGCCGCCGCTGCACTAGAGTCCGCAGGCGCGGCGCAGCGCGTCGAGCACCGGCGCGACCGGGTCGGGGGCGAGGCAGTCGACGACGATCCGGTCGGGCATCGCGCGCAACCAGGTGAGCTGCCGCTTGGCCAGTTGGCGCGTGGCGGCGATGCCCGCCTCGATCATCGGCTCGATCGAGCCGCCGCCCGCCTCGAGCCACGCCCAGACCTGGCGATAGCCGACGCAGCGCATCGACGGCAGGTCGGCGCGCAGGTCGCCGCGCGCGCGCAGCGCGCGGACCTCGTCGACCAGGCCGGCGGCGATCATCGCGCGAAAGCGCGTGGCGATTCGCGCGTGCAGCACGGCGCGATCCGAAGGCTCGAGCGCGATGCGCACGAAGGCCGGCGGTGCGCCCCGGTTCGCGTCGGACGCGCCCGGCGTCGGCGCACGCTCGCCCATGCCGCCGCCCATGCCGCCGCGCGTCGTGGCGGGCCGCGACAGCCACTCGGACATCGGCTTGCCGCTGAGCTCGAACACCTCGAGCGCGCGCTGGATGCGCTGCGCGTCGCCCGGCTCCACGCGCGCCGCGGTGACCGGGTCGATCCGGGCCAGCCGCGCGTGCAGCGCGGGCCAGCCCAGCGAGCGCGCTTCGTCCTCCATCCGCCGGCGCACCGCCGCGTCGGCGCCCGGCAGCGGGTGCAGGCCCTCGACCAGCGCACGCGCGTACAGCATCGTGCCGCCGACCAGCAGCGGCAGGCGGCCGCGCGCGCGGATCTGCGCGATCGCCGCGCGCGCGTCGGCGACGAAGCGTGCCGCGGAATAGCTGTCGCGCGGGTCGACGATGTCGATCAGGTGATGCGGCACCGCGGCGCGCTCGGCCGCGCTCGGCTTGGCGGTGCCGATGTCCATGCCGCGATAGACCTGCGCGGAGTCGACGGTGACGATCTCGATCGGCAGCCGCTCGGCCAGCGCCATTGCCACGGCGCTCTTGCCCGAGGCGGTCGGGCCGAGCAGCATCGGGACCGGCGCCTGCTCCGCGCAGCCCGTCATCGATGCCCCTGTGCGCCGGCAGCCTCGACGGCGGTGCGCGGCTCGCGCCGCAGCAGCCCCCAGGCCGAGAGCGCGCAGAACGCGCCGCACACGGCCACGCCCAGCGCGAGCGGCCGGGTGCTGCCGTCGTGCATCGCGCCCACCGCCCAGCCTGCCGCGGCCGCGACGGCCAGCATCGTGAAGCCCATCAGCGCGGCCGCCGCGCCGGCCTGGCGTGGGAACGGGTCGATCGCGCCGATCTGGCAGGCGGGCTGGATGAACCCGTGCGCGGTCACCGCGAGGAACATCGGCACCATCACCGCCGGAAGCGTGCGCACGCCGGCGAGCGCCAGCGCGGCCATCGCCGCGCCCGATGCGAGCGCGACGGTGGCGCCGGCCCGGACCGAGCCGACCAGCCCGAGCCGGCCCAGTACCGACCGCAGCGCCATCGTGCCGAGCAGGTAGCCGACGGTGACGAGCGCATACGCAAAGCCGAAGCGCTGCGGGGGGATGCCGAAGATCTCGATCAGCACGAACGACGCGGCCGAGATGAAGCAGAACAGCGCGCTGTAGCTGCCGGTGACCGGCAGCGCGTACGACCAGAAGCGCCGCGATGCGGCGATGCGCGCGTAGTTGCGCGCGAGCGCGCGCAGGTCGGTGGCCGAGGCGTCGAGGTGGCGGTTCGTCTCGGGCAGCGTGCGCAGCGCCGCGGCCAGCAGGATCGCGCCCAGCAGCGTGAGCGCCGCGAAATTGGCGCGCCAGCCCAGGCCTGCCTGCAGCAGGCCCCCTGCGACCGGCCCGGCGATCGGCACGATGCCCATCCAGGTCAGCGCGCGGGCCAGCACGCGCGCGCCGGCCTCGGCCTCGTACAGGTCGCGCACGATCGCGCGCGCGCAGACCACCGTGCAGCACACGGCGATCGCCTGCAGCACGCGCGCGCCGATCAGCACGGCGAGCGACGGCGCCACCATGCCGGCCAGCGAGGCGCCGACGTACAGCACGCAGCCACCGATCGCGACCGGGCGGCGCCCGAAGCGGTCGGACAGCGGCCCGGCGATCAGCTGGCTGAGCGCGAAGCCGGCGAGGAAGGCCGACAGCGTCAGCTGCACCGACGACACCGACCCCGCGAAGTGCTCGCGCAGCGCCGGCAGCGACGCGAGGTAGAGGTCGGTGGACAGCGGCTGCAGCGACAGGAATCCGGTCAGCAGGAACAGCAGGGCCGCCGACGCGTCGGTGCTGGCGCGGGGCATCGCTCAGCGTCCGCGCAGGAACCAGCGGTCGAGCTCCGCGAACGGCAGCTGTACCCAGGTCGGCCGCCCGTGGTTGCACTGGTCGGCGCCGGGCGTGCTCTCCATGTCGCGCAACAACGCGTTCATCTCGTCGATCGACAGGCGGCGGTTCGCGCGCACCGCGGCGTGGCAGGCCATCGTCGCGAGCAGCGCGTCGCGCCGTTCGGCCAGCGCGCGCGACGCGCCGTGCTCCTGCAGCTCGGCGAGCACCGAGCGCGCGAGCGCGACCACGTCGCCGCGCGCGAGCGCCGCCGGCACGGCGCGCACCGCGATCGCGGTCGGCGAGAGCACCGTGAGCTCGAGGCCCAGCGCGTGCAGGGCCTCGGCTTCGTCCTCGACGACGCGTACCTCGAGCGGGTCGGCGCGGAACGTCGCCGGCACCAGCAGCGGCTGCATCGGCATCGAATCGTGGGCGAGCGCCGCCTTCATCCGCTCGTAGACGACGCGCTCGTGCGCCGCGTGCATGTCCACCAGCACCAGGCCGTGACGGTTCTGCGCCAGCACCCAGGTGCCGTGGAGCTGAGCCAGCGCGTGGCCCAGCGGCGGCTCTGCCGCGGCGTCGTCGTCGACGGGCGCTGCCGCGCCCTGGTCGCCGTGCGGCCCGGCCCCCGTCGGGTCCTCGTTCGAACCGGCTTCCACTTCGTCGCCCTGCGCGCGGATCGTCGGGCCAGCGGCCGGCCAGCCGGGTGCGGCGGGCTCTCGCGCGAGGACCCCGCGCGGCCACGGCGCGCCGCTTTGCCACCATTGGCCGCCCGCGTCGGGCGCGGCGCCGGCCAGTGACGCGCCGATCTCGCCGGGCGCGTAGAACGCCAGGCTGCGGTTCGACGCCTGCGGCGTCATCGCGGCGCCGCCGCTGCGGTTCGGGAACGTCGCGGCAGCGGCGTGGGCCGGCTGCGCCGGCGGGTGCGTAGCGCCCGAACCCGCGCCCGAGGCCGCGCCGCCGGGCGCGCGCAGCGCGTCGACCACCGAGTGGAACACGAACGAGCGCAGCGCCGGCGGATCGCGGAAACGCACCTCGATCTTCGCCGGGTGCACGTTGACGTCGACCAGCGACGGATCGATCGCGATGAAGAGCACCCAGGCCGCGTGCCGGTCGCCGTGCATCATGTCCGAATACGCCTGCTTCAGCGCGTGGGCGAGCAAGCGGTCGCGCACGAAGCGGCCGTTCACGTAGAGGAACTGCCGGTCGGCGCGCGCGCGGTTCACGGTCGGCAGTCCGAGCACGCCCCAGAGCCGCAGCGGGCCCGCCTGCGTCTGGACGAGCCGGTGCGCGCCGGCATAGTCGTCGCCGAGCGCGTCGAGCGCGCGCGCGCGCCAGTCGGCGGCGGGCAGGTGCTCGACGCGCCGCTCGTCGACCTGCAGCTCGAACTCGATCGATTCGTGCGCGAGGCTCACACGGCGGAACGCCTCGATGCAGTGCGCCGCCTCGGTTGCCGGCGTCTTCAGGAATTTGCGTCGTGCCGGTGTCTGCGAATAGAGGTCGAGCACCTCGACGCGGGTGCCCGTGGGCCCGGCTGCCGGCGCGATTTCGCCGGTCGCGCTGTCGATACGCGACGCCGACTCGGCGCCGGCGGTGCGGCTGGTGATCCGCAATTGCGCGACCGACGCGATCGACGCGAGCGCCTCGCCGCGGAATCCGAGCGTGCCCACGCGCTCGAGTTCCTCGAGCGTGGCGATCTTGCTGGTCGCGTGGCGCGTGAGCGCCAGCGCGAGCTCGTCCGGGGCGATGCCGCAGCCGTCGTCGGTCACGACGATCCGGCGCATGCCGCCGTCCTCGATGCGCAGGACGATGCGGCGTGCGCCGGCATCGATCGCGTTCTCGAGCAGCTCGCGCACCACCGAGGCGGGCCGCTCGACGACCTCGCCGGCGGCGATCTGGCTGATCAGGCGGTCGGGCAGCAGCGCGATCGGGCGCGCGGGTGCGGCAGGGACGGGCATCCGGGGATTATAGGGACGCCCGTGTAACATCCGCCGCCATGGACTTCGGACAGCTGCTCGACATCTTCCTGCACCTCGACAAGCATCTCGCCGCGGTCGTCGACCAGGCCGGCCCGTGGGTGTACGGCATCCTGTTCGCGATCATCTTCATCGAGACCGGCCTGGTCGTGATGCCGTTCCTGCCGGGCGACTCGCTGCTGTTCGTCGCCGGCGCGATCGCGGCGGTGGGCGGCATGAACCTGCCGCTGCTGATGGTGCTGCTGATCGTGGCGGCGACGCTCGGCGACGCGGTCAACTACTCGGTGGGCCACTACTTCGGCCCCAAGGTATTCGGCTGGGAGCAGTCGCGCTTCTTCAACAAGGCGGCATTCGATCGCGCGCACGCGTTCTACGAGCGCCACGGCGGCATCACGATCATCGTCGCGCGCTTCCTGCCCTTCGTGCGCACCTTCGCGCCGTTCGTGGCCGGCGTCGCGCAGATGAGCTACCCGAAGTTCGCGCTCTACAACGTCACCGGCGCGACGCTCTGGGTGGTGAGCCTGGCCGGCATCGGCTACCTGTTCGGCAACACCGACTGGGTCAAGGCCAATTTCCAGTGGGTGACACTGGCGATGATCGTCATTCCGGGCCTGCCGGCGGTGTTCGAGGTGCTGCGCCACTGGCTGCGCAGCCGCCGCGCGCGCGAAGCCGCATGACGGGAAGCACTCCGGCGCGAAGCCGTCCGGCGCAAAGCGACCCGCCGCCCGGCACCCCGAATGCCGCGCAGCAGAAGGTGCATCGATCGCACCGCTTAGCAGCCTGCGCCTGCGACGCGCGGTAATCGGCACGACAGGCGGGCGCAGGGGCTTTCCCCCCACGCGGGCCGCAGCCTAGAATGTCCCGATCGCAGGTCGCAGTTCCACGCCGGCCGGAGACGGCCGCTCGCCAACCATGAAGATCCTGATCGTCTGCGACGACGAGTCCGATGCTGCGCGGATCCTCGGTCCGCTGCGCGAGGCGGGTCATGCCGTGGACATCGTCGACCGGCCCGACGAGGCCGATGCGGTGCTGCGAGGCGGGCACTTCGACGACATCGTCCTCGACCTGCGGCGCGCGCCCGAGCCCGGGCTCGAGTGGCTGCGCGGGCTTCGCCAGCGGCGCGTGCGGTTGCCGGTGCTGATCGTCACCGACGCCGGCGCCGCCGACACGCGCATCGCGGCGATCGATGCCGGCGCCGACGACCATCTCGACGCGCCGTTCGATCCGCGCGAGCTCGTCGCGCGCTGTCGTGCCCTCGTGCGGCGCAACGGCGGCACGTCGCGCGGCGACGTCGTCACCTGCGGCGAGCTGGTGATCGACAGCCGCAAGCGCGAGGTGCGACACGGCTCGGTGCCGGTGGACCTCACGCCGCGCGAGTGGTCGATCCTCGAATACCTGGTGCTCAACGCGGGCACCGCGGTCACGAAAGAGCGGCTGCTGCGCGCGATCACCGGCTTCGAGGAGCAACTCGCGCCCAACGCGATCGAGGTCTACGTGTCGCGACTGCGCACCAAGCTCGCCGGCACCGGCGCGCGCATCAGCACGCTGCGCGGAGTCGGTTACCGCCTCGAGCAGCCCGAAGAGAGCGTCGAGCCCGCGTCCTGGTGATTCGCCGCGCGTGCGGCGCGCGTTCAGGTCGCGTGCGCCTTCGGCGGTGGAGGATGCCGCAGCAGGTAGCCCCTGAGCCCGCGGAAGATCGCCTCGGCGATGCGCGCCTGGTATCGGGCGTCGGTGAGCCGCCGCTCCTCGCGCGGGTTGCTGATGAAGGCGGTCTCGACCAGGATCGACGGGATGTCGGGCGCCTTGAGCACCGCGAACCCTGCCTGCTCGATGCGCGGCTTGTGCAGCTCGCCCACGCCGCCGAGCTCGGTGAGCACGAAATGCCCGAGCCGGCTCGAGTCCTGGATCTGCGCGGTGGTGGTGAGGTCGAGCAGCACTCGCCGCACCTCGCGATTGCGGCTGCCGAGATAGACCCCGCCGATCCGGTCCGACGCGTTCTCGCGGTCGGCCAGCCAGCGCGCGGTCGAGCTCGACGCGCCGCGGTCCGAGAGCACGTAGACCGACGCGCCGCTCGCCTGCGCGCGCACGACGGCGTCGGCGTGGATCGACACGAACAGGTCGGCCTGCACGCGGCGCGCCTTGGCCACGCGGGTGCCCAGCGGCACGAAGAAATCGCCGTCGCGCGTCATGTACGCGCGCATGTTCGGCTCGGCGTTGACGCGCTCGCGCAGCAGCTGCGCGATGCGCAGCACGACGTCCTTCTCCTGCGTGCCGCGACGCCCGATGGCGCCCGGGTCTTCGCCGCCGTGGCCGGCGTCGATCGCGATCGTCACCATCCGCGCGATCGCACCCGGCGCGCGCCGCTTGCCGCGCGCCGCGGGGTGCGGCTCGGGCATCGTCGTCTCGTCGGGTTGTACCAGTCGTTCCTGCGCGTCGATGCGGTCGCGCAGCAGCGCGGCGATCGGGTCTTCGGGCGGCGGCAGCTTCGGTCGCGCGCTGCGGCTGCGCACGTCGTCGACCAGCGTCTTCAGCGGGTCGACCGGAATCACCGGATGCAGGTCGAGCACCAGCCGGTGCCGGTACTGGCCGACCGGCGCGAGCGTGAACAGCTGCGGTGCGACTTCCGACTTGAGGTCGAACACCAGCCGCGCCACCTTCGGGCGGTTCTGGCCGACGCGCACCTGCAGGATGTAGGGATCTTCCGGCCGGATCTTGGCGACCAGTTCGCGCAGTGCGAGGTCGATCTCCAGCCCCTCGAGGTCGACGACCAGGCGCGGCGGGTCCGACAACTGCATCTGCGTCGACTTCAGCGGCTCGTCGAGTTCGAGCGTGACGCGCGTGTAGTCGCGCGCCGGCCAGACCCGCACCGCCAGGATCGACGCGGCACGCGCCGTCGGCACGTCGAGCGCGAGCAACGCGCCGGCCAGCCCGGCGCGCGACGCGACCAGCGCCGCGCCCGAGCGCGCGCCGAGGCTCAGCAGGCGGCGCTTGCCGCGCGAAGTCTCCTCAGGCATGCCATCCCTCTCGGCGACCCGGCTTCGAGCGTGGCCACGCGGGCGTCTTCGCCGCGCGCTGCGTCGAAATCGAGGCGCAGCCGCAGGTCGGGCGGGGGCAGGCTGGCAGCCGCGCGCTCGGGCCACTCGATGACCGCCACGCCCGTGCCGCCCAGAAGGTCGTCGAACCCTGCATCGAGCCAGTCTCTGTCGGAGGAGAGTCTATAGAAATCAAAATGATACAACTGGAACCTCGATAGTTCGTAAGATTCCAGCAACGTGAAGGTCGGGCTCTTGACACGGCCCGCGTAGCCCAGCGCGCGAAGCAGCGCGCGGGTGAAGGTGGTCTTGCCGGCGCCGAGGTCGCCCGACAGGAACACGATGAAGCCCGGCTCGAGCGCCCCGGCGAGCCCGGTGGCGAGCCGTTCGGTCGCCTGCAGGTCGGGGAGTGCCAGCGTCAGCGGTCCGGACGAAGGGTCGACGGAAAGCGGATCCGGCGCGTTCGGTGCGGCCTTGGACACGATCTAGAATCCGGGCGTGGAGCTTCGCATCGAACAGTTGCAGGCCTGGGCACGCGAGCTCGGTTTCGGGTCGATCGGCGTGGCCGACGTCGACCTGTCGGACGCCGAGGAGGGGCTGCAGGCCTGGCTGCACGCCGGCTTCCACGGCGAGATGGATTATATGGCGCGGCACGGCACGAAGCGCGCACGGCCCGCCGAGCTGGTTCCGGGCACGGTCACGGCGATCATGGTCACGATCGACTACGCGCCCGGCGACCCCGGTTGGCTGGGCCAGGCTTGGGCCGCGCTGGCCGATTCCGAACGCGCGTACGTGTCGCGTTACGCGCTGGGGCGCGACTACCACAAGGTGGTGCGCGCGCGGCTGCAGCGGCTGGCGTCGCGGATCGAGTCGGAGGTCGGCGCCTTCGGCTATCGCGTGTTCTGCGACTCGGCGCCGGTCATGGAGGTGGAGCTGGCCCGCCGCGCGGGGCTCGGCTGGCGCGGCAAGCACACGCTGCTGATCGACTCCGGTCGCGGCTCGACCTTCTTCCTGGGCACGCTGTACACCGACCTGCCGTTGGCCGCCGCCGCGCAGCCCGGCGCCGACCACTGCGGGCGGTGCGTGCGCTGCATCGACGCCTGCCCGACCGGCGCGATCGTCGCGCCGTACCGGCTCGACGCGCGCCGGTGCATCTCGTACCTGACGATCGAGCTGAAGGGGGCGATCCCCGAGCCGTTGCGCCCGGCGATCGGCAACCGCATCTACGGCTGCGACGACTGCCAGCTCGCCTGCCCGTGGAACCGGTTCGCGCGGGCGCAGGCCACCGGCGAATTCGCCGCGCGCGCCGGGCTCGACGCGGCGACGCTCATCGAGCTGTTCGGCTGGAGCGCCGAGCGCTTCGACGCGCAACTGGCCGGCTCGCCGATCCGCCGGATCGGCCACGAGCGCTGGCTGCGCAACCTCGCGGTCGCGCTGGGCAACTCGGCCGGTGGCGCGCCGGCGGTCGCCGCGCTGCGCGCCCGCGCCGGCGACCCGTCGCCGCTGGTGCGCGAGCACGTTGCCTGGGCGCTCGGCCGGCTCGCTTCGACCGCCGGGCACCCGCCCGCCGTGCACCCTGCCGCTCGCGGCGGGCCGAATCCGGTACACAATGCGACCTGACGGACCGAACCACCGACCGAACGCCCAGAAGGAGGGCCCTGTTTCCGTGCGCGCACCCAAAGTCATGACCCGGACGTTCCTGGCCAACCTCGCGCTGTTCCACGAGTTGGGCAGCGACGAACTCGACCGGATCGCGGCGGGAACCACCGAGTTGCGAGTGCCGAAGGGTCGCACGCTGTTCCAGCGCGGAGACCCCTGCGTGGGTTTTCACGCGGTGATGTACGGCCAGGTCAAGCTCGGCTTCCTGTCGCCGCAGGGCACCGAGAAGGTGATCGAGATCCTCGGGCCGGGGCAGTCGTTCGGCGAGGCGGCGATGTTCCTCGACCGGCCATATCCGGTCAACGCCGAGTGCCTGGCCGATTCGCTGCTGCTGCACATCTCGAAGGCGACCATCGACAGCGAGCTGGCGCGCGACCCGCGGCTGGCGCGCCGGATGATCGCCGGCCTGAGCCGCAGGCTGGTCGGCCTGGTGCACGACGTCGAGGCCTACTCGCTGCGCTCGGGGATGCAGCGCGTGATCGGCTACCTGTTGCGCGACCTCGACCGCAGCGGCGAGGCGCCGACGTCGCCGGTGCGCATCGTGCTCGACACCAGCAAGGGTGTCATCGCGTCGCGGCTGAACCTCACGCCCGAGCACTTCTCGCGGATTCTCGGCGAGCTGAGCAACGAGGGGCTGATCAGCGTGAAGGGCGCCGAGATCACGATCCTCGATCCCGAGCGGCTGCGCGGCTTCCTCACCTGAGGGCCGGCACGACGAAGCCGGCGAGCCAGCGGTCGTCGCGATCGACGAGCGCGAGGCACCCGCCGGTGCCGGCGACGAAGCGCAGCGGCAACGACGCTGCGCGCAGCCGCGCGAGCGGCTCGCCGAAGCGGCCGCCCGGCACGTCGGCCGCCGCGACCGCGACGCCGCCCGCGACCGCGTAGGCGGCGAGCACCCGTCCCGCGCTGGCGGCCATCGCCAGGATCTCGCCCGGCGCGACCACGCGTCCGGTCACCTTCCAGGCTCCGCTCTCGAGGCGCTCGCCGTCGGCGGCGCCCGGCGCGGAGAGCAGCCAGCCGCGGCGCGTGCCGTCGCGCCAGGCGGCCATCCGGCCAGGCTGCGGCGCGGCCGACAGCGCAGGGCGCTCGATCTCGCGCCGCACGTCCAGGTGCACGATGCCCAGCGCCCCGGCAGCGTCGATCCGCGCGAGTTCGTAGGCGACGGGGCCGTCGAGCAGCGCGCGCGTCGCGCTCGGCACCTTGAAGCGCCGCGGGGTCAGCCGACCCGGCAGCGGCACGGCCTCGTTGGAGCGGTAATCGTGCACCAGGCCCTGCAGCACCGGCGGCGCGTCGCGGCCGTAGGCGATCTCCCAGACTTCGTCGAGGTCGGAGAAGGCTACGGCGAAGCGACGCCGGGCCGGGAGGTCGCGGATCGCGCTGACCGCGAACGGCTCGGGCAGCAGGTAGCGCTGCAGCTGCGCCAGCGTCGCCGGGTCGTGCGCCGACAGGGCGCCCGGGCCGCGGCCGCCCGCCAGCACGAGGGCGTCGGCCCCGTCGGCCACCGCGAGCACGTCGGCTTCGAATTCGAGCGTCGCACGGGCCTGCTCGCGCAAGGCCGGCACCGCGAGGCGAAGCAGTTCGCGGCCACGGGTCGACGCGTAGACCGCGCTGCCGCTGCTCGCGACGACGGGCTGTGCCGCGAGGCCCGCCGGCACCGCGGCCTCGGCCAGCGCGCGCCCGCTCGCGCAGTCGAGGAGCGCGACCCGGGTAGCGCCGCCCGATCCGAGCGCCAGCAGCGTGGGGGCGCCGGCGGTGGCGCCGGAGCCGGGCAGTTCGTCGGCGAGCGCGCCGCCCGCGCATCCGATCAACGCGAACGCCAGCAGCGCCCGCGGGCCAAAAGAAAAAGGGCGGCTCGACGAGCCGCCCTTCGAAGCGGGCCTCACGGCCACCTGCTTACTTCGCTCCGGCGAGGATCCAGTCGACCAGCGCCTTGACGTCGGCGTCGGGAACGTTGGCGTTCGGCGGCATCGGCACCGGACCCCAGACGCCCGAGCCGCCCTTCTTCACCTTCTCGGCGAGCTTGGCGGCGGCCGACGCGTCGCCCTTGTACTTGGCGGCGACATCCTTGTACGCGGGGCCGACCAGCTTCTTGTCGACCGAGTGACAGGCCGTGCAGTTGTACTTCTTCGCCATTTCGACGGCGGCCGTGGCCGGCACCGCGACGCCAGCCGCAGTGGCGGCCAGCGCGAGGCGAATCATCAGGGATCGGGTCATCGTCAGGTCCTCCGGGTCAGTAGACGTCGTGCTGCGTATTGTAGACGTTGAACTTGCCAGTGGGCGTGATGAGCTTGGGGTCTTTGATCACGGCCTTCAGCTTGCGCGTCTTGTCGTCGACGACCACGATCGCGGACTCCTGGTTCTTCGCGCTCCACACCGAGAACCAGACCTCGTCGCCCGCCTTGTTGTACTCGGGCTGCGTGATCCGCTTGGCGCCTTCCCCGAGCTTCGCCCATTCGGCGATCGGCAGCACTTCGAACGGCTTGTCCAGGTTCTTGATGTCGAACACTGCGATCGACTGCGCGATCTTGGCGTCCGGGTTCAGCGGCGTGTCGACCCAGAGGTTCGTCGACTTCGGATGGGTCTTGATGAACAGGTTGCCGCCGCCCTGCGCCTTCAGCGAACGCACGACCTTCCAGGCGCTCTTCGGGTGCCCTTTCGGATCGGTGCCGATCAGCGCGATGCTCTCGTCGCCGAGGTGGCCGGTGGCCCAGACCGGACCGAACTTCGGATCCTTGAAGTTCGCGCCGCGGCCCGGGTGCGGGATGCGGCCGACATCGACCAGCGCGGCGAGCTTGTCTTCCTTGGAGTCGATCACGGCGATCTTGTTCGACTCGTTCGCAGCCACCAGGAAGTAGCGCTTGCTCGCGTCCCAGCCGCCGTCGTGCAGGAAGCGCGCGGCGCCGATCTCGGTCGTCTTCAGGTTCTTGAGGTCGGTGTAGTCGACCAGCAGCACCTTGCCGGTCTCCTTCACGTTGACGATGAACTGCGGCTTGTCGTGCATCGCGACGATCGAGGCCACGCGCGGCTCGGGGTGGAACTCCTGCGTGTCGACGGTCATGCCGCGGGTCGCCTGGATCTTCAGCGGCTCGAGCGTGTCGCCCTTCATGATCACGTACTGCGGCGGCCAGTAGCTGCCCGCGATCGCCAGCTTGTCGGCGTACTTCTTGTCCTTCGACGTCTCGACCGAGCGCGCCTCGAGGCCGACGCGGATCTCGGCGACGTTGTCGGGCTTCTCCATCCAGAGGTCGATCAGGTTGATCTTGGCGTCACGGCCGATCACGTACAGGTAGCGCCCCGACGCGGAGATCCGCGAGATGTGCACCGCGTAGCCGGTCTTGACGATGTTGATGATCTTCTTCGACGCACCGTCGATCAGCGCCACCTCGCCGGCGTCGCGCAGCGTCACCGAGAAGAGGTTGTCGGTGTCCCATTTGTTCATCTTCTTCTTGGGACGCTGATCGGGAGGCACGATGACCTTCCAGGTCTTCTTCATGTCCGCCATCCCGAACTCGGGCGGCGTCGGCGGCTCCTGCTGGACGTAGCGCGCCATCAGGTCGACTTCGGCGTCCGTCAGCTCGCCTGACGTGCCCCAGTTCGGCATGCCGGCCGGCGAGCCGTACTTGATGAAGGTCTTCAGGATCTCGGTGCCGCGCGCCAGCGTGATGTCGGGCGTCAGCGGCTTGCCGGTCGCGCCCTTGCGCAGCACGCCGTGGCAGCCAGCGCAGCGCTCGAAGTAGATCTTGCGGCCCTGGTCGAACTCCGCCCTGGTCATCGGCGGGGCCTTCGGATTGATGTTCTGGTGCATCTCTTCCTGGCCCAGCGGCGAGCTGCCGGCCTGGTAGCGCACCTCGGGCTCGGTCACCTTCTTCTCCTGCGCCAGCGCCGCGCCCGTGGCGCCGGCGAGGGCTGCGGCGACCATCCAGGCCGCCGGTGAAATCCGTGCAATCCGTCTCATTGCTTCTTCCTCTCGTGTAGACGCAATATCCGCTCAATCAGCGGGGCCATCTTCGCTGTGTTGGGTCCGGAACCTCATTGATGCGAGTCAAGTGTTGCGTCGCAACATCCTCATAAAGTCCGACACTGTCGCCTTCGACGCCACGTACATGACCAGGATCAAGACCGGAGCCCCCTTTGCGCGCGCCCTCGAACGTACTCATCGATAGCGGCGCGCGACGCGCCGCGCGTCCCGCACCGGCACGCTCGACCGTGTCCAGGTGCGTCGCGATCGTCGCGGCAGTGTCCGCGGCCTGCGCGGCGTCGCTGTCGGATGCGCAGGCGCAGCAGTCGGCGCCCGCTCAGCCGGCCCAGGCGGAGCGTCCGGCCGACTCGGCCCCATCCGCGGCGCTGCCCGGCGAGCGCGCGCCCGGGCTCGAAGCGGTGGTCGTCACCGCGACGCGCTCGCCTTCGACCGCGAGCGGCGTGCCGGCCAGCGTCTCCGTCGTGGGCGCGCCCGAGATCGAGCAACGCAACGTTGCGCGCTTCGGCGACGCGGCGGTCGAGGTGCCAGGCCTCTACGTCCGCGGCGCGGCCATGGGTTCCGCGTTTCCCGGCTCGGGCCAGGCGGTGCTGTCCTTGCGCGGCATTCCGCGCACGCCGCGCACGCTGGTGATGATCGACGGGCTGCCGATCAACAACGCGCTGTCCGGCGGCGTGAACGTCGCCGGGATCTCGCTCGAGAACGTCGAGCGCGTCGAGGTGGTGCGCGGTCCGTTTTCGGCCTTGTGGGGCGGCAACGCGATGGGCGGGGTCGTCAACTTCATCACCGCATCGCCCGACCAGCCGCTCGCCGAACTGCACGGCGGCGTCGGCAGCCACGGCCTGCGCGCCGGCGGCGGTGTGCTGCGCAAGCGCTTCGAGGGCGGGCTCGGCGTGTCGATGTCGTTCGGCTACCGGGAGAGCAAGGGCGACGCCGATGCCGAGTACGTCGTCAAGACCCCGAGCGCCGGAGCAGCCACGATCCCGGTATCCGGCGCGATCCCGACCCGAACGGTCGACGGCACCCCGGCCTGGTGGGTCGGGCTGAAGGGCGCGCGTCCGTGGTCGCAGAGCAATGCGCAGGCCACCTTCGACTGGAAGCTGGGCGACGCGACGCGGATGACGGCCGGATTCGGCTGGGGCGAATACAAGGTCGGCTACAGCACCCCGACGAGCTTCCTGGTCGGGCCTTCGGGGGCGCCGGTGTTCGCCGGCAGCGTCGGCTTCCCGGCGATCGCGCCGCAGCGGATCTCGCTGCTCGAGTCCGACTTCCTCACGCCGACGCCGGCGTTCGAGCGCGACCTGCGCATCTTCACCACGCTCGAGCATCGCTTCGCCGGCGGCTCGACGCTGAAGGTCAATCTCGGCCGGCTCGAGCACCGCTTCACTTTCGTGCAGGCCGGCCGCACCGCCCGCTACGAGTCGGGCGCAGGCACGCTGACCGAGCAGCCGAACGATCGCACCGACCTCGACGTCTCGTGGCGCAATCCGCTCGGGAAGTCGACGGTGCTGACCACCGGCTTCGCGCTGAACCACTCGACGCTCGACCGCAGCACGCGTTCGCTGTCGTACTGGCGCGACGCGGACACGGACACCGCGCTGACCGGCACGAGCACCGGGAAGTCGGACGGCGCGGCGTTGTTCGTGCAGAGCGAGACCTTCATCCTCGAGCGCGGCCGGCTGGTGCTCGGCGCGCGCTACGACCGCTTCACGACGTCGGGATCGATCGTCGACACCTCCGGCGCGCAGGACTACCCGAGTCGGTCGTTCGGTCGCCTGAGCCCGAAGGCGGCGTTCGCGTGGCAGGCGTCGCCCGAGCTGACGCTGCGCACCTCGCTCGGCGCGGGGTTCCGCCCGCCGGCGCTGCTCGACCTGTACTCGCGCTTCACGGTGCCGGGTTCGGTCGCCGGAACGCTCGTGCTGTACGACGCGTCGCCCGACCTCGCGCCCGAGCGCGTGCTGTCGTTCGACGCGGGCGTCGACTACGCGACGGCCGGCGGGCTGCAGGCGTCGGTGACCGCCTTCGCGCAGGACCTGCGCGACCTGATCTACCGTCGTTCGATCACGCCGACGCTGACGCGTGCCGAGAACACCGGCCAGGCGCGCGTGGACGGCATCGAGGCGAGCCTGCGCGCGCCCACCGGCGTGCGCGGCCTGCGCGCGATCGGGTCGCTGACGCACAACTTCCGCTACGAGATCACCCGCAACGACGCGGTGCCCGCAACCGTCGGCAAGCAGCTGACCGACGTCCCCCGGACGATGTGGTCGCTCGGCGCCGAGTACGCGTCGGGCCCGTGGACGGGGCTGCTGGTCTACCGCCACGTGAGCCACGTGTTCGGCTCGGGCGACGACCTGAACCAGAACACGACCCAGGGTGTCTTCGGGTCGTACGACAGCTACGGGGTCGCGAGCCTGAAGGTCGGCTACCGCTTCAATCGCCAGCTCGCCGCCAGCCTGTCCATCGACAACCTGGCCAACCGCGAGTACTTCGTCTTCAACCGGCAGCCCGGGCGCACCGTCTACGGCGAGCTGAGCTACCGGTTCTAGTGCGCGACTGCTGGCGCACGACCCGCTTCGCCGGGCGTGCTGCCGGGCGCCGCCGGTCGCGCGGCGCCGCCCGTCCTCGGGCCGGCCTTGGGGTCGGCGCGCGGATCACGTTATAGTCGGCCGCTCCGGTTTCAGCCGGCCGCGCGGCCGGCGCGCGCCCACGATGCACGAATCGAGTCCAGCGAGCAGCAAGCCGTCGTCGCCGCTGGCCGCCGTGGCGGTCGCCATCGCGCTCGTCGCGATCGCGGTGCTGGCTGGCCTGGCGCCGGTCAGGGCCGCCGAGGTCGAGGGCATCGGCATCGACGACTCGGTGGAAGTCGGCGGCACCCGGCTCGAGTTGAACGGCGCCGGCATGCGCAACGTCTACATCGTCAAGGCCTACGTGGCCGCGCTGTACGTGCCGTCGCGCTCGCAGGCGCCCGAGGTGCTGTTGGCGCAGAAGGGGCCGCGACGCGTGTCGCTCACGATGCTGGCGGACCTGTCGGCCGAATGGTTCACGCAGCGCTTCGTGAAGGCGTTGCGCGAGAACTGCCGCGACGCCGAGTTCGCGAAGCTCTCGCCGCGGCTCGACCGGCTGGTCGAGACGATGCTCACTCTCGGGCAGACGCGCAAGGGCGAGCGCATCGACATCGACTTCGCCGGCGGGGCCACCAGCGTGAGCATCGACGGTCACGCGCTCGGGCCGGCGATTCCCGGCGACGACCTGTTCACGGCCATCCTGCGCATCTTCGTCGGCGAGCGTCCGATCGACGCCGAGCTGAAGCAGGCAATGCTGGGTCGCGCGCAGCCGTGAGCCTGCGATGAGTGCCCCCCCGGCGCCCGGCAATCGCTGGATCGAGGCGTTCGCCGACGCCGCCTGGCTCGAGGACGGCCTGTCGCGCAACACGCTCGCCGCCTACCGGCGCGACCTCGCGCTGCTCGAGGCGTGGCTCGCCTCCGAGCGCGGGGTCGCGCTCCACGAGGCCCGCGAGGCCGACCTGCACGGCTACATCGCGCATCGCCATCCCGGTTCGCGCCCGAGCAGCGCCAACCGGCGCCTGACGGTGTTCCGCCGGTTCTACCGCTACCTGGTGCGCGAGCGCGTGCGCGACGACGACCCGACGCTGCACATTCGCGCGGCCCGGCAGCCGCCGCGTTTCCCGAAGTCGTTGTCCGAGCGCCAGGTCGAGGCGCTGCTCGGAGCGCCCGACGTCGCGACGCCGCTGGGGCTGCGCGACCGCACGATGCTCGAGACGCTGTACGCGAGCGGGCTGCGCGTGTCCGAGCTGGTGTCGCTCGCCACCGTGCAGGTCGGCCTGAACGAGGGCGTCGTGCGCGTCGTCGGCAAGGGCGACAAGGAGCGGCTGGTGCCGCTGGGCGAGGAGGCGCGGGCGTGGATCGAGCGCTACCTGCGCGAGGCGCGGCCGGCGCTGCTCGGCGCGCGCGCCACCGACGCGCTGTTCGTCACGCAGCGCGGCGCCGCGATGACGCGGCAGATGTTCTGGACGCTGGTCAAGCGCTACGCGACCGTGGCTGGCGTCACCGCGCCGCTGTCGCCGCACACGCTGCGCCACGCGTTCGCCACCCACCTGCTGAACCACGGCGCCGATCTTCGCGTCGTGCAGATGCTGCTCGGCCACGCCGACATCTCGACCACGCAGATCTACACGCACGTCGCGCGCGAGCGCCTGAAGACGCTGCACGCGCAGCATCACCCGCGCGGCTGAACGAGCAGCGCGACGCCGATCGTCGCCGACAGCGCCGAGGCGGCGAACACCGCGATCTTCGCGGCGGCGAAGTCCGCGGCGTCGGGGAACGCCTGGCCCGCGATGAACAACGACATCGTGAAGCCGATGCCGGCCAGCGCGCCGGCACCCGCGAGCTGCCGCCACGTGTAGGCGGCGGGCTTCTCGGCGAGGCCGACCGCGACCGCGAGCGCGGCGCCCAGCATCAGGCCGACGGGCTTGCCCACCAGCAGCCCGAGGCCGATCGCGAGCGCGAGCGGCGCGCGCCCGTCGAGCGCGCTGGCCGCCAGCGGCACGCCGGCGTTGGCCAGCGCGAACAGCGGCAGCACGAGGTAGCTCGACCACGGTTCGATCGCGCGCAGCACCCGGTTGGCCGGCGATTCGAGGCGGTCGTGGATCGCGTCGAGCGCACGCAGCGCCGGCTCCGACGGACCGTGATGCAGCACGTCGGGGCCGCGGCGCGACTCGGCGCCGAGGATCGCGTCGGCCTGCGCGCGCAACGCGAGCAGGTTCGGCGGCGGGCGAGTCGGGACGAACATCGCCAGCAGCACGCCGGCCAGCGTCGCGTGCAGCCCGCCGGCGTGGACGAAGGCCCACAGGGCGACGCCGGCCAGCGCGTACGGCATCGCGCGGTACACGCCCCAGCGGTTGAGCAGCGCGAGCAGGCCGGTCGTCGCGGCGGCGGCCGCCAGCCACGCCCACTGCAGCTCGCCCGAGTAGAACAGCGCGACGACGACGATCGCGCCGATGTCGTCGACGATCGCCGCGGCGGTGAGGAAGACTCGCAGCTCCACCGGCACGCGCGCCCCCAGCATCGCGATCAGCGCCACCGCGAACGCGGTATCGGTCGCCGTCGGCACGCCCCATCCGTGTCCCCACGATCCCGACGGAATCGCGAGCAGGTACAGCGCTGCCGGCACCGCCATGCCGCCGATCGCCGCCGCGATCGGCAGCGCCGCCGATCGCCGGGTCGCCAGGCGTCCGACGGTGAACTCGCGCTTGATCTCCAGGCCGACGACGAGGAAGAAGACCGTGAGCAGCGCGTCGTTCACCCAGTGCAGCAACGGCATGCGGAAGGCGGCCTCGCCGAAGGCGAGGCCCACCGGCGTGTGCCAGAACGCCGTGAACGCCGCGCCGCTCGCGGAGTTCACCAGCGCGACCGCGAGCAGCGACATCGCGAGCAACAGCAGGCCGGTCGAGGGCGCCCAGCGCGCGAAGTCGACGGCCGCCGAATGCACGCGATGACCGAGCGATCCGAGCATCGCCTCGGCCAGCGTCGAGCGGTCCCAGGGCCCGTCGTAGCGGCGGCCGTTGATGAAGAAGGTCGGCGTCACCGAGACGCCGCTGCGGCGGGCACTGTCGACGTCGGCGTCGACGCGTGCGGCCGCGCGTGCCAGCGTGCCGGGCCGTTCGTCCGGCGGCATGCGGGCGAAGACGACGTCGTCGGCGACCGCGCGCAGGTCGTCCTCGGTGAGCGAATGCGATCGCGACATCAGCTCGACGTGCGCGCGCCAGAAGGCGCCCTCGTCGGCGCTGCTCTCCGCCAGTTCGGCGGCACGGCGCGCCAGTTCGCTGTCGGTGATCGGGCGCTGGCGGAACACGTAGCGCAGCCGCTCGCCGAAGCGGTCGCGCAGCGCCGCGACTTCCTCGTTGGCGGCGCGGCAATACGGGCACGCGTAGCTGCCGTACTCGACGAGCGTGAGGTCGGCCGACGCGCCGCCGAGCACGTGGTCGCGGCTCGCGTCGACGGGGCGGTCGAGCCGGTTCGCGCCGGCCGCAGAGGTCATCCGCGCCGGCGCGTCACAGCGATTTCACCACCGCCGCCTCGAATGCGCCGCGCCGGTAGTCGTCGAGCGTCTGCCGGATCTGGTCGGCCGTGTTCATCACGAACGGCCCGTACTGCGCGATCGGCTCGTTCAGCGGTCGTCCCGCGACGATCAGCACGCGCGTGTCGCCGATCGCCTCGATCTCGACCGAT
>OEIU01000628.1_pt1 | contig 30724 bp, 32 predicted proteins | sample 1539221 | NCBI WGS metagenome assembly OEIU01 (sample SAMN03792071, study PRJEB22550) | activated sludge metagenome | feature: wastewater treatment plant; material: activated sludge; isolation source: Wastewater treatment plant of a petroleum refinery complex | place: Argentina: Zarate | collected...
CGTCGAGCAGCAGCACGTCCTTGACGTCGCCCTGCAGCACGCCGGCCTGGATCGCGGCGCCGATGGCGACGACCTCGTCCGGGTTGACGCCCTTGTGCGGCTCCTTGCCGAACAGTTGCTTCACGACTTCCTGGACCTTGGGCATGCGGGTCATGCCGCCAACCAGCACCACTTCGCCGATTTCAGCGGCGGTCAGGCCGGCATCCTTCAGCGCCTTGCGGCACGGCTCGATGGTCTTCTGCACGAGGTCGTCGACCAGCGCCTCGAACTTGGCGCGCGTCAGCTTCATCGTCAGATGCTTCGGCCCGGTCTGGTCCGCCGTGATGAACGGCAGGTTGATTTCGGTTTGCGTCGTCGACGACAGCTCGATCTTGGCCTTTTCAGCGGCCTCCTTCAGGCGCTGCAGGGCCAGCTTGTCGTTGCGCAGGTTGATGCCCTGCTCCTTCTGGAACTCGTCGGCGAGATAGCTGACGAGGCGCATGTCGAAGTCTTCACCGCCGAGGAAGGTGTCGCCGTTGGTGGACTTCACTTCGAACACGCCGTCGCCGATCTCCAGAATCGAGACGTCGAAGGTGCCGCCGCCGAGGTCGTAGACCGCGATCGTGCCGGATTTCGATTTGTCGAGACCGTAGGCGAGCGCAGCCGCCGTCGGCTCGTTGATGATGCGCAGCACTTCGAGGCCGGCGATCTTGCCGGCGTCCTTGGTGGCCTGGCGCTGGGCGTCGTTGAAATAGGCGGGGACGGTGATGACGGCCTGCTCGACCTTCTGGCCGAGATGGGCTTCCGCGGTCTCCTTCATCTTCTGCAGGATGAAGGCCGAGACCTGCGAGGGCGAATAGGTCTTGCCGTCGGCTTCGACCCAGGCGTCGCCGTTCGATGCCTTGACGATCTTGTAGGGAACGAGCTTCTTGTCCTTCTCGACCATCGGGTCGTCGTAGCGGCGGCCGATCAGGCGCTTCACCGCAAAGAACGTACGCTCGGGATTGGTCACCGCCTGGCGCTTGGCGGGCTGGCCGACGAGGCGCTCGCCGTCATCGGTAACGGCAACGATCGAAGGCGTGGTGCGCATGCCCTCGGCGTTCTCGATCACTTTCGCAGTTTTGCCATCCATTACGGCGACGCACGAATTCGTGGTGCCGAGATCGATCCCAATGACCTTTCCCATGGTCCTCATATCCTTCTTTTTGCGGCAGGTTGGCTGGGCCCTGAACGGCGCACCTAACCGAACCCCCAACGTTCAAATACTCGCGATATTGCGACGGTGAGCCTCATATAGGAGGGGGGGATGTGCCTGCAAGGACCGAACGCAGGCTTAGGGCCTGAAAAGCCTGACGTTTGAAAGATTGTGTCAGGGCCGGCCGGGGCTGGTCCGCGCCCGGCGCGCCGTTAAGAAACCGGCAGGACCCCGCATCATCCGTGGCGCGCCGCTGCGGCTCACCCAGGCCGGGCGGGCCGGCGGCCAGACTGCGGGGAGCGGTATTTGGCCGCTGCAAACGCCGCAAAAAAGCGCCCGGATAGCGAGCAAAATGCCGGCATTTCGCGATGAATGGGGGAACGGACCGCCGCCCTGCCCTGTTGCACGGACGGCAAAACCGCTAAAAGGCGGGCCGACTGGAACGACGCTGTCGTGCCCCCGAGGCGACCAAGGTTTCCACGAATTGCATCGGTCTTTGAACAGCCTCCAATACCAACCCGGTAGATCCTCCATGAAGCCACTCCGTCACCTTGCTGCGGTTTCCCTGTTCGTTACCGCGCTCTCTTCTGCCGTCGCCGTTTCGGCGTTCGCCGCCGACCCGGTCTTTGCGCCGGGCGCCAGGGTCGGCATGACGCCGCTTGTCGGCCTCAACAAGGCCAGGACGTTCACGGGATTCGAGACCGAAGACCATGGCGTCAAGGTGCTGGTCACCGACCTTCCCGCCGAGGCCTATGGCGAGGTCGCCAACGCCTTCAAGGCCAACCCGGCCGGCACTGCCGGCATCAAGCCGGAGACCCTGGAGACGCCGGCGGGGCTCGGCTACTACACGATCGAGAACGGCAAGGACGGCGCAACCAACGTGCGCCGCTATTCGATGATCCTGCCCGGCCCCACCTTCTCCGGCTATATCGCCGTGCAGGTGCCGGAGAACGCCTCGAAGATCTACACCGACGATGCCGTGCGACAGATGTTCGCCACCGCCACGCTGCGCACCGAGGTGCCGGTCGACGAGCAGCTCGGGCTGATGCCGTTCAAGATCAGCGAGCTCTCGAGCTTCAAGAACGTCCGCACGCTGGCGCCGGGCGCCGCCCTCATCCTCTCCGACAGCGATGAAAAGAAGGGTTTTGAGATCGCCCCCTTCATGATCATCGGCGTGATCGGCTCGACCGCGGCTTCGCCCGACGATCGCGGCCGCTTCGCCCAGCAGATCGCAACGACCATTCCCGGCGTGCGCGACGGACGGATCACGATGTCCGAGCCGGTCCGCATCGACGGCCAGCCCGGCTACGAGACGCGGATCGACGCCATCAGCGGCAAGGACAATACGCCGGTCACCATCGTGCAGTGGCTGCGGTTCGGCGCCCAGACCTCGGTGCGCATCATCGGCTCGTCGCCGCGTGACGAATGGAGCAAGGCCTTCCCGCGCTTCCGCGCGGTGCGGGACGGAATCCAGCCGAAGGCCTGATCGGGTCATCGGCAAGCCGCGCCGCAATTTCGGGCTTTCGTTCGTACACGCATGGAACTAGCCTCCTGTCGGGTTCGCAACAGGGAGACGCGCTATGCTTTCTCGCAGGGTGGTTCTGAAAGGTCTCGGCGCGACGTCGGTCGCGGCTCTGATGCCGCGTGCGCTGATGGCCGCACCGATCAAGCCAGATGACGCCTCCGCGCTGATCGTCATCGACGTGCAAAACTGCTTCCTTCCCGGCGGCAGCCTCGCGGTCAAGGATGGCGAGCAGGTCGTTCCCGTCATCAACCGCATCGCCAGGGGCTTTGCCAATGTGGTGCTGACGCAGGACTGGCACACTGCGGGCCATGTCTCGTTCGCGACCTCGCATTCCGGCAAGAAGCCGTTCGAGACCGTCGACCTCTCCTACGGCAAGCAGGTGCTGTGGCCGGATCACTGCGTGCAGGGCACCGAAAGCGCCTCGCTGTCGAAGGACCTCACGGTCCCGCATGCCGGGCTCGTCATCCGCAAGGGCTTCAACAAGAACGTCGACAGCTATTCGGCGTTCACCGAGGCTGACGGCAAGACCACGACGGGGCTCGCCGCCTACCTGAAGGCGCGCAAGGTGAAGCGGGTGTTCCTCGCCGGCCTCGCCACCGACTATTGCGTGGCCTGGAGCGCACTCGACGCGCGCAAGGCCGGCTTCGAAACCTATGTGATCGAGGACGCCTGCCGCGGCATCGACCTGCAGGGCTCGCTCGCCAAGGCCTGGGCCGACATGACCAGGGCCGGCGTCAAGCGCATCCAGTCGAGCGATATCGCGGTTTAGCCAAGGGAAGCGCGCTTCGGCGCTTGCGCGCCTCCTCACCATGAGGGTCAAGCGTGTGTCAGCTCTGCTCCGAAGGCGCCGCCGCCGGCGCGGCCTTGGCGCCGCCCTTCGACACGCCGACCATCGCCGGGCGCAGCACGCGCTCGCCGATCGTGAAGCCGGCCTGCACGACATGAACCACCGTTCCCGACGGGACGGAGGGATCGGGCACTTCGTACATCGCCTGCTGGAAGTTGGGATCGAACTTCTCGCCCGTCGGATCGAACTTCTTGACGCCGTTCTTCTCCAGCGTGTTGAGCAGCGAGCGCTCGGTCAGTTCGACGCCTTCGATGAAAGCTTTGATGCCGGGATCGGCGCTCTCCTTGGCTTCCGCCGGGATCGCATCGATCGCGCGCTGCAGGTTGTCGGCTATCTCGAGAATGTCGCGCGCAAAGCCGGTGATGCCATAGGCGCGCGCGTCGGCGACTTCCCTGGCGGTGCGCCGGCGCAGGTTCTCCATCTCCGCCAGCGTGCGCAGCATCTTGTCCCGCGTTTCAGCCACTTCCTTGGTCAGCGCCCCCACCGATCCTTCCTCGGGATCGTCGGGCATGATGTAGGGTTTCGAGACCACGGGCTCGCCGGCCTGGGCCGGATTTGCCGCGTCATCGCTTGGCCGCTTGGGATCGGTCATAAGGCTGCCTTCTCAAAAAACGCATCTGGTTCGATTTGGGATTTGCTGCGGGGGATATCGTGCTTCAGGGGCCGAAAATCAAGCGCAACCGGATCGGAATCGGACCAATTCGCGGCCCGTTAGCCGCCCAGGATACGGCTGACGATCCGCGCGGCGTAATCGACCGTCGGGATCACCCGCGCGTAATTCAGCCGCGTCGGCCCGATCACGCCGAGAACGCCGACGATGCGGCCCGTGGCATCGCTATAGGGCGCGATGATGGTGGAGGAGCCGGACAGCGAGAACAGCTTGTTCTCCGACCCGATGAAGATCCGCACGCCCTCGGCGCGCTCGGCGCGGCCGAGCAGGTCGATCACGCCGCGCTTGGTCTCGAGATCGTCGAACAGCGACTTGACGCGTTCAAGATCGTCCAGCGCGTGCAGGTCCTCCAGCAGATTGGCATGCCCGCGCACGATCAATTGGCGGTCCTCGTTTTCGCCGCCCGACCAGCTTGCCAGGCCGGCCGCGATCACCTTCTGCGTCAGCTGATCGAGTTCGGCCCTGCTCTGTGTCAGGGCAGTCTCGAGTTCGAGCCGCGCCTCGGCGAGCGTGCGGCCACGGATCCGCGCATTGAGGAAGTTGGTCGCTTCGGTCAGCGCCGAAGGCGGAACGCCGGGCGGCAGCGTCAGCACGCGGTTTTCGACCTGGCCGTCTTCGCCGACCAGCACCACCAGCGCGCGCTCCGGCTCCAGCCGCACGAATTCGATATGCTTGAGCCGCGAGTTGGATTTGGCCGTGAGCACCACGGCCGCGGCCCGTGTCAGGCCGGAGAGCCGCGTCAAGGCTTCGCCGAGCGCGGCCTCGATCGATTGCGCGCGTCCGACCGACGCCAGCTGGCTCTGGATGGATTCGCGCTCAGGCTCGGTGAGATCGCCGACCTGCATCAGGGCGTCGACGAAGAAGCGCAGGCCGAGTTCGGTGGGCAGCCGTCCCGCGGAGGTATGCGGCGCATAGATCAGGCCGAGCGCTTCGAGGTCCGACATCACGTTGCGGACCGAAGCCGGTGACAACGGCACCGCGATCAGGCGCGAAATGTTGCGCGAACCGACGGGCTCGCCGGTCGCGAGATAGCTCTCGACGATTTGACGAAAAATGTCGCGTGAGCGCTCGTTGAGCTGGGCAAGCCCCGCATGCGGCGCGATCAAGCCGATCGGATCGTGATGGGCCACTTCTTACTCCCTGATATCCCTAATTTGTCGCTCCGCAGGGCCGATGACAAGCGCGCTCTGCCTGCCAAATACGCGGCCAAAACGCGCTCAAAAACGCACTCAAAACCCTTGCCAAAGCCCTTGCCGCTGCCGGCTCCCCCTCCTACAAGCACCGCAACCGGATTTTCGCTCGATTTTCGAAAGGATTCCCCATGCGGCCAAGCCGCCGTGCGCCCGATCAGTTGCGCCCCGTGTCGCTGGAACGCGGCGTGGTCAAATACGCCGAAGGTTCCTGCATGGTTAAATTCGGCGATACCCATGTCCTGGTGACCGCCACGCTGGAAGAGCGGCTGCCGCCCTGGCTGAAGGGCCAGGGCCGCGGCTGGGTCACCGCCGAATACGGCATGCTGCCGCGCGCCACGCTGGAACGCACCCGCCGCGAGGCCGCCGCCGGCAAGCAGGGCGGCCGCACCGTCGAGATCCAGCGGCTGATCGGCCGCTCCTTGCGCGCGGCCATCGACCTCGAGGCGCTCGGCGAGCGCCAGATCACCGTCGATTGCGACGTCATCCAGGCCGACGGTGGCACCCGCACCGCCTCGATCACCGGCGCCTGGGTCGCGCTGGCCGACTGTGTCTCCTGGATGAAGTCCCGCAACATGCTGAAGGCCAACGTGCTGCGCGACAATGTCGCTGCGATCTCCTGCGGCATCTATCAGGGCACGCCGGTACTCGACCTCGACTATGCCGAGGATTCCGAGGCCGAGACCGATGCCAATTTCGTCATGACCGGCGACGGCCGCATCATCGAGGTGCAGGGCACCGCCGAGAAGACGCCGTTCTCGCAGGACGAGTTCCTCGCGCTGATGGAACTCGCGCGCAAGGGTGTCGGCCGGCTGGTGGACTTGCAGAAGCTGGCCGTGGCGTAGTCTGATCGATCATGCACCGTCGAATCACCGGCCGGCTCGTGATCGCGACCCACAATCCCGGCAAGCTTGCCGAGATGCGGGAATTGCTCGCGCCGCATGGCATCGAGGCCGTTTCGGCGGGTGAGCTCGGCCTTGGCGAACCGGATGAGACCGGCGACACGTTTCGCGCCAATGCGGCGATCAAGGCGATTGCAGCGGCAAAGGCGGCGCAGCTCCCGGCCTTCGCCGACGATTCCGGCCTCGTGGTCGACGCGCTCGACGGCGCACCTGGAATCTACTCGGCGCGATGGGCGGGCGAAGCCAAGGATTTCACGGCTGCCATGACGCGGATCGAACGGCTGTTGCAGGAGCGCGGCGCGACGACGCCGGAGAAGCGCAACGCGCATTTCGTCTCGGCGCTTTGCGTCGCCTGGCCCGACGGCCATATCGAGGAAGTCGAGGCGCGCGCCGACGGAACGCTGGTCTGGCCGCCGCGCGGAACCGCCGGTTTCGGCTATGACCCGGCCTTCCTGCCCGACGGATACACGCGCACATTCGGCGAGATGACGTCGATGGAGAAGCACGGCCTGCCGCCGCTCGGTCTCGGCCTGTCGCACCGCGCCCGCGCCTTCGTCAAACTGGCGGAGATCTGCCTTGGCTAGCGCTAACAGCCATCATGCCAGGCGCGCCGCCTTCGGCGTCTACGTGCACTGGCCGTTCTGCCTGTCGAAATGTCCGTATTGCGATTTCAACAGCCATGTCCGCCATGCGGCCATCGACGAAGAGCGATTCGCCCGCGCCTTCGCCCGCGAGATCGCGACCACGGCGGCGCGCGCGCCCGGCAGAACCGTCACCTCGATCTTCCTCGGCGGCGGCACGCCCTCGCTGATGCAGCCGCGCACCGTCGGCGCCGTTCTGGATGCGATCGGAAAACACTGGCGCGTCGCCGATAATGTCGAGGTGACGCTGGAGGCCAATCCGACCAGCGTGGAGGCGACAAGGTTTCGCGGCTATCGCGCCGCCGGCGTCAACCGCGTCTCGCTCGGCGTGCAGGCGCTCGACGACGTTTCGCTGAAGGCGCTCGGACGTCTGCACAGCGCGCGCGAGGCGCTGCATGCGGTCGCAATCGCGCGCACCGCGTTCGACCGCTACTCGTTCGACCTGATCTATGCCCGCCCCGACCAGACGCCACGGATGTGGGCGGACGAATTGAAGCTCGCGATCTCGGAAGCCGCCGAGCATCTGTCGCTCTATCAGCTCACGATCGAGGAAGGCACGCCGTTCTTCGGCCTGCATGCGGCGGGCAAATTGAAAACGCCTAACGAGACGCTGGCGCGCGCGCTCTACGACGTGACGCAGGAAGTATGCGGCGCGCACGGCCTTCCGGCCTACGAGATTTCCAACCACGCCCGACCAGGCGCGGAGTGCCAGCACAATCTGGTCTACTGGCGCGGCGACGAATATGCCGGCATCGGCCCCGGCGCGCATGGCCGTCTTGATATCGACGGCGGGCGCTACGCGACCGCGACAGAGAAGCGACCCGAGGCCTGGCTGATGCGGGTTGAGGCCAGGGGCCACGGCGTCGTCACGGACGAGCGCCTCAACAGCGAAGAACGCGCCGATGAATTCCTGCTGATGGGATTGCGCCTCACGGAAGGGATCGACCCCAGGCGCTACGCCGCCCTTTCAGGCCGCGCGCTCGATCCGGGCCGGATCGCCAACCTGCGCGACGAAGGCGCGATCACCGTCGAAGCCGACGGACGCCTGCGCGTCACCAAGGACGGATTTCCCGTGCTCGACGCCGTCGTGGCCGATCTCGCCGCGTAGCGGTGTCCCGTAGCCCGGATGAAGCGCAGCGCAATCCGGGGAAGGTCTATCAGCTTGCGCAACGGCCCCGGGTTTCGCTTTTTGCTTCACCCGGGCTACGAAAAATTCAAGCCCCGAAACTTTTCGGCGAGCCGGCGACCAGCGCGCTGCCGCCGCTGGCGACCTTCATCACCGCGAGGCCCCGCTCATTGGTGCCGTCGGAGCGGAAGCGAAACAGCCCGTCGATGCCGGAAAAGCCTGATGCATTGGTCAGCGTCTCCGGTGCAAAGCGATTGCTGCCCTGCTTCGACAGCGCGGCGACCAGCGCCACGGCGTCATAGACGAGCGTCGCGGTGCGCACGGGGTCAGCGCCGAACTTGGCGCGATAGCGGCCGGAGAAGGCGCGGAAGCCCGACGGATCCGGCGCGGCATAGAGCCCGCCCTGCAGCACCGGGCTGGCATAGACCCGCGAGTTGTCCCAGAGTCCCGTGCCGAGCATCTGGATGTTGCGCAGATTGGCGCCGGCCGCAGTCAGCGCGTCGGCCACCGCCACGACGGATTCGCCATCATCCGCAATGAACAGGGCGTCCGCCGAGCCCAGCGATTGCGCGACCGTGCGCGCCGCCCCGGCCCGGTCGGCGGTGTATTTCTCGAAGGCGACGATGCGTCCCTTGCGGCCGGCCGCCTGCTTGAAGGCGGCTTCCACCACATTGCCATAGGCGTTGTCGGGCAACAGCGCCGCAAACGACCGCTTCCCGATTCCGGCGGAATAGTCGACGATCCGGTTGACGTCGGATTCGGGCAGGAAGCTCAGCAGATAAACGCCGCGCCCGGCGATGCTGGAGTCGGTCGAGAAGGCAATCACCGGAACGCCGCGGGCGCGGGCGAGCTGGGCGGCGGCGGGCACTGAGCCTGCGAACAGCGGGCCCAGAATGATTTCGACACCTTCGCCGAGCGCCGCTTGCGCCGCCTGCTGGGCGCCCTGCGGGGTGCCGCCGTCATCCTTGATCAGAAGCTGGATGTTCGGGCTCTGGAATTCCGCCAGCGCCATCTCGGCCGCGTTCTTCATCGACTGCGCGGCGACGCCGGCATTTCCGGCCGCCGAGAGCGGCAGGATCAGGCCAACCTTGACGTTCCCCGCGCCCACGGCCAGCGGCTGCTGTTGCGGCCCCGGGGGCCCATCAGATCCAGACGGGCCGAATATCTGGCCGCCACCACCGGAGCAGGCGCCAAGCAGCGGCGCGCCCAGAATGATGCCGACTGCGGTTCGCCGGGTCGGCCAGGTGGACCGATCCGGGAATCCGGGCTTGCGATTGAACGGGCCTTCCATTCTGTCTCTTCTCGTGACCGACCGCCGTCGACCAGGATTCCGGGCATTCTGCGCCGAGCCACCTGAACCGCTACTGAACCCAATCGCAATTCTGCATATTGTCTAGGATTAGTTAACCAAAACAAAAGGATTACACCCCGGCGGGCGTCGCCGACCTTCGGGGAACTTCAGGTTTAACCGCCGTCCCGGCAGATATGGCGCTCGACCTGAGAGCCCTCTAGATTGGTCGCATGCGCCCCAAGCCCAGTTCAAACTACGGCCCTGATACCGAACCGGGTTCGGCCAACAGAACATTTTTGATTGGTGGCCACCTCATCACAGCCCCAAAGCCGAAACCGGGCCTCTATCTGGTGGCAACCCCGATCGGCAATCTCGGCGACATCACCCTGCGCGCGCTCGAGACCCTGGCCGGCGTCGACATCATCGCCTGCGAAGATACCCGCATCACCCGCCGCCTGACCGAGCGCTACGCGATTTCGGCGGAACTCAAGCCATATCACGAGCACAATGCCGTTATGGCGCGGCCGAAAATCCTGGAACGGCTGGCGCAGGGCGCCGCGATCGCGCTGGTGTCGGACGCCGGCACGCCGTTGATCTCCGATCCCGGCTTCAAGCTGGTGCGCGAGGTCTCCGCGGCCGGCCACGCGGTGATCGCGGTTCCCGGCGCATCCTCGGTGCTGACGGCGCTGTCGGTCGCGGCCCTTCCGACCGACCGCTTCTTCTTCGAAGGTTTCCTCCCCGCAAAGGAGGTCTCGCGGCGGACGCGGCTGGCCGAGCTTGCCCGCATCGACGCCACGCTCGTGATGTTTGAATCCGGCAACCGCGTGCAGGAGACGCTACTCGATCTTGCCGGGATCATGGCCGGGCGCGACGCCGCGATCTGCCGCGAACTCACCAAGCTGCACGAGGACATCAAGCGCGGCCCGATCGCTGAACTCGCAAGGGCCGCCGACACGCTGGAAACCCGCGGCGAATTCGTGCTGGTGGTGGGACCACCGGCCAAGAATGCCGATGTCATGACGCAGCACGATCTCGACGATCTCCTGCGTTCGTCGCTGGCGCGCGACAGCGTCAAGGACGCCGTCGCGCATGCGGTCGAACTCTCGGGGCGGCCGCGCCGCGAGGTCTATGCCCGCGCGCTGGAGCTGGCGAGGGAAATAAAGGGTAAGACCGGGGGCGGGGGCGGCGATGGCGAAGCGTAACGGCACCGCGCCGCCGGATGTGGCCGGAAAACCTGCAGCACCCGCGCGGGTCGCCGCCTTCCGCACCGGCCTGTCGGCGGAAAGCCGCGCCGCCGCGCTTCTGATGGCGAAGGGCTACCGCATCCTCGCCAAGCGTTTCCGCACCCCCTATGGCGAGATCGACCTGGTCGCGAAAAAGCGCGATCTCATTGCCTTCATCGAGGTCAAGGCGCGCGCCAGTCTCGATGACGCCGCCTATGCCGTGACGCCGCGCCAGCAGGGGCGCATCGTCAATGCGGCGCAGGCCTGGCTGATGGCGCACCCCGAACATGCCGAATTTGAGCTGCGATTTGACGCCATCCTGATTGCACCGCGCCGCCTGCCACGCCATCTGTTAGCGGCATTCGACGCCAGCGCCTGAAGATCCCTCAAGAGACCGGACCAACTCCCCATGAAACTGAATGTCGCCGTCCAGATGGACCCCATCGCGCGCATCAACATCCGCGGCGATTCCACCTTCGCGCTGCTGCTGGAAGCGCAGAAGCGCGGCCACAGCCTTTCCTATTACACCCCCGACAAGCTGTCGCTGCGCGGCGAGGAGCTGGTGGCGCCGGTGCAAAAGCTCACCGTGCGCGACGAGGCCGGCGACCATTTCACGCTCGGCGAGCCCGCGCGCGAGGCGTTGCAAGGCTTCGATGTCATCCTGCTGCGGCAGGACCCGCCCTTCGACCTCGCCTACATCACCTCGACCCATTTCCTCGAGCGCATCCATCCGAAGACGCTGGTGGTGAACAACCCGGCCTCGGTGCGCGATGCGCCGGAAAAACTCTTCGTGATGAATTTTCCGCAGCTGATGCCGCCGACACTGATCTCGCGCGACCTCGATGAGATCAATTCGTTTCGCGAACAGCACGGCGCCGTGGTGATGAAGCCCCTGCACGGCCATGGTGGCGCTGCGGTGTTCCGCGTGATGCCGCAGGACATGAATTTCGGCTCGCTGTTCGACATGTTCTCCGTCACCTTCCGCGAGCCCTGGGTGATCCAGCGCTTCCTGCCCGAGGTGAAGCACGGCGACAAGCGGATCATCCTGGTCGACGGCGAGTTCGCCGGCGCCGTCAACCGCGTGCCGGCACCGGACGATCTGCGCTCCAACATGGTGCGCGGCGGCGCGGCGCAGGCGACCGATCTCTCTCCCCGCGAGCGCGAGATCTGCGACACGCTGGGACCGGCGCTGCGCGAGCGCGGGCTGTTGTTCGTCGGCATCGACGTGATCGATGGCAACCTCACCGAGATCAACGTGACCTCGCCGACCGGCATCCGTGCCATCCAGCGCCTCAACGGCCCGGATGTCGCGGCGAAAATCTGGGACACGATCGAGAAAAAGCGCGGCGGGAAATAATTTTTCCTGGCGCCTTCCGGCCCACCCGTTCGGACCGCCTCTGCCGGCCGCACGGAACCGGCCAGGCGAGCTTGCCGTCGCCGTTCCGACGTGCGGAAGTGGCTATCGCCATGCGCTGCCATCTTCTACCATCATGCGGCCATTGTTTGGGCAAGACTGCACGGAGCGCTGCCGGATGGTCGACCAGCCACCACCTTCGGACGACATTGGACAGAACAGTGAGACGCCAGTGAACTCCACGCCTCCTCCGAAACCGGCTGAGGCCTCCGATGCCTCGGGCGCGGCCGCCGACGAGCGGCTCGCGCACGCCCACGAAGAGATCAAGCGCGCGGATGAACAGCTCGCGCGCCTGGATGAACAGCTTGCGAGGATGGAGCGCGATACGCCGCCTTCGACCGAACCGAAGCCATCGCCCCCGGCCGAATCGGTAGGGCAATCGCCTTCCACTGATCCCTCCCCGAAGCCGGCCTCGGCCCAACCGGACCCGCAGCCACCTTCGGGTTTACCGGTCCCGCTGCCACCACCGCCGTCAGGAAGGCCCGCGCTCCCGACCCTCTTCGCCCTGGCCTTGGCGGCATGCGTCGTGGTCGCGGTGCTGGTGTTGCAATTGTCCTATGAAGACGGCGCCCTTTGGGCACCCCGGCCGGCTTCCGCATCGTTACCGTCGGGAAATCCGCCGGCGTCTCCGGAGCCCGCGCCATCGCCGGTCCAACTTGCGGCAGCGGAGACAGCATCTCCGCAAGCGCCGCCGCCGGCACCAGCACCGGGACCTACGCCGGCTCAGGCCGCGCCTGCTCCCGAAGCTTCGCCGGCAACGCCTGCAGCGCCTTCCGACCAGGGCCAGTTGCTGCAAACCATCGCACGCGACCTTGCGAACCTGGAGCGCACCATCGAGCAGCTCAAGGCAAACCAGCAGCAGATGGCCGACGACAACGCAAAAGCCATCGGAGAAATGAAGGCGAGCCAGGAAGAAATGAAGCGCGCGCTCGCGAAGGCTTCCGCGCCCGGACCCAAGGCGTCAGCGCCCGCGGCACCGCCGCCTTCAACCGTGCGCAGGTTCGAGCGGCCGCCGCCGCAAGTGCGATCGCGGCCGCGATACCCGAGGGAGTGGATGTACGAAGACGATTGGTAGCCGTCGGTGCGGCAACCATCGAATTCCCGTCCGTCGACAACGCTTCAACGTGACAGGACCGAGTCGCGGTCAAACCTGGGATGCCATCGCGCAACCACGCGTCACGAGACCGTACCTCATCGCTTTTTCACATGCCGTCTGTCGTCTCATCCCACTTGCCAATTTCGGCAAGCAGGGGCAGCCTGTAGCTACGGATGAATCTGTCCGGGCATAACTGCAATACATAAAAATTGGTGGAGGAAGAGCATGACGACGAATCTTTCGCGACGGTCTTTGCTTGCGCTCGGCGCCGGTTTGGGCGCTTCAACGCTGCTTGGCGGCAGCGCGCTGGCGAAAGCGCCTAAGCTCAACACCCAAACGCCCTATTGGCACCGCTTCGAACTCGGCGACGCCGAGGTGACCGTCGTTTCCGACGGCCCGCTCCCGCTCGGCGATCCCTCCGGCACCTTCACCGGCGTGCCGCCTGCAGAGGTGAAGAAGATGCTTTCCGACAACTTCCTCGATCCGGACAGCGTCACGCTCGAGCAGAACTCGCCGGTCGTGAACACCGGCGACAAGCTGATCCTGTTCGACACCGGCATGGGCACCTCGAAGGCGTTCGGCCCGACCACCGGCCAGCAGCAGAAGAACCTGGCCGCCGCCGGCATCAAGGCCAGCGACATCGACGCCGTGGTGTGCACGCACGCCCATATCGACCACATCGGCGGCCTCGTCGGCGCCGACGACAAGCCGCTATTCCCGAACGCGCAGGTCTACATCACCCAGAGCGATTTCGATTTCTGGACCGATGAAGGCAAGCTCGGCAGCCCCTTGAAGGATTTCGTGGTCCATGCCCGCAAGAACCTGATGCCGGTGCGCGACCGCATCGTCTTCATCAAGGACAACCAGGAATTCCTGCCCGGCGTCACCGCGCTCGCCGCCCCCGGCCACACCGTCGGCCACACCATCTTCATGGTGAACTCGAAGGGCAAATCCTTCTGCTTCCTTGGCGACCTCTCGCACCACGCGGTGCTGCTGCTCGAAAAGCCGCGGATGGAATTTTCCTACGACACCGACCCGAAGCAGGCCGCGAATTCGCGGGTGAAGATGCTGGAGATGCTCGCGGCCCAGAAGATCCCGGTGATGTCCTATCACTTCGCCTGGCCGGGCTTCGGCCACGTCGCCAAGAACGGCGATGGCTTCCGCTACTATCCGGAGCCGATGAACATGCAGCTTTGAGACGAGTTGCGCCGGGGAAGGCACTCTCCGCCGCCCCGGCGTCGACCTCGCGCGATTAGGTTGTCGGACGCCTGCACTTCGCTTTCACAGAGAAATGCCGTATGCCTAAAACCATGGCATATGAGTTCGACATAGAAACTGATCCTGATCCTCCATTTTCGGATAACCTGGGAGTCGAAATCGTCGAATTTGCGCTGGGCTACGATTTGGAGCGCGACCTCGTCGTACTCATGTCGGTCATGCTTGTCCCAGTCGACGAAGCTCACGATCTTAGATTCGGCATCAGGGAAAAAAGCTTGGTCAGTGATTGGAAAATCTCTGCTCCCGATTACACGAAAGAAGCAGTAGACAGCTACATACCCAAGGAATGGAGAGCCTTTGTTATCGTTCAGATCATGCGAGCTGTCAGATTGCTGGTAAGCCAAATCCAGCCGGAAAGCATTACCATGGAAACTTACTATGCCGGACTGCCGACGAAAGCTTTGAAAAAATACGACATGATAAGTGCCTCGGTGCATTCTTGTGGCTACGAGACAAAGGATCAATTTCGACACGAAACGTCGCAGAAGGATTACTGGCTGTTTGGACCGCGGGTTTAAGACAAGCCAAAATCATGCTATATCTATAAAAAATAGGAGATGTTGTATGACCCGCGACCGGATCGTTGAGGTCACCAAAAAAGCGGCCGAGCGTGTAGCAAGGGCGGAGACAGGAACGCCCGCCAAGAAAAAATACGTTAAGCGCCTGGCCGAGCTAAAGTCCAAACGCTCGATGACGCCCGATGGACCAACTACCGGTCGGGCGAAGGAGCGTCTGCGCGCCTAACGGTGCCAACGCATTGCTGTTTGACGTTCTGTTCTCTTATTGTTCTTGACTTGATCTGCGGTTCCCCGCTACCTTCGATTGCGTCACGAGGGGCAGCATGGTCGCGCGGGTATCCACCGTAGCCTTTGAGGGGATCGAGGCCCGCGCGGTCGACGTGCAGGTGCAGGTCGCGCCGGGATTGCCGGCGTTTGCGATCGTCGGCCTGCCCGACAAGGCGGTGTCGGAAGCGCGGGAGCGGGTGCGCTCGGCGCTGATCGCCTCGGGCCTGGCGCTGCCGGCGCGGCGGATCACCGTCAACCTCGCACCCGCGGACCTTCCCAAGGAAGGCAGCCATTACGACCTTCCCATCGCGCTCGGCCTGATGGCCGCGATCGGCGCGATCCCGGCCGATGCCCTGGCCGGCTTTACCGTGCTCGGCGAGCTCGGGCTCGACGGTTCGATCGCGCCGGTGGCGGGCGTATTGCCGGCGGCGATCGGCGCCAATTCGCGCGAGGAAGGCCTGATCTGTCCCGCCGCCTGCGGCACGGAAGCGGCGTGGGCGAGCCCCGACATCCAGATCATCGCGGCACGATCGCTGATCCAGATCGCCAACCACTTCAAGGGCACGCAGGTGCTGTCGCGGCCGCAGCCGAAAGTGCACGAGCACGAGGCGACGCATCTCGACCTGCGCGACATCAAGGGCCAGGAGAGCGCAAAACGCGCGCTGGAGCTCGCAGCGGCCGGCGGCCATCATCTGCTGATGATCGGCTCGCCCGGCGCCGGCAAGTCGATGCTGGCGGCGCGCCTGCCCTCGATCCTGCCGCCGCTGTCGCCATCGGAACTGCTCGAAGTCTCGATGATCGCTTCCGTCGCCGGCGAAATCCGCGACGGCGCCCTGACGGCGCGGCGGCCGTTCCGCAGCCCGCACCATTCCGCCAGCATGGCCGCGCTGACCGGAGGCGGCCAGCGCGCCAGGCCCGGCGAGATTTCGCTGGCGCATCAGGGCGTGTTGTTCCTCGACGAACTGCCGGAGTTCGATCCGCGCGTGCTCGATTCGCTGCGCCAGCCGCTGGAGAATGGCGAGGTGTCGGTGTCCCGCGCCAATCACCGCGTCACCTACCCCGCCCGCTTCATGCTGATCGCGGCGATGAACCCCTGCCGCTGCGGCCATGCCTATGAACCCGGCTATTCCTGCAAGCGCGCGCCGCTCGATCGCTGCAGCGCCGATTACCAGATGCGCATCTCCGGCCCGCTGATGGACCGCATCGACCTGCGCATCGAGGTTCCCGCCGTCACCGCCGCCGATCTGATCCTGCCGCCGCCGTCCGAAGGCTCGGCGGAAGTCGCCGCCCGCGTCGCCGCCGCGCGCGATATCCAGCTGGCGCGCTATGCCTCCGCCGGCATGCCGCAGGTCCGCACCAATGCCGAAGCGCCGGCGTCGCTGCTGGAGACAATCGCGCAGCCGGACACGCAGGGCCAGAAGTTGCTCCGCGACGCCGCCGAAACCATGAAGCTGACCGCACGCGGTTACCATCGCGTGCTCCGCGTCGCGCGCACGCTGGCCGACCTCGACGGCACGGAAAAGATCGGCCGGCTGCATCTCGCCGAAGCGCTGTCCTATCGTGCGCTGGCCGAGGATTTGCGGCGGGCTGCATAACGCAGCGCAGCATGCGGGTGCGACGCGCCGACGCTTGAACGGCGCGTCATATTGAAACATCATCAATAAGCGAAGCGTTTGTCCCGGTTTGTTTGATCCAGATCAATCGAGCATTCCTGGGCTACCGCCAAGGTAAGTGCGCGAGGCGTGCGAATTTCCTGCAACGGCGCAGGCGTGTCACGCATCTCTGATCCAATAGCAATAATGCGAACGGCAATTGCAGTCACCGGGGAAGCCGGTAGTCGGCTGGATTGATCGTTTGCTTCTAAGGCGACAGTTCGGGATATGCTCGACACGTCAGTTAAACAGGATGCGCAGCCCGAAGGGGCAGGCAGGGTCGGCCGGCGTGCGGAGCTGTTGGTTTTCGCCATCATCGCCGCCTTCATCTGGCCGGTGGTCGCCGTCGGCGTCGTCGGCGGATACGGCTTTCTCATCTGGATGACGCAATTGATCGTGGGACCGCCCGGTCCCCCCGGCCATTGAGGCCGCCATGGAAAGCCCGGGCCCCTCACGCCGCGCCTTGTTTCGCGGCCAATTCCTTTCCAAACCTGTTGCGCTGATCGGCGACTTCTGCCTCGCCGAAGCCGGCATCGTCTGCCGCTCCTGCGGCGAGACCTGTCCTGATTCGGCGATCCGCTTCCGTCCGCGATTGGGACTGCCGCCCCAGGCCGTCGTCGATGAGGCCGCCTGCACCGGCTGCGGCGAATGCGTCACCGCCTGTCCGGGCGAGGCGATCACGCTCGGGGCTGCGCGGCAGAAAGTATCGCCATGACGGCGGATGCGACCATTCACATTTCGAGCGCGGTGGTGTCGGTGCTGCCGGAACGGCGGGACGAGGTGCTGCGTGCGCTCGCCGCCATGCCTGATGTCGAGATCCATCAGCGCGACGAAAGAAAGATCGTCATCGTCATGGAAGCGGCCGAGAGCGGAATCATCGGCGCCCGTCTCGCCGAAATCGCATGCTGGCAGGGTGTCCTGTCGGCCAACATGGTGTTCGAGCAGGTCGAAAGATCCGCCGATATCGGAGACTAGAACATGTCACTCTCGCGACGCGAATTGTTGAAGGCGCAGGCCGCCGCCGTGGCCGCCGCAGCCGCCGGCATTGCCGCCCCTGCGGCCGCGCAACCGGTGCCGGGCGGCATCGGCTCGCTGGAGATCAAATGGTCGAAAGCGCCGTGCCGATTCTGCGGCACCGGCTGCGGCGTGATGGTCGGCGTCAAGGACAACAAGGTGGTCGCGACCCATGGCGACACGCTTGCCGAGGTCAATCGCGGGCTCAACTGCATCAAGGGCTATTTCCTTTCCAAGATCATGTACGGCGCCGACCGCCTGACCACGCCGCTGCTGCGCAAGAAGGGCGGCGTGTTCGACAAGAACGGCGAACTGACGCCGGTCTCCTGGGACGAGGCCTTCGACGTGATGGCCGCCCGCGCCAAGAAGGTGCTGAAGGAGAAGGGACCGACCGCGCTGGGCATGTTCGGCTCGGGACAATGGACCGTCTTCGAAGGCTACGCCGCCACCAAGCTGATGCGGGCCGGATTCCGCTCCAACAATCTCGATCCGAACGCGCGCCACTGCATGGCCTCCGCGGCGGTCGCCTTCATGCGTACCTTCGGCATGGACGAGCCGATGGGCTGCTACGACGATTTCGAAGCCGCCGACGCCTTCGTGCTGTGGGGCTCCAACATGGCGGAGATGCATCCGATCCTGTGGACGCGCCTCACCGACCGTCGATTGAGCCAGCCGCATGTCAAGGTCGCGGTGCTCTCGACCTTCACCAACCGCAGCTCCGACCTCGCCGACATCCCGATCGTGTTCAAGCCGGGTACTGATCTGGCGATCCTGAACTACATCGCCAACCACATCATCACGACGGGGCGGGTCAACCAGGAGTTCGTCAAGAACCACACCACCTTCGTGAAGGGCACGGTCGACATCGGCTACGGCTTGCGCCCTGATCACCCGCTCGAGGTCAAGGCCAAGGGCGCCGCAAACGCCGGCGCGACCCAGCCGATCGACTTCGATGCCTATGCCGCCTTCGTGAAGGACTACACGCTCCAGAAAGTATCCGAACTGACCGGCGTCGAGCGCGGCTTCCTGCAGGAGCTCGCCGAGCTCTATGCCGATCCGAAGCGCAAGGTGATGTCGCTGTGGACCATGGGGTTCAACCAGCATGTCCGCGGCGTCTGGGCCAATCAGCTCCTCTACAACCTGCATCTCCTCACCGGAAAGATCTCCGAGCCAGGCAATTCGCCGTTCTCGCTGACCGGCCAGCCCTCCGCCTGCGGTACCGCGCGCGAAGTCGGCACCTTCGCGCACCGCCTGCCGGCCGACATGGTCGTCATGAATCCGGAGCACCGAAAGCATACCGAAGAAATCTGGCGCGTTCCGAACGGCATCATTCCGGACAAGCCGGGCTACCACGCCGTCGAGCAGGATCGCATGCTGCGCGACGGCAAGCTGAACTTCTACTGGGTTCAGGTGAACAACAACGTGCAGGCCGCGCCGAACAGTTCGCGCGAGACCTATCCGGGCTATCGCAATCCGGACAATTTCATCGTGGTGTCCGACGCCTATCCGACCGTCACCGCGCTGTCAGCCGACCTCATACTGCCGGCGGCGATGTGGGTGGAGAAGGAAGGCGCCTACGGCAATGCCGAGCGCCGCACCCATGTGTGGCGGCAGCTCGTCAACGCGCCCGGCGAGGCGCGCTCGGACCTCTGGCAGATCATGGAGTTCTCCAGGCGCTTCACCACCGACGAGGTGTGGCCGGAGCAGATCCTGGCCGAGAATCCCAATTATCGCGGCAAGACCTTGTTCGACGTGCTGTTCCGCAACGGCAAGGTCGACAAGTTTCCGGTGTCCGAGATTCCCGCCGAATACGAGAACCGCGAGTCGAAGGCATTCGGGTTCTATGTCCACAAGGGGCTGTTCGAGGAATACGCCGAATTCGGCCGTGGCCACGGCCACGACCTTGCCGCATACGACCAGCTCCACGAGGTGCGCGGCATGCGCTGGCCGGTCGTCAACGGCAAGGAGACCAGGTGGCGCTACCGCGAAGGCCTCGACCCCTATGTAAAACCAGGCAAGGGCGTCGAGTTCTACGGCAACAAGGACGGCAAGGCGCGGATCATCGCGGTGCCCTACGAGCCGCCGGCCGAATCGCCCGACAAGGAATACGACGTCTGGCTCGTCACCGGCCGCGTGCTCGAGCATTGGCACTCGGGATCGATGACGATGCGTGTGCCCGAGCTCTACAAGGCGTTTCCCGGCGCGCGCGTCTTCATGCATGCGGAAGACGCGCGCGCCAGGGGCCTCAACGAGGGCTCCGAGGTGCGGGTGGTTTCCCGGCGCGGCGAAATCAGGAGCCGCGTCGATACCAAGGGCCGCAACCGAATGCCGCGCGGCGTGGTGTTCGTGCCGTGGTTCGACGCCAGCCAGCTCATCAACAAGGTGACGCTGGACGCCACCGATCCCATTTCCAAGCAGACGGATTACAAGAAATGCGCGGTCAAGATCATCCCGGCCTGAAGAGGCTCAGAACGCCGCTGGCAGGCGCGCTGCTCGGCGGCATGCTGGTGTTCGCCTGCGGCGCGATCTACGCGCAGAACGCGCCGCAGATCGTGCCGCGCGTCACCGGCGCCGCGTCACCGATGGGCGATGTGCCGACGCCCCCTCTGGCGCGGCCGGTCATCGACGACAAGCGGCTGATGCGCAACTATCCGGAGCAGCCGCCGATCATCCCGCACTCGATCGACAATTATCAGCTTACGCTCAAGACCAACCGCTGCCTCGACTGCCACCGCCGGCAGTTCACCGAAGGTTCGGGCGCGCCGATGATCAGCATTACCCACTTCATGGACCGCGACGGCCAGGTGCTCGCCGACGTCACGCCGCGGCGCTATTTCTGCACCGCCTGCCACGTCCAGCAGACCGACGCGCAGCCGCTGGTGCCGAGCACGTTCAAGGACATGCTTCTCGTCGGTCCGGAGAAGAAGTGAGATGCGGCGATGAAGCGGCTCAAGGAACTGCTGATCTGGTTCTGGCGCATCGCCAGCCGTCCAAGCGCGCATCTGAGCCTGGGCGTGCTTGCGCTCGGGGGATTCATCTGCGGCGTGCTGTTCTGGGGCGCGTTCAACACGGCGCTCGAAATCACCAACACCGAGCAGTTCTGTACCTCCTGTCACGAAATGCGCAACAACGTCTTCGAGGAGCTGCAACGCACGCCGCACTTCTCCAACCGTTCCGGCGTCCGCGCCAGCTGTCCGGACTGCCACGTCCCGCATAACTGGACCGACAAGATCGCGCGCAAGATGCAGGCGTCGAAGGAAGTCTGGGGCAAGATCTTCGGCACGATCGATACCAGGCAGAAATTCCAGAATCACCGGCTCGAGCTTGCCAAGCACGAATGGGCGCGGCTGAAGGCCAACGATTCCCTGGAGTGCCGCAATTGTCATTCCGCCGTCGCGATGGATTTCACCAAGCAAACCCGCCGCGCCTCGGAAATCCACGGCAAGTTTCTCGTCTCGGGCGAGAAGACCTGCATCGACTGCCACAAGGGCATCGCCCATGAGCTGCCCGACATGACCGGCGTCGAGCCGGGCTGGCGGGAGCCGCCCGAACTCCGCCAGCGCCAGAGCACCCGCGACGACCCGCGCGCCGAACTGGCGCGTTACCTCGCCGGCACGGCCGGCGATCGCTAACCGTTCGCGAAATCGCGAAACTGATTTCACGTCATTGCGAGCACCGCGAAGCAATCCATCTGTCCCCGGGCCGACGCAGAGCAAGTGCCCCCGCACATCCCGCTCGCGATCAGGATGTCAAATTGTACGGCAGCAACCGCCGTCAACCATCCGGTAACTAGTTTCCTTCACTCTCTGCCAACCATAAGCCTCGTGTCGCGGCTTATGTCTGGCGAGTGGCGTATCATGTTGCGTTTGAAGATCCTGGCCTCCGTGTTGCCGTTGGTAATTGTCGCTTTGTTCGCGCGGGGCGATTTATGGGGCGGCCCGCGGCGCTGCATCGAAATCGCCGGCACCACCGTCGAGATCACCACCCTCTCCTGGCAGGCCGATCAGCACGTCGGCTTCACCAGCGATCCTTCGGAGGCGACGGTACGGGTTCAAGCTTCCGACAATCCGGAAGCCGCCGACTTCACCGTGATCGACGACATCGATGCGGCCGAGGGCGGCGCCTGCGAAGGCAGCGCCCCACCGCGGCTGATCGCGATCTCGCGCCGGCCTTCGGCCGCCGATCCCCTCATTTATTTGTCGCGGGACGGGCCGGCCGACTACCGCATCTTCGTCGCCTCGAAGAGCTTTTCGCTGCTCGATGCCGCTGCCCTGATCGTCGGCGCCCGCGGCCAGCGACACCGCGTCCAGGCGGCCGCGCTTTAACGCTTCATTCACCCTCTTCTCATCGCATCGGTGGCGTGCGACGAGCCTCAAGCACTTTGCAACGTCGGCAACGCATCGTCTCCCCAAGAGAGACGGCGCAGCAAGCCGGGTCAATTCAGGCAGCAAGCTCAGGGTATTGGCGATGGAGCGAACTTTTCGGATCAAACTCCGCCTTCGCCGTTTCAGCCGCCGTCATCCGTGGCTCACCTTCATAGTCCGCTCCTTCATGATCTTCATGATCGTGTTCGGCGCCGCCTACGGATTCATTGCCGGAAGCAAGGCGGAAAATTCCGGTTACGATCCGCACGCTTTTGCGATCGGCGTTGCTTTCCTGTTTGCAATCGCCTGCGTCGCGCTCGCCGCTTTCAGCTTCCGTTTCCGCCTGCTGCGCAAGAAGATGCGCATGGTCGCCCTGCACAATGAGGCGCTGGCCGACCGGAACTGGGAGTTGCAGGAAGCCGAACAGCGCGCCCTTCGCCTGTTCGAATCGCAAGGCGATCTGATCGTGCTGCGCGACGCCGAAGGCCGCATCACCTTCGTTAACGACGCCTATTGCACCCTCGCGCAAATGCCTCGCGAGCAGTTGATCGGCAGCCGCTTCGCCTTGCGCGTGCTCGAACAGGGCGACACCGCGCTCGAGCCGAACGGCACCCGCGTTCACGACCAGCAGATCGAGGGGCCGTTGGGGGCGCGCTGGATCGCCTGGCGCGAGGGTCTCGTCCGCAATGACGCCGGAGAACCGGCCGAAATGCAAAGCGTCGGCCGCGACGTCACCGATCGCACCGAAAGCGAACGCGCGCTCACCGAAGCCCGCGACCAGGCCGATGCGGCGAGCCGCGCCAAGTCGCGCTTCCTGGCCATGGCAAGCCACGAGATCCGCACCCCGCTCAACGGCATCATCGGCATGAGCACCTTGTTGATGGATACGCCGCTGACGCCGGAACAGACGACCTATGTCAAGGCGGTGAAGACCTCCGGCGACGCTCTGCTCGCGCTGATCGAGGAGCTCCTGGACTATTCCAAGATCGAGGCCGGCAAGATCGACCTCGAACATCGCTCGTTCGCGCTGTCGGGGATGATCGAGGACATCACCGAACTGCTGGCGCCCCGCGCCGAGGCCAAGAAGATCGAGATCGCGGCTTATGTCGACGACCGGCTGCCGCGCGAGGTGATCGGCGACGCCGCGCGGCTGCGCCAGGTGCTGCTCAATCTCGCCGGCAATGCCATCAAGTTCACCTCGACCGGCGGCGTCGCCTTGATCGTCGAGCCCGGCATCTGGCCCAATGAAGTCAGTTTCCTGGTGCGCGACACCGGCATCGGGATCGCGCCCGAGGCGCGCGAGCGCATCTTCCGCGAATTCGAGCAGGCCGATGACAGGATCGCCCGCAGCTATGGCGGCACCGGGCTCGGGCTCAGCATCTCCGACCGCATCGTCAAGCGCATGGGCGGGCGCATCACGCTGGAGAGCGAGCCGGATGTCGGCTCGACGTTCGAAGTTTCGATTCCGCTCGCGGCGGCCGAGAGCAGGCAGGCCCCGTTCGCGGCGCCTGATCTGTCGGGACAGTCGATCATGCTGGTCTCGCCGCAGAGCATCGAGGCCTCGCTGACCGTGCGGCGGCTGGAGCGCTGGGGTGGACAGACCTGCACAGTATCCGACGCCGATGTCGCGGAAGCCCTGATGCCCGAACGTTCCTGGCATACCGTGCTGATCGATCATGCGCTCGGGCGCGCCGGCGTCGAACGGCTCGCCGATGCCGCCCGGCTGCATGCCCCGCAGCGCATCGTGATGTTCACGCCGGCGACGCGGCAGGAAATGCAGCCCGCCGCCAGTTCGGCCCTCACCGGCTATCTGGTCAAGCCGCTGCGCGCGGCTTCGCTCGCCGCACGCCTGATGGCCGCGCCGGAAGTGTCCGCTCCGAGCCTGGAGCCGGCGATCGACGCCGACGCGACGCCGGCGACAAAGGGCCTGTCGATCCTGGTCGCGGAGGACAATCAAATCAACGCGCTGCTGATCCGCTCGCTGCTCGGTCGTCTCAGCCACAACAGCGTCATCACCACCAACGGCGAAGAAGCGCTGGAGTCCTGGCTGGCGGCGAAATCCGCCGGCACGCCCTATGATCTCGTCCTGATGGACATCCAGATGCCGCTGCTCAACGGCATCGAAACCACCCAGCGGATGCGTACCCTCGAGGCCGGCGAGCCGGGCAACCGCACGCCGATCCTCGCGCTCACCGCCAACACCTTGGTCGAGGACCGCTACGCCTGCTTCGAAGCCGGCATGGATGGATTTCTGATCAAGCCGCTCGACCGCGACAAACTCGCCGACGCACTGATGGGCCTGATCGCATCACGGCACATCGCGGCGTGAGATAGAACGATTTTCGACGTCGTCCCCGCGAACGCAAACGCAGGGGCGACGCCAATTACAACCGCCGCAGCGCCACCGTCTCGACGAGATGGTCGGCGCGTTTTTTCAGGATCAGCGTCGCCCGCGGCCGGGTCGGCAGAATATTGTCCTCGAGATTGGCGAGGTTGGTGCGCTCCCAGATCGCGGTTGCCGTGGCGGTCGCCTCCTCGTCGGAGAGCAATGCGTAGCGGTTGAAGTAGGATTTGGGATTGGTGAAGGCTGTATCCCTGAGCGCGAGGAAGCGTCGCACATACCATTCGCGCAGCACGGCCTCCTCGGCGTCGATATAGACGGAGAAATCGAAGAAGTCCGAGACCACCGGCACCGCCTTGCCGTCGCGCGGCAGGCGGCCGGTCTGCAGCACGTTGACGCCCTCGACGATCAGGATGTCCGGACGGTCGATTTCGACCCACTCGTTCGGCACGATGTCGTAGACCAGATGCGAATAGACCGGCGCACGCACCGGCCGCCGTCCGGCCTTGATGTCGGAGAGAAATTGCAGCAGCCGCGGCAGGTCGTAGCTCTCGGGAAAGCCCTTCTTCTGCATCAGCGCCTGCCGCTCCAGCACGGCATTGGGAAACAGGAAACCGTCGGTCGTGACGAGATCGACCTTGGGCCGCGGCGACCAGCGCGCCAAGAGCGCCTGCAGCACGCGCGCGGTGGTCGACTTGCCGACCGCGACCGAACCGGCGACACCGATGATATAGGGCACCTTGCGGTCCGCGATCCCGAGGAACTGGCGCTGCGCACGGTAGAGCCGGTCGGTCGCGTCGACATAGATCGACAGCAGGCGCGACAGCGGCAGATAGATGTGCTCGACCTCCTGCAGGTCGAGGCGGTCATGCATCGAGCGCAGCCGCTCGAATTCGCCGGGCTCCAGCGTCATCGGGGTGTCGTCGCGCAGTCGCGCCCACTGTTCCCGGGTGAAGATGCGGTAGGGGTTATAATCCTGGTCGGGAGCGCGGATATCCATCAGCCTGTCCTCTCGGTCAGTCGCGCTTGCGCGACGCCTTCTCCTCGAGCCCGGACATCGATGTCCGCTGCGCCAGCGCGGCCTCGACCTCTTCCAGCGTCACGCCGCGCGACTTCAGAAGCACCAGCAGGTGAAACACCAGGTCGGCACTCTCGGCGATCAGATGGCCGCGGTCATTTTCGACCGCCGCGATCACGGTCTCGACCGCTTCCTCGCCCAGCTTCTTGGCGCAGTGCTCCGCGCCCTTGTCGAGCAGCCTGCGGGTGTAGGACGCCTCTCCTCCCGATGCGGCCCGTGCATCGATGGTGGCGGCCAGATCATGGATCGTGAAACGCGACATCAACCGAACTCAACACTCGCGAGCCGGCCAAGCCGGTCGCTGTCCCCTGGGTAGGACCTGGGTCAGGACTTAGCACTTTTGTGACGGTGAGTCGTCAGGGATCGAGCCGCATCGGCAGGCCGGCCCGCACCATGTGCTCCTTGGCTTGGCGTATGGTAAATTCGCCGAAGTGGAAGATCGAGGCGGCCAGCACCGCGGTGGCGTGGCCTTGCCGGATTCCGTCGACGAGGTGGTCGAGGTTGCCGACCCCGCCCGAGGCAATAACCGGTACGGGAACACTGTCCGCAATGGCCTGGGTCAGCGGCAGGTCGAAACCCTGCCGGGTGCCGTCGCGGTCCATCGAGGTCAACAGGATCTCGCCGGCGCCGAGAGATACCACCTCCTGCGCGTATTCGATGGCGTCGATCCCGGTGGAGTTGCGGCCGCCATGGGTGAAAATCTCCCAGCGGTCGGAGCCGCCGGCGCGCTTGACCCGCTTCGCGTCGATCGCGACCACGATGCACTGCTCGCCGAACTTTTCCGCCGCCTGCTTGACGAATTCACGGTTGCTCACCGCGGCCGAATTGATCGAGACCTTGTCGGCGCCGGAGCGCAGCAGCGTCTTGATGTCCTCGATGGTGCGGACCCCGCCGCCGACGGTCAGCGGCATGAAGCAGGCCTCCGCCGTGCGCCGCACGACATCCAGCATGATGCCGCGGTTTTCGTGGGTCGCAGTGATGTCGAGGAAACACAATTCGTCGGCGCCGGCGGCGTCGTAGGCAATCGCCGCCTCGACCGGATCACCGGCATCGCGCAGGTCGACGAAGTTGACGCCCTTGACCACCCTTCCATCTTTCACATCGAGACAGGGGATCACGCGAACCTTGAACATCTCTGGTCTCCTAGGCCGCGGCGCGCGCGTTGCGGATCAGCGCGAGCGCAGCGGCGGGATCGAGCCGGCCGTCATAGAGCGCACGGCCGGCAATGGCGCCGGCGAGCTTTTTCGCGCGCGGCTCCAGCATCGCCCTGATGTCCTCGATCGAGGCGAGACCGCCGGAGGCGATCACGGGAATCGAGATGCACTCGGCCAGCGCAATGGTCGCATCGAGGTTGAGGCCCTTCAAAAGTCCGTCGCGGGCGATGTCGGTGAAGATGATGGCGGCAACGCCGGCATCCTCGAATCGTTCAGCGATTTCGAGCGCGGTGACCTGCGAGGTCTCGGCCCAGCCCTCGACGGCGACCTTGCCGTCGCGCGCGTCGAGCCCGACGGCGACGCGGCCGGGAAATTTTCTTGCCGCGCTCTTCACCAGTTCGGGATCGCGCACCGCCGCGGTGCCGATGATGACGCGGGTGATGCCCTTGTCGAGCCAGGCTTCCACCGTCTCGAGATCGCGGATGCCGCCGCCGAGTTGCACCGGCATCGTGACGGCCTTGAGCATCGCCTCGACCGCGAGCGCGTTCATCGGCTTGCCGGCAAAGGCGCCGTCGAGATCGACGACGTGCAGATATTCGAATCCCTGCTCGGCGAAGGAGCGCGCCTGCGCGGCGGGATCGAGGTTGAACACGGTCGCGCGCGCCATGTCGCCCTGTTCGAGGCGCACGCACTGACCGTTTTTCAGGTCAACGGCTGGAAAGAGAATCACGGCTTCCACTTCAAGAAATTCGAGATCAAAGCGAGGCCGAAGCGCTGGCTCTTCTCGGGATGAAATTGCGTGCCGATCGCGGTGTCCTTGCCGACGATCGCCGTCACCGGCCCGCCATAGTCGGCGCATGCCAGCACATCCGCTTCGTTCGAAGCGTTGAGGTGATAGGAGTGCACGAAATAGGCGTGGCGGCCCTTTGGCCCGAGCGGCAGGCGCTCCAGCACCGGGTGCTCGCGCAAGAGGTCGAGCGTATTCCAGCCCATGTGCGGGATCTTCAGGTTTTCCTCGCGTGGCGAAATCTTCTCGACGTCGCCTTCGATCCAGTTGAAGCCTTCGGTGACGACATGCTCCTTGCCGCGCGTCGCCATCAACTGCATGCCGACGCAGATGCCGAAGAACGGCCGCGCCTTGACGCGCACCGCTTCCGTCATCGCCTCCAGCATGCCGTCCACCGCGTCCAGGCCACGTCGGCAATCGGCGAAGGCGCCGACACCGGGCAGCACGATGCGATCGGCGCGGTACACCGTTTCAGGGTCGCGCGTCACCATCACCTTCTGCGGTTCTTGCATGCTCCGCGACGCCCGCTCGAACGCCTTTGCCGCCGAGTGAAGATTGCCGGAGCCGTAATCGACGATCGCTACCGTCATCGCGGCCCTCCCGGCTCGGGAAACAGGCCGATGATGCCGCCCTGCGGCAATGGCGGCGGCGGCTTGGAGAAAGGCTGGCCCGGAATGTTGCGGGTCGGCGGCGGCGCGCCGCGATCGACCGACCGCTGGTCGTTGACCAGACCGCGGTGTCCGCCGGCCCAGCGCTCGAAGAAGCGGTGCTCGGCGGCTTCCTCGTCGTCGGCCACCACGATGTCGAGCTGGCGCCATTTGCCCCGCGACAGCGTCCAGCGTCGCAGGCTGGCGGCCTCCAGGCCCATCAGGATCGCAATCAGGACGTTAACGACGAACATCGTGCCGCGGCTGGCGCCGAGCGCCGCCATGCCGAACTGGAGCGCGACCATCAGAACGATCCAGCCGACCAACACCAGCCACAGCCGGTGCCACAACAGCCAGATCACGCTCGCGACCGCCGCCCAGAAATGGAAGCCGTCACGAACGAAGACATACCTGTCGGCCGCCGAAAGATCGGCGCCGTTGGCTACCGGAGCATGCACTGTGTAGACCGGCATCGAACCTCTCCGCCGCGACCCAAAAACGCGAACAGGAAATCAGCCGCCGAGCTGACCCTTGGTGGACGGCACTTCCCCCGCCGCGCGGGGATCGATCGCTACCGCGGCGCGAAGCGCCCTTGCCAGACCCTTGAAACAGGATTCGGCGATATGATGGCTGTTCTCGCCATATAGGGTCTCGACGTGCAAAGTCACGCCGGCGTTGATGGTGAAGGCGTTGAACCATTCGCGCACCAGCTCGGTGTCGAACTGACCGACCTTGTCGCGCGGAAACTCGACCTTGAACACCAGCACCGGCCGGCCCGAAATGTCGATCACGACGCGCGACAGTGTCTCGTCCATCGGCATGTGGATCGAGGCATAACGGGTGATGCCGGCCATGGTGCCGAGTGCCTGCTTCACGGCCTGGCCGAGCGCGATGCCGACATCCTCGGTGGTGTGGTGGTGGTCGACATGGAGGTCGCCGTCCGCCTTCACGGTGATGTCGATGCGGGAATGCCGGGCCAAGAGATCGAGCATATGGTCGAAAAAGCCGATGCCGGTCGAGACCTTTGATACACCGGTACCGTCGAGGTTTACCGCCACCTCGATGTCGGTTTCCTTGGTCTTGCGCTTGATGGACGCTGTGCGCATGAAAACTGCTTCCCTCTGGCCGCTTGGGGGCCGAAATCGCGGCCCTTTTAACAGGCCGATGTCACCTTCGCTACTGCGGGATGACACCCAGGGAGCCCAAGTTCGGTCTATGGTGACCGGAATCCGGGCTCCGACGCGCGATTGTAACCCTCCCCGCCAGCCCCTAAATCTGACGGGAACGAGGACAATCCATGCAAGCAACTGAAAGCAACCTGCCGATCTGGCACGGCACGACGATTTTGACGGTCCGCAAGGGCGGCAAGGTGGTCATCGGCGGCGACGGCCAGGTCTCGATCGGCCAGACCGTCATCAAGGCCAACGCCAGAAAGGTCCGCAAAATCGGCAAGGGCGACGTGATCGGCGGCTTTGCCGGGGCCACCGCCGACGCCTTCACCCTGTTCGAGCGGCTGGAGAGCAAGCTGGAACAGTATCCGGGGCAATTGACCCGTGCGGCGGTCGAACTAGCCAAGGACTGGCGGACCGACCGCTATCTGCGCCGCCTGGAGGCGATGATGATCGTCGCCGACAAGGACGTCTCGCTGGTCCTGACCGGCACCGGTGACGTGCTGGAGCCGGAATCCGGCGTGATGGCGATCGGCTCGGGCGGCAACTATGCGCTGGCCGCCGCCCGCGCCCTGGTCGACACCGACAAGGACGCCGAGACCATCGTCCGCCGCGCGCTCGACATTGCCGCCGACATCTGCGTCTACACCAACCGCAACGTCACGATCGAGACGCTCTAGCGGGAGCCGCCGGGTGATCGCGCCGGACTATCTGTTCCGCCCGATGACGGCAGCCGATCTGCCGCGGGTCCGCCGCTGGCTCGCGGAGCCGCATGTCGTGCAATGGTGGGGCGATGCGGTCGAACAGTATGAGCTGATCAGCGGCGACCTTTCCGAACCCGCCATGGACCAGTTCATCGTCTCGAGCGGCGGCAGCGATTTTGCCTATCTGCAGTGCTATTCGCTGACCGCGTGGAATTCGGGTTTTGGCGAGCATCCGGACGGCACCCGCGGCATCGACCAGTTCATCGGCGAGCCCGGCATGATCGAACGCGGCCATGGTTCGGCGTTCATTCGCGCCTTCGTCGACGAACGCTTGCGCGACGGCGCGCCACGCATCGTCACCGATCCGGATCCGGCCAACGCACGGGCCGTTCGCGCCTATGAGAAAGCGGGCTTTGAAAAGTCCGGGATGGTCGATACACCTGATGGCCCCGCCCTCCTGATGGTCCGCAACGCATGACCTCGACCAGCAGTATCGACAAGGCACCTCCAGCCAGCACCCTTTCCGCCTGGCAGTGGCTGGCGATCGCCGCCGCCATTCTCGCAAGCCAGGCCGCGATCCTCTATGGCATGGGACGCCTGCCGATCTGCGCCTGCGGCTACGTCAAGCTCTGGCATGGCGTGGTGCAGAGTT